>Ga0256405_10008363_pt1 | contig 14881 bp, 12 predicted proteins | sample RumenRJG_02DNA_FD_189096 | JGI IMG/M metagenome (GOLD analysis project Ga0256405, IMG submission 189096) | Bovine rumen microbial communities from Lethbridge, Alberta, Canada - RJG_02 | ecosystem: Host-associated > Mammals > Digestive system > Stomach > Rumen | place: Canada: Alberta... | reverse complement strand
CAGCACAGGCCTTCGCAGCAGCCAATCGATCCGCTGCGGTTACTTTCCCTCTCGACATAGTTATGCTCCCTCCTTGGTCGACAGTGTTTTCTTTTTTCACTGTCTCTCAAAAAGGGAGCATATCACTTTTCCTGACTACGATGGAAATAAAGGAAAATCAGAACCCTTACAATGTCACGTATCTCAACGGAAACATGCCGATGATCAACTGCTCCCGCTCGGCCATTGCCCCGCTCAAGTTCTGGTGGATGATCCAGCATACTGGCATAGAGGGATTCACAGAGCAGGCAAGCGGAATGCTGGATCGAGCCGCCTGGCTGAAAGCCGAACTCGATCATCTTAGCTGGGAAGCATGGCTTGAACCGATGTCGAACACAGTATATTTTGTGCGTCCACCTGAAGAGATTGCTGAAAAATACATGTTGGCGCCTGATTATGACGAGAGGCTCGGCGGCGAACTGTCCCATATCGTTGTCATGCAGCATGTAACGAAAGAGAGGCTGCAGGAATTTCTTGACGATCTTGCCGACTACATTCAGGAATGTATTCCGGCTGCCGCCTGATGTGATACACAATGCACAACATGATATCATTTCAGAGAAAGCGGAAAACATAAGGAGTGGAGAAATATGAGGAATCTTCAACACATGCTCTGCGTCTTCCTGATTCTGGCTTTGTGTCTCTCCTCTCTGCCGTCAGGGGCTGAGGCGGAACGATCGGACTGGATGACTGCCTATGAGGGAATCCTGGCCGGCTGGAAGGCGCAAACAGCCGCGGATCCCGCGAATGCCGACGCAGATCCTGAACTCAGTTATCTGATCTACGACATTGACAAGGATACGATCCCCGAACTGCTTGTCAAAACCGGCACCTGTGAAGCCGACTATCACGGTGCGCTCTATACCTTCCGGGACGGGCGGGCCTTCCAGGTCGGTGAGGACCTTGCCCTCGGACACAGCTCGTTCTACAGCGACCCCAGGGAAAATGGAATCATCCTGATGTGGGGGCATATGGGCTATGCCTCTGCAGTACGGATTTCTATAACCGACGGTTACATGGAGGAACTGCTGTATGACGACAACCTGAACGACCGCCTGGAAGAGGATCCGGACGCAGACTATGTCTACCCGGGCGATGTGATCCCCGGCTCGGTCTATCTGACGATGTGCCCCGGGGATCTGGGGCTGGCCATGACGCACTATGAGGAAATCACCCGCTGCCTTGAGGGTGTGCTGCCTGCGCCTGCGGAGGAACAGTATCCGAACCTGGATGCTGCCTTTTTTGAAAACCTGATCAGCAACAATGGCAGCGTCTTTGCCGCAACAGCAGACGGCTTCACAAACAGTCCCGGCAGGATAGGCTTTCAGGAACTTCTGCGCCAGAACGTTGTTGCCAACTGGATGCAGGGCGATCTCGGCATTCTCTGCGTCACGCCGGCAGATCTCAATGGGGACGGCAAACTGGAATGCTGTGTTGCCGCGAGCGACGGCAGCAGCGAGGTCCGCATCATTCTCAGCGAGCAGGGCGGTACTGTCTTCGCCTATCTGATCAACTATGCGGAAGGTTATGTCCCGGATACGCAGGGGAACCTGACCCGCTCAACTCCATACGGCCAGTTCCGTCTCCGTCTGATCTTTGACGGGGAGCAGGCCTTCCTGCTCAGTCTGCCGAACATCTGAGAAAAAGAACCGAACAACAGACATAAGGGGACTGCGACCAGCTGTCAGCTCCGTCCTTCAGCCAGGATTATTGAAACCCGTAACCGGCCAGGCTGGACAGCGTAACAATCATGTTCCTCAATACTCGATAACCACGTGAGAAGAAAAGCTCCCTGGGCATATGAAGCCCGGGGAGTTTCATGTTTTGCGTTCAGCCACAGGGCGGCGGCAGGTGCAGGAGAGGCTCAGTCTCAATCAGCAAAATACCCGGACCAGATATGGTATGGTATTGCGGGAAGCGCTTCAGAATGGTATAGTAAAGGGCAGTACAGCATGGCAGCGGGCAGATCTTGACTGACGTCAAGCGGCAGCCCTGCCGCCTGAGGCTGAATGGAAAGGGACTTCGATGAAAGAGGAAAGACATATTTTCCATGGCGGTATCCGGCAGCGGATCCTCGTCCTGCTTCTGGTCACCATCGTGCTGATTATCACCGCCTACTCGGCGATCTTTCTTTACCAGACCGTACTGGTGGAGCAGATGGTCAACGATACCTATGAGGCGCAGAAGCAGGTGTATATCGACAACGGCCTTGAGGACCAGTATGAGGTCTTCCGGACCAGAAACATTGACGTCTTCCACAGGGAAATGTTCCACGCCAGGAATATTCTCATTCTGATGCTGGTTGCGATCGTGGCTGTCGGACTGGCCTCCGCCTACTCCCTGACAGGGCAGATCATCGAGCCGCTGAACACCATCACGCGGCGCATCGCCTCCATGGAGGTGCGAAACAGCCAGTTCATGATGGAAGATATATACAAAACCGGCGATGAGATCGAGGTTCTGGCAGAATCCTTTGCCAAGCAGTCCGCCAGAACCATGCTGTACATCGACCAGATCAAGCTGGCCACGGCGGAAAAAGAGCGGATCGGCGCGGAGCTCGACACGGCACGGCGGATTCAGGCCAGCCAGCTTCCCGTGGACTTTGACAGTTTCTGCCGGCAGCATAAAATCAGCCTCTATGCCGGCATGCGTCCGGCAAGAGAGGTCGGCGGAGATTTCTATGACTATTTTATGGCAGCCCCCGATCACCTTTGCCTGGTCATGGCCGATGTTTCCGGAAAAGGGGTGCCCGCGGCGCTGCTCATGATGACCGCCAAAGTTCTTATCAAGACTCACCTGCTGGGTGGGGAAAGCCCGAGCCAGGCTCTGACCAGCGTCAACAACCAGCTGTGCGAAACCAACGATACGGATTTCTTTGTCACCGTCTGGCTGGCAACGATTCAGCTCTCCACCGGCAAAGGCGTCGAGGTCAACGCAGGGCATGAGCACCCGATGCTTCGGCGGGCCGGCGGACAGTATGAGCTGGTGAGATACCGTCATTCCCTCCCCCTGGGCACCATGGCCGGCGCCGTCTACCGGGAGCATGCGTTTCAGCTTTCCGCCGGGGACAGCCTGTTCGTCTATACCGACGGCGTACCAGAAGCCGGCAATCTCGAGGGCGCCTTTTTCGGCACAGAGCGAAGCCTTGAAACCCTCAACGAAGCGCCGGATGCCAGCCCGCGGGACACGCTTGTGACCATGCTGGACCGGATCGACCGCTTTGCCGGAGACGCCGAGCAGTTTGACGACATCACCATGCTCTGCTTCCGCTATCTGGGGAATCCTGATTCTTCATTTCCGGATGATTCTTCCTCAGACAGGAGGTCGGAACAATGAATAATCTCCGAATCCGCCATGGGCTGAGGATTATCGGCGATATCTTTGTCCCGCTGCTGCCGGGTATCATCTGTGCCGGACTTTGCGCCGGCATCGCCTCTCTCATTTCCCAGGCCGTGCCTCACTATACGGACATTCCCGTGTGGGCCTTTCTCTATCAGATTCTGACTCTGATCCACAGTTCCATGATGACCTTTCTTACTGCCTGGGCAGGCTATCGCGCGTCGGAGCGCTTCGGCGGAACACCGATTCTGGGCGGCATGCTGGGTATGATCACCTCGCTGGACGGAATCAACTTCATCGCCCTGCTCATGGGCCTTTACAACACTGAAGTGCCGCTGGATTCCATCCTTCGCAGCGGTAAGGGCGGCGTCCTGGCCGTCATCGCAGGCGCTTTGCTGGTCTCTTATGTGGAAAAAGCCATCCGAGGCGGCATGCCCAAGTCGATCGACGTCGTTTTCACGCCGCTGCTCACCATGCTTTTGTGCGTGACCCCCTACATTGTTTTCATCATGCCGCTGTTCGGTTACGCATCCGGCGGGATCGTAAAGCTGTTCAGCTGGGCCTGCATGTCCGAAAACGCCGTCATCCGGGTTCTGTCCGGCTATGTCGGCGCGGCGCTGTTTCTTCCGCTTGTGGCAACCGGCATGCACCACGGCCTGGTTTCCCTGTACAGTGTACAGTTGCAGGAACTTGGCTATGTCACGCTCTACCCGGCGCTCGCCATGGCCGGCGCAGGACAGGTAGGCGCAGCACTGGCGCTCTGGAAAAAAGCAAAAAAGGCCGGGAATACCGACCTCTGTTCCGTTATTGCGGGGGCGCTTCCCGCCGGGCTCCTGGGTGTCGGTGAGCCTCTCATCTACGGCGTTACCCTGCCGCTGGGCAAGCCCTTTCTCACAGCCGGTCTCGGTGCGGGTTTCGGGGGCGCGTTTATCATGCTGACCGGTGTGGCTTCCGCCGCCTGGGGCCCCTCCGGTCTGCTGGGCGCATTTGTGATGACCGCGGGCCGGGGTGGCCCTGCAAGAAGTGTCCTGCTCTATCTGACGGCGCTGATCATCAGTTATATCGGAGGCTATCTCATCACCAAAGCTTTTTACCGGGAAGAGGATCTGAGCTTCGAGAGTTCGCTCTCCGCAAGAGATGATGCCGCGCGCAGTGCCGCCTCCTTTGCCCGACTCAGCAGGAAGAAGCCCAGAAGGGTGCAGGCCGGCGAACCCCTGATGCTTCCCGGCAGATTCGGGACGGGTTCTCTGCCGCTTACGGCGCCGGTAGACGGTGAGACCGTCCCCATGAGGCAGATCCCGGATATCATCTTCTCTTCCGGTGTTATCGGCAGCTGCATCGGCATTCTGCCGGAAAACGGCCATATTCTTGCCCCCTGCAGCGGTGTGGTCGCCGAGATTGCCGACACCGCTCATGCCATCACCTTCCGGGGAGAAAATGGGATGGAGATTCTCCTCATCGCAGGCATTGACACCTTCACGCTCAACGGCAGCGGCCTCTCCCCGCTGGTGAAAGCGGGCGACTCGGTCACCGCCGGGCAACCGCTCATGGAACTGGATCTGAATCAGATCCGGGCTGCCGGGCTCTCCCCCATGATCATCACCGTGCTCTCCAATTCATAAACGTTCCGGCCCGGCTCAGAGATCAGCAATCTGAGCCGGGCCGGTCTGTAACCGCATCCGGGTGAAAATTCCCCGAATCCAGCGCGATCCCCACCGCGCTGCAATAATCGTCCAGAGAGCGGGACTTCATGATCGCCTTGATTTCTCTTTTGCTTCCCGGGAACAGCGCCTGCATGTAGGCCCAAAGCGTCTTCATGCGCTCCACGGTAAAGGGAGGGCTCAGCCCATCCTCCAGCCAGGCTTCCGTCAAACGGTCATGAAACAGTCTCAGCTCTGCAAGCGTCAGCTGCGGTCCGCCCTGCAGGACCCGAAACAGTGCCGGATTGGCCACCGCGGCCCGCCCGACCATGACACCGTCGACCCGTGGCGCAGCCAGGTGCAGGGCTTCCAGATCTTTTTGTACAGCGATATCACCGTTATACACCAGCCGGAGCCGGCTGACTGACGCGGCCGCTGCAAAAGCGGCCAGATCCGCTCTTCCCTGATAAAAATCGTCCCTGCATCTGGCATGGACGATTAGTTTTTTGATAGGGTATTTCTCGTAGATTTCCAGGATTGCCGGAAATTCCGCCGTGCTGTGTACGCCCATGCGCGTCTTCACGCTGATGCAGAAGCCGCTCTTCTCTGCGTGATCCATGATCTGATCCAAAGTTGCATTCAGAGACGAGAGATCTCTGAGCATCCCAGCTCCTTTGTGCTTGGAAAAAACCGTACCGGACGGGCATCCGACATTCAAATTGATTTCCCGAAATCCCAGCTCGGCCAGGCGATCCGCCGTCAGGCAAAAGGCATCCGCGTTGTTCACCAGCAGCTGCGGGATCACCGGAACCTCCCGGCAGTCTGCCGTGAGTTCCCGAAGGAACTTTGGCCGAAAGCCGCCCTTGCTGTCCGGGGCAATAAATGGCGTATAGTATTCCGAGACACCGGGAAACATCTCATGATGGATCCGGCGAAACCACGACAGGGTGATCCCCTCCATCGGGGCGTAAAGATACTCCATGCTCATCGGCATCCATCAGTCCCGTTTGGTATAATGAGAGATGACAATCTCTCCAGATTTCAAGGTGTTCGGCAGATCAATGATCCGCTGATTGTCAGAACCGCGGAAGCGGAGGCTGATATTCTTTCTGGCTTCGATAAACGGCCCGTCCACCAGGATGTCGATCATGGACAGCATCTCGTCCGTCGCTTCACAGCGCGGGTGGCCTTCCGCGTTCTGAAGTCTATCCAATGTATATCCCGTATAGGCCCAGATGTCCTTCTTCGGGAACATGGTTTTCACCCTGCGCAGAAGACGAAGCAGTTCACGTTGATTTTCCGGTTCAAAGGGGTCTCCGCCGAGCAGGCTGAGTCCCTGGATGTAGTCGGGGGCAAGAGCCTGCAAAATGTCTTTTTCCGTTTCCCCGGTATATTCCTGACCGTAGCAGAAGTCCCAGGTCTCCTGATTAAAGCAGCCGGGACAATGATTCCGACAACCGGAGACGAACAGTGACACCCGGCAGCCGGGTCCGTCGGCTACATCGAAATTCTTGATAGTACCGTAATACATACTTCCTCCTGAAAACCGGCAACCGAAGCGCTCTCAACTGCCGGTTTTGTCCGTTCCTTACTTTTTGACGGTCATCCAGGCGGTACTGGTCACTGCTGTCTGGCCTTTGAACGAGTAGGTGCAGTAGGCTCCCCAGCCATCCATATACTCGTCCAGGTTCCAGATGGTGAGCGTCGGCTCGTAATATCCGTCGATATAGGACTGCACAAAGTGCGCTGAAAAATAGTCCAGGTCGAATTCATTTCCGTCCGGGTCCACGAAAGTCCAGTAAGCGGAATCATAGACATTGGCAGATGTTGCAAAGGTCAGGGACTGTCCGGCCTTTTTCTTCTCACTGGTCGGATTTTTGGTAATCACCATATACACCGCGTCCATCTGCCCTGCATTCCCCCATAAAGGTTCCAGCTCGTCATGCTGCATGACGGGAGGCGGGATAATCGGAGACTTTTCCGGTGCCGGCTTCATGTTTGCAAACACCTAGAAGCTGGCCTCCAGGCGGCCGGGCGTTCCTGCTTCCGCGGAAGTAAACCAGTCAAAGTGCGTTGTTGTTCTTTCCGCTTCATTAAACTCTTTTGCGCCCGCGGCATTATACTGATCCGCTGAAATCAGGTTGCCATCCGGATCCATATGGGAGACATAGCGGTAGGAGTCCACCAGCTCCGAATGCTCGATTGCATAAGCCTGCTGCCCGATCACGCCATCTCTCATGGTAACAGAGCAGCGCACCGTATAGACCTCAACCGGCGACATCACGACATTGTCATAGAACATATAGGACCAGCGGTCTCTTTCTCTGTCATAGTATGTATCTGCAGCATTGGTAACGAGATCCGGGAAAGATTCATCCGCATCGATTTCAATCGTACATTCCGTCACGTCCGTTGGTTCGGCGTTTACTTCCCAGACTTTCAGGTTTATGGACCGGTCCGCGGGATGCTGGTCAGCCGCGAAGAACTCCAGACGCCCATTGTGGTCAAAATCCATCACACAGTAAGACTAGATATTCTGATCGTCCGTCTGCAGCAGCTCATCCAGTTTGGAAGTAATCAGATCGATTTGCAGCTGCTGATAGACAGAGAGTTCCTGTTCTTCCTCTTCATCTTCCTCCGCGAAGGCTTGGCAGCCTGCCCCCAGACAAAGGAGCACTGCCAGCACCAGGATACAGAGCGCAGCCAGTTTTTTCCGCAACGACTTCATTCTACACGTCCCTCTCTTCAAGCAGTTCCGATTCGACTCTCTTTCTTCCTGTCGCTGTTATTTTATCGGTCTTTTCCGATGCTGTCAAGGAGGATCTGCGACCAGGGATCCGCGTCAGTCTTCCTCTGGGCAGGAGGCGCAGAGCACCGTATAATTGTATTGCCTGTACCGGGCAACTCTGTTATAATGAACTATATATTATGGAGGTGTGGGGCACGATGAACAAAAGAACTCTCATTTCCCTCTTCGTTATGATTACGCTTCTCCTTTCCCTGCATGCGGGAATTGTTTCGGCCTCGGCCGAAGACTATGTACCTGAGCTTCTGCCTGCTCCCGCAGCGGACGGTCACCTGATCGACGGAGATGCCCTGACGAAATTTTTCGATGAGTATCTGCATGAAAACTACTGCGACGGCGAGGATCAATGCCTCTCGATTGCGCTATGGTGCCCGGATACCGATGAATACTGGTACTATAATCCAGATGTATGGATGTATGGGGTCAACTGGTATCGGCTTCCCGTCAGCATGTATCTGGCCGAAAAGGTATCCAAGGGTGAACTGACCATGGACACCGTTGTTAACGGCATCACACTGGAATATGCCATCAACACGGCACTGGCCGCCACAAGCAACCCCAGCGCCTCCTCCATGGTTCTTTATCTGGGCGGAAACATGACCACGAACTGCGCAGATCTGACAACAGGGCTTTCCGGTCTTCCGGACAGTTATTTTGTCCCCGAATACTATCAGGAAAACGCCTATACCGCGCGCCTCATGCTGGAGATTACAAAGACGCTTTACCTCGGCGGGGAGGAGCGCTTTCCCCTTGTCGAGGAATCCATGAAAGAGGCCATGCCGGAAGACTTCTTTAAGCGAGACTGGAATGTGGGGCATGACTATGTGATTGCCCAGACAAACGCGGCCTACTGGGGAGACGGCGCCGGAGATCGAATTCACTGCACCGGCATCATCTACACCCCATCTCCAATTGTCCTGACCGTCATGATGAAAAACATCGCGGATATGGACATCATGGGCGGCACCGCCTGGCGTTTTGCCCATCTGGGAGCGGCCATGGGCGAACGTCTTCACCCGGAAGGTGACGATTCTTCCGATGAAGCAGGACTCACGGAAGCTGGTCCGGCTGAGACGCTTTCCGAAACACCGGCAGCAGAAGCGGCCGTGCCGCAGGACACTGGCGCAGCGCCGGACAGTGCTTCCGCGGAGATCACTCCGGATCCGTCCATCAATGCTGAGGGCGCCGTGACTACTCCCGCAGAACCCTCTCCTACGGAGCCATCTCCCGTGCCAGCGACGGAAACACCGATTCCCTCTTCCGCGCCGCAGACCACTGTTCCCTCTGCAGAACCGGCAGAAAGCACCCCGGCCTTGCAGACGGATGTTCCCTCCCCCGCACAAAAAAGCCCGTTCCGCTTTTTCCTGATCGGCTTCCTCATTCTGTTTGTCGCGGTTGTGGCGGTTGCCGTCGTGCTGATCATCCGCGAACAACGGCACCGGAAACGTCGCCGCAGAAGATCCAGACAGCGTCGAGATTATTGATAAGAAAACACGCCTGTTCCCCAAGAGCAGGCGTGTAGTTTTATTTTTTATGCCTCGACTTACAGGTGCAGGACGCGCTCTTTGATCTCCTGGGTACGGCCCTGGTTCCAGAACTGGGTACCAATGTAGCCGCAGGTGCGTCGTGCCACGTTCATCTTGTTCTGGTCCCGGTTGCCGCAGTTCGGGCACACCCAGACCAGCTTGCCGTCATCCTCTTCGATGCTGATCTCGCCGTCATAGCCGCAGACCTGACAGTAGTCGCTCTTGGTGTTGAGTTCGGCATACATGATATTGTCGTAGATGAAACGCATCACCGCGAGGACGGCCTCGAGGTTGTCCTGCATATTGGGCACTTCCACATAGCTGATGGCGCCGCCGGGAGACAGGGCCTGAAACTTTGCCTCGATGCGCAGTTTTTCAAAGGCATCGATGGGCTCGGTCACATGGATGTGGTAGCTGTTGGTGATGTAGCCCTTGTCGGTAATGTCCTTGATCACCCCGAAACGCTTCTGCAGGCACTTGGCGAACTTGTATGTGGTGCTCTCCAGCGGAGTGCCGTAGATGGAATAGTCGATGTTCTCGGCGGCCTTCCACTCTGCGGTGTACTCGTTGAGTTTGTTCATGATCTCCAGGCCAAGCGCTTCGCCCTCGGGCTCGGTGAGCTTCTTTCCGTTCAGGGCCAGAACGCATTCCCAGAGGCCCGCATAGCCAAGGCTAATGGTGCTGTAGCCGTTAAAGAGAAGCCTGTCGATGGTCTCCCCCTTGTCCAGCCGTGCCAGCGCTCCATACTGCCACAGGATCGGCGCGACGTCGGACACCGTGCCGAGCAGGCGTTCGTGCCGACAACGGAGCGCACGGTGGCAGAGTTCCATTCTCTCATCGAAGATCTCCCAGAAGCGGCCGAGATCTCCGCCGGCGGAAAGCCCGATGTCCACCAGGTTCACCGTCACGACGCCCTGATTGAAGCGGCCGTAATACTTGTGCTGTCCTTCGACATAGTTTCCGGCGTTCGCGACGTTTCCGATGTGTGCATCGGTAAAGCGGTCCGGGGTCAGGAAGCTGCGGCAGCCCATGCAGGTATAGACATCACCCTTTTTGAGCTGTTTCATGATCTTTTCGGAAATATAGTCCGGAACCATGCGCTTGGCCGTGCACTTTGCGGCCAGTCTGGTCAGCTCATAGTAGCGGCTGCCTTCGGTGATATTGTCCTCTTCCAGGACATAGATCAGCTTCGGGAAGGCCGGCGTCACCCAGACGCCTTTCTCGTTCTTCACGCCCTCACAGCGCTGAAGCAGAACCTCTTCGATGATCATGGCGAGGTCCGCCTTCTCCTGCTCATTCTTCGCCTCGTTGAGGTACATGTATACCGTGACAAAAGGCGCCTGGCCGTTTGTGGTCAGCAGCGTCACGACCTGATACTGGATGGTCTGGACGCCGCGCTTGATCTCTGAGCGGAGCATTCTCTCGGTAAGCTTTGCCTTCATCTCTTCGCTCATCTCAACACCGGAAAGTCTGCATTCCTCGTCCAGCTCATGGCGGAGTTTCCGGCGGCTGACTTCGACAAAGGGCGCCAGGTGCGCGAGCGAGATGGACTGTCCGCCGTACTGATTGGACGCCACCTGCGCGATGATCTGGGTCGCAATGTTGCAGGCAGTGGAGAAGCTGTGGGGCTTTTCGATCAGAGTTCCCGTAATGACGGTGCCGTTCTGCAGCATGTCCTCAAGATTCACAAGGTCGCAATTATGCATGTGCTGGGCGTAATAGTCCATGTCGTGAAAGTGGATGATGCCCTCATTATGTGCCTCGACAATGTCCGAAGGAAGCAGAATCCGCTCGCTGATGTCCTTGGACACCTCGCCCGCCATATAGTCCCGCTGGGTGGAGTTGATCACCGGATTCTTGTTGGCGTTTTCCTGCTTTGCCTCTTCATTCGTACACTCGATGAGGCTGAGGATCTTCTTGTCCGTGGTGTTGGACTGGCGGACCAGGGCACGGGTATAGCGATAGGTGATATAGCGCTTCGCAACTTCGTACGCGCCGTGGGACATGAGCTGGCGCTCCACCATGTCCTGAACCTCTTCGACCCCGGGGGCACGCCCCAGGGCAGCGCAGGCAGCCGTGACCGCATCGGTCATGGCCTGGATGGCTTCTTCCGGGACCCGCTCGGACGGATCGGAGGCGAAGTTCGCCTTTCGGATGGCATTGGCGATTTTATCTCTGTCAAACTCCGCTTCGGAGCTGTTGCGCTTGATAATTCTCATAAACCGGATACTCCAATACGATTGCAAAATCTCCTGCACATCATTTTGTATGACGTGCAGGAGGTAGGATACCATATCTTGTATTCTTTGTAAACGATTTTGTTTTTTCGTTTTTCTGTAACCCTTTGTTGTTTCTGCCGGAATCTCCGGTAGAGCCGTTCCTTACAGGCGGATCTGCTCCACGCCGGACAGTGCCTCTTCGACCAGGGCGGCGACGTCCAGGGCACTCTCCGCCGCTTCCACATCCTGCAGCTTCGGGTGAGTCCGGGGATGACGCGGCGTGAAGACCGTACAACAGTCCTCATAGGGCAGAATCGAGGTTTCAAACGTCCCAATCTTCCTGGCACAGCGGACAATCTCCTCCTTGTCCATGCCAACCAGCGGCTGAAGAACCGGCAGCGTCGTCACGGCCTGGGTGGTGGCCATGGCCTCCATGGTCTGGCTGGCAACCTGGCCAAGGTTCTCTCCGGTGACGATCGCCTTTGCGCCGACGCGCTCGGCGATGCGCTGGGCTAGGCGCATCATGAAGCGGCGCATGATCAGTGTGAAATATTCCTCCGGGCATTTGTCCCGGATCTCCTCCTGGATATGCGTAAAGGGAACGACCTCCAGCGTCATATCGCCGCAATAGCGGGTGAGAAGATGTCCGAGTTCGATGACTTTCTCCTTCGCCTGCTGAGAGGTATAGGGGAAAGAGAAGAAATGGACCGGAACCAAGCGGACGCCGCGCTTGGCAATCATATAGGTCGAAACTGGGCTGTCAATACCGCCGGACAACAGCGAAACCGCAATCCCGTTGGATCCAACAGGCATTCCGCCCGCGCCGTCCACCGGCTGGGTATGGACATAGGCTGCCAGATCCCTGACTTCCACATTCACGATGAGTTCCGGATGGTGCACGTCGACGGCGCAGTTGGGGTAAGCCTCGGCCAGTTCGCCGCCCACATACTGGCTGAGCTGGATGCTGGTCATGGGGAAACGCTTGTCGCTTCGTTTTGACTCCACCTTGAAACTCTTTGCCCGGAGCATGTCGTCCCTCAGGCAGTCGATCGCCAGACGGACGATAGCATCCTTGTCTTTTTCGCAGGCAGAAGCCCGGCTGATCTTCACGACACCGAAAACATCCTGAACCGCCTCAAAGGCGGCGTCGAGGTCCGCGGTTTCGTCCGCCGGCTCCACATAGACGGTGGACTGCATGCAGCTGACATTGAATTTTCCGAGACCGACGAGGCGGCGCCGGACGTTGCCGACCAGCCTGGCTTCAAAGCTGCGGCGGTTGAGGCCCTTGAGCACCACTTCGCCGAGTTTCAGCAGTAAAATATCATTCATTGAAATGACTCCTGTTTTGATGAGTTATGGCAGCTCCTGCTCCGAAGCCGCGTCTCCGGAGCCGACTTCGCTCCGGATGTAGAGATAATAGGGATAGAGGGTACCGTTGTCCGTAAACTCCGTCGTCTGAAGCAAGCGGTAGCAGGGACTGTCAACTTCGAGTCCGCGGGAGACGATGTACTCGGTGACGCCGTCGCGCATGTAGTGCTCCATTTCCCTCATCATCTCCTCCGATGGGAGATTCAACATGCAGAAATATCGGGTAGACGGAAGAATGTCCGCAGTCGTGAAAAGGCCGATATCCAGCGCGCCGTAGTTAAACAGTGTCGCGTCCGTTTCGTCTTTCAGGGTCTCGGCAAAAATAAACTGCGGCATCTCCGAGCGTTTTTGAAACAGCATATAGCTGTTTTCGGAGCCGAAGAGCGCAAGGGTAAACAGAAGCGGAATCACGATCCGCGAGACCCGGCCGAAGTCAGTTCTCTGCCTGAATACGGGACCGTGCGCTTTTTCCGGGCTGTCTGTTTCCGCGGCTTTTTCGCCAACGCTTTGCGCCGTCTCCTGTGCTCTGCCGCAGAACTTCAGCAGCCGGGTCACCCCAAGCGGAACAAAGATACAGAGGATCTCAGAGTAGTACTTGAGATTGATTCCCCCGGCATAGATCAGGCCGAATGCGAAGCCGAAGCAGAGAAACACATGGATGGCCAGCGCTCGATTTCTTTCCCGCCACAGCGTGACAAGCGAGAAGAGGACCAGCAGGATTGTCGCATCGTTAAAGGTCAGCATGGAGGCCATTCCGGAAGCCAGGCCCCTGACCGTGTTCCAAATCGACGACGCTTTTCCGTAAACAAACAGATTGTTGTAGAAGTACGCCTCCCAGAGCGACGGGAGCGCCTGATGGCAGCCAAAGTATGCCAACACCGGAAGGCTTGCCGCGGCAACGCCCAGAAGGATCAGGCCGAGGAGCTTCAGCAGCCGCAGCCCCCGCCCCTGCCGGAGCATCCGGTACGCCGGAACCAGAATGAATCCGAGATAAAAGCCCAGCATGCTGTACTTGATCCAGAGGACCGCCCCGGAACTCAGCCCGATCAGGAATACCTCCCGCTTTGTTAATTCGCGGTTCAGGCAGATGCAGCGCAGACCGTAGTAGAACGAGAGCATAAGCAGCGGCAGAGAGAGTTCTTCGGCGCTGCCGCCCTTGAGGAAGGCCGGAGCCGTATACGCCAGCGCGGCCGTCAGAAACAGGAAGATCGGATCCCGCCTGCCCGTGAGGAGCAGATGGCTCTTCCAGGCGAGGCTCAGGAATGCCCAGGCCGCCGCAATCTCCAGCAGCCATCCGCCGAGAAAGGTTCTGTGGGAGATCGGATAGCAGAGGGCATAGAGCGCATAGAGCAGCGGTCCTTTCTGCTCATAGAGGTCCCGATACGGCACGATGCCGTAGAGCATCGACTTTCCCACCGTGAAGAAGCAGTTGGCGTCCACCCAGTCGTTAAAAGGATAGAGCGGCGAGGAGAGGGAGCAGACAGAGACCGTGACCAGCGCCACACAGAAGAGGAGCCTGCGGTCTTCCCGGGAGAATGCCGGTTTCTCCCCGTCAGCCCCAAAGGGCACAATTGCGGGCTCCGCCCGTTTGCCGGCCTTTTGAAAAGCTTCCAGAAGCCCTGTCAGGAACGGAAGCGATCCAAAACAACCGACCAAAGCAGCCAGAAGCAGCGGGAACGCCTCTTTCCATCGAAAAAACCGAAGCGAAACCAGTTGCTTCGTTCTCAGCCAGACGATGAGAAACAGCGCCGCAAAAAACAGGGCAAGCAGCGCCGCGGCGGCGCTCCGCCCTCTGCGTGCTCTGTCGGATGCGCCTGTTGCTTCTGCCCCCTGTCCGAAAGGCAGGGCCGTGAAAAGGAGCGTCGTGACCGCCGGCGCAATCAGGAAGCTCGCATGCAGCGGCCGCAGCAGCAGAACGCAGAACGCGGCGGCGGACAGCGCGTA
>Ga0256405_10008362_pt1 | contig 14881 bp, 10 predicted proteins | sample RumenRJG_02DNA_FD_189096 | JGI IMG/M metagenome (GOLD analysis project Ga0256405, IMG submission 189096) | Bovine rumen microbial communities from Lethbridge, Alberta, Canada - RJG_02 | ecosystem: Host-associated > Mammals > Digestive system > Stomach > Rumen | place: Canada: Alberta... | reverse complement strand
AAGAGAGTAATGTACGGGCGTTGCAAATTGCCGCTCTTAAAGGCAAAACTCATTGGACGTCGGTGGGATGAAGTTACATCGATAACGGATTTTTGCGGATGAACCCCCATCCACCGTAATATTCACCCGGCGTATCCGTGGTTAAAGGCTGTTTTCTAAGCCGCCTATGCGGCGGATAACTTCCTCATAAAAGGATACTACACGCAAGCCAATTTCTAAGCCGCCTATGCGGCGGATAACAAAAGGCTGGGACGCGCAGGGGTTCCATGGCATTTCTAAGCCGCCTATGCGGCGGATAACGCGATATGGAATTGATGTAAGTGAGAATAACGTTTCTAAGCCGCCTATGCGGCGGATAACAACGGATATCGCCTTGCGGCAGAGATGGGATATTTCTAAGCCGCCTATGCGGCGGATAACGTGAAGGATGGCCGTGTTGACCCGATGGCAAATTTCTAAGCCGCCTATGCGGCGAATAACCATCAATTCGTCCAGCTCCATGCCCTGCTCGTTTTCTAAGCCGCCTATGCGGCGGATAACCCGCATGTTTACAATAATCAACGTACTCTTTTTTTCTAAGCCGCCTATGCGGCGGATAACGTGTCTTTGGCGTGTCCTTTTCCCCTGTGAGATTTCTAAGCCGCCTATGCGGCGGATAACGGAAATACTGCACCGCATAACGTCCATCATAATTTCTAAGCCGCCTATGCGGCGGATAACGTCAAGTTCGGCGAATGGCAAGGGTTTGGACATTTCTAAGCCGCCTATGCGGCGGATAACCTTTTTTTGGAAAAACTTGATTTTTTTTGGCATTTCTAAGCCGCCTATGCGGCGGATAACCAATACAGAATGCAGCTGCATCAAATGCAACATTTCTAAGCCGCCTATGCGGCGGATAACGCTTTGAAGCCCATACAGTTTGGCGCACTCAATTTCTAAGCCGCCTATGCGGCGGATAACGAGACACATGACGTATTCAACTTTACACGAATCTTTCTAAGCCGCCTATGCGGCGGATAACGATTGTCCAGGCGTTCAAAACTGGGGGTCGTTTTTCTAAGCCGCCTATGCGGCGGATAACCTATCTTCAATTCTCAATTACGCAGTCAAGATTTTCTAAGCCGCCTATGCGGCGGATAACTCTTAAAAGTTGAATTAACAGGATTGCCTGTATTTCTAAGCCGCCTATGCGGCGGATAACTATCATATGGCCATGAAGCTCGGCTTCGTAAATTTCTAAGCCGCCTATGCGGCGGATAACGTAGAATGGGGCGTTGATGTTGACAAACTCATTTTCTAAGCCGCCTATGCGGCGGATAACGATGCAACTCAATGGTGTGCAATAGAACGACATTTCTAAGCCGCCTATGCGGCGGATAACACCACATTAAAGCCCATGCTTTCCGATTTGAATTTCTAAGCCGCCTATGCGGCGGATAACATTAACAAGGGACTCATGGACTTGGTGGACATTTTCTAAGCCGCCTATGCGGCGGATAACGTTCTCCACGAGGATGCGTGTTTCTCCGGGAATTTCTAAGCCGCCTATGCGGCGGATAACAGTCAAATTTCCGTTCAGATTGCAGGCATATCATAGCCTCTGAGGATTCTATCCCTTTTACCCAAAATTTTCGGTAGTTGCTACAAGCCCAGAATTTACGAGGCTTCCATCTTCCTCTCAAAAAAAGGGTCAAAATTCCGGGACAGTTGACTGATTGCTCAATCCATAAGAACTGAATCCACCATTGACAGCACAATCTTTACCTTCTTTCTTTATGAACAACCGAAACGGATTCTGATTCGTCGAGCTCTTCATCTGGATATACGGCAACCCTTCCGCGAATTTTTGACCAGGGAACAATTGTTCTGCATCCTCGTAGGAAACATCATGCCTTTTTGCATATCTTCTCGCTTTCTGCTCTACACTATTTCTCTGATGAAATCGGCTATATGTTGCATATCCCTTGAGATTCTTAGGCACAGGGCGCACACGAGTGATATGGACATAATCCTCTAGGCGGTGAAGCAACTTGGAAAGCGCAAACCTTTCCAAAACCGTTTCGTCCTCTGCAAAAAGGCGGAGCTTGTACCCCAGAGCACAGGCTTCTTCCCCCTCAGAACTGCCATCTTCATTTTCCCGATAACATGGAAAAGAAACGCCTACGGGAACATTTCCCTGCGCATCCTGCTGGGATGCAAAGCCAAGATGAAGCTGCTGATATACCTTCGACCAAAGAAAATAGGCAGGAACTTCCATACAGGGCAGTATGGTAATTTCTTGATAATACTTCATCTTCTCACTCCTTGCTGCTTTGCCCGAACACGCCCCCACGAACCAGCACAGCCATCACATAGTGCTCCTCCTCTTCCTTCGACAGTGCTTCCCCTTGCGCATAGCGGTCGAACAAGGTATAGAAATCCACCTTTTCTTTTGGATTGCGATAGGCTTTGCCCAGATTCGTCACTGCCCCATAAGGCTCAACGGCAATCGGCCCGATTCCGCTGTCTTCATCAAATTCTGGATACCATGTATCAATCGTGCGGATTGCATTGCCTAGCTTTTGCGAGTGCATGGCTGCTATCCCATCTACTTGATACAAAATCTTGCTCTTTTCCCCACGCCCTTTGTCAAAGACAAGCTCCTCGCTCGGATAGACCTCCTGCCCTTCGCCCAGCAAGACATAGGCCTCAATATCCAACAACAGATACGACCTTTTCCCACACAATGCCTCTGCTATTTTCCCGGCCAGTTCCATAACAGCCTCGCTCTCCTCAAACTCCTTCAAGGAAAAGTCATAGGCATCAAATATCCATTGCCCTTTATCGTCTTCGCTGCTGACCTCCTTTATCCTGACTTCGATTTTCTCTGCCCCAATCCGATTGCGCCACAAATATCTGGCATTGGCAAGATTGGTGGCATAGCGTCTGGACAGCTCCTGGAATCCTGCCGTTTCCATGTAGCGTTTTGCCACTCCTTCATATTTTTTCCTGAACTCTGCATCGTTGCATGCAGACGGATATTCTACACCACTCAGCACCTTCAAGGAAAACTTCAATTTCAACGTATCCTGATCCATTGCCAGTGCACAGGAATCCACACGCTGCAAGTTTGGATTTTCCACCTTTGCGTTCAGTTTCGCAGAATCATTCTTCACAGCATTTTCCAAACGATTGGAAATCGTTCCTCGGACAGATTTCTCCACTAAATTCAATGGAACAACATTCTTTTCCCGTTCTTCCCAAGTTGTTCCGTACAGATAGCCATCCGATGTGACCAGTTTCTTTTCAAATGCCAGTACAGACGGTACTCCCGTTTCTTTTTTTGCCATGATACAATCTCCCCTCCAAAATACATCCCTTAAATTTTATTCCACTGATTCTCGTTTTCGCATAGATATAAGCCGCGTGCGGAATCTATTCGGTATTTCCACATCATATCATCCAAATCTTGCAATCGAACTGCATAGGGTTCTTTTGAATCACGGAAATGGATGGGCATCTTGAACTCTCCCACCGTCACCACCGCTTCCACAAAGTGATGCTCATAGTCAAGAGATCTTTGATTTTTCACCTTCACAGGGCCGGAAAGGTCTTTAAATCCCACAGCTAACGGAACAATCCAACCAGGTTGCTTCCGACTCGCCGTCCATTGCGGGGCTTGCCCTTCTTCACGCTTCCCTGCCGAAGAAAAATGAACAGCAAGTGTATCCAGCAGGAAATCCAAAGCATCGGTTCCCGGTTCCCTCTGTACCCCCAGCAGATCACTGCGGTCAATGACAACATAGCCTGGCATCAGCTTGCGGATGATATGGGCCGCACTTCCATCATCCATATCCGCATATTCCAAGATCGGCCTTTGAAATGCCAGAATGTCTCCACCGGCCAGTTTCATTTGGGTGAGCGATGCACTGACGGCATCCAAAAACTCCTGTTCCTCATCCGGATTCGTATGCTTCAATTCCACAAGCAAGGATACCTTCAGATGACATCTTGGTTCTTCAATGAACGGAGGCCGTTCAAAAGAATTATTTTTCTTCTTTAGAGGATTTGCTGTTCCAATGATAGAATATTTATTGTCATGAGGCCCTTTATAGGTCTGCAAGTTGCAATCGTGGCACGAAACTGCCACCCTGTACAGCTCCACTTTTGGAAAGCCATTGCTGCGCAACCGCCTCTGCAATGCATGGACAGCCCCAAGCCATGCGGTCATGGCAGGAAATCCGATGGTATAGGAACTGCTCATGGCATTTGCATTATGGATATCCAGTTTTGGTATCAATAGATAGACATTCATGGCACTACTCCTTGGTTTCCCATAAGATTCGCCTGATTCTACAGCGCAAGTCTTTATACTCGCCATCCCCCAAATCCTCAGCCTCTTTTTTCAACAGATTTTTATAGGAATTGAGTATCCATCTCGCAAAAGCAGAAGATATTTCATTCAACCAACGTTCTTCCTCTTGACGTTCTTCCCCTTTATAGCAATCATCCAGCCATATCTTCTGTTCCATAGGCAATTGGAAACCATTCTCCTTCGACCAGCCACTTTGCAAGGCACGCAACTGAAACACCTTCTCCATTACTCGCTCGATAATTGCTGTTTCAGCCTCTCTTGCACCATGACGAATATCCATGTTGTTTCGATCTAATTTATAAAAATGATGCAAGGTATGGAACAATGGAGAAAGTGACCTCATTCGCAAGGAATCAAAGAAATCTCTCTTGGGTGGAATCAGATTACGCTTCCGTATCTTTGGAGGCATGGATGGAAGCAGATATGCCCTGCCACCGTTCATCATGTTTAAAGTACTAATGTTCTGGGGCTTGGTCCCGCCATAGCCTATCTCCGATAATCCAAATATCTGCTTGTAGCCTTTTCCATAAGACTCATGTTCTTTATTATGGACGTTTCTTGCATTGGTTTCCATAAATCGGATTCTTCTTTTGGTTTCCATCATCAAAGATGATGCCGGAAGTACGGACAAAAGATGATATTCTTCTTCACCAACAGGAAAATAGACTTGCCGTATCCGTTCATCCGAAGCTTCAGGACAATGATTTTCTTCGACCTGTAAGATATATTTCTGTAAATTATTGTAATCCATGTTTAATTCAGAAATTTCTTGGCGAATTTTTTCCGTATTCTGCTTGAAATGCTCCCAAACCGTACGCCCATCCTCCAGTTCCAGCAAGAGAAATTTCGGCGTTGCCATAAAAGCTGCAGAGGATACCGTAATATCCGGTTGGAAGGAAACATGCGCCGTATCCACATATCTGTCATCTGTCCCATCATCTTTCTCCGCCAAAATTTTCACATCTGCCGAAGGATGTAAAAATCGACCAACATGAGAACACAATGTACATTTCGAAGCATTTTTTGCAACTGCAAGCAGCCATTCCTTGGAAGACAGTTTCTTCTGTTCGGCATTCTTGTTGATATAATCCATCAATATGCTCATGCATCACCCCTGCCTTTCACTAACGATCAACACCCTTTTGTATACTATACCACACATGATTTTAAAGGTCAATATTCAAAATAAAAAAACCAAGGATTAATTTAGATGGCCACCTATACGGTGGAAAATAATGGTGCAAAATAAAAAAACCAATTTCTAAGCTGCCTATTCGGCAGATCCACATTGCAAACCAGAAAATTTCGTTATATAATGACATTATAGGAAGGGTGCCGCCTAGCGGCTTCGCCCTCTTGGTAGATTTCTTAAAAACCCGCCTCTAGGTTAGCGACTAGTGAAGGCGGGTTACTTTTTTATCGTCATAAGAATTAACAGGATCAACAGCAAAGCCATGATGGTGTTGTCATCCATAGGCGAGCCCTCCTTTCGTAGCGAGGGCAAGCTCCGCCAAACGGCACCAAGATAATTATATCAACTTATATATCTTTCCACAACCCCATGGTATCAGAATAATGCAACTTCACATCGGATTTTAGATACTTTTCCCGAACGGAAAGGCTTCCGTATTTCTTGCTCGCCCATTCCATTTCTTTCTCCTCTGCTTCTATGGCACATCCCACATCCCCTGCCTTCTTTCGCAAGACTTCGATGTAGTCCCTCTGCAACCAAAGCCGCTGCCTCATCTCCCCTGTCAGTTCATCCTCACCTCGAACAATCTGACATGATTCTTCCACAGGGATAAATTCTCCGTCTTCCGTCTTTCTGCAGAATCTCAGACTTCCGTCCTCATAGCGGAGATAGATTCTCTCCTCTGGACTTCCCTCTCGGAAGGGGTTCAACTGCTGGGGAATGGCTGTCAGCCACCAGTATTCATCCAAATATCCATGCAGATGCTCCGGTCCCACAGCCGACATGTCCTTGAAATCCTGCAGGACTTGATGCTCCAGATGAATCAATCTATTCTTCGGCTCCAAAACCATCGGTTTCTGAATCCTTGGAACCGCGTCCACCTTCTCGCTCAGTTCCGCTTCATCCACCAGCATCTTCATATCGTGACTTTCCAAAGGATATCTTTCCACTGTTTCATAGCCGGGACGCGAAAAAGCTACCTGTCTGTCTGTCATTCCATTGAGATTGTATTGCATGATGGCCAGATTAGGTACTGCAATATTTTGGGTCAGGATACGATGACGCAAAATCCTCCCTGCCAACTGAATGATCGAGCGATATGAGGACGGTTCGACCACTGCCCAATCGAAATCATGGTCGCGCCCCACTTCCTCTACAGGAGTCGCTACCGTGATAAAGAGGATATCAGAAGATGCCTCCCCATCGATATGCCTTCGCAAGTTCGGCTCCGTTATGGATATGACAGACTGACTCACGCCCTTGCGGTTCAACACCTGATCCAGATACTGCTCCTGCTCGTGGCGCAAAAGAAGTGTCTGCCTGCTATGATATGTCATGACTCTAAGGCTGCAATCTGGTGGGCAGGATGCCTTCAGGAAGAACATACTAAGATATACACACGGCGTAATATTTGCCATGCGAATGAGCCCGAAGGAGACCCTTTTCCCTGAAGCCTTGTCTGTCATATGGTGGGCACGGTGCAGGGAAATCGCCGCCTCCAGCATTTTTCCAAAATACGCCGCATTCCTTTCCTCAACTGTTTCCAATGCCCGATACTCCTCCGGAATTGGAACAATATATGCCTTGCGCTTCACGATCTGCGTTTCCAAGGCGTTCGTCCGTTTATCGACATACTTCTTGTGCCATTCCCGATATTCCTGAACCGCCTCCACTGATTCTGACGATTGGATCTCGGAAACCGACGTCCGGAACTCGTCGCACCAGACGCATACTGTACGGGCTTTCTGTTGCAAAAACTCTCCATAGCATGCGCGCCCCTTCTGGTAAGCACAAAACAATCCCTCTACCAGATCAGGAGGAAGTGTCGCAGAGGATATTGCTACGTTCCTGCCAAGCATACCGGCAAGATGAACCAAGCGGGAAATCGCCATCAAATCCTTGACATCAAAATCATCCACCTCATCAATGACCAAATCAGAGGACATCAAGCGCAGGAAGGGAAGCATATACTTTCCCCCTCGAATGGTTTCCACGGACGGAACGATGTGGTCAATGGTCGCCACCAATACAGGTTTGAACAGAAAGGCCTTATGCTTCGAGGAAGATGGCCTGCTCTCACCAAAGAATATATTCAAGAAATCGTCCTGCAGCGTATCCCAATACTGCAAATCCCCATCGAGCAAATCCTCTTTCCAATCTATATCCGCCATATCCTGCTTTGCTCTCTGTGATTCCTCATACAGTTCTTTGATGGCGGAGTCTCCAATCAATACGGCCAGTTCATCCTTTCCAAGACCGATACGGGTGCGATATTCCGTCCCGGTCTGCAAGGTCAGGGAACGCAGCCCCAGTGCCAAAATATAACGTAAAGATTTCCCATCCTCTGAGACAGCCTGCATGATTTTGGCATTGGCAAGGGTCTTTCCACAACCTGTGCTTGCCATATTTACGATGAACCAGCCAACATCCTTCTCCGATGTATGCTCTCTGCGGAATGCCTTGATTTTCTCCACGGCACGATCCTGCCATGCGAAGGGTTTCGGGCTTTGCTTTCTAAGCGAACGGATATCTCTGGCAGCTTCCATCCGGCTGGAAAACTGTGGCAAACGATTCAATATCTTCAATGCCTGTGCGGCCACCCCTACCAGATGCTCATCCAGTTTCTGTCCCAATTGCCCATCTTTTCCGGATTTTGCATACAATTCGTTGTTTCCTTGCCAGTTTTCCTGTGCCTTTTGGGACGATGCATAATAATCCCCCATCATCAGGCTTAATCTTGCATAATATAGCAATGGACGAAGGGCAAGGGAAGGAATTGGCTTCTGTGTCTCCAGCAACCTTCCTGCCCATTTCTTTACCTGCTTTGCCCATATCGTGGAATCCTTCAATAGCCCTTGAGAAAAGCTCACATTTCCACTTAGGTCCTTTTGATACCCCCACTGACTCCCAACAGCAGACAGCATTTCAGAAAACGAATTTCTCTCATTGGTTTTGTATTTTTCCAAATCTTTTTGCAGCCGTGGCATGCGATGATGGGTCATGATAAGCCAGCAGATTCCTGCGGCAAACGGCGGCAGCCCCTTCAGGCTCCCATCTATTGCGTTCTTCCCCTGTTTTAGCTTTTGAAGAATGCTTTTTTCATCAAAGTCCCATGACTGCAATCGACGAAGCCAAACATTGTCATCTTCCCCGCCACCTGCCTCAGCCACCAATCCCATAATCAGCTTGCAGGAAATCCATTCATGGCGATAGGGATCTTTTTGATCCTTTTGTTTGGACGACACCAGCATCTTTTGGAATGCATCATTCGCCTTCCCCCAATCGTGCAGCAAAGCCGCCAATGCAGTAATTGCCTTGAGTTGTGGCATATAATCCCAAGAATTTTCCCATTCGCTATGCCGAAAATCCTTTTTGGTCGCATGGACCGGAACCCTTCCCTGCTCGTCAAATTTATCCCGATTCCCTACAATCCATAGCAATTCACTCTTGTTTCGTGAACGAATCCAATGACAGGAAACGGCTGTATTTTTGGTTGCCTGCTTGCGGAGCAGCATTTTTACCGTTGACAAGCCTTCTTCGGTAATTACAGTCCGCCAAGTATCGTGTCCGATACGGTCGGCAAAGGTGTCCAGAATCCTTCTTGTCGTACGAAGTGCCTTCTTCTCGCTTTGGCTGGAAAAAATCACCATCATGATAGAGTGTTCTCCTTCGCCATTCCCAAACTCTGTTCCTTGACATGCCGAAACATGAAGTCGAGTGCCTTATGCTCTGTGAATTTCTGCAAGCATTCCTGCCGGAACTCCTGTTGTTTAAAGTTCGACCGCGCACATATGAAAGCCCAAGGAAGTACAATGGCATCCTTGATCAGATCTGCCACATCAAAAACCAAGGCGCCGCGTCTGGTTTTCCCATGCATCAAAGCAAACCCATGAGGGATTCCCAACACCCATAAGACCGTGGCTGCTAATCCATAGGCCAGATAGTTGCCGTGATTTAGGAATCGATTTGCCTTGTCATTGTCGGTCGCTTCTGGATTCCGCACGAATTCTCCTGCGTCAGTCTTTGAAGCGGCATATTTATAGAGTTGTTTCGTAAAGACTGCTTCTGAGCCTAAAAGTTCAGCAATCGTTTTCGCTCCCTCAATTTTTCTGCCAAATGCACGAATTGCTGATTCAATCTCCTTGTCGTCCACGAAAAAAACCTCTTGCTGAAGGTCCCGATCTTTTTCCCATACCTGTTGAAAGAAATCGCATCTCGCTTGCTGCATCCTCTTCGCAGCCAACAAACGCTTTTCCTCATCAAACCAGAACGAGAGCCAGCCTTGCACATATTCTGTCGGACGATATTCGCTTTGCGGTGCCAGCCATTCAATCTCCGTGCCGGAAAACAGCGGTGTTCCACCTCCGCCGCAAAATCCCACCATTACCCCCGCACTTGCCAACAGCCTCATGGCAGCCTGTGTAACGGATGTTCCTGTCCCTAGCAGCAATGCCGTCGTATTGCCAATCGGAATATTCCAGTATTGGTTTTCCTGTTTTCCTTCTGTCAAATATAAGATACGGCCATCCTTCCGCATAACACGACACTTCTCCAAATAATAAATATTGGCTCGCTTGGAATGCAAGATTGTCTTCAATTCGGATGGCGAAAATTCCTGCTCACTCATTCAAATCCACCGACCCCTTCAAAAATAATGAATAAGCCCCCATGAAGTACAGGGGCTGGATGCTATGTCCATCCTAATTGTAGACCAAGCAGTCCAGGGACTCATCCTTTACGAAAGTGAGATGCCGTTTTCCTTGGCAATGGAGCGGACCTTCTCAATCGTCATTTCGTTGTCTTCCGCAATGTCAGCTATGACATCAGCACTGATGGGAAGCTGCCGACGAATATATCTTCTAAGAGTATTGATGACTGTTTTCATGCGCCCCTCTGCGATTCCTTCAGCACGCTCTCTTTCAATCCCCTGCTTTTCAATACCGTCACTAAGATTGCACATATCAGCCACTCTCAAGTTCTGGAGTAATTTCCACGTTGAATTTATTTGACAGCGAAAGGGTTCTATCTTCATTCTACCATAGGCAGGATAGTTGTCAATCCCGTTTCCCACCCGTCATAACGCCAATCGAAGAGCTTCTTCGGCAAAAGGGAAGGAAATTGCTCTGTTGCTCAAAGCCACATAGCCCTCACCTGTAGCAGTAATTCCTCGTCATGAACCAGCAAAATATATCTTCATCTTCATCTTCCCATTCCCCATTTCATCTTCAAACCCAACAACACCTTAACTGTCTCCCACGGGTCACATTTCCGCAACTTCAGTCTGTGGATTGCAGCCATTGCACGCATCATGGTGCTATGTCGCATACTTCATATTTTAGAAAAAAATAGAAATCACTTCTCCCTCAATGGCCGGATCTTCTCCACCAGCTCCACCACGGCATCCTTGGCTCTGCGGTTGTACTTGAGCTTGCTGACTCCCTCATGAGTCTTGCTGTAAGACTCGTAATCGGTGGTCATGGAGATCTTGTCGCCCTTCTTGAAGGTGTTCAGGATGGCAATGACATCCTTCTTCTGGGTGCACCACTCCTTGGCGAAGTTGTCAATCTGGCTCCTGATGATCTCCTCTATGCGTGTCTCGATGACGGACATGGCATCCAGGCCCCTGTACTTCATGGGGTCTTTTTTCATGTCCTCCCAGAAGTCGCTGATGACATCGGCAAGGGCAGGGTTGGTCTCCCGGAGTTTTTCGATATGCTTGTCGATGCTCTCGTCCTCTATGGGCTCCACAATCAGCTCGTCCTCGCTGGGCATGTAGCTCTGGATGAGGGAAACGATATACCTGTAGTCGATGGTGACGCTGCGGATGTTCTCAAGCTCGTATCCTATGTCAATGGATACAGGGGGCTGGTCGGGCTTTGGTTTCTTAAGCTCTTCGATGACATTCTGGTATTTTCCGCCGTACTCATCCAGTTCCTCCTTGACCATGCCGTAGTCGGAGAGGTCTTTGCCCTCCCACTCCTGATAGACCTGCAGTTCCCCGCTGAGGCGGTCTACCTTCTGGAATGCCTTGGCAAACTTCTGCATGGAGCTTACATCATTGTGTAGGCTGTCGGCGGCCTCCGGCGTTGGGGCTATACTTCTGAGTTCGGAGAGAGCTTCCTTGAACTCTTTTTCAATCTCCGCGAAGGTGGGTGCGCTGACTTCTTTGGTGCCGCCGTTGCTGTAGAGCAGCAGGGCACCGTCAACGGCAGTCTGGAACTGGGCTGACCGCTGGAAGATGACAATCATGCCGTAACGCTTGGATTTGTCGAAAATCCGGTTGGTGCGGCTGAATGCCTGGATAAGGTTCTGGGGAGCCATGGGAGGCCGATCCACAAAAAGAATGGCACAAGGCGGCGCATCGAAGCCTGTCAGCAGCCGATCCACCACGATGACGATATCCAGCTGCTCTTTGCGCTGCTTGTAGCGTCCCTTCTTGCGTGCCAGGCGGTCATTGAGGTTCGTGTTGTAGGCCTGCAGGCTGTCCAGGGCAAAGTTGGTGCCGAACATCTTGTTGTAATCGGACAGGGACTCCTTCATGGCCTCTTGGTTGCCGATGGAGTTCTCGTCGTTCTCCGTGACGGTGTAGGTGATGGCAATCTTCGGGAAGTCCACGCACTTCTCCTTGATGGAGTCAGAGACTTTGCCGTTGGCTATGAACTCTTTGAAAAGATGGTAGTATTTCTGCGCCATCTCGATGGACTGCACGGTAAGGATAGCCTCGTAGGCCTCCCCCTTGGGAGCATTCAGGCGGAATTTGCCCGAGCACTTGTTGACGATATACTCCACTACCTCCTGCCGGTGCTCGTCCGTATCATAGATATCCTCTCCGGCGTTCTTATAATAAGCCGACAAGACAGACTTCTCCCGCACTTCCATGTCCTGGGCTTCCAAAACATCATAGCTGCCCACCCCAAGCTTCTCCCCCACCGTCAGCAAGGTATCTTCGGACAAGGAATCCTTGTAGTCTATCTGGAATCCAAGGACGGCTTTGTTGTTCAATGCTTCCTTGATGGTGTAGTTATGCAGGCAGGGGCCATAGAGCCCTTCTGTGGTGCGGGCCAGATCTCCCTTGCGCTGTCGCTTGTTCTCATCAAAGATGGGGGTGCCGGTAAAGCCGTACCAAAGGGAGTTCATGAAGAATTTCTGCAGCTCTCTTTGGGTGTCCGGCGTGACTGTGCGGTGGCACTCATCCACCACAAAGGCAATGCACATGCCATGGAGACGCTTGGCAGTCGGGGAGTCCTTCTTCTCCTCCCGGTTGTAGGTCTTCATGATCTTCTGCAGCTTCTGGATGGTGGTCACGATGACCACGCGATCCTTGTTCTTGAGCTTCATCAGCAGGTCATGGGTGTTGTCCGTCTCATCCACGTCAATGATGTCATTCTCGGCGTAAGCCTTGAATGAAATGGAAGTCTGCTGATCCAAGTCCTTTCGGTCAATGAGGAAGATGGTCTTGTCCACATTGGGAATCAGGATGAGGTTCTTGGCCACCGTGTAGGAGGTCAGTGTCTTGCCGGAGCCGGTGGTGTGCCAGACAAAGCCAGATTCCTGCTTGGCAGAGGCAGCCTTGACGGCCTCGATGGCATGAACCTGATAGGGGCGCAGCAGAATGAGCTTATGACGCTCAGAGTCCACAACGCTGTAATGGCCGATCATCTCATGGGCCTCCGGGATGCGCAGCACTTCCTTGGCAAACTCCAGATAGTTCTCCACGGGCTCGTTCTTCTTGTTTACCCATGTGGTCAGGAATCTCTCGTTGAGATTGGAGCCGGTGTCGGCGGCAATGTAGCGGGTATTGCTTCCATTGGAGACCACGAACATCTGCACCATGCCAAAGAGTCCCCGGAACTTGCTCTCCAGACTGTACTTCTTGATCTGCCGGAAGGCATCCATGAAGGGATGGTCCTGGTTCTTCAGCTCGATATGTATCATGGGAAGGCCGTTGATGAGCAGGGTCACATCAAAGCGGCGCACCCTGTCATCATCGTCCAGTTTGTCAGAGACGAACTGGTTGATTACCTCATAGGAGGAGCGCCCGCCGGCAATCTCCCGATTGCTGACAGCCATCAGATGAATGGAGCCCTTGGCGGCATCTTCTCTGGTAAGGGGAATGATGGCCTCACCATTCTCCCCGGCCAGCCACAGGGCAGCTTTGTAGGGGGACTTGGCCACGTCCAGCATATACTGCTGGATCTGGCCGAACTCCACATCGGTGATGGGCACACCGTCCAGGACGGCCAGATTGTTTTGGTCCAGCTTCTTGCGAAAATTGGCCCAGAGGGTGTCTTCGTCCACAATATCCTTCCGATAAGTCCATTGGGATATATCCTGGGTCAGCTGTGCTATTAAGGTTTTTTCCATTGCTGCTTCGCTTTGTGCCATATTATCAATCCTCGAATTCACCTTCGTTGAGTGCAGGAAGGTCCTGCAACCGCAATTCTTTTCTTAGTTCCTCTTCCGTTGGCATGTATGGCATATATTTGGACGCATATATGTGAGTATTGCTATCACTGCCCAAGGTGAACTTCACCACGGCCTCATTCTTCTCCGCACAAAGTACAATGCCTATGGGCTCGTTGTCTCCCTCATTACGCATGTTGGCCTTGTAGTAATTCACATACATCTGCATCTGGCCTATGTCCTGATGCTTGACTTTCCCTAACTTCAAATCAATAAGGACGAAGCATTTGAGAATGTAGTTGTAGAATACCAGGTCAATATAAAAATGCTCACCGTCTATTTCTATATGCTTCTGCCGTGCTACAAAGGAAAAGCCTCTCCCCAGTTCCAGCAGGAACTTTTGCAAATGTTCGATAATGCCCTGCTCGATGTCTCGCTCGTAAAACTCTGCCGGGGGCTTTAGCTCCAAGAATTCCAAAACGTAGGGGTCACGTATGAAATCCCTGTAGGGCACAGGTTTTGCGACCTCCTTGGCAGGCAGTTTTTCCTGCCCTTGCTGATTGGCTATTGTACGCTGATAAGCAAAGGTGGTAATTTGCCGCTCCAGTTCCCGACTGCTCCATCCGGCGGCAGCACATTCCTGAGTGTAGTATTCCCTAGCCTTGGGGTCATTCACTCTCATCAGCATACGGTAATGCGTCCAGCTCAAATCGCTACGCAGTGCGTAGCGATTTTGGAAGCACCGATAAAACTGCCGCATATTCTTCAAGTTTGCATAGGAATATCCTTTACCGAATTCAGCCGTCAAAATCACCAACCCCCATTTCAAATGGGGGTTTGACTTTAACCCCTCCAGGGTATTTCCCTGGTTCCGCCAGAGGCGGGGTTTCGCAGCACCATTGTTTCTGGTAGCCTCCCTTGGAGGCTCTGCT
>Ga0256405_10008360_pt1 | contig 14882 bp, 12 predicted proteins | sample RumenRJG_02DNA_FD_189096 | JGI IMG/M metagenome (GOLD analysis project Ga0256405, IMG submission 189096) | Bovine rumen microbial communities from Lethbridge, Alberta, Canada - RJG_02 | ecosystem: Host-associated > Mammals > Digestive system > Stomach > Rumen | place: Canada: Alberta... | reverse complement strand
ATTCTAACAAAAGTTGCCGGTTACTGCGGCAAACCGTCCCGCTTCAATTGCTTGCGCAAATTCGCGGGACCCGCCTTATATCCCCATAGCTAAAGCTAGGGGTATTACGGCGGACTTCGATAACAACCTCTGCCGCACGGTTTCCCCTGCCTTCAGGCATGGGGCGACTGACGATTTCTTCTTTTTCAGTATATCAGAAGCCGCACCAGCAAAAGAAAGAGGAGCAGAAATTGCACCCAAAATCTTTGCAAAATCGTGATTTTCGGGGCTCCGATTACAAAAACTCATTCTTTTCCTTTTGCCGGCTTCTCCAGTATCTCCCCCATCCCGATGCCATAGGTCAGCCGCATCGCTTCCTCTGCCGTATGCGTGTTGAGGGCGAGGATGTAGGCGAACAGCATCTGCGCTGGATATTTTGCCGCAAGGCAGAAGACTGCCCGGTCAGCAAGAGGATAGAGGTTCCAGGTCTGGGAGTTCTCGTTCCAGTCACGCCGGGACGAAACAGAACTGAGCCCTATCGGATACTCTCTGCTCGTCTTCGCGTATTTCCAGAACGCCTGCGTCTTGTCCTTGCCGAGCTGGTTCGCAATCTTCATAGCGATGTAGTCAGCCATACCTTCTGTGAACCACATGTTCTTGTTCAACGTTGACGGTGGAGCGATGTCTTGCTGGTACTGATGCACGAGTTCGTGGGCGACGAGGAAGACTGTCCGATAGTCATTCGTCGAATCTTTGATGGTGATGGTTATCTTGCCGTTCGTGGAGAAAGAGCCGGATTCGTCAGAAGCAACTTTGCTGTCCGCAGTTACGAGGTTCAAGGTGACATCCGTCCGCAGGCGGCGCTGGAAGTTTGTGTCCATGTATTTCCCGGTCATGTTGATAGCCTTGACGGTGTTCTCTATGTCCCTGTTCGTGATGCCGTCCGAGGTAAGGATGTTGACATTTGCCGCGAAAGCAGCCTGGACAGACAGGAGTACAAAGAACAAGGCAAAGACAAGAATTTTTTTCAAAGCTACCACGTCCTCCCCAAACTGTATCTGCCAGTATTCTATCAGCAATTCGGCAAAAGAAGGGAAAACGAAAAGCCTCCGCAAAGGCAGAGGCTAAAAACAGGATGAGGTGGGGGAGATTAGCCTTTCGACGGAGAATCCTCGTCAACTTTGACGTAGAATTCCGAGCCGCAGGTCTTGCGTGCGAGACCTGGAATCTTCACTCCGTTGAGGCTCACTTCAAGCCCGTCAGGAGAAGAGGTGAGAGCCTTGCGCATCTCGCCCCACTTGACGGATTCCTTCGTCTCGACAAAGGCCGAAAGGCCATTCGTCTTAACAAAGTCCAGAAGGGCTTTGTTGGACGCGCCGGGAGCGGCCTGTCCTGTTGGAAAGATAAACTCTTCCTTCTTTGGAGACCAGCCAGCACGGCCACCGACAAGGGCGACCGATTTCTTTTTCGTTCCTTCCAGTTCCTTGCGGACATAGTCTGTCAGCAAGGAAGAAAAGAAACGCTTCTGCTTCTCGTGGGATGCAGACTGTTCTGCTTCCCATTTGTCGATTTCTGCTAACTCCTTGCGAAGGTCATCGCGCAGGGCTTCTGCCGAAGCGTGGATTTTAGCAATCTCACGCTCCTCGCGGCAAATGTGCCGCATCATGCGGTTCGCCTCAATGAGGTTTGCCGCAGGGGCAAAGCCAGAAGAAGTAGAGGTGGAAGTAACGATATTCTGATTCTGGTTCATGATAACAGCTCCTATCTGCCTGACATACAGGCGAAGATGAACATGCGGGATTGCAGGTTCTTCCTGTAGTATCTACCAGCGAAAAGAGACAGCAAAAGAAAGAAAACATTTTTCGCCGAAGCCGCCGCCCAGAATCGCGATTCCAAGCAACACGCACCGCCGCGCTCGGGGAGGGCAGGAGCCTCCACTATACTCATATCTCTATTGTCAGAACATTCGCTCCCGAGAGCACAGAAAGACGGCTTTGCCAGAGAGGCGCGGCCCCGCCTTCGGGGCGGAGCGGATTCCCTTTGGCGAAAGCGCTCTCCCTACAGGCTCCCTCTCTGGAGGGCGCACCCCTGCCAAAGCAGAAGGAAACGAACTCTGCGAACCCCTGAAGCTTTTTGATATAAGCGGAAAAGTTTTTGCAGAACGCTCTTGACAATCAGGCGCTCCCCTGTTTTCCGGTGGTGGGGTCTGAGCTGAGGGCAGAGTTCGGCCTGACGCCGTCCCCACGGCCCACTCCGGGAGCGGGACAACAGGAACAGCATCAGGCAAATGAACTCTGCGAGTTGACTTCCGTATGGAGCCGGCCGTCGCCTCGATTGGCCATCCCAGTCCTCCGCTTCGTCGCCTCTGCGGCGCATGCTTCATCCTTGCCGGCAGTGCCCAGCTCGTCGTCATGCGTGCGGCCCCTGTTTCCAGGCACCCACTGCGAACCCCCTCAGCCGTTTCGGTTCGGGTCGGCCAACACCCACCAGAGGCGAGCGCACCGGGGATGGCTTCGTAACGCTTGTCGGCCTCGCGGCCTACGCCTCACGCCAATCTTCTTGTACCGCTGGCGCATGCGGCAGTTTTTTTACGCGTTCTTCCTCGTAACCGCGTCCCATCCCCCGCCGGGCTAGGCAGCAGGCTCTTCCTGCACGGGCTTCGGAGCTTCGCGAGCTTCCGATGACCGGGGCTTTCGGCTGGCACCTTCCGATATGGTGCGATACCAGCCTTCCAGAAATAGGTTGGTGGGCCTTTCACAGCCCTTACATTTCTTACTATAGCAGAAACGCTTCGAGCTCTTGGAAGTCTGCGAAAAGATGGACGAAAATCATGGATTTTTCTTGCAAGACAGGAATTTTTTGGAATCGCAGAGACAAAAGCGAAAAAATCATCGAACAGATTTGCGAACACCGAACACTTGTTAGTAGATTCGTTTGATGATTTCCTTGTTTCAGCTAACAGATGAGCTAACACCAAACACTTGTTAGCTGATTTGTTTGATGATTTTTCGTTCCAGATTGCAAACGAGCCCTGCCAGATTGACAGGGCTCGGCTTCTCAATGGCTTTTGGATGCAGGAATCACGATTTTGGAAAGCGGTTCGAGCAAAAAATCCAATCCTTTCTTTTGCTGGCTCACTTTGCATCCCTTCCCACGACGACCGTATTCTTCCCAGACGGTTTGTAGGAGATGGAGGCACCAAGACCGGATGCTTCAATCCCTTCGGCAACATCCTTGTCCTTTTCCGATACCATAGCGGAACTCTTTTCCGAAACAGAGGATGACTTGATGACCTCTACATCATAGCCCTGTGCTTCCAGCCTGTCAGCGACAGCTTGGGCGGAAGAGCTGTTGCCAGAAGCATCAACAACCGTGATTTTCTTCCCTGCTGGTTTTGCGGGTGCTTCCTGGTGCTCGTCTTCCTTCGGAGCATAGTCATAGCTGTGGTTGTAGCGGTTGCGGTAGGCAATCTCTTCCTGCCGTTCGCGCATCTCGGCTTCCTTGATTTTCTCAAGCTCCGCATCGCTCTTCTTCTGGGAAACCTTCTCCCATTTCGCCGCTCCGATGTCAATCATTTCCTTGTCGTGGAAGATGCCGTCATCATCCGATTTCTTTTCTGCCTTCTTTTCTTCCTTGCGGGCAACGACAGTTCCGTTGACGAGGAAGCTGTTGACATCTTCGAGCTCTTCCCTCAGCTTCTTGCTGTCGATAATCCAATAGCTCAGGTCGTCAATCATCTCCGGCTTTCCTGGAACGGTCATGGAATGAATCTCGAAGGCGGAGCTGTCTTTCAGCGTCGCCGCGAGGCTCAGGCAGTCTTTGAAAGACATATCTGTTTCGATGTTCTGATAGATGCCACGGAGTACGGAGGGGAGTTTCGGCAAGGTCTCTGCGGAGAAGAGCTTGTCTGATACGGCTTTCAGGAATGCCTGCTGGCGCTTCACCCTGCCGATGTCGCCTTCTCCGTCACGGTAGCGGACATACTCGATGGACTTCTCGGCATCGAGGTGCTGGCGTCCCTTTTTCAGGTTGATGAGGAGGCCGTCTTCGCCATCCCAATCGTCCCTGTAATACATGTCTTTCTCCACGTCAAGGTCGACGCCTCCGATGGCGTCGATGGCATTCTTGAAGCCCTTGAAGTTGAACACGAAGTAGTTGTCGATGTGGAGACCGACCGTCTTCTCTACCATCTGCTTTGTGAGCTGGATGCCGCCGTAGGCATAGGAATGGTTGAGCTTCGTCTCTCCGTGTAGCGGGATGGAGACACGCGAATCTCTCGGGACGGAAATGAGCTCTGCACGCCTTCCAGCAGGGTTGAACGAAAGGATGAGCATCGTGTCGGAGCGTCCGACATCATCGTCTCGCTCGTCCACGCCGACAAGAAGGAAGTTGATGACCTTGTCTTCCGCTGCCGCTGCTTTTGGAAGATTGGAGCCGCTTTCCTTCTTCGGAGAAGAGAAGTACGTCTGCATGAAGATTCCAAGGATGACGGAAATCAGGAATACGGCAAGCAGGCAGGCGGCCTGCTTCTTGTGTTCTTTCAGGTAATCCATGTAAAAGTCTCCTATCTTGCAAAAGAAAAATTCCTGCAACTTGCTTGTTACAGGAATTGTAGCAGAACAGCGGCAAATATCGCCTGATACCGTTACATGCCGAGTCGGTATTGCAGCGCGGAGTAGAGGTCGCTGTAAGTATTCTCCACTTTTGATACATAGTTCACGGTCTCGCTGTAGGGCGGGACGCCTCCATACTGCCAGACAGCACCCGGGCCAGCATTATAGGCCGCGATGCTGTCGCTCACGGGGTCAGCCTGTGCAGAGAAGTTGTTGAGCTGGGTTGCGATGTACGAGCATGTCCCTTCGATATTCTGACCCACATCCCACGGGTCGACGCCAAGCGCTGATGCCGTTCCCGGCATCAGCTGTCCTAGGCCAATGGCTCCGACAGGGGAGACAGCTCCCGGATTGAACGTCGATTCATTTCGGATGATGGACGTGATGAGGAGCGGGTTGACGCCGTACTGGTAGGAATAGTAGACGACGGCATTCGCGATGTATCCCGCCTGGTCGGGAGGAAGGGACGGATTTTCCTGGAGCGCGTAATCATAGACAAGCTGCTGGACAACACTTGTCGGAACGCTGGCAGCTTCCGCGCTGGCAACGTTCGTCGGAGCATAAGCGGCTCCGCTTCCTGCAACAAGAGTCATGGCCATGAGGGACGTGCCAATGGCCTTCTTCACGAAATTCTTGAGTTTGTTTTTTGAGATAGACATCAAAAGCCCCCTTATTCTGGTGTGCTTGCACTTGCTTTTCACTATCCGTCTCTTGCGCCAAGCGCAGGTCGGATTTCTCTTTCCCTTATCCTAGCAGTTTTTTGAAATCGAGCTGTAGAAAAGCATACGCCTATAAGATTCAAGCGGATTTCTGCCATTTTCAACGAAAAAACAGGCCATCTCGCGGATGTTTTGCAATCTGCAAAATGGTCTGTTCTTCAAATCGTTGCCAAGAAACGGCTTATTTCGATTTGCGCCATTCCTCTTTCACGGCCTGATAGTAGTCGTCGATATTTTCTGTGTATGGTTCGAGCTCTTTGAAGAAGGGGCTCGCCTCTTTGTCGCTTCGGCTCGTGAGAAAGAGGATTTCCTTCGCCCGCGTGATTCCGACGTAGCACAGGCGGCGCTCTTCCTCGATGGACTCGGGGATGATTTCGTCGTTCTTATCATACTCGATGCTGTTCTTGTGCGGCAGGATGCCTTCGTTCATCCCGACGACGAAGACCATCTTGTATTCGAGGCCCTTCGAGCGGTGGAGCGTCATCATCTGGACCTTGCTGACATCCTTGTCCGACTGCTGGTCTTTTGCCCTCTGGATGTAGTCGAAAAGCTCTTTGATGTGGTTGAACCGCTTGCAGCTGTTGGCGAACGTGTCGATGAGGGAGGCGGCGGAACTATCGTCTGCCTTTTGTTTTGCCTTCTGCCTCTCAATGACGAACTTGTAATAGCCCATCCGCTTGCAGAGATTCTTGATGAGGTCGCAGACGTTCGTGTCATCGTCTGCGTTCTCTGCTTGCGCCGCAGAGATGACGTCGGCAAAATAGAGGAGTTCTTTGGCATCCTTGTTTCCTTTGTCAATGTCGTCATCGGACCACGAACCATAAATGGCATCCAGGACGGAGATGTCTGGGTTCTCGCGGATGACATCAGCAAGGAAAGAGGGGGCTTTTTCGTCCACTTCTCGCTCTGGAAGCTTCAAAAGCTCTCGGAAGCGGTTGATGTCATCCGGCTTCTCGACGAAGTGGAGGTACGACATGATTTCCTTGATGATGGGGAGGTCGTAGAAGTCCGAAGCCCCAGCGACAGCATAAGGGATGTCAAGCGCGATGCAGGCATTCTCGAAGAGGATAGACTGAGCGTTCGTGCGGTAGAGGATGGCAATGTCCTGCCATCTGACGCGATGCTGTTTTTTCACGAAGTCGTAGATAATCTGCGCCACGAGGTCGGCTTCGTCTTGGTCGGTGTCAGTCACGACGGAGTACACGGGGTCTCCGTGCTTCTGCAAGCCGGAACGGCAGTGACCAGGGTATTTGATGGTCGCATGCTCGATGAGCTTCGTCGAGAGGTCGACGACCTCGATAGTCGAGCGATAGTTGTCATCGAGAGAGACGACGTGCGTGCCGGGCCATTCCTTCGGGAAGTCAAGAATGAACTGGACGTTCGAGCAACGCCAGCTGTAGATGGCCTGGCGGGCATCACCGACAATAAAGACGTTGCGATTGTAACCTGCGACAAGCTTCACAATCTCATACTGGGCGACGTTCGTATCCTGGAACTCGTCAACAAGGATGTAGCGGTACTTGTTGATATAGTGGTTGCGGATTTCGGAATCATTCTTGAGAGCAAGGTACGTTTCTGTCAGCATGTCATCAAAGTCGATGATGTTCTTTTTCCGCTTGTAGTTCTCGTAGCTTCGATATATCTTGCGGAGGTCGCTTTTCTCGGCGTCACTGAGCTCGTCTCCGTCACATTCCTTCTCCAGCTGGGAAAAGTCCAGCTCGTCTTCAGGAAAGAGCAGGTTGTTTTTCTGCCAAGAGACGAAGCCAGCGGCCACCATCGGGTCGAACTCGTTCTTCACGGGCTTCTTCATGATGACGGAATCCTGGGAGACGAGGTCGGAAAAGATGGCGAGCTGCTCGTCAGCACCGAGGATGTTCGGGCGTGCAGACTCTTCCTGCTTCCTGTCCCGCGCCTGCTTCCAGGCACGGTAGCCGAGGACGCGGAGCCCGAACGAGTGGAACGTCCCCATGAAGACATCCTTGCCAGGCTCGCCAATGAGCTTGACAAGGCGCTCCTTCATTTCCTCGGCGGCTTTCTTCGTGAACGTGATGGAGAGGATGCTCTTCGGGTCAACCCCGTGCTTCACGAGATTCTCTATCCTCTTCGTCAGGACGGTCGTTTTGCCAGCGCCAGCGCCAGCTGTGACGCAGCACGGCCCGTCGATATGGTTGACAGCTTCGAGTTGCTGCGGGTTCATCGGCATTTATGAAAACTCCTTTCTCAAGCAGGCTGAGCCTGCGGCAGGATGCAAACACTTCTTCAGCATCTATTCTACCAGTGCCCGGCAGGGAAGGAGGAAATCCGTCCGATTTCTTGCTATAATAGATGGGAGAAATCACGATTTTGCGGGGGGTGGAGGCAAAAAAATTCCCCATCCTTTTCTTTTGCTGAGAGGAGTAGTTATGACAAAGGCATATATCGACATCCAGTCCATTCTTCAGGAGCATCAGAGAGAGTTCCATTACTTCGACCTGTCCCAGCTCTGCAAGGAACTCAGGGACAAGCATCAGGTGACGCAGTTCTTCCTCGTCGGGAATTACAACAACCGTCTGACGAAGATGATTGTGGATGAAGCCCAGACGCACGAGCTCCATCATGAAGGTGTCCAGATTGATAGTTTCAATGAATATGACAGCCGCTCCTATGACGAAGCAACCTGCATCACGGAGCTCTCGAAAGACTTCTTCTGCCAGGAAAGCCTTGACGAGAACGAATACATCCTTGTCACGACGAACACGGCGGCTCTGCCGATGATTTATTTCATGACGCAGAATTCCGGCAAAGTGAGCCTCGCCCTTCCAAAGACGCATCCAGCTTACGAGCAGGTCAAGGAGAACTTCAGCCTCATCGACGACATCGAGCTTTCCAATGGAGGCCCGAGCATCTTCGACCGCATCTGCATCAAGGAAATCCGTGACATGCTGACCTGGGCGGAAGAGCGACAGATGAACCCGACGCGCATGGTCGTCATCAACCAGCTCAAGAAATTTTCAAAAATCGAGCCGGCGATGACGAGCTTCTTCCTGAACACGCTCTCTCACAGCAAGCTCATCCTGGACAAGAAGCACGAAAACGAGGGAGAAGATGGCAAGACATTCTTCTCCGTCCATATCGCAGATATTGATGGAATCAATCAGCTCGTCGGTGACGACGACGAATAAAATGGCAGAAAGAAAAGCCGCTTCGTTTTTGAAGCGGCTTTTCTTATTTGTGGTCAGACAAGTTATCGCCCAAGACATCTTCATCGAAGTCTGGGACTTCGTCTGATGCATCAGCAAAACCAGTTGAAGGAGTTGCTGATGCAATGGCATCCTCAGAAGGAGTGTCATGATGATTTGCAGGCTTCTTTTCCTGCTTTGGAGTACCGAATCTTGGCTTCATAGAAGTCTGGTCGGACTCTTTTTCATTGATGCCGACAATCGGAACGGCATCGGCGTCACGATGGCGATGAAATTCTGATTCTGATTCGAATTCGTCGTCATCATCTTCGGCTTCTTCAGCCTTCAATGCTGCTTCTCGCAACTTGAACTGGAGCTCCTCTTTCTTCTTATACTCTTCCGACTCTGGGTCAAGAGTACGCAGCGCCAATTCCAAGCACATCCAGAAAAAGCATATGACGGAGAAGACAATCATCAAGGTTGTTTCCTTGCCCTTGTAAAGGCATGCAAGGCCGAAGAACCATGTCATAGTTCCATACAGCCACCAGGCGACTTCTTGGATTTTGCTACTCTTCTTATACAAGAAGGAATAGATAGGAAATAACCAGATGAAAACCAACGGATAATTCGTGTAATGCCACGGGTCTCCGTTAATTTCAAGGGCAGCTGTTGTTGCACCTGCTAATGCCAGTGCTGGAACCATATATCGGCGCATCGGCCGATAAGATGTTGTTGAAATTTCAAGGAACAAACTCATAGAAATACCCCCTTCTGTCCTCTGAATGAGGACGATACATAAAACCTGATTCTATTTTCGCAGATGCAGGTCATTCGTGAAATGATTCGTTCTCCACCAGTATACCAGAATCAGTAGATGCTGTCAGGATGGCGGATTCTGCCAACAAAAGAAAAGGAAGGGTGACATTCGCACTCTTCCTTAAAAAATCAGAATTTGTTGGTCATCGTAATCGTCGTCGTCTGCTCCTTGTAGTTGCTCGAAGCGTCAAGAGGTTTGTAATACTTCGAGTAAGAATGCTGGATGCGGATGACGGAATCATCGTTGACAGTTGCATCGAGGCTGAGCTCGACCGTGCGCGTGACCTCGTCGTAAATCGGCTTGATGCGGTCTTTCGCGGCATGGTAGTCGTATGAAAGCGACGCTTGAAGCATCTGGCCGAGGTTCCTGCTGTAGGAAACCTTCGCATCCCAGACATCCTGGCTGCTCCAGTCTTCTTTCGGCTCGAAGTAGTGGACACGGTCGCGGCGGTAGCCGACAGCCGCTTCGAGACCGCTGATGGCTTTCGGACGCCAGACAAGGCCGATGCCGCGCCCGAGGATGTTGCGGCGCTCGCCGTCAACGTTCCGGCCTGTGCTTTCGTCGATGTCTGCCGAGATGACATCGTACTTCTCTTTCGAGATGAGGAAGTTCAGCGTTAGCTCGTCAGGAATGACTTCGTATCCGATGACGAGGGAGTTGATGATGGTCGTCGAATCCTCGGCGGCTTCCTTGTCGAGCCCGATTTCGCCCTTCTTCTTCGAATACTCGAACTTCGGCGTCACGATGACGCGCTCAAGAGGATAGAAGTTCTGGGCAACTGTGAGGTCGAACCGCTTGTCGTTGCCTTCCACCTTGTCCCTCGTAATCTGCAAGTGGGACGAGACGGATGCATCTTTCCAAGGTTGTGCGTCTTCAAGAGAGAACGTCGTGTTGGAGGCGTTGTGAATCCAGGACTCCTCGGACGCTTTGCGGCGCTCGAACCTCTGCTGGATGCCGAACGTTCCGCCGTCAGAGAGGTCCCACGACTTGTTTCCTGCGATGTAGATGTCCGTATAGGAGCCGTTGTTCGTCGTCATCGAGTATCTGGAAAAGCCGAATGCGAGGCTTGCTGATTCGGGGAACCTGTAGGCAAGGGCGAGGTCAAGACCTCTCTGGCCTGCCGCATACTCATAGTCAGGCTTTCCGTCGCCGTTGTTGTCCGTCAGCAGGTAATCGCCTGTCTTGTCCTCGACCATCGAAGCGGCATCAAACGCCCCGTCGATGTTGACGAGATGGAGCGTGCCGCTCATGCGGCTTGAGAAGCGGTGCGAGAGGTCGAGATAGTCAGCGTTGCCGGAAACCTGCTTGCTCGAAGCAGTTCCAATGCCGTAAGTATTCACGGAACGCGCCAGTTCGCCCTGGAACTGCGTGTTGCGGATGCGCTCGTTGCTCTTGAACGCGAGTCCGTAGACCGTTGTGTTCGTTTTCGATGTCCCTGCCGGGGTATCAAGGTCGCCCTTGTCGCGGGCTGTCGCGAAGTTGAACGCGAGGTCCATCGACGGGATGAGGCGTTTCGTCGCATACTGCGCGGCGTAGACGAAGCGGTCGTAGATTCCGGCCTTCGGATTGTTCTTGTCTTCCGACCCTTCCTCTTTGCTGTGCGGCTTCGCTACGACGAAGGTCAAGCCTTCCATAGCATCCTTGTACCCGAGCTCGACCGCTTTGCAGTCGGAGAGCTGGAGCGTGTAGGTCGAGAAGTCGAGAGAGAGCTTCCCGATGCCGATGAAGTATTTGCCGAACGTCTTCGTGAGGTCGGACATGTCGCCAGAATACGTCACGCCGTTCCTCGTCACTGTCACGCCATTGTCATCGTCATAGCCGATGGTCGTCCCGTTGACGGCGACGCCGATGCCACCGTTATTCGTATCGACGGCGATGCCGCTTCCGGTACCGGGAACCGTCGTGCTGATGACGCTCCCGTCCATGCGGACCTTGACCTTGCTCTTGTTCTGAACCTTCTCCGGGTGGAACTTGAAGAGGACGTTGGAGAACCTGAGCTTCGTGCCGTCCTGCCAGAAGAGCCCGTCGTCATTCTCCGCCGAGACGGCGAAGAGGAGGTCGAGAGCCTTGTGGACACGGACGCCGAACCCGATGTCGAGCGAATCTTCCAGCTGGTACTGGTTCGTCGCTTCCGGCTGGTAGTAATTGCCCGTGTCATCGACAACGGAGGTGTCGAGAGGAACGTTGCCCTCCGCGACTTCCTTGACATACTTCAGGTTGTGGTAAGCCTGCATGTAGAAGCGGCGCTCTTCTTTCGATTTCTCGACGAGGAAGTCCTCCGCAAGCGTCGCAAACTCGTCATACTGCCAAGGCTCGAAGTTCTCGATGTTCTCGGAATCGCCGATTTCGGAGAGCTTGCCGGAAGCGCCGCCTGCAAAATCGGACATCGGAGAGACATCCATATTGGCGGGCTCCTTGTCTTCCGTCGACGGGTGCGCCTTGATGTTGATGACGGACATTGCCGTTGCCAGTTCCTCTGGGGACTTCGCCTCAGCCACATCCTTGCGGTAAGCGGCGATGGCGTTTTCTTTCGCTTTCTGGTCTGCCTGCCTCGGAGAGGCGGGCTCTTTTCCTCCTTCGGTGTCAGAAGAATACCCCGGGAAGCCAGCCATGTTTCCGAACTGGTTCTCGAAATTGTTCGAGGCATCCTTGATAGGATTCTTGTCGGACGTATGGCGGGCAGGGTCTGGGAACTTCCCTGTCAGGTCATGATAGATTTCCTTCAGCCTGCCCTGGATTTCCAGCAGGTCTGCCCTGTCATTCTGGGAGAGGTTGTCCTTCTTGAGCTCCTTCTCCACGATGATGCTGAGAACGACGGCCTCATATGCATTCAGCTTGTAGCCTTTCTGGAGCAGGTTTGAAGCGAGGAAGTTCTTCGCCTTACCGTCCGCAAGGTTCTTGATGGTCTGTATATCTGTATCAGCCGCAGGTTGGAACAGGTCGTGTGCCGGTGATGCCGCCATGCCGATTGCGGCGAACTGGTTCGCCAAAATCAGGGCGGAAGAGGACAGGCAGACAGCCTTCTTGAGATTTTTCCGCACTTGCAAACTCTCCTTCCTTCGGTCTCATGTAGCCGGGATACGGCGCTCTGAGCACGACTAGATACCCTTATCTTAGCAGAGACAGAACATTGGCTCGGACGGCATATCTGCTATGATTCCAGTAGGAAGGAGGAAGGGCAGGACAGCAAATGAGAAGGGGAAGTTGCCTTGCCTGATTTGGATGAAAAAAATATTTTTTTCTCTCCTTGCGTGCATCTTGCTGGCAGGGAGTTTTTCTGTTTCTGAAGTGGCGGCAAAGGAAAAATCCTATCTTGGGATGCCACAGTCACGATGGGAGGAAGCCATCAAGGATTTTCCCATCCACAACCATCTGGCTTTCTACAAGGAGATGGAGGACTCGGCAGGAGAACTCTCGCAGACAAACGACGCGAAACATTACGAGAAATTGGATTCCGACGGCTCTCTCCGGCAGAAGCACAAGGACAACCCGCTCTTGCAGTTCAAGCCAAAGAAGACGGGGAAACGGTACATGACGAACCTGAAGCTCGACGAAGGGGACTTCAACAACGCCGTCTCGCTCATCAAAATCCTGTCGCAGGGATATTCGGAAACGGATGTCGCCAGCCTGATGCCGTATGCCGCGTACTGCATCAACAACAACATTAGCTTGCAGGACATCCGCTTCTACTGCCGCTGGTTCGTGCGAGCCGATGTTCCGGTTGACGTGGCAAAAGTCCGGTTCTATCGCCTTGTCAGCGATACAGAAGAAGTTGCCCGCGACATTTTCAAACAGTGACAAATCAACAAAGAGATATGAGGGGTAAAACCTTTTGGAACGACGCCTTCGCAAACGTAGACTGGAGCCATGAGGAGGATTTTGCCTCCAATGTTGTCTTTGTGAGAAAGGAGGATAAATATGAATATTTCTCACAATAAATTGAATGCGGCTTGCATGAGCCGCTGGAAGCTGAGCGACTTTCTTGTGATGTTCTGCGGAGCGAGAGTGCCTCAGAAAGCGAGCAAGGGCCGCGAGGTCGGCCTCGTATGTCCTTGGCATACAAGCTCCTCGAATGAAAGAGGTGAAAATCTCAAGGTCAACAACGAGAAGGCTGTTTTCAGGTGCTTCTCCTGCGGCAAGAAAGGTTCCTTTGTGGATGCCATCATGTTTTCAATGCACAAGACGCAGGGTCAGGCAATCGGCTGGCTTTGCCGCGAGCTTGGCATTGATGACGGCAAGTCAGCAGGGCCTCTCAGCAACGCAGAGATTCTTTCAAGGTATGCAGAAGCGTGCCACAGAACTCTTGTTGAGCGCAAGGATTCCCAGCCGTATCGCGATTATCTTAAGAGTCGTGGATTCGACGAGATGACAATCAATGCGTTCCGCATTGGTTGCAGCGACTCAACGATGCGGGGACCTGGCATCCAGAGCCTGCTTCGCGGTGGACTTACGGAAGCAGACCTGCTTCGCGCCGGTGTCATCAAAAAGAGTCGGAAGGGCAATTACTATCCCGCGTTCTTCAACAGGGTCGTAATGATGAACGGCAAGAGCATGTATGGCCGTTCCATCCGCCCAAAATCGGAAGAGACTGTCCCACATCTCTATTCTTCGGGAAAGAACGACCTTTTCAACAAAGCGTCTATCACCGAGGAAATGGATGCCATCTTTGTCGTCGAGAGCATCTTTGATGCTCTTACGGTCGACCAGTATATCCGCGCAACACGGATGAACTGGGGCGTCATCGCCATGCTTGGCACGCATGGCGTTTCCGACGAAGAAACGGCTCAGTTCTTGGCTTCCCAAAAACCCAAAGAAGTCATCGTTATCCCAGACAATGACCCGTGGGTCAAGTCGAAGAACGATGGAGACTGGGTTGTTGCCGCGCCCGGACAGAAGGCAGGCATTCACCGTGCGGAAGTCTTCGCAAACAGCGGGCTCAATGTCCGCCTGATGAAGCTTCCAGATTCGCCTAAAGGGGTAGATGCGAATGACTTCGGACAAGCGCATGTGCCACCAAAGAAATTCGTCGAATATGTGAACAAGAGCGTCTCACCGCTTCTTTATCGGATGTGGTGCTCGGCACATTACTTCGACCTTTCTCAGGAGGGCGGTCGCCAGGGCTTCCTGAACACAGTCAAGGCGGAACTTCGCTCTGACCCAGGAATCCCGCAGGAAGTCATTGGCTTCCTTCATACCGTGACTGGCCTCAGCATTGAGAACCTCCAAGAGGAGCTCCGCTCCACCATGAGCTTGGCGCTTGCCCGCAAGGCAGTGACGAGTCTCTTGGCAAAAGGGCTTACGCCTGAACAGGTCATCAGCACCATCTGCCAGTAACGGCTTCGGCAGGACGGTTTCCCGCCCTGCTTTTTTCTGCTCAAAATGTTGCTAAAATTTTCAACTGATTCGAGGCGAGGATTCCCCCACTTCAAGCCGCGAAGCGGCTAAGTGGCGGGAGGAATCGCCGACCCCACATCAAACAAAACTTGTCCGCTCAAACGATGCCAGCAAAGGAATGGGAATGTTTGAGCGGTTTTCTGTTCCTTGCCGCCGCTTCTGATAGAATAAGGACAGATAGCAACGGAAGGAGGTGAAAACA
>Ga0256405_10008358_pt1 | contig 14884 bp, 18 predicted proteins | sample RumenRJG_02DNA_FD_189096 | JGI IMG/M metagenome (GOLD analysis project Ga0256405, IMG submission 189096) | Bovine rumen microbial communities from Lethbridge, Alberta, Canada - RJG_02 | ecosystem: Host-associated > Mammals > Digestive system > Stomach > Rumen | place: Canada: Alberta... | reverse complement strand
AAGAAAACTAAGTCAGTTCGTGAAGCAACCATCATTGTTATGAAGAACTTTGAAAATCCGAAAGATCAATCAGAAATTCAGATCAACAAGAGATATCATTATGCAATGACTCTATATAATAAATATACAAAAGAAGATGAAGCTGCTAAAACTAAAAAAGTAAAAGAAAAACAGTCTACAAAAAAATAAAAAATAAAAGAGAGTATCATTAATTTGATACTCTCTTCCATATTCAAGATTCTTCATCATCTTTATCAGGCTTACAACATTCCACAAATATAATACTATACATGATGCTTACGCCTATGCATAATGCACTTTTTGATGCGTACTCATGTAAAGGTGAGATAGCGAAGTATTCGCTGAACTTCATACCCGCGATCAATACAATTATACCGATAATTGTAAGTTGAACCTTTTCTTTCATGTTTCTAAGTAAATCTTCTTTTTCCATAATTATATTCCTCCAATATTTGTACAAGGTTTATATCATTACAAATATATAGTATATGATCATAATATTGGAGTTGCACAAATCTAGAATGCTAATCGTCCGACAATAATTATCCCAGCACATAAGCAGCCGATAAACGACATAGCTGATAATATATAGATGATAATCTTTACTATTTTCTTTTTTGTACTCATAAGCATACCAGTAAATGCTAATTGTAAAATAGCATAGCTTATGATGATTATTGCTACCAATATTTTAATCGTTGTTTCCATTACTCGTTATCATCCTTCACATTTCTTAAATAATAATACTTCAATAGAGATCTAAATGCATCTGCAGATGCTAATGCCAGTGATGGTGTTGTACCGAATCCGTATAAACTCATCGTTGCAGTATCATTAATCTTAATATTAATTCTGCAGAGGAATCCGGTATGATCATAATGTGAATTAATACAATACTCAACATCGGATTCCCCACAATATGGATTATACGCAGCATCACAGATGATATTCAACATTGCTTTTGTCACATCTTTCATTTTACTATCCATGTCGGTGCAATATGTTAGATGCTCGGGTTCTTTTCCATGAATATAAATATCCATACCTTCTGTTTCATCAACAATTATAATTGATAAATCGCTCATTGTTTTCTCTCCTATTCTATATAAAGATTCCTTGTTACTATTATATAGTATATAACTATATCAAAAATTAATAGCTCTAGGACTTATCATCCTAGAGCTCACTATTACTGTCCATTATTTGCTGGGTTTGGTTTACCATTAAATTTAACATCAATACCAATTGTACCTTCATTTGAAGTTAGAATAGCATTCTGTACAGCCTTCTGCGCTATTAATAAACGTACAACATCCGCCTGATATTGATAGCCTAAATTATTCAATGCAAAGCTCTCTGAAGGTAATGATAATACAAATCGATACGTATTAGACATCGTCATATTTGATGTATCAATTGCTCTGACCTTTGCTGGCTTCCGTATCAACTTGCTACTATTATATTTTACATTTGATTGGAAGATCTGTTTAGAAGCTTCATTCATAGCCTTCTTTGTATCTTGTAATATTTGCATTGTTTGTTTATCAATCTGATCCACAGCTTTTGGTGTTGATTTATTATAGATCAATACCTCTTGAATTACTTCTTGAACAGATTCTTTGATAATCTGCTTTAGATATTCCTCATTTGTCATATTGCTTACCTCTGCAATTTAAATGTCATTTTAGAGCTAACTTTGCTGAGAGTTACAGATATATCTGGGTGAGATTTTAGCAGATAATTCTTTACTTTATCATACATTTTGTATGTTTCTCCACTAGCAAATACTGCATCTCTAGAACTGTAAATAACCTTATTCTTGCGGAATGCTAATTGGTGTCGATTTGTTGGCTTATAATTACTAAAGATAAAATCAATCACATCTAATGGAACTCTATTTGTATCAACGCGATATTCATAAAACTGATCAATCTTTGCAGAATATGGTCCAAATGTAATAGTACAACGAATTACCGTACTATTCTGCTTCTCTACTGTGAAGAAGTCTGCAAGATATACATTATATGATGTATATATTGTTGTATTTCCAGATTGAATAGCTGCCTGACGAGTCTCATAATAAATAGCTGTATTAAAATTGGAATGTAATACATTCTTTGCAATGGATATTGCACGATTAGCGATACTCTTATCATACCTTCTAGTATCTTTGCCAACAGCAGCTTTAATCTTTTCTTTTAATCCAGGTGTTGTTAAAGTCTTAAGTTTTGTCTTTAACTCTTTCTTCATACTCTTTGCACCAGAAGATAAAAACAAACTCTCATTTAAAACATCAACAGTGGATTCTTTTACAATCTGTTGTAACTGTTCTTCGTTCATATTATAATCTCCTTATATTTAATATTCATTATAATTTATTTGTTATAATTATATAAGAGTTCGAGTATTAAAAGCTCCTAGGTATTTCTACCTAGGAACCTTAAGAAGATATGATATGATTAATCCAAAATTACCAAAAATCTTACAGAGCTGAAGCCAGCTTCTTAAGCTGATTGATATCTGCATCAAGTGCATTGAGCACCTTATCCTTGTAAGCATTACCAGAAGCCTCACGACCATTAGCCTTTGTATCATGAGAAGTCTTAAGACCCTTTACAATAGCTGTAAGAGCAGCGATAGCAGCAGCTGCTACAGCGGCGATAGCAATCTTCTTACCATGCTTATCAACAACACCATACTTAGCATTGTATAAATCTGTAGATCTTCCATATGCACGATCTGAACGCTTCTCGTAAGTCTTTGCAGCCCGATCAAACTTCTTATTCTCTTTATCTGTACCAACACCATAGTTAGCATTGTATGTAGCCTTTGTTCTAGCCTCATCAGCCTTGTCAGCTAATGCATTTCCCTTATCAACAGAACGATCTCCAGCTCCTTTTAGAATAGCTGATGTACCACCAAAGTATGTTGTTATACCAGCAGCAAGTGTAAGAGTTGCAGTTGTGATTGCAAGTCCGAATGACTTAAAGAATCCGCTACCATTTCCACCCTCAACAGCAGAAACCTTCTTCTTACCATCTTCACAGATCTTAATAAGCTCATTGATCTTAGCCTTAGCAGCCTTTGTATCACCAGTCTTAATAGCAGCCTTTGCTTCCTTAACACCATTCTTGTACTGCTTCTGAAGATCCTTAAAGATTGCATTGATATCACCATTTGCAGACTCCATAATAGAGACATCAGATGCCTCATAAAGAGAGATTGCGAGATCAAGCTTCTCCTGATACTCATTAGCCTCAATAATACCAGCCATCATCTCATTAGCTTCCTGGAGCTGCTGAACTTCAGCTAAAAACTCATTAATCATTTTGTATTTCCTCCTTAATAGATTCGATTTAATTTTACTATTAGCTATGTATTAAACTAATTATAGTAAAGTTAGCATCATAATTTTATAAAGCTTCTATTACTTCCTTCGCAGTCTCATATAATCTCTATATTTTGGATCTTTTAATAAAAGTCTCATATGAGCACAAGCTTCAATCGATTTTTCAATATAGTACACCATTTGGTCTTTAAAGAGATTACCACTCCTCTCATCACCGAGATGATCTTTAATATCTTTACGTTCTCTAAAGTCTGCTAATAGTTTATTAGCAAAATCTGCCTGAGCAGCCATAAGAGCTGTTAGCATAGCATCTTTACCAATCTTAGCAGTTCCAGTAACTGGTCCTGGATTTCCATCTTTGTCTTTACCAAAGTGATCCATATACATCTTCAAAACTTTACGTGTTGTAATAATAATAACAATGTTTGCAGTTACTGCAGCAATCGTTCTACCAAAAGAACGGAAGAATCCACCAACTTTAGATCCTAAATCAGATGCATCTATCTTCTTAATCTCAGTTAATGCTTCTTTTAACAACTTATCATATCGATTAAGTTCTTTTGTAGCTTTTGTAAAGTCACACAGAGCTAGTGCTTTATTAATACCTTCTTCACAAGAAGATGCATCTTTTGATAGTTGCTTAAAGATTGCATTGATATCACCATTTGCAGATTCCTGTAAAGATATCTCTGACTGCTCATATAATTGTATAGCAAGTTTCGTACTATCGATATAATCTATTGATTCAATATAATATAACATCATTTCATTCTCTTCTTTTAAGAGTTGAATGTCATGCGCAAGATCCTGAATCATCTTCTACCTCCTCTCTCATATAATCATTATTATAGAGTTCGGATAGACAAAAAGCCCTAGAGGTGTTATCCTCTAGGGTGTTGTAATACCATGTATATATCATTAGTCAATCTCACTAATGTATGAGAGTACTGCTTCTGATACAATATCATTTTGGAATCCTTCAGCAATATCAGCATCAGAAAGATATCCTTCACAATAAGCATCAATGATCTCTCTATCGTTAAGATAACCAGCAAAGAATGACTCGCCAACAGCGTTCATCTTGTCATACTGGTTTCTAGCAGCAGCATCTCTTTTAAGATCACTCTTAAACTCATAGAGTACATCTTCTACTGCTTCTCTAACAATTGCTTGTAAATATTCTTTATCTGTCATTATTTAGTCCTCCTATATATAGTAGAGATTAGTATATCATTATAAAATAGTACAAAAAAAAACGATTTTTTGAAAACTAATAAGAAGACTCTAGGTCGTTGGAACCTAGAGTCTCTTTGATCATTCTTAAAGTATATATAAATGAAAAAGTTGGGAATCTCGTCCAAAGTAGATTCCAAATATGTATTCCACATATGTGGAATAGTTGATTGCATCAACAGAAGAATGATCAAACTGGGCTACCGGGATTTGAACCCGGGAATTTGAGAGTCAAAATCTCATACCTTACCTCTTGGTGATAGCCCAGTATTGATTTGTAGTATATTATACGAGAGCAATGTATGGAGATTAAAAACAAGTCAAGGTTCTATGTGTTGTATGTGTTTTGAGGTTTAGAACGTATGAAATATTTTATATACTACAAATCAAAAAAAATAAACTGAAATGGAGATGATATCAGTTTATTTCTGATGATATGACAAACCAATGTCATCAGGATCTTAGTATTACAATGATGAAGGGTGATGTAATACTAAGATAGCTTGCAGAAGGATTCGAACCTTCAACTTTTGGATATTCCAAACGTTTTGTACACCAGATAAGTTACAATGTAACCATTCTTTCCCGATGTATTACCTCTTGAAAAACTATGCAAGCTACTGAAAAGCCAAACTTTGCTACACAAGCGTATCTCTAATCCTCTTGAGCAACTATAATTGTAGCATCACTGGTACCAGTGCTTTTGTTTTGAAGAATCGTTATGTTCTCCTGTTTAGTATCCTATGCTGATACTAACACCGCTTAAATGGACCCTATAGGACTCGAACCTATGACCAACCGGTTATGAGCCGGTAGCTCTAACCAACTGAGCTAAGGGTCCAAATGATACCGGCTAAAGAAGGATATTGGGATTTCCCTAACTGTGGGCCTCGTCACTCATACGTCTGCATGTGCTTCTCTTACTATCCATGAACATTTCGGTATCAGGTTATATGTTCTCCAAGACGTTCGGCATGAGCATACCTAAGAAACTTGGTTAGGTTTAGGAATCATTTCATCTTGCATGATTTGATTGTACAATGAAACGTTCCAACGTTTTAAATTGGCGGGGTCGGACTCGAACCGACGGTGTCTCTATTGTGGCAGATTTACAGTCTGCTGCCTTCGCCGCTAGGCTACCCACCAATAAGTGTGCTTGAAACTTGTCATTGGAAGAATTGGTAGGGATAAAAACCAAAGACGTTAAAGAGCACTTAGTATCACAAATAATCAAAAGATACTAATTATAGTTTCAATTCGTATCCATTGAAAGTGAGAACGATGGATACGATTCCTTCTCATCAGTAATGAGCTGCCAATCAGTAACATGTTGCACGGAGGTGTACGAATATTACTTTGTGATTGTTCCATATCGATCTACAGGATGGACTGAGAAAGTTAGATTATATACCATATTGATTCGTAATCATTATTACATGTATATGGTATATAACCATTTCTATTTTTAATCTTCTTTCTTTTTCATTATTATAATGTATATGTATGTGTAGTTTTTAATTTTTGCTAATATCTACTAACCATCTAGCTCCACAACTTTTACATACATATATATCTTTACTTAAAGAATATTCATGATGTCTGTATATCTTGCCTGATTTCTGTTCTCCACATTCTGGACATTTCTCCCGATATCTAGTAGAGAAACTATCGACTGGATCTACCAGGGCATGGTAGATATCTTTTATAATGCAGTATACGGAAATAAATAATCCAAAAACACATAATATCAGTAATAGTACTATAGATAATTCCATTGTAATCCCCTCCCAAGCAATAATTTATGGTACAACTAATTTCGTAAACTGATCATTTTCTACTTCAGATATTACTTTCAAGATTCTGGGATATCCATTTAACGATTTTAATGAAAATCGTACAACAGTATCCTGCTTTACCATCGTTAAGATAAATGCATAATCTGATAAGATCTTCTTCATATCTGCTGATGGTAAGGAGTCTAATATCTGAATGATAGCCATAGATATCTGATCAAATGTCTTATACTGTATATTTGACAGATTCTTAGGCTTTGCTTCCATCATTGTATAAATGAATGGATTTGTAAAAGAGTCTTTGTATAAGATACAGAAAATATCAATCAAACTCTGTACATTATATTCAAAATTTGATTTGATCAGAAATGTATTTACTCTATGAATATTCTTCTCATCTACAAATGATGAGTTAGCAACCATAGCTAATATACGAGCAGCATTCATTCCCAATATTGCAGATAATGGAAGAATTGTTTTATTATTGATTACCATAGAGATGCGATATAATAATTCAAACACTTCTTCATCATTCTCTGGTGTAATATAATAATCATAGCAGAGTTTGTTAATGCATGTAATCTCGTGCGGTGTAAGATCTAACAATTGAATCTCATTTAAAAAGATTTGTAGAAATCTCTTGTTTGTGAATAATCGCTGTGCTTCTTCTCTTGTCTCATGATCTTTCAAGAATAGATCGTAATTTAATATCATACGATGCTGACGTAAGATAATATCTTTGATCTCTTCATCATTATTCTGATCGATATTCTCTATCTTCCTGACGATATCTGATAATTCATATTCAATTGTATGGAATAACGATCCGTTAATCTGTTGATTCAGTTCTGGGTGGCGTTCTTTTGCCACTGTTTTAAATAGTGTCATAGCATTTACCTCACAAAAAATAGATGGACTCTTTATTATAGAGTCCATCCACTTGTAATAATCAACAGAACGATAGTATTACTCGAACTGTTTCATGAAATCGTCAACTGACATTTGTGACTTCTGTACTGGACGAATCATATCGAACTTCTCGTCCTCTTCATCCATACTCATGCTCTGCATCTCTGCAAAGAAGTCATCAGATGCCTTATTAACCTTAGCTGTCTGTTCCTGATAACGATCGTAGATTGCTTCGATCTCTGATAATGGCATCTGCATACCTGAAGCAATGAATGCAATGTACTCCTGCTTTCCATCCCACTGCTCCTGTAAGAAGCACTCAAATGGATTACCATATGCTGTCTTAAGATCAGCAAATGAATAATCAACAGCATCTTCAGAAGCCGGATCAATGTTCAGAATAACACCAAGTCTTACTGCACCTGGATTCTCTGTCTTGATAGACTTTGAGTTGTAGACCATCTGCTTGATAATCTTATTGAAATCTTCCTTATCAATTAATGGCTTAGCAAACTCCTGCTTCTCGACTGTCATGTATCCAGCTGTATTGGATACCTTTAAGATATCTGTATCATCAATATTCTGCTTAGAGTTGATAAAGTCCATTCCGCGCAGAACTCTGATTCTCTGGCACATCTCATTGTTTGCCATCTCCTCAGCTTTGAACTTATTACCTCCAGCAAGTCTCAGGAAGGACTTGTTAGAGATTGTCTGAATAATATATTCAGATGAGATGTTCTTGAAGAACTCGATTGTATTCTTCAAGCCACGTACATCTTCCTCAAAACCTGTAAAGGCAATGATGTGTACGTTCTTGTGATACATCTGTGAGAATACCTTTGCAATAATTGGAGTTGATCCACAACCAGTACCACCCTCTACAGATGAGCAGATAACTACAGTAGAATAGTTGTTGATCTTGTCCAGATTGAACTTACCATTCTTAACTGCACTTAATGTGTAGTCTCTAGCAACAGCAATCTCTTTACCAGCCCCAGTATCATTCGGGGATAATACAATAGTATCACCATTGTACTCTTCTGGAAAATCCTTAGATGTGCTATTGATCATTAAGGCATCTTCTTCCTTAATAACACCATTGTTGATAGCACTCATCAGTGCCTTGTTTCCTGCTGCTCCCGTACCGATTAACATAACTTTCATCTTAAATTTCCTCCTATAAATTTGCATTTACTTGTTTGCTGCGCTTTTTAATGCGCTATCTATTGAATAAACAGTTTTATCTCCTGGAAGATAACTGTTTATTTTCTTAATATAATCTGGATCATGGAGACCACGATAACTATCAATAGTCTTTAGTAGATTGTGACCGTTATGGTCATAGAGATAGTTAATATATGCAGCCATCATCTCCATATTGGTATCTCCATCTAGAGCGATACCATTATAGTATCCAGACTTTCCCAATAATTTCGTATAAACAAATTTAGCTGTTCCATCTAGAATCTGTCCATATCCTTTTGCAGTAGACTGACTATTAGTAGCCTTCTCCATGCCACCAGACTCTGTCATGATCCAAGCCAAGATTAATTGAGTGTCATTAACCTTGTACTTTTTAAGCATCTGATCTAGCGTTTCCACTTTATCATAGCTGAGATCATTCTTCCCAGTAACTGCAAAGCCAAAATTATTATGGAGCTCTTCCCTCTTTTCATATTCGTTCACCACCTTCCGTAATTGCTTATTACTCTTTACTAACTTTGCATTAGATGCATCCAGCTTCTTAGATATCTTGAGTGACTTTGCTGCTGTATCACTCATCTCATCATAAGAATTCTGAATAGATGTATAACTCTCTCGCATTGTTACATATTTATCTTCCATCATCTTGTATTGATATAGATGATAGCCAATAAATCCGACTAGCCCTAAGATTACCGATACTAATACATAGTCCAGAATCTTATGTCTAAAAATCAAAATTTTAAGCTTACGGTTGTCAGCCGTAAGCTTTTTGTTTCTTCTTTTCTCTTCTTCAACCACATCCTTGCGGTTGTTTAAATAACGCATATCCTTTTCCATCGCAATAACCCTCTTAAAATGTAATTTAATCTTCTTCTGGACTAGCATCATTATCAGACTGCTGATCATTGTTCTGCTGAGCCTGCTCATAAGTCATCTGATCTTTGCCATTTAATGGATCGAATCCAAGACCTAAGTCATTCTGCTCTGTGATAACTCCAATAGTTGCCATAAGTATTCACCTCCTTTTATAATTATATAAAAGTGATGACTACAGTAATTAATCAATAAGTACCCAAGCAGTCTTCACTTTACCATCAACATCAATCTTCTTTGATGATAATCTGATTGACATCTTAAGATCTCGGAAGATCTTATTGATTGTGACCTTTGACAGCATTTGCCAAGTTGATAGTCTTAATGATTCCGGATAATACTCGGTAGCAAATTCCCTAACGCAATCAGAGAACTCTCGCTTATTATCATAGATATCTCCAGGAAATTTTTTCAGTAACTCTGCTTCTAATCTTATTGCTTCTCGAATAGCATTAGGATTAGAAATATTATTTCCTAATAGATTCAGTTTCATAAATTTAACATAGACTTCACCATTATCATAATCTGGTGCAGGTGGTAAATAATTTTCATCGAATATAGTGCGTACGATTACATATCTACCATGATTGGTTACACAGAGATACTGTGTGTTAGATTCAACTCTATTCTCATTCCATTCATCATCAAATGTTGGATACCAATGATAATATTTATTTGGTAACTCATCCATCTTGATTGCATCACCATGAGTATTATCGTAGCAAAGCTCACCATCATGTATAGTACCAATTGATGGTGTACCATCTTCGTGGATCAACAACAGCTGATAATCTTCCGGGTATCTTACAAAATCTGTATCTTTTGTAATCTCTTCCCAGTGATGTTTCCACTCCCATGGTGTAAATTCCAGAGTAATGTACTCAAGTTCTCTAGAGATAAGAGCCTCGTCATCTGGAAATAATCTCTTCATCTCTTTGATGACAGCTTTCAGGGGTAAATCATCATCAAAGAGTGCAATAGCTCTTATTTTTGATGTATCTCTTACATACTGAGATGCAAACCGGTCTCCATAAATTACTTTAGGAGAATCCATAAGATCAATCTCGAAAAATCTAAATAATCGATTATTCTTTGTCGCTTTCTCAAATAGATCTTTCTCTTTCTTACCAATGGTAAAACCAAAACCCCCTAACCGTATCGTTTCCATTTTAAGCCTCCAATTCTTTTTTTAATATGACACTTCTGGTTACAAATATATAGTATATGATTGAAATAAAAAATAAAAACAGAATCCCAGAGGAATTACCCTCTGGGACAATATTTTTATAGATTTACAATATTGGTGTAATTGATATTCTTCTTATCAAATGTCTGAATACCAATACTAGCATATGGGAATGCACCAATATTATCATTAATAATAGAATCATAATCGATGAATGGCTCCAACCAATCTGGTAATGCCTGTTCTAATGGAATTGCAACAGCATCAATCTTATTGGTTAATACCTTAGTCTTTTCTTTGTTGAATGTTTTGAATTCGTCATGATCCAGTGCATCTAATATCTTAGCATACTGATCTGGGAATTTATCTTTGATCTTTTCTACAGTCGATCGATTGATTACAACTTTAGCAATATTGACAGGATTACGCTCTTCTAGATTTAGATAAATCTCATCATCTCGTCTCATATAATCCCATGCAATGGATGCTTTTACACCTTGGATTCGAATTGGATCTTTATAAGCACTCATAGCTTTTACAGTTGCTGGCTTATAATATTCTGTGCTACCAGAACGGATGGAATCTACAATCTGGTGCTCGAATTTAATGATATCTTTTACAAACTTCAGCTGGTCAATAACGGGTGCTTTTAGAATATCTTCTAACAAGATCTTCTGCAGAGCTTTACGTGTTGTAATAGGCTTCGTGGATTTTGTTAAAGCTTCGATACCTTTTACATCTAACTGTTTTGATTCAGGAATCATGTGACCTTCCTGCAAGTTTACGATTGTTGCATAATTCTTCTTAACCTTTGTCATCATAGCTCTGCGGAATAAGAACTCATTTTTAGCCAGAATACGACATTTACGATCATATGAACCATCTTCCGTCTTACGAAGGCTATGCATATTCTCACACACCTTTTCCATGTAATCATTAACTGTTCGGTCCAGAATATGTCCTAATAGATTGATAATTGTGAATCTCATGTTATCATTAGCAGAGATCATATCTGGATGATTCTGTTTGAATGTTTCTGCATCAGCATCAATCTCATCATAGACATATCTCTTAGGTTGTAAGTCTTTGATGGCTTCTACAAAATCATCATGATTCTTATATGGTGTTGGATCTGGTGTATCATTTGCAAGATATACATCTTTACCATCCATATAACGAGCAAAGAATCTATACCATGCATCTAATGAGATGATTGTACTATCTGTATCTGATATCATAACGATGGATTTGATCATATTATCACAACGGTCAATACGATCAATAAAGAGATATCGATAATATACATATTCGTAGATATAATCAGATAATAAGTTTACATCATCTGCTACATTATCAGGAATATATACTGCATCATATAATGGCTCTCTCAGATTTGTTAAAATCTTTTCTACTAATCCACAAACTCTTGAGTTAGATAAGAACTCATATAGATTATTCTTATAATAAACTCTTGTAATATCTTCTCGATCCAGATTATTGATAACTCTCCAGATGATATCCATCTCTTCTTCTGTTGGCATCCATCGATAACCACATGAATCAATAATCTTTGCAAAACAATTCTCTGGTGTTACATATGGAATATCTAATACAGCACGATCATCAAACTTACGAATTGGTCGATCACTCTTAACATGATTGATGAATTCTAATACTTCATCTAGTGATCCGAATTTTACACTATTTGATAGAAGCATCTCAAAATGTAATGTCATGGATGATACCAATGCTCTACCCTGAGATGTGATACTACTAGCCACATTAATATTATACAGCAATGAGCTATACATTCCGATACATCCATAGATACCATTTGTATCAATCTTGTCCAACTGCTGCATCAGATTGAAGTGCTCAAATTGTTCTGATCCTTTTGGAAATTGGAACATCTGATTCTTATGATGAGATCTCAAATCTAGAAATGATTGTACTACTTTACCCATTGGATTCGGAACATCTGCATGATGCATAAACATTGTTCCATATGCAGTTACAATTGGATGTCTAGAGTTTACATAGTCTGCCATTGCTAATAGATTTGTATTGACCTGCTTCTTCTTATAAGAATTATTCAATACTGCTTTAGAATTATGCATACGTTTCTCTATAGAATAATCGATTGCAGCTAATAAATCTCTCTGATCTACATTTGGATAGTATAAGTCAAGACATTGTAACATAGACTGTTTATATAGATTGATTGTAGGTGATTTTTCTAACTGTTGGATCATATAATAAGCTCTCCTATCTATTATAATCTTCTTATTCTGATGTATCTGGTATGATGATATCTTACATAATCTTGATCTCTTACTCAATACTATGGTATATTACCATTTTAATTATTAATTAGATTCCCATTCTAAACAACATTAATAATAAATAAAGAGATTATTCTTTACTAATTAAAATAAGAATTCTATAAGAAGGAGGAAACTTTAAATGAGTTTTTATGGTGAAACAAACTTTCAAAGTATGGAAGACTTAGCCAACTCAAATGAGTTGATGGAAATGTTCCTGTATGATGATTTATCTGGTCGTAGCGAGGAAGAGATTAAGAACTTCTGTGAGTCAGCAGATGCACAGGTTCTTATGGAGAAGCAGGTTCTCAACAAGCAGACTTTGAATCGTCTTTCTAAGAAGGATGACTTCAAGCGTCGTGTTGTTCTTATCTCTTACCAGCTTGCTAAGGAAGCTAAGGATCCAGCATGGACCAAGCTTGTTAAGTTCCAGGCTAAGCGTAAGGAGTGCAAGAGAATCATCATCAATAAGTATGCTGCTAAGGCTGAGCGTATTGCTAAGTCAGCACAGCGTAACTACATTCAGACTGCTAAGTCAATGAAGGCTACTGATTCCGAGAAGAAGGCTCAGGCAGCTCGTTAATTGATCGTAACTATTATTCGTTTTATACCAAAATTTTAAACACAGATTATATCTCTAGGGAATCATCCACCCTAGAGATATTTATTTTTGATAATGTGTGAATAAAATAGGAGTAGTCTATTCCTAGACTACTCCTATTGTTGTGATTATATTGACCAGATGTATGGAATATTGTCGTTACTTGTACTTACATAAGATTCTTTCAGCTCATTGATAACGTCTTCACGTCTTTGAGCTTCTTCTTGTAAGTCCTGTATCTTGAGATCTAATTGTACATATGCTGTCTCCAAACCATCAACATATTTCAGCTGACCATATAATAGTTTTGCAATGTCAGCTGTTGCCAATCTCTCAAAGATCTCCATCTTTGTTGGAGATATAGTATTAAGACTAACATGTTGTACTAATAGATCAATAACAAACTGATCTAAGTCGTAGTTTGTATTTCCTAAACCTTTTAATGAGAAACGATTTGGATATTGGAAATCAATATAGATTCCTCTATTGTACAAACTAGACATATCAGCATTCATCTGTAATGCTAAAACAGACTCAAAGGTTGCTGCTGGACATGCAAAGTTAGGATAATAATATCCACCACCTAATGATGTAGATCCAAGAGAAGAATTCTTAGTTGTATTATCCATCCAATCAATGTCTCTTACACCTAATAATCTTACTCCTTGTAATACTTCATCTTTGATGTAGTACCAAACAGTACCGTTTTCATCTTTCTTATTACAAGTATCATCATTGATTACCATCTTTAATACATTTGGATAGTATCTGGAGAAAGTAACCAATGTATCTTCTTTAATCGTATTGATCCAGCCAACATCTTTGGATAACTCCTCTGGTAGATGCGGCATTAATTGGGTCAATCCAAGTCTACGCTCAATCTTATTAAATAAGAGCGTATAGTCATTTGCTAATGCCATGATTGATCACCCCTTATGGTTAGTCAGCGAATCGATTGAGTCTCTTCTGGAAGTCATCATTGTACTTTGATAACTCATTATGAATATAAGACTCAAGATTAACAACGATAGTATCGCCATCATTTGTTGTCAGTAATACCTTGCTGCCAGATTCATTCACAGTAATACCATCATATACAAAGTCGAAGCATTCTCTTAAGAACTTTAAGTTGCTAGACTCCTGCTGAATGAAATTGATAACACTATCATTTGTGATAGGTGTAGCAAATGCTTTAGATGCAAAATCCTGAGTCTCAGATAATAACTTATTGGACTCATAATCAACAGCTTCTGATACTAATGCCTGAAGATGAGACTTCTTTGCACCCATACCAGCAGACTCTGATACTAATCCACTTGTGTATGCACCTGGATGCGATGGGTAGATAACGTTATCCCATGTGATAAGACGAAGATTCTTTACCTCTGCTCC
>Ga0256405_10008357_pt1 | contig 14889 bp, 14 predicted proteins | sample RumenRJG_02DNA_FD_189096 | JGI IMG/M metagenome (GOLD analysis project Ga0256405, IMG submission 189096) | Bovine rumen microbial communities from Lethbridge, Alberta, Canada - RJG_02 | ecosystem: Host-associated > Mammals > Digestive system > Stomach > Rumen | place: Canada: Alberta... | reverse complement strand
GGGGACCCACAAAGTGCGGGGTTTTGCGACGGGCCAGGGCCGGGGATGGCCCTGGAGCAAAACCCCTTCCTGCCGCCGACTCGACCGGGCGGGGCAAACGGAAAACGGTTCCTCAACGATCCGACGGAGCAACTTAACATAACGTCGCGTTGTGTGCGAAGCGAAAACAAGCGGCGCCTAGCGCCGTCTTGTTACACAATGTTGCGTTATGTTATGATGCGGATCCTGGCACTGGCGGTGATTCGAAGCGCCTACGCAGCCCGGGCGTTATTGCACCTCCCTTGGGAGGCTGGGAGGGATTGAACCCGCACGGTTGACAGACGCTAAACCTGGAACGGAAGGACCGCCAGGGACTGGAGTGGAGGGTTTGGCGGCTGCCTACCGTGACCGCTTTCCCCTAAAAGTGAGCTGGCAGGGCGCCGGTCTGGAACCGACGGGCGCCGCGGGCGGGCCTGTAGTGCGTGAGGTCGAGCGAGTCTGTGGACGGCTCCGGCGGCCACAGTCTCGCCGGCGCGTGGCAGTAAGAGCGAAGTCCCCTGGGCGACGAAGGTGCTCAGGGGACTGGAGCCAAGCTGGCGTGATTGGAGAGCGTGACGGACGCGCCTGCGGAGCAAGCGGCCGCACGCCGGAATGAACGCGAGCTTGACCGCTTCCTATTTGGGCGGGAAGGGAGCGCCAGCGACCGGGTGGGGAAAATCCGGCCGAAGGCCGACCGCTTATTATTCACGTCTGTACTTTGCGAGCCGAAGGATGCACAGGAACACAAGTGTTGCACGATGGATGTTGTAATCGCATGGTTTGTAGAAACCATGGGCAACATTATTGCGTATATTTTCTCCCTTGGATGTAAATACATATTCGAAGAAGAGGATGTCCTCATCGGTGAAGATTCTTTTCAGCACCGGATCCCGAAGCAAATCATCCAGTAAAGCCGCCGCTATTTCTTGGTTCTTGCCTACCTTATTGATTTGGCCGCCTTCAGTCCCAACAATATCCCTCAGCATTCCTTCGAATTTGGCTGGGAGGACATCTATTGGTATCCTCCAATCCGTTGGCTTACCGGCTATTACCCGTTTATATTGGCGGAACAATTCCTTAAGTGCAAAATCGATCTGGCTGAACCAAGTGCCAAAGAACTCCTCCTCTCCTCTCGTGTATTTCACCGAGACTCCAAATGAACTTTTTCTCATCAGTTCGTTACGCAACTTGCCGTAGGTCAGCTCGCCTTTGGCGATTGCAGATAGCAGTATATCCATAATAAACATACGCATTATGTTCCTAATCCATGTGTCATAGAGACCGTACAGGTTATGTTTGGCCGACTCCTCTTTATGAGTATTGTTGTTGATATCAACTTTTGCTGGCTCAAACAAGAGGGTATTATCCTTGACTGTGCAACGCTCTGAATACTCTTTTAACAATTCAACCGAGGGCAACATATAACCCTCGAGGGTCACCAGACTATAAACAATCAAGTCTGGGCGAGTATCCAATAGAAGGGTTTTCAAATTCCCGAAGTATTGGACGACGTGTTTATTGGCCGGTTTACTCTGACGAAAATGAATGTAACGCAGTTTGGGCCCGACTTCTCTATATTGCCTCTGTGCCTCAAGTTGTTTCTCGTTATTGCCCGCAAGTTTATAATAAACGATTGCTTGACCAAGGTGATGATGATTCAGATGTGGCAGCAGGATATTATTCGGATTACTGTCAATATCAACTAGTTGAGACATCTCTAAATCACCCAGCCACTCATTGAAGATTGCTGAATACCGAGCGCCTGCCTTCTGCATCTTTGCCGCATAATGCAGCCCTATTGAGCAGCATCTCTCCCGCCAGCCGTCCGCTGTATGCGGAAACAAACCTTGACAGATTTCAACAATTCTTGGAGCATCTGCGGCCCCGAAGAATTCTGCTTCAACAGCCTGGTCAAGTATTTCTAACTTAGTTTTATATCCATAATCTGTGGAGTCCAAAATGGACCAGAGTGCCGAGGAAGCAACTTGCCGTTTGTCTTTAATCTGTTTGGATAACTTCATCAAATCTCTCGTAGCCCAATCAGAATGAGCGGAAAAGAGTTTATCGTCGTCACACACCAATGCTGGTAGACTTGATATGATGGCGTCAATACTCTTCTGCGCAAACCGGTTATCCTTTGTCAGCGCATAAAGAAAAAGATAGTAACGATACCGCAATACTGGATTGGCCGTTTGCTCCGCACGCATTTTCAGATATAAGACCTTTTGCTCTTTCTCATCCTTAAGCGCCGTCCACGAATCAACCATATCCATATTCAACCACGTACAGAACTCCAGCCGCATAGCTGGTTGTTCATCTTCTGCAAAAGAAGAGTTGTCGAATATGAATGACGGGAATTCCAAGTCCCGCTTACCTTCCAACTCCTTGTAGATTTCAGATAACGTTCTCATTCTTTGTATTCTTGAGAACAAAGTTACAGAAGATTTGAAACATACTTGCAAACGCACAGATTTTATCCTAAATTTGCATCGTCCAAATAGCTCAATTGGAAGAGCGACGCTCTGTCTAAGCGTAGGATCCGGGTTCGAATCCCGGCTTGAAATTTCATAACACTTCATATAGAGGAGGCACACACAGCCTCCTTTTTTATACTCCGGCCTCGCTATTTCCAGATTATTTCGTAAATTTGTATTGGCTATTGAATGGTCGCTGACTGAGCAACTTAAGCCCCTATTTTGAACAGAAGCGATATATGGTTACAAAGAGCCCATTAAGGTATCCGGGAGGCAAGGCAAACCTTGCCGGGTTTCTGCGTGGGCTTATTGAGCGGAATGTTGGTGATGGATGCACGTATTTTGAACTGTATGCGGGCGGGGCCGGAGCGGCGCTTGACCTGTTGCTGGGCGGAGACGTACACCGGATTGTGCTGAATGACGCCGATATCCATATCTACTACTTCTGGGATTCGATTCTGCATCATACGGAGGATTTCCTGCGGCTGATTTGGGATACGCCCGTGAATATGGACACGTGGCAGAGGGAGAGGGCCATTTATGACGAAAACGACCTGCCGGGTGAGAATAACCCGGGTAACCACTCTCCTCTTGAAATAGGCTTTGCCACTTTCTTCCTGAACCGGACGAACCGGTCGGGCATCATAACGAAAGCCGGCCCGATTGGCGGTGCCAACCAGACCGGCAAGTATAGGATGGATTGCAGGTTCAACAAGGGAAACCTTGCCCAGAAGATTGAGCGGATTGCCGCTCGGGCAAATGATATCGAGATGCACAATGAAGACACTCTGGCCTTCATTCAGCAGAACGTAGAGCGACTATCAGACCCACATTCATTCATGTACTTGGATCCGCCGTATTACAAAAACGGCAGTTCCCTGTACTTGAATGCTTACAACCACCAGGACCACGAGAATCTCCGTGACCTGATGGCCGGGTTGAGGGATTTGAAATGGATGATTTCCTACGATGATGTTGAGGAAATCCACCAACTATACGAAGGATTCCGCACTGCCCGGCACGAACTCAGCTACTTCCTTCAGCAGAAGCGAAAGACGAATGAGTTCTTTGTGTTCTCTGACACGATTACTCTGACTTCAGATAATCACTGATTACAGACTTGAGAGAATCGATACCGTGGCCATCCTCTCTCCAACGGTTTCCACCAGCCAAGCGTTAAACGGGCTGCGTCCCGCCCACAACGCAACAATGAGCAAAATAAACAGGTAAAGGTCTACCCGTTTTCTCCTTGTGGAAAAGAGGAATGATTTCAATTCAACCAAACAACTCATTGCTCTTACTGATACTGATTCACGTGTCTGTACTTCTCTCCCAACTCCAGCAACTGCTTAAACATCTCCAAACGCTCCGGCTTCAATTCCCCCGCATTAAGAAGTTTCTTATTATGCTTCCACCAGCTGCGCATATTCCTCTCATCCGGCACAAACTTGGACGGCTTGCGATGGTTGGTTTCCAAGAAGTCAACGGCTTCTTGCCATTTCGCGAGCCAGAGTTCGTCTTGGGTCATAGTTGCGACTTTTACAAGATTCGGGAAGCATTTGCTCCCCGAACCGCCAACCTTAGAATTTACGCCAAACCATTTTGTTGACGATGCCGGTGTAGGACTGGATGATCTTCACTACCTTAGTGGAAACGTTTTCATCCACGTAATCAGGAACGGGGATGCCGTGATAACCGTCACGGTTGAGAGATACGGCAGTATCCACGGCCTGCAATAGAGAGTTTTCATCAATACCAGCGATGATGAAGCAAGCTTTGTCGATGGCCTCCGGCCGTTCCGTGGATGTGCGAATACAGATAGCCGGGAACGGATGGCCGACCGAAGTGAAGAACGAACTCTCCTCCGGCAAAGTACCGCTATCGGATACGACCGCAAAAGCATTCATCTGCAGGCAGTTGTAATCATGGAATCCCAGCGGCTCGTGTTGAATCACACGCGGATCGAGTTTAAACCCAGACGCTTCCAAACGTTTGCGGGAACGCGGATGGCAAGAATAAAGGATGGGCATATCATACTTCTCCGCCATCTTGTTAATCGCATTAAACAGCGAAAGGAAGTTCTTCTCTGTGTCAATATTCTCCTCACGGTGAGCACTCAGAAGGATATACTTCCCTTTCTCCAGTCCCAGCCGGGCATGAATGTCGCTAGCCTCAATCTCAGCCAAGTTATTGTGCAACACCTCAGCCATAGGTGAACCCGTCACATAAGTACGCTCCTTCGGCAAACCGGTATCAGCCAGATACCTGCGAGCATGCTCACTATACGCCATATTCACATCGCTGATAATGTCCACAATTCTGCGGTTCGTCTCCTCCGGCAGGCACTCATCCTTGCAACGGTTACCGGCCTCCATGTGAAAGATGGGGATGTGCAGACGCTTTGCGCCAATCACCGAAAGGCAGGAATTCGTATCCCCCAGCACCAGCACAGCATCCGGCTTCACCTCCACCATCAGCTGGTAGCTCTTGGCGATAATGTTACCCATGGTCTCGCCCAGGTCGTTGCCCACGGCCTCCATATACACGTCCGGATCCGCGAGTTTCAAATCTTTGAAGAACACCCCATTCAGGTTGTAGTCATAGTTCTGTCCCGTATGTGCTAGGAGACAGTCGAAGTACTCACGACATTTATTAATCACCGCCGCCAACCGAATAATCTCAGGGCGTGTGCCCACAATAATCAGAAGCTTCAGCTTCCCGTTATTCTTGAATTGTGCCATATCTTGTTTTGTATTAGATTCTTCGCTTCGCTCAGAATGACATTTCACTTTACAGGTTCAAAAAACGTATCCGGCTTGTCCGGATTAAAGACCTCGTTACAGTACATCACAGTCACCAAATCTTCGGTGTCGGAGAGATTAATGATGTTATGCGTATATCCCGGCAGCATATGCACCGCCTGAATCTTATCTCCGGAAACCTCCCACTCCAGCACCTTGCCCTCAGGATCATTCAAATTCCGCTGCTGGATAAGGCCATGCCCTTTCACCACAATAAACTGCTCAAACTTGGTGTTATGCCAGTGCTGGCCTTTCGTAATCCCAGGCTTGGAGATATTAATCGCAACCTGCCCAGCATTGAGAGTATGCACCAACTCCGTAAAACTCCCCCGCTCATCTACATTCATCTTCAAATCAAACGCCGCCTTCTCATACGGCAGATACGAAAGATACGTAGAATACAGCTTCTTCGCAAAACTGCCAGCAGGAATCTCCGGAATCATCAGCGTCCGCGGCTGATCAGCAAACCTCTTAAGCAACTCAACAATTTCTCCCAAAGTAACTTTATGCGTTACAGTCGCAGCACAGTAGCGTCCATCCTCACGCAGGACCGTCTCCACCCCGTCAAACTCGCAATGATGCTCCTCCCCCTTCAGGGCCGATATCATCTCATCCACCAGGTCATCAATATACAGCAACTCCAGTTCCACCGACGGGTCATTCACCGTATACGGCAAATCATTCGCAAATGCATTGCAGAACGTAGCCACTGCCGAGTTATAATTGGGCCGACACCACTTGCCAAACAGATTCGGGAAGCGGTACACCAGCACCTTCGCGCCTGTCTTACGACTATATTCAAAGAACAGCTCCTCACCCGCTTTTTTGCTCTTGCCATACTCGGACGTTCCAAAACGGCCAGCCAGCGTGGCCTGAATAGAACTCGAAAGCATCACGGGGCAAATGTTCCCGTGCTTTTTCAGCGTATCCAGGAGCGTTGAGGCAAATCCAAAGTTGCCAGCCATAAACTCCTCCTGATTCTGCGGTCGATTCACCCCCGCCAGGTTGAACACAAAGTCACAGTCCTTGCAAAACCTGTCCAGTTCTTCAGGAGTACTGTCAATATCATACTCAAAGACCGCATCGATGGTCAGATCCGGAAATCTTCTGTCCTTACCATCTTTGATGTTATTCAATGCTGCACATAGGTTTTTACCTACAAAACCTTTTGCACCAGTAACAAGTACTTTCATGATATATTTCTAAACTATTTAATCTCGTTCAATGCCTTTTCAATCTCCTCCAGACTCACGGTACCACCCCACATCCGATAGACGTATTCCGGTGTAATACACCCGGGATCCATGGAGCAGGAACGGGCTTCAGATTCGATGAATTGTTTTAAACGGGTTGTCAAGTCTGTATTCATTGTATTAAAATGTCTTTCAAATAAACTATATCTATCCTTGTTACTCCAAAATATCCTCCGGCCCGGTCGGTTCATACGGGCCATCCTTCACCTCCATAATCACCGTCCCGGATTCCAACGCCCGCACGGTGTGCCACTGACCTATGGGAATGTTAAGCGCCACCACAGGACCATCCGGCCGAAGCTCGATTGCCTCGGTGCAGATCCGCTCGAGATCATCATAAAACTCTTCCACTAAACGCCCGCGCAAACAAACCACCGTCTCCGAAGATTTCCTATGCCGATGAATAGGCAACGGGCTCCCCGGCTCAATCGCATTGAGCATTCGTTGTGACTGGTCATTCGCAGAATTCCGTAGGTCATAGTTCATCCTCAGACGAGGAGAGGCCTTTGCCTGTTCTGTCAGACTATCGAGTAAAGCTTGTGTTATCTTCATATCAACTTTTCTATTTCTTCAAACTAGCCAAATACTCCTCGTGCAGATGATAGTACTTCATCTTAAACAGCACATACGCCACAGCCAGCACAATCCCAGCTCCAATGAGATAAATCCAATGTGCCAAAATGGTATCCGGACACAGATAGATAAAGCCCAGCGAAACCACCAACTGAATGGCCATATACAACAACGATACCACTACGTGGCTCATCTTGAGTTCATTCGCCATCAACTGGTAAGCATGTTTACGGTGCGCCTGACCCAAATTCTCGTGCAACAAAATACGATGGAAGATGGTCAGGCTTCCATCAATGCCATACACCAAGAAAAACACAATCCACGACACATCCTTCGTAGCCAGCATCAAACGGCCAAGCGCAAACAGAATGATAAACGCAATGCCGATACTCCCCACATCCCCCGCGAAGCACTTCGCCTTGCCCTTTGGCCGGAAGTTGAAGATAGAAAACACCAGAACACCGATGATGGCCACAATTAAATAGGACTCTTCGACGAAACCCATGGTACGGTTCACGAGGAGCAATGGTAGAAGCATCGCAAACGCATACCCCGCCGTAATCCCATTGATGCCATCCATAAAGTTAATGATGTTAGTCGCTCCCACGCAAAAGAACAGCGCAATGGCCGCAACCACAACCATCCACACCCAACTGTCGAAAGCCCCATACAGCCCGACGCTCCAGAACATCAGCAGTACCGCCAGAATCTGCACGCTCATACGCACACTATCTGGCAGCGAATGTATATCATCCACGAACGAAATCGCTGCCACCATCACTAGTCCGCACAGGAACGGCAGGTACTGCACGATTTCATTCCCTTGCACAATCATCAGCACAGCCCACACTATCATAGATATGACAAAAATGATCCCACCCCCTCTCAGAACTATCGTCGAATGCGACGATCGCTCATTGGGTTTGTCGATGATGTTATACTTATCCGCAATCTTGAAATACACCAGTTCTGAAGCGACCAGAATGGCAGCGATGAAAATATATGTAATCAACATATTCATTTTAATGTCTTCATTATTATCGTGTCTTTTCCTAAAGGTCTATTTCCCTTCACTCTACTTGTCCTTGCACATGAAAAAAGGTTATACCCCTTGCAATAATCACGAATATAGATTTTCCAATCAAGTTCTTTTTCAGCACTTTATTCTCTTTCTCCTTTATTTCACTATGACAAGCTATAACATCTCTCTTCATAGTTTCACCTCCTTATCAAAGAAATGCGTCCACACGCTATTAAAAAGGAAAGACCGCATAGAGGTGTAACCAAACTGATGGTACTTCTTGCCGTTGCGCAAGATGCTGAAGAACAGCTCCACACGTCTTCCGAACCAAGAGCAGTGGCTTTTTGCTACCGGGGTCTTGAATATCTCATCAAATACCTCTTGATACGATGGCTGGAGGTCATGATATTCCATCTTGCCCTCCACCACATCTGCCAAGGCATCTATCAATGGCAGGAACTTATCAAACTTAAACGCCTTGCATCTTGTATGGAAAGCATCCCAATCCACTGCCTGCCTCCTGAGCACCACCCAGTCCACGATATGTTTCAGAGTCAAATGCCCGTGCAGCAAATCTCCCAAGGCGTGCTCTATATAAAGCATCACGGTGAACATCAACGGAGGGCACACCAATGTAGTTCCTTCAAAACACTCCTTAGGTTCACCGTCCAGCAACGAACGCAAGTAGCGCTCAAACTCCTTCAAGTGCTTATTGCCCCTTACCGGTGTTATAAACCTGTGGCACTCCACATAGACATTGTCTAGCGTAAATTCCACCTCCTTATACACCTCGTGCTCCAGCCGTATTCCCTGCTTTTCCAACAAATTGCATGCACGTCCCCACTCACCACCAATGAACACATCCAGATCACAACTGTAGCGATGTGATGGCACAGGATAGTATTTCGCAATAGAACGTCCCTTCAGAACAGTAGCCTGAATACCTTCTGCTGCCCAAAGCTTATCCAGCTTACACGCCACCCTCCAGGTCTGTTCAAATTGCTGCCGCTGCAATTCCGAAAGCCCAATCCACTGCAATAGTGTTGGCTGTGGGATGGTTCCCGCGGGCAGTTGTTCTATCGCCTTAAGGCAAATCCCTTGCACACCCTGTTCCGATGCCAATCCAAGGACGCTCGTCCAATCAGCACCTTTAGGCAATTCCATTTGATAAGAATTGTCTAATGCCTTTCGGAGTAATTGCAGAAAAAGAACTATCGAATCGGAACCCACAACTAACTAAAACTTTATAAATAGCCTAAATCTTGTAATTCTCCAGGACATCCAAAGGTTCCCATTTTAACTCATGTCGTGCTTTTTCATTGCTGAACGTGAGCGATTTGGTCATCTTATCCAGTTTATAGGAATTAATAGGAGCCTTTTCTCCCAGCAAATCCCCCACCTTAGCCATGCACCAAGCCATCCAGTATGGAATACTGATGGGCTTACGCTTGCCCAGTTGCTTGGCAACCGAAGCAGAGATTTCGCCAAAAGTTGGTTGACGCGTGTCACATACGTTATAAATACCACCTTTCTCCTCCAGCAGCGGAAGAAGCCGGGCGATATCTTCTGCCATGAGAATACTCTTCACGACCTTGCCCCCTGCTATATTCATGTAGAATCCCTTTTTGATGCCCTCAACCAGAGAGCCCAAATTGCCGGGTGCATTCTTGCCTGCAAGAAGAGACGGACGTAAAATACTTAACTTCACCTGATGATTCAAGCACCATTTGGTTAGGTACTCCTCTGCCTTTATCTTGCTATCTGCGTAAGGAGTTTTACCATTTAAAGGATGATATTCATCAATCATGTCGCCATATTCACAACCATATACGGCCACTGTCGAGATAAACACCAGTGCTTTGGGAACACCGACATTCTCCAATGCCGCGCACAGATTAACCGTACCCTGATAATTCACATCATAGAACGCTTGTTTCTCCGCATCCGTTTTAGGCACCACATGAGCTTTGCCACAGGCATGAAGCACCACGTCGTATCGCTCTGGCAAGTCCGGAACTTCCTTGGCCAGGTTCGACTTCAACATATCATCCGGCGTGATTCCGCACGTTGTTACTTCATAACGTTCTTTCAGTAAAGGCATTACATTTTTCCCCAGGAACCCCGTTCCACCTGTGAATAACAATTTCTGCATACTTGCTAATAATTAATAGTTGACAACCCTGACATCCACTTCCTCACCGGGTTCATTATCATACCCGTCCCGTGCATTTGCGCCAATGGAGAAAAGCTTAATCTCTCGTTTCCCCTTGTCCATGACAAATACTTCAAAATGCTGTTCACTAATTGTGCCAGGTACACGTGATACATTAATATCGTCCTGAAATGGATAATAGCGGTCACTTGCACTAATAATGTAAGGAACGCCCGTACTACCTATATGAATTCTATCTCTATGGGTATGGCCGATTAATACACAAGCAATGGTTCCATTCCCATGATAATTATCTATTGCCGCAATGAAGTCATCTGCCCCAACCGGGGAAGTGTACATTTTATCTGTGGCGCATGATACGGCATAAATAGAATGAGTGAAAATGATAATCGTCCAACCAGATTCAACATTTAATGCCGTGTTCGTAAACCACTCCAACTGCTCCGGTGTATAGCACGAGTCACATTTCTTATCGTGGTAATATCCAAACGATGCCAGCCCTACATATCTAACTTTATTCTCAGTATTGTCGAAATAGAAATAAGACCTGTCATTATCACCAAATATAACATCTGAATTATGACTTCTTATGGCATCCGCGACTCTTGTAAATGGATTATCATAACTTGAAGCGTTTACAATTTCATGATTACCCGTTACAGTATATACTTTGTTCGATCCAATCGCTTCTCTAAGGTGCGCAATAGCATCTTCGCAAACCTCCTTGGAATCTGCAGTATCACCCCCATTCAAAATCATATCAAGGCCCGTTTTAGATGCAATATACTTTATCAAAACAGGTGATTGACGCGCATTAAACTTTTCTTCCCAATGAATATCCGTTATCCAGAAGAATACCTCTCGATTATCAGAACACTCTTTAATTGCATCATTGATTACAGCAATTCTATTATCCAAGTAATTGTTCTCAAAATAATAATGAGGAACATTGATTACTTCTTCCTCTTCGGGGTTATCCACTTCGATGGGCACCTCTTTACACGCAAATATGCCAAAACACGGTATTAAAAGCGACAGGGTCAATAATACATTGATGCCATAACTATGCATGAATCTACTTTGCATACTACTTCTGATCTTCCAACTTTTCTTCGATTGATTGTTTAAGCAATTTCAACGACTCTTCTCTCTTAGCCTTCAAGATAGGTTCAACTTTAGTGTAATCTATGATCGGAAGCGTCTTGGGCAATGATGATGTCTCATAATGTAACTGCTTTTCAAGCCCAAACATGGCGAGAGATGAAAGCAGCCGGCTATTCTCTGCACTGGCATCATCCATGTAGATATAGAAATTGGTATGCATCAATAGCGAAAACATCAGTGCATGGTAACTGCCCGTCACGACACATTTCGCATACTTGATCAGGCTTATAAACTCGGCCGGCCCGACTTCCAACAAGTCGATTGCATCCTTGAAAGAAGAAGCAAGGGGCGGACAGGGAACTCTTTTCAACATAACCATCTTACAATTGTTACGTTTGGCAAGTATGCTGGCTTCTCGGTATATTTTCATACTGGAAGTCAGAGAGTACACCAGGACATAATCGCCTTCTCCGACTAAGGCAGTCGGCCTAGTGGTCAAGTCTTCGTAGTCTTTCCCTTCGAGTAGCAGCGTCGGATCCACCACATGCCTAGCATCATCTCTTCCCAACTGCCTACACAATTCCACCCCTCTTGCTTCCCTTACCAGAAGGGTCTTCATATTCTGAATGTACTTTGTATAATCGTCTTTCAGATTCTCCGGAATTGTATCTATAGCGAAACTGGCCGCGTATGATAAACCACTCCTTTTCTGGTGTAGAAAATCACACATATATATGTCAAGGCATCCCACTCTCGGAGCGTTCCATACTTGATCGCTTCCGACTAAAAACATATCGTAGTCAGACAATTTGCCCTCTCTGACATCTTCAAGCGTATAAACCTCTTTGCTATAAGGGATATGTTCGTCAAACATCAAGAACAAAGCGTTTTTCTTGGCATCAGCATCCTTAAATAACGATGCATTCTGTCTGATGATCTTGAACTCGTAACTCCACCTGACAAAATCAAGGATTTTTCTAATAGACCTCAATTTGTACGTTTTCAGCACATCCAACAACTGCTTCTTTCTGCTTATCTTGACCGTTTTCCCATGCCAAGCACCTCGAAGAGTGATAACTTCAGGTTCTACAAGGTTTAGTGACTTTATCGCTTTGCACAAAGCATACGATTGTAATTTTGTGCCGTAGTTATTGATTACCAACGTTAAATCAGCCAGTTTTTTCATCTGTGTAATACTCTTTTGATGAACTTCTTGATAAGTATAGATTTATTCTCTCCCAGCAACATCCTTGTATAGATAGGCATTTTATCACCTAGACTTAAAGGGAAAAACTTTGCTTGCGTTTCTTTCCAAGAGTGTGATTGAAGATATTCAAATGCTGCATCATTATTCTTAGGCTTTCGTGCACGTCTTAATCCCGAATTCGATGCATATTCAGAATAAGGTCTTTCCATTACGGTCATAGCACCAGAACACTGCTCAAGAAAACGCTGACCCTTTTCTGTATTCGATACGACCGCGGAAACGCCCTTCCCATAATCAACCTTTCCCATGGGTATTGTAGACCAAAGACTCCAAAAGTCTGACAGCATAATATCTGCTTCATATACCTGCTTTACCCCTTTGAATGGACAGTTATAACAAGACTCCCTTAAGAAATAAAATTTGAGGAATGCATTAAAATAAGAGTTGTTAGCTGTAATCCGGTTAATCACCACGTCTTTGTTCTTTGCATCCTTCGCATAGACCAATAAGTTTAAGCCCGTTCGCCATCCTTTATCCTTAGACCTAAAATTGCAGTCATAAATCCTCACCTTCCTCTCTTCTTCAATTTCGCGAATATACTTGTCGAAGGACTTCTGTGAGGGCACGCCGTGACATACAACGCCTACCGTAATAAGGTTGGGGTACTCTTTATGACCTAAAAACGATAAAAGCCCCGCTATTTGGCAAGATGTACCACAAAACAACACTTTTCTCTCCGTTTTAAGATGCTGCTTCACCTCCTTATAAATATCTTCTGTATTGCTCTGTACATATTTTGACCGTCTAAGTATGTCCAAATTATCTAAGTCATCAACACCGACATGTCTTAACTGCATGTCTTTGTCCCAAGCGGCGCCATAAACAATACCTCCGTCCTTAATTGTTTCGTTAGCCAAAACAGAGAATACGCCACCAGAGGAACTGCTTATTCTGTCTTTCTGGTTGTTATTCCAAATGGCATAACATACAGAATCTTTTTCTTTTTTATCTGCCGACTCTTGCTTGACATTCAGCACTGGACAAACTTTGGAGCAAAGGCCACAGTCCACACAAATGGAATCATCTATTTCCGGATATAAGAATCCATTTTCTTCCTTGATATGAATCGCACCTTTTGCGCACACTTGCTTACAAGCGAAGCAACCAGTACACAGATCACGAGAGCATAGTTTGTTAAGTGTATCCTGCATCAAAGCTTGAACAAATTTATACCGTTTATATACAACTCCTGCACTTCGGCCATTTTCACATTCTCATTCTTTGAAACCTTACTGAAATGTGAACCATTGGAAAGTATAGAAGCCACAAAATCCTTTATCTCATAGCGTAAGCCTTCACCCACAAACGGATAGAAGTACTTCTTGTTCTGATTCTGGTCTTCGTAACGAACCTCAAAGTAGTCAGTCTTCCACCAAGGAGCCGGCACATAAACATACCCTTTTGTTCCAGCGATAGTCATTGAGCCTTCAGTCTTCACACCCAAGCCAACCTGGAATGATGCAACGGCATGATCATAGCGGAACACTGCCTTGGTGAACATATCCACATCGTTCTTCATCTTGCTGTAGAAGTTGATATTACGAAACTCCAGCCCCAAGAACTTAAAGATAGGGAGAAGCGGGAAACAAGCATTTTCGCTCATACTGCCACCAAAACGTTTGCTATCCAACTTCTCTGAGTTTTCATCTGTCAAGGTGGTGACAGAAGCATTCACCTCCACAATGTCTCCAATAACACGTGATTTCAGCAGTGAAAACAGGTGGCCAAAAGCAGGCGTAAACGCAGTCTTCAAAGCCACCATCAGCACGAGATTTCTCTCCGCCGCCATCTGGTACAACTCTTCCGCCTGCGCCTTTGAGAAAACAAACGGCGTCTCGCATAAAACATGTTTGCCGGCTAACAATGCGGATTTCACATACTCATAATGAGTGTAATGCGGTGACGCAATATAAACGGCATTACACTCTTTGTACAAATCATCAAGATTTTGAGCAGCTAATGCGATACCGTGCTTCTCGCAAAAAGCTCGATTCTCATCCATATTCGGATTGTAAGCTGCCGTAATCTGGACACTGTTCACATTGTCTGCTTCCGGAACAAAGCGGTTAGCAATACTTCCTGTACCAATTATACCTAACTGAACCGTTGGGCGCTCTTGACGCAATTGCGTAGAGGAAATTCCCTGTGTTCTGGGAAGATAGACCACCTCACAAAACTCCTTCAAATAGTCGAAGTAACCCTCCC
>Ga0256405_10008356_pt1 | contig 14891 bp, 14 predicted proteins | sample RumenRJG_02DNA_FD_189096 | JGI IMG/M metagenome (GOLD analysis project Ga0256405, IMG submission 189096) | Bovine rumen microbial communities from Lethbridge, Alberta, Canada - RJG_02 | ecosystem: Host-associated > Mammals > Digestive system > Stomach > Rumen | place: Canada: Alberta... | reverse complement strand
AATTAAAATTATTACAAGCAGAATACGAAAACGTTAAGAAAGCAGAATCAAATGAAGCACAAAACAGTGCACCAACATTCGGTTTAGCATAATAGGTAATAAGAAAAGGTATACAAATAAATAAAAAAAGATATATATATAAACTCTCTCTCTTAATAATAAAAGTTATAACCCGATTAATTCAAATCGGGTTTTTCTTTTTTTTGTTAGTATTCAATTCCTTCTCTGGCAATGACACCTTTGTTCCAATAATGCTTTACAGGTTCGATTTTTGAAACTAAATCTGCAATTTCGATTATTTTTTCATGGGCGTTTCTGCCTGTTAGTACAATTTCCATATCTGAAGGTTTATCCTTTAAAAGGGTAACAACTTCATCAACATCTATTATTTTTAAGTCTATTGCTATATTAATTTCATCAAGAATTATCAGATTGTATAAGTTATTTATTATTGCATTTTTTGCTTTTTCAAAACCTTCTTTTATAGCAATTTCATCGCTATAGTTTTTGTTGTTGGCATAAACAATTCTATCAAGTCCGGCTTGTTCAATTGTGAGGTTTTTGCTAATTTCAGGAGATAAATTCTTAAATGAAGTAAGTTCACCGTAGTTATCTCCTCCTTTTGTAAACATTATTAAAAGTACTTTCCAATTTCTGCCAAGTGCTCTTAGAGCAAGCCCAAGAGATGCAGTCGTTTTTCCTTTACCGTTTCCTGTGTAAACTTGTATATATCCGTGTTTTTCCCACTTAGGATTTATTAGTATATTGTCCATATCTATAATTTATTATATATTAAAAAGTATGGAAAATAAGCATGATTTAAGAATTAAAGCTAAAAATATCAGAAAAAATTTAAATATGGAAAAAATCAGTCAACAAATTTTATCTGCTATTTTAAATCTTGATATTTTTAACCTTTCAGAGCATATTATGCTTTTTTATCCTTTACAATATGAAGTAAATTTATTAAATTTACTGAATGTTGAAAATAAAAAATTTTATCTTCCAAGAATAAATGGCGAAGACTTAGAGTGTTGTCCTTATAAAAAGCATGATTTGTTAAAATTATCTTTTTTTAAAACTAAAGAGCCAATTTCAAAGTCTATTAATCCTCAAATTTTAGATTTAATATTTGTTCCCGCACTAATGGTTGATACGTTTAATTACAGGTTAGGTTATGGTAAAGGTTTTTACGATAGATTTTTACAAAAAACAAATGCGTATACTATTGTTCCTATCGCAAAAGAACTTTTGGTAGAAAATTTGCCAATTGATTCTTACGATAAACCGGTAAATTTAGTTATTACACAATAAAAAACTGTCTTAAAATAAAGACAGTGATAAAATTTGTTTGGTTTTTGGTTAATTTGTTTTTTTGGTTTAGTATAAAAATTAGTTTAAAATTTTGATTAAGGTAAAGTGGTCAAAATTTAAAAATAAGAGTTTAGAAAAGTTAAGCAATATATTGAGCGGTATCACTTTGAGCGGCACTGTCAACAGCTTTACTTAGTGAATTGAATTCATTTTGAACGAGAGTAAGTTCGTTTTGAAGTTTAAGAACTTCTTGATCCATTTGTTTTTCTTGTTCGTGAAGTACTTTTGCTTCGTATTTAGCGTATTGTTCTCTTTGTTGTTTGTATAAATTTTGGAAAACTAATTGATTGTACATTTGTTGTTGTTGAATAGCAGCAGAATCAGTTCCTGTTTGAGCCCCACCAATCATGCCGGCAGCTTGCATTTGAGCCATATTTGATTGAGCACTCATAAGAGCTGCATTGTGAGAGTTGAACATAAAATTGGTCATTCTGCCAAATAAATTAGAAGGGCAGTTAGATAAGTCTTCGTAAGAAATAGCTCCATCAGCAACGCTTGCAGAATAATTAGAAAGGTCGCTCTTTTGTTGCTGTTTAAGCATCAATTGGTATTCCAACTGATTAATTCGGCTCTTTAAATAGCTTTTACGATACATCATTGTTAAAACAGTCATAACCTACACCTTACTAAACTTGTTAATAAATTAATCAAGAAGAAAAATAAAATTTAACTAACCAATTAACTTATTAAAACTAACCACTTAAACCTTACATAATAATAAAGTAAACTGAAACGCAATAATTGCCATGAAAAGCGGGTAATGTAAAGAAATGTTAACATAAAAAAGAAGAAAGTAAATACAATACAAAAAAGGATTGAAGAATATATCAAAAGAGCAAAATTTCACATTGTGAAACTTTGCTCTTTTGAAAGTTTTAATCATATTAATTTTAACATTAAAAACTATAACAATATACCTGCAATGCAAGCAGACATAAAACATGTAAATGTTCCGCAAATTAATGCTCTCATGCCCAATCTTGCTACATTTTTTCTTTGATTTGGAGCTAAACCTCCGATTGCTCCGATTTGAGTTGCTATTGAACCAAAATTACCAAATGAACATATTGCAAAAGAACATATTATAAATGCTTTTTCTGATATTAGACTTCTAATAGAAACTAAATCAGTATATGCAAACATTTCATTAATCATTATTTTTGCTCCGATTACACCTCCAACATTGAATACATCAGCTGGTGGAGTGCCCATAATTAGTGCAAATATTGCAAAAAATTTGCCCAATATTGCTTTTACTGTTAAATGAGGTAAATCTAATCCAAGAACAACAGGATTTGTCAAATGTAGTGTTTTATAGATAAAACTTCCGCAACCTGATAAAATGTAGTCTAGCATTGTAACCAAAGCAACCATAGCAAGTAACATCGCTATTACATTTAGTGAAACCTGCATACCTTCTGATGCCCCTGATGCAATAGCATCAAATACATTTGAGTGTGTTTTTCTTTTGCTTAATTTTATATTTTCCATTGTTTCAGGTGTATCAACTTCAGGATAGACAATTTTAGTCATTACCATAGCACCCGGAATAGCCATAACTGCTGATGCTAAGACATACACAATCGGAATTCCCATCATTGCATATATAGGCATCATTGCTCCAGATGTACATGCCATAGACCCTGCCATTGATGCTAATAATTCAGAGCGAGTAAGTTTTGCTAAATAAGGTTTAATCATTATTTGTGCTGTTATTTGACCTACAAATGCACTTGCTACATTTGAAAGTGCCTCTGCACCGCTCACTTTCATTATTTTGTTCATGGCTTTACCTAATATTGTAACAACTTTTTGCATTATTCCGTAGTAGTAAAGGATGTTTACGGTCATCATCATAAAAATGGTTGCACTTATTAATTGAATAGCAAATACAATTTGACCTTCTCCAAAAACTTGTGATAATTTCGCATTATCAAGTAAAGGCCCAAATACGAACAGACCTCCGACATTTGCAAAGTCAAGTAACTTTTGTATCCCTGCTCCTATACTTAAAAATATTTGTTGTCCAATCGGTACTCTAAATATGAATACTGCAAAAAATATTTGTAATGCTAAACCTACTCCTACGGTCTTATAATTTATTGCTTTTTTATTATTACTTAATAAAAATGCTAAAAATAGTAATGTTACTATTCCGATAAGTCCTACTAATCTGTCCATCTTCACTCCTTTTGTCTGTATTTTTATTGTACTAAAAATCTGCAAAAATAAAATGTTTTTTAACGAAACTGTAATATTTAGTTAATAGTATTTCATTTAACTCAATTATAATTGTTTTTGTATTTATTTATAATGAGTTTTAAGTATAATTATATAAAAAAGAATACGATTAGCTAAACTTAAATCTTTAAATAAGAAAATTAAAAAAGTTTGTTTTATAGATTTTATACATATAAGTATAACTCTGATGTAGTATATCAATGAAACAAAAATAAAATGACTCCTGTTTAATACAGAAGTCATTTATATTGTTTGTTTAGTGAACAATCTTTATTTGCGATTTTTAAGTGCCTTCACTATTTATTGGTGATAAGATATTAACCTTTAATTTGGCTCATAACTTCGTCCGCAAAGTTTTCATTACGTTTTTCTAATCCTTCACCAAGAGTGTATCTAACAAATTTGGTAATATTTAATTTACCTTCAATAAGTTGAGCAACAGTTTGGCTTGGGTCTTTAACGAAACCTTGTTCTAATAAGCATTTTTGAGCCAATATTTTATGTAGACGACCTTCAACAATTTTTTCTCTGATATTTTCAGGTTTTTTAGCAAGGTCTTCTTTACCCATTTCAATACGTTTTTCTTCTTCTCTAACTTCTGCAGGAATATCTTCAGGAGACAAAAACTCAGGAGCACATGAAGCTATATGTAAACAAATATCTTTCATTAATGCTTCATCCTTTGTATCTGTTTGAAGAAGTACACCTATTTTTCCATTATGGATATAAGAAGCTACATTACCTTCAAATCTTTCAAATCTTCTAAATGTGATTTTTTCTCCGATAGATGCAATTTTTTCTTTTATTACATCTTCAATTTTTTTACCGCATTTTTCGCAAGTTGAAGCTAATAGTGCGTTAACATCAGCAGGATTGTTTTCAGCAACATAATCTGCTAAACATTGACATAATTGTTTGAATTCATCGTTTTTAGCCACGAAATCAGTTTCACAGTTAACTTCTACTAATGCACCGGCTTTGTCATTAATTGAAGAAGCAACAAGTCCTTCAGCAGCAATTCTGCCCATTTTCTTTTCTGCAGAAGCAATACCTTTTTGTCTTAAAGCTTCAATAGCTTTTTCCATATCACCTTCGCATTCTGTCAAAGCTTTTTTGCAGTCCATCATACCTGCACCGGTCTTTTCTCGAAGTTCTTTTACCATTTGTGCTGTTATTTCCATTTTTTATTTTCTCCTTATTATTCAGCAGATACAGGTTCAACACCTGCATCTTCAGGTTTAATTTCTTCTATTTTCTTTGTTGTATTTGCTTTTGCAGCTCTTAATTCTTTTCCTTCTAATACGGCATCGGCTAATTTTGATGCTACTAATTTAATTGAGCGAATAGCATCATCATTACCAGGAATGATATAATCTATATTATCAGGGTTTGCATTAGTATCCGCTAAACAAATAACAGGAATGTTTAATTTATTTGCTTCTTGAATTGCAATTTCTTCTTTTGTTTGGTCAACTATGAAAATTAATTCAGGCAAGCCTCTCATTTCCTTTATACCGCCTAATGTTTTGCTTAATTTTGCAAGTTGTCTGTTCATTTGAGCGATTTCTTTTTTAGGTAATTTTTCAGCGTGTCCGCTCTCAATGAAACTTTCAAGTTCTCTTAGTTTATTAACTCTTCCTCTGATTGTTTCAAAATTTGTCAACATACCACCAAGCCATCTTCTGTTAATGTAATAAGCTCCGGCTCTCGTAGCTTCTTCTGCAACAACATCTGCTGCTTGTTTTTTTGTTCCAACAAATAAAACATTTTTACCTTTTGCAGAGTAATCTCTTACAACTTCGTATGCTGCATCAAGCAAATCTGTTGTTTTGCGTAAATCAATAACATAAATACCATTTTTTGCCCCATAAATATATGGTTTCATTTTTGGATTCCATCTTTGTGTTTGGTGTCCGAAATGTACACCTGCGTCTAAAAGTTCAATCATTGATGCTACCGGCATCGTTCTTCTCCTTATATTAACTGTGTATTGTACTACGGGCTGTGAAGCTTCATTCTTTTTGAACTAGGGCTATGCCTATCAAGTCTTTCACAACCATAGTTATTATAATACAAACATTTTTTTCGGCAAACTCTCTTTAAGTAGTGTTAAGGTTATTTTTTTATTGAAGATATTTATTTGTTATTAATTAGTTTAATTTTACTAATTTGTTGATTAATTTAATTATTATTGTTCTTGTTTGTATTTTTTGTCTAAGCCCATTTGAGTACTAATATTTAGTAAAAATTCTTTTGTGGCTTGCACTGCTGTATTAAATTGTTTTTTAGTTATTTCATCCCAATTAGGTTCGTTTTTTCTCGTTATTTTTCCTATATCTTTTGTTTGAGAAAATGTGTCTTGAAACAATTGTAGATTGTGTCTTTGAGTTGAGTTATCAAATTTAAAGTCTTTTGCAAATTCGCTGACATGTTTTTCTGCATAATCCTCAAAATCAGTGTGAATTTTTAAATCAATAGCTTTACCGATAGTTGTGGTCTCTTCAATATGTTGTGGTTGAGATATATCTTGAAGAAAGTGGCAGGCTCTTCCGGCATTCTCTATTGTTGCATCTATATCTTCATCTTCTATTGCATTGTCAACTTTATCAATATGTTCTAAATATGCTGATTTAGCATTATTTTCCCCATTATAATCCATATAACTTACTGCATTTTTATTCATTATTTTGCTAAAAACTCCAAGTAGACCGTTAGATCCTTGTCGTTCTGTTTTTATATCTTTTTCCTCATCGTCTTTCGGGTTATTATCATATGAAAGTTTGAAAAAAGCATCCTCTTGCGGTTTATCTTTTTCCCCAAAGTAGAAATGTTTATTTGCCAAAAAACCGATGTCATCGTAATCCGGTTGTTGCACAAAATATTCCAGTTTATCTTTGTATTTACTGAATTGAGGCATATCTTGTACGGCTGTTTCCATTATAACTCTATGAGTTTCACAGCTCCATCCGAAATTTATATGTGGTTTTGAAGTATTAATGTTCATTTTTATTAATTTCTATGCACACTTTTCGACATCATTATAAATCTTGTGAAACTTTTTTATTGTCTTAATCATGATATTTGTTACAAAAAATTTACATTTTAAGTATGTTTTTTACACTTATTATTTTATGCAAATTAATTTATGTGCAATAATATTTTTATGAGTGATAAAATTGTTATAAAGGGTGCTAAAGAAAATAATCTTAAAAATGTGTCGCTTGAACTTCCTAAAAATGAATTGATTGTTTTCACCGGTGTTTCCGGTTCAGGAAAAAGTTCTTTGGCCTTTGATACTATTTTTGCCGAAGGTCAGCGTCGTTATGTAGAGAGTCTTTCAACGTATGCCAGACAATTTTTGGGTCAAATGGATAAACCTAATGTTGAATCTATTGATGGTCTTTCTCCGGCGATATCCATAGACCAAAAATCAACAAGCAATAATCCTCGTTCTACTGTCGGTACTGTAACTGAAATTTATGATTATTTAAGACTTTTATACGCTCGTATTGGAATTCCGTTTTGTCCTAATTGCGGGAGTGAAATTAAACCTCAGTCTTTAGATGAGATTGTTAATTCTATTATGACTTTGCCTGTTGGAACTAAAATTCAAGTAATGGCTCCTCTTGCAAAGGGTAAAAAGGGCGAATTTCAAAATGTTTTTTCGGAGTTGATTCAAGAAGGTTTCGTTCGAGTTAGAGTAGATGGTGAAATCTTCAATCTTGACGAAGATGAAATTAAATTGTCAAAAACTCATAAGCATGATATTGATGTGATTGTTGACAGATTGGTTATAAAAGAAACTGTTATTTCTCGGCTTACTGATAGTGTTCAAGTTGCCTTAAAAAAAGCTGATGGTATTTGCAAAATTGATGTTCCTAGTGAAAATAAAGAAAAAATTTATAGTGAAAAACTAGCTTGTAATAAGTGTAATTTGAGTTTTGATGAACTTGCTCCTCGTATTTTTAGTTTTAATAATCCTTCCGGAGCTTGTGATACGTGCTCAGGTATAGGAGTTGATTATAAACTCGATCCTGATTTAATTATTCCTGATAAATCCAAATCTCTTGCTGATGGTGCTATATATCCTTGGAATAAAACCTCGAATACTTATTATGATGATATGCTTAAATCTGTGTGTAATGCTTTTGATATAGATTATAATGCCCCGTATGAGCACTTATCAGATGTTGCAAAAAATATTATTTTATATGGAAGTAAAGAGCCTATTCCTATGACTGTTAAGGATTTTGGAACTAAGAGATATAGAACTCGTTACAGTTATTACGAAGGTGTTATTCCGTTTTTGGAAAAAAGATATAGTGAGTCGTCTGCTGATTACTGGATAGAAGAAATTCAAAAATATATGGTAATGAAACCTTGTCCGGCTTGTCATGGTGCAAGATTAAAGCCATTTCCTTTAGCTGTTAAGATTAATGGTAAAAATATTTATGAATTTACAAAAATGTCTGTTTTTGAAGAATTTGAGTTTATTTCTGATTTGTATCTTGAACTTTCGGAATATCAACTCACGATTGCAAAGCAAATTTTGGATGAAATAAGGGCAAGACTAAAATTTTTGATTGATGTTGGTTTGAGTTATCTAGATTTATCAAGAATGGCATCTACTTTGTCGGGCGGAGAAGCTCAAAGAATTAGGCTTGCAACTCAAATTGGCAGTGGCTTATCCGGAGTTCTATATGTTTTGGATGAACCGTCAATCGGTTTACACCAAAAAGATAATGACCAATTAATAAAAACTCTTTTAAAATTACGTAACTTAGGTAATACGTTGATTGTTGTTGAGCATGATGAAGATACAATAAGAAATGCAGATTATATTGTTGATATTGGCCCAAAAGCAGGATTGGATGGTGGATTTGTTGTTGCACAAGGCACGATTGATGATATTATAAAAACTGATAATTCTATTACCGGAAAATATTTATCAGGTGAAAAATTTATTCCTATTCCAAAGAAAACTCGAGAAGGAAATGGTGAGTATTTACAAATAAAAAATGCACATTTAAATAATTTAAAAAATTTGGATATTAAGATTCCTTTAGGTAAAATTGTTGTTTTGACAGGCGTATCCGGTTCCGGAAAATCAACTCTTATGCAGGATTTAATATTTGAATATGCAAAATATAAATTAAGACATAATAAGCCTAAGCCTCAAGGTGTTGATTTTATAGAAGGTTTTGAACATATAGATAAAGTTATTGATATTGATCAATCTCCAATAGGGCGTACTCCACGTTCTAATCCGGCTACATATACTGATGTATTTACACATATAAGAGATTTATTTGCAAAAACTAATGAAGCCAAAATAAGAGGCTATAAATCTGGTAGATTTAGTTTTAATGTTAAAGGCGGTAGATGTGAAGCTTGCAAAGGTGATGGTGTCTTAAAAATTGAAATGAATTTTTTATCAGATGTTTATGTAAAATGTGATGTTTGCAAAGGTAAAAGGTATAACAGGGAAACCTTAGAAGTTAAATATAAAGGTAAAACTATATCTGATGTTTTGGACATGTCTGTTAAAGAAGCCTTAGAATTTTTTGACAGTGTACCAAATATAAAACGCAAGTTACAAGTTTTAAATGATGTTGGATTAGATTATATAAAGCTTGGTCAAAGTGCAACTACACTTTCCGGTGGTGAAGCTCAGAGAATAAAACTTGCATCTGAATTGAATAAGCGTTCTACTGGAAAAACGTTGTACTTAATGGATGAACCATCTGTTGGTTTACATTGGAATGATTTGGATAAACTTATTAAGATTATTCATCAGCTTGCTGATAGTGGTAATACTATTCTTATTATTGAACATAATCTGGATTTAATAAAAGTAGCTGATTATATAATTGACCTTGGTCCTGATGGAGGTTATAACGGAGGTCGTATTGTTGCTCAGGGAACTCCTCATGAAGTATCAAAAAATGAAAAATCTTATACCGGTAAGTACTTGCGTAAACTTTTTGAACAGTTATAGCATATATGATATAATTATTTTCATGCGAAGATTTTTATTTTATCTCTTATTATTTAAAAAAGCCTTGTATCTTTTTTTATATCCTCTTTTTACAGGGGCAAAGTGGTTAAAACCAATTCGTTTGGGTATGGAAAATTATTTGATTTTTCAGCCTGCTAAACTAAGAGCTCAAAAGGTTGAAAAATCGTTGTTGAAGAAATTTATTCCTCAAAGATTTATAACATGTGATAATGCTAAACTTTATGCTTGGTTTATGCCTCCGAAAGAAAATAAACCTGTTATTTTATTTTTTCATGGACAAGCTGAATCTATTCTGGCACATCAAGATATTGCTAAATTATGTTTAAATAATGGTTTAGGTCTATTTTTATTAAGTTATAGAGGTCATTATAAAAGTTGGGGCTTACCTTCTGAGAAGGGTGTATACACTGATGCTCAAACATCTATTGAAAGATTAAATCAGTTAGGTATAAAAACTGAAGATATAATTTTATGGGGACATTCTTTAGGCACTACCGTTGCCGTTGAAATGGCAAAAAATAACAGCAATATAAAGGCACTTATACTTCAATCTCCAATAAAAGATATTAAGTCTGCCGCTATTGATATTTCTAAATTTTATTTTAAAAAAATGAGATTATACATGTTGAGAGCTATTTCAACTAATTTGATAAAAAGATGTTCATTTATTCAAAAATTTGATAATTTGTCTAAAATATCTAAAATAAAGTGTCCTATACTTTTGGTGCATTCAAAAGCTGATAAAATAGCTCCTTATTATAATTCAATGGCTCTTGCAAATGAAAATGAGTCAGCGGAATTATTTCTTTCTAAAAAAGGTAATCATTGGTTAAATTCTTGGTGTTTTGAAAAAGTTCTTGAATTTATTGGCAATTTGTAAATTTTTATATAAAATGTATTTGGAGGCAATTATGGAAGAAAAGAAAAGAATAATGTCAGGTATGAGACCTACAGGAAGGTTGCATTTAGGACACTATCTCGGTGTTCTTGATAATTGGAAAAAACTTCAAGATGAATATGACTGCTATTTTTCTGTAGCTGATTGGCACGCTTTAACTACAGGTTATGATAAGACGGATGTTTTAAAAGAAAATGTATTAAATGTAGTTATAGATTGGCTTTCTTGTGGTATAAATCCGGAAAAATCTACTATTTTTGTTCAATCTACTATTCCTGAAATTGCTGAATTAAATGTCTACTTAGGGATGGTTACTCCTCAAAACTGGGTTGAAAGAGATCCTACATTGAAAGATATGGCAAAAATTCTAAAAAATAAACAGGGACAAAATTCTCAAATAGGCTTTGGATTGATGGGCTATCCTGTTCTTATGAGTGCAGATATTATGGCTGTTAATGCTCATTTTGTTCCTGTTGGAAAAGATCAAGTGGCACATGTTGAGCTTACCAGAGATATGGTTCGTCGTTTTAATAAGGTTTATGATACTGATTATTTTGTTGAACCTCAGCCGTTGCTTAATAGTTGTGCTTTAATTTGTGGCGTTGATGGACAAAAAATGGGTAAATCTTTTAATAATGATATAAAAATATCTGATGATGATGTAACTACGAATAAGCGAGTTATGCAATGTATTACTGACCGTTCACGTGTTCGTAAAGATGATTTAGGTCATCCAGATAAGTGTGAAGTTGCATTTAAGTATTGGCAAATTTTTGGAACGGATGATGAAATTTTAACTGTTAATTCTGAATGCTCAGCAGGTCAAAGAGGCTGTGCTGATTGTAAAAAACAACTTGCCTCTAAAATTAATGAGCGTTTTAAAGACATCCGTGAAAAACGTAAATATTACGAGGCTCATATTGATGAAGTAAAAGATATTTTGTTAAAGGGTACAGAAAAATCTCGTAATGTTTCAAAAAAAATACTCGCTGATGTTAAAAATATAATCGGAATGTATTAATAAATTTTATTGCAAAATAAATGAGGCAGAATATAATTATCTGCCTCATTTTTTGTTTGTTTATTTTTAGTATGAAGTTGATTTACGCATTAAATCTGATAATTTTACAGCTTTGTTTCTTATAGAAATTTCCGGTCTTGTTACTGTTTCTTCAGCTTTATCATTTAATTTAAATCTTGATAATCCGACTTTCATGTTATCATCATTTTTGATTCCAAATGCGTCTTTAAATATAGATAAAAATCCCATTTTGTCCCTCCTTTTGCATTTAGTATAGTTTTTTTTAAGGTATTCTTTATCCTGCATTTGTATTATTTTTGTTGATAAATTTCTATTATAGTTCATGTTATAATTTAATTGTGGAAAATTTGAATGAAAATTTAAATACTGTTTTTGATTTATGCCAAAAAAAGTATGATTATAATGAAATTTTTGAAATTTTAAAAAGTGGATCTGTTATGGAAAAACAGGTTGCAGTTTTGTCATTAAACGAAATTAGATCTCATTTAGATGCTGAAATCTTAATTTCAAATCTTACCGGAATTGATGGCAAGGTTAGACAAGTCGTTGCTTATAAAATTTTGCAGTTGATGCCTGAATATAAACATTTCTTTTTAAATAAAGATTTTTATGACATTTTTTCAAAGTCTATTGTTGATATTGATTCTAATGTGTGTAGATTGATTATTGATGCTGTATCTTATTTAAAAACTGATGTAGAATTTTGTGCATATATAGCGAATAAAATGAAAGATATTATTTCTTGTTCCTTAGTAGAACTCAAAAAAATTCCTTTTAGAGCTAAAAAATATACGTCTAATAAACAATATTTTAAAATTTATTGGTGTTTAGAAACCCTTGTATGTTTTTACTCTTATCTTGAAAAAGATGATTTATTTTTTATTTTGGATAACTGTTCTAAATTGCCGGAGTATACTATAAGAGAAAAATGTGCTGTTATTTTAAAATTTCTATCAAATAAAGTTGATTTTGCTGATATATATGCAAGTTTGTTAAATGACGAAAATTACTATGTTAGAAATGTTTAATATTTTTGTTTAAATTTTTGTTTATGTTATAATTTTAACAAATTGGAGATATATATTTATGATTACTATAAAAGATGTAGAACATGTTGCAAAATTAGCAAGATTAGAATTAACTGAAGATGAAAAAGTAAAATTTTCAAAACAATTGGGTGATGTATTAATGTATGTTGAACAAATGAATGAAGTTGATACTTCTAATGTTGAACCGCTTTCTCATGTAGTAGATTTTTGTAATGTTATGAGAGAAGACATAATTCACTATGATTGTTCAAAAGAACAGTTAATGCAAAATGCTCCGGAAGTAGAAAATGGCTTTTTTAAAGTACCTAAAATTAACTAATTAATTTTATAAATACTAATTTATATTTAATGGATATGGGGGAGATATGACAAAGTACATATTTATAACAGGCGGTGTTGTTAGCTCGCTTGGTAAAGGTATAATTGGTGCTTCATTGGGTAAACTGTTGAGAGCAAGAGGTTTTTCTGTTGCAATCCAAAAATTTGATCCCTATATAAATGTTGATCCGGGTACAATGAGCCCTTTTCAACATGGTGAAGTTTTTGTTACTGATGATGGAGCAGAAACGGATTTGGACTTAGGACATTATGAAAGATTTATTGATGCGAATTTTGGTAAGATAAATAATGTTACTTCAGGAAGTGTTTATCAAACTGTTATAAATAAAGAACGAAAAGGTGAATATTTAGGGGCAACAGTCCAAACTATACCTCATATTACTAATGAAATAAAATCAAGAATAATTAGTGCTACTAATGAGTTTAAACCTGATTTTATGATTATAGAAATTGGCGGAACTATAGGTGATATAGAGGGCTTACCTTTTATTGAAGCTATAAGACAATTTAAAACAGAACAAGGTATGGGTAATGCAATTTCTATTCATTGTACTCTTATTCCATACTTACCTACATCAGGAGAACTTAAAACAAAACCATCACAGCACAGTGTTAATGTATTAAGAAGTTATGGTATTCATCCTGAAATTTTAGTTTGTAGAACATCTTATCCTATTCCTCAGGAAGAAAAAGAAAAATTGGCTTTATTTTGTTCGGTATCAAAAGATGCAGTAATTGAGTGTCGTGATATGAAAAGTATATATGAAGTTCCATTAGCATTGGAAGAACAAAATATGGCTGCTGTTGTTTTAAATATGCTAGATACTTGTTACAAGAGAGCTGATTTAAAATCATGGGAAAATTTGGTTGATAGAATAAATCATCCTAAAAATACTCTTGAAATTGCTATTGCCGGAAAATATACTAAACTTTCCGATGCGTATATATCTGTTGTAGAATCTTTAAAGCATGCCGGATATGCAAATGAGGCAAAAGTAAATATTCATTGGATTAATTCTGAAAATTGTATTGATTATGATTGTTGTAAAACTTTAATGAAAGATTTGGATGCTGTTGTTGTACCTGGTGGCTTTGGTATCAGAGGTATTGAAGGCAAGCTTAATGTTATACGTTATGCACGAGAAAATAATTTACCGTTTTTAGGATTGTGTTTAGGTATGCAATGTGCTGTTATCGAATATGCACGAAATGTTGTAGGTATTGATGATGCTAATTCAAAAGAATTTGATGAAAATTGTAAAAATCCAGTTATAGATTTGATGCTTGAACAAAAAAATGTTACTGCATATGGTGGTACAATGCGTTTAGGTAAATATGAATGTCATTTAAAAGAAGGCTCAATTGCTAAAAAAGTCTATGGCTCTGATATTATTTTTGAACGTCATAGACATAGATATGAGGTTAATAATGAGTATATAGAGCAAATTTCTAATGCGGGTTTAGTTTTTAGCGGAATGTCTCCTGATGGTAAACTCGCTGAGATTGTTGAACTGCCTCAAAATGATTGGTTTGTTGCATCTCAATTTCATCCGGAATTTAAATCGAGACCTGAGCATCCTCATCCATTGTTTAAAGGCTTAATTGATGCTGTATTAATGCAAAAAAAAGAGTCCAAATAAAGGACTCTTTTTTATAATAATTTTCAATAATTAGTTACAAATTCAAAATAATCTTCAAACAGCGTAATACCTAAAAAGGCAATTTTTTCGGAGAAAAATACTTAAATAAGTATAAGGAAAATTATAATAACGAAAAGAAGCATTTCTAATTGTTGACAAAAAGTAAGTCAGCATAGTTCATCTGAACGTATTGTTAAGAAATGTGAATTTTAATGCAATAAAAAGAGCAATTTTTTAACATCGATTTACTTTATATAAATGTAAGAGAGATTAAAGAGAGATAAATAAG
>Ga0256405_10008355_pt1 | contig 14891 bp, 8 predicted proteins | sample RumenRJG_02DNA_FD_189096 | JGI IMG/M metagenome (GOLD analysis project Ga0256405, IMG submission 189096) | Bovine rumen microbial communities from Lethbridge, Alberta, Canada - RJG_02 | ecosystem: Host-associated > Mammals > Digestive system > Stomach > Rumen | place: Canada: Alberta | collected... | reverse complement strand
CCCGATTTTTCAGTAATTATCCCATCTTGTTTTTTGGCGCAATGCAGTCCTATAATAGGGCCATATCTCTCAAATCAATCAATTCATGACAATCTGTACTATCCGAAGGCAAGATCATTTCCGCAGTTCGCGGATATTTACCAGGGTAACTGTGCGTATTTTCTGAAAGAATGGGGGCGGTGGACATTCATGAGAAACAACAGAATATGGTGCCGCAGAAGGACGGCGATGCTGCTTCTGGCAGCTCTGTTTGCCGTACACTGCTTTAGCTGTCCGGCTTCCGGAGAGGTCAGGGAGGTGAAGGATGTGTCCGTTGAAACCGAAGATGATGAAGGCGGGCCGGAGGAGGTGTGGCTCACCTACGATCTGGGCATTCCGGATCGCAGCTTCCGGAAACGGCACGGAAGAAACACCGGCGAAGCCACGCCGTCCTCGCTGGAAGAGGGCGAGGCCAGCCCGTCTTCTCTTAAGGGAAGGAGAGCAACGGCATCCTCCCTTCCGGCCACGGCTTCCCAGCTGGCGCTGCCGAAGTTTCTGGCAGGGATTCTTCCGGCATCCCCTTCCGCTCTTCTGAAGGCAGCCGGAACCAGAAGACTGAATATTCATGTGACAAAAACCTGGGGAGACGGCAATTCCCTGCACACACAGGACCAGGCCGTAGTCCATCTTCTCTCCGGCGGAGAGGATACCGGACAGGTGCTGGTGCTGAATGAGGAGAATGGCTGGGAGGGGAGTTTTACGGGACTTCCCGCAGTGAATGAGCAGGGAGCGGTTGAATACAGCGTTTCGGAGGAGGCGGTGGGAGACTATGTTCCCTTTTATTCCTACTCCGGCGGGGCGGACGAACGGGAATACTGGGTGCCGGCCGAAGAAATCGAGGAAGGCACAGCCTATGTGCTGGCAAGTGACGGAATCTCGCCGACGGCAGAAGGAGGAGCCGGAAGCGTCGTCATGCGGCAGCTGGATAGACAGACCAGGGCAAAGCGCCTGGATGGCAGAATCTGTCATGACTATATCATTGACCCGGAAGAGGACGCGCAGTGGTTTTTCTCGGCCGGGACCAGAGGATTTGAGATGAGAAATGCGGAGACCGATGAGATTCTTACCTTTGGCAGGGTAGGAGGCTCGAATGTGTTTTATCTGCAGGAGAATCCGGCGGAGGCAAGGCGTGCCTACTTTACCGAATCGGATTCGGCCGCCGGTGCGCAGATTGCGGGGGAAATCGGCGCATTTTACCTTAGGCCCTATGCCCTTTCTGCAGAGGGAGGGGCGGTCAGCAAGGGGGAAGGGGCGCAGTTTCAGCTGTACCGGAGGTCTTCCGGAAACTGGGAGATGGAGGTTGCTGTCAGCAACCGGCGCACCGAGAGGCCTGACCCCAAGGTAACGATTCCCCACAGGAAAACCATCGATGCGTTCCGGGACGGACAGGAGAATCCGGATACGGCGCTGGATAATCAGGCAGCGGATCGGACGGATCTTTACCGCCTGTACCTGGATGCGGGAACGGTGAATGAGACGCAGCCGCTCAATGTGGTGATGGTGCTGGATTATTCCGGCTCCATGAATCCCAGGGAGGATGATCCCAGGAAGGACAATTACTACATGGAAGGGCAGACCAGGTACGAGGTTCTGCGTGATACCGTCTGCCCGGTGGACCGGGACGGGATTGTGGACATTATTCTCTCGGACCCCGACAATCGGATGAGTCTGGTGACCTTCTCCTGGATGTATGAGGAGAATACGGTGATCGCCGCGGACTGGACCGACTCGGCGGAGGAGATCCGGCAGGTGATACTGAACGGGAATCCGGCAGAGGGAACGAACTACGACCTGGCACTTAGGATGGTGTCAGAACTGCTGGGAAGAATTCCGGAATCCCGGAAGGACTATCCGACCTATGTCCTTTTCATGAGTGACGGCGTGCCCACAGAGTATGTGACGGCAAACGGACTGCCGGGCGGATACGTCTCACCGGGGGTAAGTGAGGTTTCCGGGCCGGGCGGATTCTACGGCAGTGTCGGCGTGGAGACGCTGCAGAACCTGGAGCTGGTGATTCCCCGGACACTGGAGGCGGTGGAACGCTTTCAGGAGAACTGGCCGAAGGTGAATATCAGTGCGGTCGCATTTTCCAACCAGGATATGGCGGCGCGCATCTGCGTGCCGGAATATGTCGGCGGTGAGGAGACAGAGGACTGCGTGGATATGCCGGAGGGATACACCTATGACATGGTTCTCCGCCGCATGATTCAGAACCGGGGGGCCTTCTATACAGCAGCCACGGGGGAGGAGCTGCGGGAATCCTTCGAGGACATGATTCTGGCCTCCCGGGTGAGCCATGCGGTGATTGCCGACACACTCAGTGCGTACACGGAGGTGTATGCAGAGCAGCCGGACTATAAGGTGACGATGAAGAAGGAAGGAGAGGATGCGATTGTTCTCTGGGAGAACGGAACGCTCACAGCCGCAGGAGCGGGAAAACTCCGGAGTGTCGTCTCCGACGGAGAAAAGCGGGTTTCGGCGGAATTTGAACCGGACTATGTGCTGGAGGAAGACTATGTATACACACTTTCTTTCAATGTGAGGACGACGACAGAGGCCTATGAGGAATTTGCCCGGGGAACTTCCGCGGGCGAGGACGGATACGGCGGTGTGCGGGGAGATGCTTCCGAGCGCTATCCCAGGGAGACCGATTACGGGGAAAATGCTACCAGCACCAACTGCCCCGGATTTCATTCCGATGCGGAAGCGGCCTTTGAGTATGCCGTCAAGGGCAGGCTTTATTCCGACCCCTATCTGCATCCGGTGGTGCAGGTATCGGAGCGGACCTTGGAAATCCGCAAGGTGGATTCCCGGGATGAGACAGTGCTTCTTTCCGGCGCATCCTTTGACCTCTACCGGCGGGCAGATGCCGCATCAGAAGGTGCGGTGCCGCTTCCCGGGGCTTCCCCGGAGGAGCGTTTCCTGAAAGTAAATCCGGAGCCGTTGGTGACGGGGGAAGAGGGAAGTATTACGGTGCATCATCTGGTGCCGGGAGTATACCGGCTGTGGGAGCTGGAAGCGCCGAAGGGATACCAGCTTCCGGAGGAGACCATCGAGGTAGTGCTTTCCGGCGGACCCGGGGGCACAGGAATGTCCGATGGCACAGGTGAAGTGGCCGGACTCCTTCCGGGTGCGGACGGCGTGACGGTTCTGGTGGTAAAAAATCTCGGAAAAGTCGTGCTGCCGGCAGCGGGAGGCATGGGCAGCGCGGCACTTCTTCTGGCGGGAATCAGCGCGGCAGCCGCGGGCGCTGCGCTGCGCAGATACAATATTTAACATGCAAGGAGGGTAAGATTTATGAGACAGAAAAAACTTTGGGGTATCATCGTATCGGCCGCACTGGTGCTGGGGAGCACCCTGTCGGCAGCAGCTGCAAACACGAAGGCGCACACCATTACCATTGAAAACAGCAGGGACGGGCATGTCTACGAAGCGTATCAGGTCTTTTCGGGAGAATGGTCCCGGGAAGGCACCGGGGAATCTGCGGTGAACTTTCTCTCGAATGTTGACTGGGGCAGCGGCACAGATGGTCCGGCACTGCTTGTGGAGCTGAAAGGTGATGGGATTCTCGGAGAATTCTTTGCGGAGGCGGATTCTGCCGCAGCCTGCGCTGAAGTGCTGGAAGAACTGGGAAAGACAGCGTCCGGCGACCAGCTGCTCGACCGGTTTGCAGAGCTTGCGTGGAAGCATCACGGGGAAAAGACCGGCGAATCCACAGAAACCGAAAGTCCCTATACCATCGATGTTTCCGGCGACGGATACTACCTGGTAAAGGATAAGGATCCCGCCTCGGGAACTTATCCGGAGGGAGATGCCGCCACCCGGTACATGCTGCAGGTGGTGGGGGATATCACCGTCACGGCGAAAGCGGACGCACCGACGCTGGAAAAGAAGATTCTGGAAGGAAGCAGCGGAGGAGCGGATTGGGCCGTGGATGCCAACGAAGCTGGTATCGGCGACACCGTCCGCTATCAGCTGAAGTCGGCAGTCCCGCAGATGGATGGCTATGAAAAGTACTTTTTCATCGTCCACGACACCCTGTCGGAGGGGCTGGATTTCCTGCCGGAAAGCCCTGTCGTAACGGTGGGTGGAAGACCGGTTCCCGCCTCCGATATCGAGGTGGTAACGCCGGGCCTTGAGAGCGGATGTACCTTTGAGATCGTTTTTAAGGACTTTCTGAACAAGTATAAAGAGGATAAGGGGGAAGAGATTGTTATCACATACAGCGCCGTTCTGAATGAACACGCGAAAGTGGGAACGCTGGGCAATGAAAACGAAGCCTGCCTGGAGTATTCCAACAATCCGAATATTACGCCGAAGGGAACCGACAGACCCTCGGAGGAAGACGGGAATGTGACGGGAAAGACGCCGGAGGACCTGGTTCTGACCTATGTGTCCGGGATAAAGCTCACCAAGGTGGACGCGGCGGACACCTCCAGAAAGCTGACAGGGGCCCAGTTTACACTCACCGGAACATCCCTTAACAAGGTGATCATAAGCACGTCGTTTGAGGAGAAAGCTGACGGCACCTGGTATAAGCTGAAGGACGGCACCTATACGGAAGAAGCGCCGGGAAACGGGAAGACGGAGGACCTCTACGAGAGCACCTCGGTAAAATACGGGAAGGCAGTGACGGCCCTCAGGGATACCGGTACGGTGACAGCCACCGGTATAGTGGATGAAAACGGTGTCCTGGAATTCCGGGGACTCGGTGCGGGAACCTATGAGATACGGGAAATCCTGGCCCCGACGGGGTACAACCTGCTAAAGGATCCTATCACCGTAACCCTGGCAGCGCAGATTCCGGAAGAAGTAACCGCGGTGACGGAGGCTGCCGCGTGGAAGTATACCCTGGAGGAAGGAAAAACCGAGGAGGAGATTCTGGAGAATGGAATCCCGGCGGAGCAGGGAATTGCAGCCCTGGAGGCGAAGAATGAGCGGGGAGCAGTCCTGCCTGCCTCCGGCGGAACAGGAACGGCGTTTATTTATATCGGAGGAGCGGTCCTGCTGATGGCAGGGACCCTTCTGTTCTTTCGCGGGAGGAAAGAGCGTGAAGCATAACAGGGCGGCAGCAGTGTTTATTGTGCTGTTTTCTCTTATGGCGGCGCTGCCTGTGCGGGCGGAGGAGACGGTGAAGCTTACGGTCATCACCGGAGTCCCCGGAACGCGTGTTGCCGCCTATGCGGTGGAGCCGGCACCGGGAACGGACCTTTCCGACGGGGAATCGCTTCGCACACTCAGCGAAACCCTGGAAGAGAGTGTCCGGCTTACCGGAACGAAGCCGGCTGAGGAAAGCCGGACCGGCAGCAGGGAGGAGGCCGGTCTGGCCCTCCGCCGGAATGCGTATTATCTGATTCTGGCGGAAGACCTGCGGGGAGAGCGGGATACAGTCCGCTTTCTCCCCGCAGTGATCTCCACGGGGACCGAAGGGGAGATGGTTCTGCACCTGAAGAAAGAGACAGGCCGGGCGGAAGCTCCCGATACGGACAGAGGAGGCGGCAGCGAAAAGGTGACAGGCAGAAAACAAACAGCGGATGCGCCGGAGAGTACTTCTCCGGCTCTTCCCGTCAGGGGAATTCTCGGGGCAGAGCGCATGAAAAAAGCAGAGGAAGGAGTCCTGGGAGGAAACCGGAAGCTGCCGCAGACGGGGCAGCTCTGGTGGCCCGTGCCCCTTCTTCTCTTAAGCGCATTTCTGCTGACCGGGTGGAATCTGCTGGACGGCAGAAGAGCCGCACTGGCAGCACAGAAGACAGCGGACGTGGTGGAGAGAGCCGTATCTTCGGGCCCAGGAGACGGGGAGAAAAAAAACGACAGTCCATCGGATATTCCCGCCTACTGGACAAACCCGGAGATGCCCATGCCTGCGGTGGTTCTGGACGGGGAACGCTATATCGGCATACTCCGCATCCCGGCACTCTCGCTGGAACTGCCGGTGATGGAAAACTGGAGCTATCCGGGTCTGCGCACCGCACCCTGCCGCTACTCCGGGTCCGCATACCTGGATACCATGATCATCTGCGGGCACAATTACCCGGGACATTTCGGAAAGCTTCCGGAGCTTCGGGGAGGCGCGGAGATTTCCTTCTCTGATATGGACGGCAATGAGTTCCGCTATGTGGTGTATGGGATGGAGGTACTGACGGCAGAGTCTGCGGAGATCATCCGGGAAGCGAAAGGCGGCGACCTCACCCTCTTTACCTGCACGCCGGGAGGAAAGAGCAGGTACGCGCTGTTCTGCAGGAGGCTGCGGATGGTGGAGTAAAGCCCGACAGCAAAATTGTGCGATTTTATGCGAAAATTCACTTGCCATAGACACTCCTGTGTGCTATAGTATGTAAGTTGACGACTATTCACGCCGGTCGGATTCCTGAGGTCGGTGCCCGAAGGTTCGGGTCCCCGGGGAAGCACCAGATGACGGCGGAAGAAAAACCAAAATGGAGGAAACAAACATGAGCGTCATTTCTATGAAGCAGTTACTCGAAGCAGGTGTTCATTTCGGACACCAGACCAGAAGATGGAACCCCAAGATGGGTCAGTACATCTACACCGAGAGAAACGGTATCCACATCATCGACCTTCAGAAGACTGTCGGCAAGATCGACGAGGCTTACAAGGCAATGTCCGATATCATCGCTGACGGCGGCACCGTTCTTTTCGTTGGTACCAAGAAGCAGGCTCAGGATACTGTAAAGCAGGAAGCTGAGAGATGCGGAATGTACTATGTAAACGAGAGATGGCTGGGCGGCATGCTCACCAACTTCAAGACCATCCAGAGCCGTATCGGCAGACTGAAGGAGATCGAGAAGATGGCTGAGGACGGAACATTCGATGTTCTGCCGAAGAAGGAAGTTGCCGGCCTGAAGAAGGAGTGGGACAAGCTGGAGCGCAACCTCGGCGGTATCGCTGAGATGAAGAGAATTCCGGATGCAATCTTCGTAGTTGACCCGAAGAAGGAGAAGATTTGCGTACAGGAAGCTCAGAAGCTTGGTGTTACCCTGTTCGGTATCTGCGATACCAACTGTGATCCGGATGAGCTTGACTATGTCATCCCGGGCAACGATGATGCTATCCGTGCCGTAAGACTGATTGTTTCCAGAATGGCTGATGCTGTTATCGAGGCAAATCAGGGCGAGGCAGTAGAGGCTGCTGAGCTTGAGGCTGCAGGCGAGGCTGAGGCTGAGGCATAATCGTACAGAGTTTTACAATTCAGGACTCAGCGGGGCTGATGTCCTGAATTGTTATGAATTGAAGGTACGCCCGCGGCGTACCATTGAACCGCTCAAAGCCGCGGGGCTCTCGCCCCTATGGGGCGAGCAGTAATGAACAATTACTAATATCGATCAGTTTACGGAAGGAGAAATATCATTATGGCTATTACTGCTGCACAGGTAAAAGAACTGCGTGAGATGACAGGCGCCGGCATGATGGACTGCAAGAAGGCTCTTACCGCTTGCGACGGCGATTTCGATAAGGCAATTGATTTCCTGAGAGAGAAAGGTCTTGCAGGCGCACAGAAGAAGGCTGGCCGTATCGCAGCTGAGGGCGTATGCGACACCAAGGTTTCTGAGGATGAGAAGAAGGCCGTTGTTGTTGAGGTTAACGCTGAGACCGACTTCGTAGCAAAGAACGAGAAGTTCAGAAACTACGTTGCACAGGTTGCTGACCAGGCTATCAACACCGAGGCTGCTGACATCGATGCATTCCTGGCTGAGAAGTGGAATCTGGATCCGTCTATGACCGTTGCAGATGCACTTTCCTCCACTATCGCTATCATCGGCGAGAACATGCACATCAGAAGATTTGCTCAGGTTTCCGAGCCGAACGGCATGGTTGTTTCCTACATCCACGCAAACGGCAAGATCGGCGTTCTTGTTGACGTTGAGACCGATGTTGTAAACGACGCTGTCCGCGAGATGGGCAAGAACATTGCAATGCAGGTTGCAGCTCTTAAGCCGCTCTACACCAGCGATGCAGAAGTTGATCAGGACTACATCAACAAGGAGAAGGAGATTCTCGCTGCACAGATCGCCAATGATCCGAAGATGGCCGGCAAGCCGGAGAAGGTTATTGAGGGTGCCGTTATGGGCCGTCTGAAGAAGGAACTCAAGGAAGTATGCCTTCTTGACCAGGCTTATGTAAAGGCAGCTGACGGCAAGCAGAGCGTTGCTGCTTATGTTCAGGAAGTTGCAAAGGCTCAGAACGCAAAGATCGCCATCAAGAAGTTCGTTCGTTTCGAGACCGGTGAAGGCCTTGAGAAGAAGAACGAGGACTTCGCAGCTGAAGTTGCAGCTCAGATGAATAAGTAATAACATTTTCGGGCAGATAATCCGACTTTTTCCGGAACCCCCGCAGATGCTGGTTTCCCCTTTGGGACAGGCGTTTGCGGGGGTTCTTGTTTTCTGGAAGAGGAGTCATGTGGTGTCGTAATCAGAGCATTTGACACGTTGCTTCAGATTAGGGATGTGTAGAAATACCAGTAAAATACCCTTCCATAAATGATATAAGCAGTAATGGAGAAAGTTGTGTAGTAAGTGTTGTGTTGATGGATTTGGGAGCAGACGCGTTTGACAGAAGAACAATTCAAATGCATAATAGAGTATAGGTCAAGACCTGTTTAACACCGATGGCAATTGATGCTGTCCGCGCTTAAACAGGTCTTGGTTTTCTTGATATAAAAGTTACAGTAACATTTTTAGTATTAATGGGTTAACCATCTTGGGATCTAAGATATAATCAAGGTAGTCGCACACAAAGATAGGGTGAAAGGTATAAGTGTTTCAACAGTGACGGATATTAAAAATGTAATTACACAACTTGAGGAACGGAAGATTACACCTATCGATGTTCCAGCAGATTTACGAGATCATATGGATATCATAAAGGCTGAGCGTCGGCTTGGTCTTTGTTTGCTGGACAAACGAGGTTATGATGTTATTCTAGGGAAGTTTTTTGTGGAAGAAAAACTGATTTGTGGTTACGCAGAGGAGCCGACTATTAGGACAAAGCAGACTTTATTTGAAGACTTCCGGAGTTTTTATGAATACGTGGACGGACAAATATATGAGAAAGCCTGCTATTACCAGTGCCCTAGGGATAAGTTCGGTGATTCTATGCTTGATTACCAGAGGCTCTATGAAATTCGAGCACTGAATTTCACTACGATAGAGGATGTAATTCAGGAGATGGATAAAGAATACTCTATCACGGTTGAAAATGCAAAGCGCAATAATGATCTTTGCAAGAAATGGTTTATCAGGTTTAATTCCTGTAATTCTTTCGAGGATTTGTGTGAGGTCACAAAAAGCTATAATAGATCAAAGGTTAGAAGAATTATAGATTTGTCAGTATTCTTCTATAACTATTTGTTTAGCAGGCCAGGTGATAGGAGACGTTTTGATATTGCAATGCAGTACTTGTCTGTCGATAGTGATCTGGCCGCCAGAGTGGCAAAACCATTATGTTATGTATATCATCCAGATCAAATTGTTGGAGCCTGCGATTTTAGAGAGAAATCTGATGCTTCGAAATACCGAAGAAGGAGTGCACTTAAAAGCTATGCACAGGATGTGAAAAATGGGAAGGTAATCGCTCACGCTTATGGTTATTATGATCCAAACACTCAATATTATTTTGAAAAAACCATTTTGCGACGACCACAAGCTTTTTTCGAAACATATGAGATTGTCCGCTGTTTTGAAAACCTGGATTCTTTTGTGAAGTATAGGAAACGGAATCTTAAAAACGTGGATCTTTCGGAGGATGTTCATTATGATTATGACTTTTCCTCTTGCATAACAGACGAGACGACGAAACTGCCCCAAAAGAAGCTCGACAATGTCCAAGATCGTGTGTCCAAACGTTTTTGGAAAGGGCAGTTTGAAGTAGAGATAACCTGCAGTAAACGGACTGGCGAGAATAAGAGAATTCGATTTAAGTATTTCTTTGAATTATTGGCATTTCTCAAGAATGATTTGTCCGGCGCAGACTTCACAATGTGTGATGGGCTGATTAATCTGGAAGATATTGCCGGCATAAACTTTGAGAACGCGAAACTAAGCAGTGCATTTTGCAGGAAGTTTAAACTCCCATACGAAAAGTATGTTCCTAAAAAACCTGTAGTCTTTGATATACCATCAAAAAATGAAAAAGAGACACAGGAACTGTTAGTTGCAGAAAGAGAGAGTTCTGCACTGCCAGTATCGGCGGATGAATTGAGGACATCAGAGCAATCAACAGTAAGGCGGGTTTACTATGTATCAGACCTTCATTTAGATTATAAAATGCAAAAAGCAGGTGTTGATTCTTTAGTTGATGCAGAGCGCCTAGTTAATCAAGCGGTAGAAAGAATTAAAGGATGTGGATGGGATTCTCTGATACTGATTGATGGTGATGTCTCGGCGGATTTTGACGTTTTCATGATGTTTATCACTACGTTAAAGAAGAGAAAATCTCCATTTCAAAAGATTGTTTTTACTCTGGGAAATCATGAATTATGGGCATTTCCAGGGGAATCTTATTCTGGTATAATGCAGCGATATTTAGAAGTAATATCGGATGCAGGGATGTTTTTGCTGCAAAATGACATTCTATTTGAGGATGCTAATGGGAATATAAACAGGATTTCTTCTGAAGAGATATGCTCATCGTCTCCAAATAAGATTCGAGAAAAAACCAGATGTGCCTTTACTACACTTTTTGGTGGTTTAGGCTTCGCTGGGTATAATATAGAGTTCAATGCTGATAATGGCATCTATCGGGGCATTATTACGAGGAAAGAGGAGATTGAACAAACGCAGGCATTTGAAAGCTTGTATCAAAAGGTGGAACTGGCGTTATCTGATAAACCTGTCATTATTATGACGCATATGCCAAAGGATGACTGGTGCAGTGAAGGAGGGTTTCAGAAGAATTTTATTTACGTATCAGGGCATACACATAGAAATGTGTTTTACGATGATGGCGAGATCCGGTTCTATGCAGATAATCAGGCGGGTTACAAAGGTGAATTTCCCTATATGAAATGGTTTTACGTCAATAAAGAATATGATTACTTCGAAGAATATGAGGATGGTATTTATGAGATTGACGCAGAACAATACAGGGAGTTCTACCGTGGAAAGAACGTTCAATTAACCTTCAATAGACCTGTCTACAAGTTGTATATGCTGAAGAAGTTGGGATACTATTGCTTCTTGCATAAGTCAAGAACAGGGACGCTCACAATCCTGAATGGCGGTGCGCTGCGAAAACTGCCGGTCAACGATGTTCGATATTACTATGACCACATGGATGAAGTAGTAAGTCGCATTAAGCAGCCTCTTATTATATATAACAGTCTACAAAAGCAGATTTCAGCTTACATTAGGAAGTTTGGAGGATACGGGTCAATACACGGATGCATTATTGATATAGATTTTTACAATCATGTATATCTGAATCCGTTTGACCAAACAATCACCGCATACTGGGCAAGTGACATTGTTTATAAACATGTCTATCCGTCACTTCCGGCGTTGCTGGAAAAAGAATGTCCGCTACTGTATGCTAACTATCAGCGAATGCTTTGTGACGAATCGCAAGACTTTATTTTACCTGTCAAATATGGTATAGAAATCGAAAAGCCAAAGGTCTATTTAGGTACCGAAATCTATAGAGCGTCCAGGGAGATTCGGAGAATGCAAAAGCTTGCAGCAGGCATTCTTGCTGGATGGTATGAGCCAAGCGAGAACTCTGCAATATATGCATTGCCGCGGCTTCAGGAGCAGATGAAGGGAGAAGCGAATAAGGCCGGTTTTCTGTCAGAGGAAGATGTTGCGGAATGGATTACACGCTCCCGAAGAGAGGAAGCTTCTGAATGAGAGTAATGAATGATACTAACATGATCAAACAAAATGAGATGCAGCGCGCTGCATCTCATTTCCTGTTATAAGTATATGTCCTGGGAGGGGGACAAAAATGATCTGGAGCCGGTCGGCTTTCAGCCCGCGAGAAGACCCAGGTGGGCATGAAGGGCATCCAGTATTTCCTTTTCGGTATCCATGCCGAAGCCGTCCACGCAGGGAGTGTGCTCATGGCTGATGCCGTCGACAGACCCTTTTTCCACGGTCATCCGGAGAAATGCCTCCGCCTCGGCGAAGGAGGGCAGAAGCGCCAGTCCGGTCAGCTCCGAAAGGGCTGCCACGATGCCGTAGGCGCCCCAGTTGGAGACGGTGGCGATGACCAGGATGTCCGCACCAATCTCGGAGGGAGTCAGGGAAAGGCGGTTTCTGACCGTATCTGCAACCCGGCCCATGCCGATCTCGTTGCCGCCGTCGCCGACGCCGATCATGGGAATGCGGCCGCGGGCAGCCAGGAACAGGGCATCGCAGGGAGCGGTATTGCCGCTGATATCGACGCCGCGCATATTGGCATAGACGCCGTTCCGGTCTCTTCCGCAGCGCTCGATGGAGATCAGTCCTACAGGACTGTACCGGTTAAGAATCTCGAAAGCGGCGGAATCCTCGGCATTGAGATCCATATACTCCGTCTCGATGCCTTCCGCCTCAAAATAACCTTCGCAGTAGCGGTCAGTTACGATCACGGGACGAAACCCCAGCTTTTTCAGGGCCTTGGACACGGCAACCGTACCCAGCGGTCCGTCGGTCTCGGCAAAGCCGGCCACATAGAATCCGGTGGTGAGAAGGACAGTTCCTCTCTTCCAGGAGAGAATCTCTCTGGCCGCGATGCGGCAGTAATCCTCCGGCAGTTCCCGCTGCAGGATGGTCATGCCTCTTTTGGAATGTCTGAGAATGATTCCTTCGATGGATTCCTGTCTCATATGGTTTTCCTCCCTTGTTGTTATGATTCTACTATACCGGGACGCAATACAGATTGCAAACTGATTTAAATCGGTATAAAATACAGTAAAAAACCTGTGGAGGAACGCCATGAATCTTTTGCCCATGACCTACTTTATCGAGGTGACAAAGCAGCGGGGGATATCAAAGGCTGCGGAGTCCCTTCAGATTACCCAGCAGACACTGAGCAGCCACATCGCTGCGCTGGAGAAGGAACTGGACTGCAGGCTCTTCGTGCGCCGGCCGAAGTTCCGGCTCACAGCGGAGGGGGAGCTGTTCCTGGAATACTGTGAGAAATTTGTAGGCCTCGATAAAACCATGCGGGAGGAATTCCGGGAGATGACCGGTGAGATCACGGGAATCGTGCGCGTGGGCATTTCCCAGACCAGGAGCCTGATTCTGATGCCGGAGCTGATTACCTCCTTTCAGAAGGAGTATCCCCGTGTGAAGATCTATCTGTCGGAGCTTGCCAATGATGAGCTCTTATCCCGCATTGGGGATGATGAGCTGGATATTATTATCGGAGATGTCTCCGGAGAACGGCCGGACCTGGAGACCTGTGAGCTGTACCGGGAGAAGATGGCGGTGATCATTCCGAAGAAGCCGGAGTATGCCCCGCTTGCCGAAGCGCTGCAGGAGACGGGGGACCTGAGTCATCTCGCCTCCTGGCCCATGATCACCAATACGAGGAACGATATTGTCGGCCGCTATATCAGCCAGGTGCTCCTGCAGAACCATATTCCGCCGAATATCGCGGCCATGTCGGATATCGCCGGCACCTGTCTCCGGCTCTGTGCCGAGGGCGTGGGGGTCTATCTCTGTCCGGATCTCTACATCCGGTATTACCGGGAGCTGGAGGACAAATGCATCACAGTGCCCCTTCCCTACAGCTACGCCATTCACATGGCGATGCGGAAGACAGAAAAAAGGGCAGCGGCCGTGGAACGGTTCGCTGCCTGTCTGAAGGAGTACAAAATCACTTGACTTTTTTGTAAATGATGATTTCGATCATATTGTTTCTGGAGATGACCCGAATGTCATCGGAGAGATTGACCAGGATGGACTTTCCGATATCGGCCTGGGTCACGTCCCCGCTCTGAATATCAGTCTTATAGCTGGAGAGAGACCACTGGTTGTTTTCGAGACCGCCGGATTTGTAGCTGCCGACCAGGTTCCGGATGACGTCGGTGATGGAGAACTTCGGCGTATCCACGGTGGAGAGGGCCATAAGGGATTTCCGCGCTTCATAATTGGTATCGGAGAGCAGATTCAGATGCATCTCGCAGGTATTCCGGTTCATCATGATATTGAAATAGGATTCCTGTTTGGTGTACTGATCCATGACGTTGCAGAGCTCCTCCGCCAGAAGGGTCAGCTGCGAGCGGTACTTCTTCGGAAGCTTGTAGGAATCGCAGAAGGAGCTGACGGAATTCTTGATTTCCGAGATATTCTCCCCGTAGATCTCCTTGAATTCCAGGGCCTTGACGTTTTCATTGACCACATATTCTCTGTTGACAACATTGACATAGTTATAGGGGATCTCGATACCGTAGAGGTCAAAGCGTTCCTTGACCTTTGTCATGATGTCGGAGCGGGCCATGAAGTTTTCATCGGAATTCCTTGCCCAGACGGTGGTGCGCAGTTTGATGGAGCTTTCTCCGAATGCCGTGACGTAGACGGCGGCCCGTTTTCCTTCCGGGTTATCTCCCGCATATTCAACGGTATACTTGCAGCCGATGACCGCATCATGAATGATCTTCATGGCGGCTTTGATGTCGCTGTCATAGCTGATGTCAAATTCCAGATAGGACCCGGTGAGTCCGTTCATGTAGCTGTTGTTGTGGAGAATCTCGCTGTTCATGACACTGTTCGGGACAATCACGTAGAGGCCGTCGAAGCAGTGAATCACGGTATGGCGGATGGTCATATCCCGGACGGTGCCGCTGATGCCGGAATTCTGCAGCACCAGCTTGTCGCCCAGCTGGAAGGGGCGGCAGATGCTGATCATGAGGCCGG
>Ga0256405_10008352_pt1 | contig 14893 bp, 23 predicted proteins | sample RumenRJG_02DNA_FD_189096 | JGI IMG/M metagenome (GOLD analysis project Ga0256405, IMG submission 189096) | Bovine rumen microbial communities from Lethbridge, Alberta, Canada - RJG_02 | ecosystem: Host-associated > Mammals > Digestive system > Stomach > Rumen | place: Canada: Alberta... | reverse complement strand
TAAAGGGTGGATGAGGGTTACTGTAAACTGTCCGGCTGCAATTATTGTATGATCTGCCATTTCCTACTTCCTCCTAGCGTGTCGGCTGTGTAATGTACAAGGTTCCATAAACTGTAACCTCGCGCACGTTGTCGATATAAGTTGCTTCCCAGGCATTTGGTACTGTGATCTGGTCGCCGCTCTGTGGCAGGTTGTCGAAAGTTGGAGCGGTGATTGTGAAACCGTCCAAACGTCCAAACTGCAAGAATGGGCGCACCTGGTCTGTCAAAATGAGCAGGATTGCCTGGTATGTCTGGTTGTTGCGGAAGGTGTTAATGCGTGTCATGTAGTTGGCTGTCTTTACCTTGCACATGTACTCGATGTAAGCCTTTACCCAATTTGCGCCGACTGAGTCGCCGTTCAAATAAAGGCTTCCTTCTGTTACGACGTTTTCGGTGCCGTCTCCTACCCAGGTCTGGTATCCGATCTTCTGGTCGTCGAGCGCAGCCTTCTCGGTTGCTGTGAGGTCCACGTGCTCGCCTTCGGCATCTACGCCTCCGCTGGCCTGGATTGTGTTGAATGCTACCATGTCGATTGAATTTCCGACCGGTGTGCCTGTTGCGTTTGCTGTTGCGAGTGTTGCTCCGAGCTGGGCGAGTGCTCCGTTGATTGTGCTGTCTGCATTGTAAATAACGCGGGCTGTTGCGGCTGCTCCGTTAAGGGCAGAAATCAAAGCCGAGCTTTTTGCCAGCACGTCTGCGTCTGCAGTTCCTACCCACAAAACGCTGTAGAGCGGGTCTGCTTTACAAAGGTTTGAAAGCGAAACCTGGAGCGCGTTGTAGCCTGCTGATTCTTCAATTGCAAACTTGAAGTAGCCGTACATTTTCTTTGCTTCGTAAACGTCGGCGAGCGGTGCGGTGGCCGGGATTGGGTCCGGGTCTCCTTCCTGGTCTGTATCAAAGATTGCGATTCCCACTTTGGCTGTGGTTGCCTTTGTAAAGAAAGGAACCAGCCAGGCCTTAAGTTTTCCACCTGTTACGGTTCCGTAATTGTTCGAGTTTAATTCTATGAGGTCGCCAGCGGCTGGTTCTGCTACTCCTGGGAGATAAGTCGCAGCGTTTGCGATGTCCATAAAAATTACAGCTCGAGAGTAGTTCTCTCCTGCCATTGGCGTGATTACTGTCTCAATTGGGAAGTTCACGTTTGTCTGGGCTATGGAGCCTTTGAATTGTGACATTTCAGTCCTCCTTTGCTTTTATAGTCTTTTTTGTATGACGTTGCCTTGCAAATCTAAGGCCGGCATGCGGCCCTGGTTTGTATCTAAAATTGAATACCAGAGCACCTGGATCGTAACGTTCCAGGCCATTACTGTGTTTGCTCCGTCCTGGTGAAAGTATGAACTTATCGCGTCGTATTCGTCGTTCATGATTGCGCCGTGGACCTTCTGGAATTCCTCTTTTACGTCGCTTCTGAACGGCCAGGCTGCTACGCTGTTCGCCAGGTCCTCGCTCTGGGGGCCTACAAACTGCAGGTCGATTTCTGCTATTTTCAAAACGGCCACGCCATTTACCGCGGTCGTTGCATTGTTCTGTGTCTCGCTTCCTTCGTTGTAAAAAGGAACGGTGCGAGGCCGGTTGCGCTTGATCTGGTAAGCGCACCAGTTCGCGATGTTTGCCTCTTTGTCCTGGGGGTTCCACCAGTTGCCCTGCTTTGGTACGACGTATTTCTGGTCGACGTTAAAAATTGCCGCTAGTATTCCACGTAGCGTTGTCTGATTCAGTTCCATTATTTCCTATTACCTTCTCCACGCCGTATCTATAAAAACCGCCTTCAAAGCTCCAGTCGCTGTCGTCTGGTACTGAAAGGCGATAAACCTTGCCGTTTCTCTGGAAGAATTTCCCCGCCAGGTCTCCGGTGTGAGTCCAAAACTCGCAGCCTTCTGCGTCGACCTGGTTGCCGTTGCTATCCTTAATTCCTCCGCCGCGGGTGTTCTGGAAAACTCCCACGACTGTTGTCTTTATGACCTCGCCGGTCTGCGGGTCTTTTACCGCTTCCCAGCCTGCGTTTATGCTCGGGTCCTGGTCGTAGACCTCGAGTTGTCTATTTTGCTCTGGCCATGCCAGGAGCATGTCTCCGTAGACTCCTGCCATTAGTCGCCTCCGGCCTGCACGATAAACTGTAGGCTCTGTATCAAATTGCCGCCGTCTATGAGCGGTTTGTCGCTTCCTTTGTACTCGATTGTCTTATCCGAGTTCGGCACGTTGGTCCTGTAGTAGTCGCCTCTTACAAACTCTTGAACGGCTCCCACGGCCATTGTTCCTACTTTATTCCAGTTAGCCTGGCCGCCGTCAAAGACTTTCTTTGCTTCGTTCTGCAGCGCCTGCACGAGCTCCCCGGAGTTGCTTCTGATTCCTTCCTCCAGGAAAGGTCGCGGCGGGCTATTCGACGTTCCGTAGCTCAGTTCCTTTGCGAGCTCGGCTGTCTCGATTGGCTCTGCTTCTGAAATGTCGCCGCCTTCGTAGGTCCTGTATTCGCCTTCTTCGTTTTTGTGAAAAGTTGGGACGTGCTGCATTCCACTTGGAAACCCGACCAGGATGTTTGCCGCAGCTTTGCGGGCGAGTGCCTGGATTTTTCTGGTGTCCACGGTGTTCTGAATGTTTACGCGCAGTCCGCTATTCCACGCTGTGTTAGGCATAAATGCTGAACCTTTCCGGTGCGCTCTGTATCATCATCAGCGCCTTCTGGCCGAATACGTTACTGTTAAGCTGCTTTATTCCTTCCTGCGCGTCCATGTCTGCGAAACTTAGCGACGTTCCTCCGATTGACTTTGAAGTCAAGGCCATACCGCCGTTTCCTAAAACTCCGACGGCGCTGGTCGGATCAGCGTCCAGTAAATACCAGGCCAGTATTAAATTCATGCAGAGCTCGCGCTTCTGGGTCCTTATCGGTTCCCGGAGCGTAGCCCAGCACTTCAAAACGCCAGAAAACATGACCGAGACGATTTCGTATGCAGCGTCTATCTGCTGGTCTGTGAGAGTCGGGAAATTGGCCGCAAATTTAAAATCCTGTCGTGTCATGTTTTCGTCCTTCTATTTTATTTCTGCACCTTCGTCTGCTGCTTCCTGGGCTGCTTTCTTGAGTTCTTCAAGGAGCACGGCCTTCTTCTGGTTCGGGTCGATTCCCAGGTCTTTTGCATACTTCTGCAGTTCTTTGTAATCTGCTTTATCGAGGTCGATTGCTTCGTCGTCTTTTACCGGTGCGTCGCCTTCACCTTTGCCTGCCTTCAAAGCTGCGATTTCAGCCTTTGCTGCTTCGAGCTCTTTGCGGAGCTTGTCTGCTTCGTCGTTTGCTTCGTTGATTCTCTGTGCTGGTGGCACGTATGAAGCTGGTAAATGGTTGAGCACGCGGATTTTCTTTTTGTCCTTGAGCTCTCTGTACAATGGCTCGCGCTTTTCGAGCGTGTCAATTTCTTTTTCTGTAAACTCTGCTACGTTGCGGAGTTCTCCCTGGGCGCTTCTGGCTGGGATTGTTTTTCCGATTGACGAAAATGTAACCGGGTACTGGTAGTAACTCTGAATATAAAATTTACTCATTTTTCTGCTTCCTCTCTAAAAAAATAAAAGAAACCGCAGGGCCCGGAGTTGCCTCCGGGTGGTCCTGCGATTATCCGTCACTTACGACTTTGTGTAAGTTCCGCTGAATACTGCGCTGTCGTAGTATCCTTCTTTGATTGCGATTGCCTTGATTGTGGTTGTTGCCGACAAATCAATGCCTGCGCTTGTGTAAGCTGTGCTGTCAGCAGTTGGTGCCGAACCGTCTACTGTGTAGAAAATTGAGGCACCTTCTGTTGCTGTTGTGAGCTTAACGTTTGTTGAGCCGCTGAATGTTCCAGCTGCTGGGTCTGCTACTGGTGTAGCTACTGTGCGCTTTGTTGTTCCAAATCCAGAGTAAACCTTTACGGCAATTCCGACCGGTGCGAATACTCCGGCAAATCTGCGGAGCACTGCGTGCTGCTGGTCGTAGCTGTTTGGATAAACTGGGTATGTGAAGTTCTCCAATGGTACGCCAAGAAGGAGGAGGTCCTGCTTCTCGTCGTTTGGACCGGCACCGATTTCTGGTGCTGTGATTACGAGCTTGTCTGAAAGGCTTGAGTTGAATTCTGTATTAGCTGCCAGGAATGGGTCGCTGTAGAATTCTACTTTTGGCTTTGAGCCGTTCTTTGTCATGCCTGCGTTGAAGTTTTCTTCAAAGATTGCAAGTGCTGACTTTGGCTCGTATGTGTTGCTGTATGGTACTGAAGTCAGCAAGTTGTATGCTGCTGGTGCCATTGCTACGCGTACGATATCAAACTTGTTCTGGCTGGCTCCCATAAAGTCAGTAATGGCTTTTGCGAGCTGTTTGTACATTGTGTAGCCTTTGTTTGTGTTCGAGTCGTCTGCTGCGATTTCCTCGAGTGTCTGGCCTGCCCAGGTTGTCTCACCGTTTACGTCAAACAAACCGAGTGTGTTTGTTTCTTCGTTTCCGTAGTAAGTGAGGTAATCGGTGATCATGTCGATTACGTACTGTGCGTAGCGCTGCTTTTCAGCCATCAAAGTTCCGGCAAATGGATTGTCATTTCCTCCCTTTGCGCGTTCCATTTCTTCAACGGTGAAGTTGTAGAAAACCTTGATGTTGATGATGGCGCTTGTCATCATTCCACCCTGTACGTTTACGTTCTGCTTAAGGTTAGCAGCTACGGTTCCTGCGGCGTCGATGAGTCCCCATCCAGAATATCCGGCGAGGGCCAGGTTCTGAACTTCTCCCCATGGGTTTGTTCCTCCCATGCGCTTTACGAGGTCACGTGCGTGGCTGTAAAGGAGAGGCTGTTTGAAAAGCTGAGGGAAAAATGAAGCATTCCATGGGCTGATTGCCTGGGCTGTGATCAATTCCCCAGAGTCTCCTACGTACTCTTTGATTCCGCTCTTCTGGAATACCATGTCGTACTTACCTGTGCGTCCGTTGAAACGTGGACGGATGTCTACTCCCATTGCGTTCTTTTTGTAGAGCGCTTCGAGTTCTGGTGTAAGGCCTACCTTTGCACCAATTGCGGCGCTGTCGCCTACAAAGATTGGGTTTGTTACGGCTGAGGCTGGCACACCGTAGTGTGGGTCGTTAGCGCGTCCAATCTGGAGGGTTGCGTCGCGGAGGATGTCTGCAGCGTTTCCGTTGCGGCTGATCATGCGGTCAGCTAATTTTCCGAGTTTTTTAAACTCTTTTGAACAATCTATTCTCATGTCCGTCTCCTACCTTAGCCGAGCCATACGTATGCGCCGTCGTCTGTAACTTCGACTACTGTTGCGCCTGCGAGCAGTGTGTGGCTTGCATCTGCGTTTGTCTGTACAAAGCCGATTGCACCTGTTGCGTCTGCAAACTGTACTTTGTATCCGATTACTGGGTCCTTGCCTTCTTCCCAGCTCTGCATTTTTACAAGGCCCTTTGCAATAAATGCGCATGGCATTCCTGCGAGGTACTTGCCTGGGTGACCGAGCGCGTTCTGTGCGATTGCGTCGTCAAATACAGAAATTCCGCGGATTGTGTTTCCGCTTCCAGCTCCTGCTACAATGGCTGTAGGGTCGTCTGCTGGTGCAGAAACTACTACGCCGAATGGGAGGCCGTTTGCCTGGTTTGTAGCGTCTACGATTCCACCGAGTTTAAGGTAGCCCTCTGCTACTGGCACTGCCTGTGCGTTGAGAGCGAGCTGGCCTTTGAACCCGATTTCTAATGAAAGATTAGAGTCCATTCTATCTTCCTCCTTCTTTGAGTGTGTTGAACATGTCAGCCAGGCTTCCCTTTGCTGCTGGTGTTCCGTTCATGGTTACCGGAATACGTGGAGCGTGGTCTGCTACGACTTCTTCTTCCTCGTCTTCCTCTTTTTCTTCTTCGACTTCCTCTGCGCTGTCTTCTGCGCATGCGGCGTCTTCTGCAGCTGCAGCCTCGTCTTCCTCTCTGCGTCTCTTGCAGAACTGGTAGATTTCCTCGAGTGTGTACTCTGGGTTAGGGTCTGCGTCCTCTGCTTCTTCTTCAGCTACAGTTTCCTCTACGGCCTCAGTTGCTTCTGCGTCTGCTTCTGGTGCTGCTTCGCTTTCAACGAGCGGAGCTTCTTCTTCGGTTGCTACTTCTTCTGTAGCTTCCTCTGTTGCTTCTTCTCCGCCAGCGTCTGGTACGTCTTTCATGGCCTCTGTATCGAGCTTCTCGAAGAGGTCAGAAACCATTGAGGCAGCCTCTTTGGCTGTCGCGTCGTCCTGTTCCTTTACGGACTTGAAGTCCTCGAGGAAACGTTCAAGCTTTGCTTTTCCTTCCTCGTCCGGCAGGTCGACTGTCATTTCCTTCAGCTCGTCTACGCGCTTTGCTACTTCTTCGTCTGGGAGTTCTGCTTTCTTCTCGACAAGTTCTGTGAGCTTCTCGCGAAACATTCCCATGTCGTTGTCTGTAGTCTGGGTGCGTTTTCGGGCCATACGGAATAATCCGGTTAACAATTTCATGTTAAGCTCCTATTTTTTTGCTTCTTTGTCTTTTACGAAAAGAAGCAGAATGTCACTGATTGCTACTTTGGCGATTCCAATTGCAGCGATGATTGCGCCGTACATTGTTGGCTGGAAAAAAGCCACCAGTGCTGTTCCTGCAATTGCTGCGGCGTCTACCAAGCCAGAAATCAAAGCGTATAACTTCTTGCTCATGTTTTCGTTCCTCCCTTTACTCAAGTTCCGACAAGTCGGTGATTCCGTATCTTAAATAAGCGTATGTCGTGTTCATTTCTGGCACGGCCGCTATCTTGTGCACTTCTTCTTCTGTTGGGTGGCTGATCGGGAGCCCTGTCATCCAGGTTCCCATTTTGATTCCTGCTTTGGCTGCGAGCTGGTTCCAGGTGAGTCCTGCTTCTTTGCGCTTTGCGTTAATGCGCTTGTATACGTTATTCCATGACGCGCTGTTTGCCATTGGTTCTCCTTGCTTCCTCTTTTATAGTTATTTTTATCTGCACCTGTCGAAAACTGAACCGGCCGCAATCTGGAAAACGTTTTTAGCCTGGGGTGCCTGCTGGTCCATGACCACGGCGTATTCGCCTCCGCGTCCTGCAGGTAAAAGCGCCAGGTGATTTACGGCGGTGATTTCCTTCATGATGATATCGTAAGGCTGGCCGTCCGGGCTGGTTCCCTGCTGCCATTCAAACTCTGCAATGTAGCCAGGGCTAAGCTGGATTTCTCCGTTCTGGTACGCCTGCAGCGCTTCGTCGTCGTAAAGCATGCAGGTGCTTTTAATTCCTACTTCGTTGGTCTCGGCGATGTAGTCTACCTCCGGGTGCTCTCCGGTCCAGCCGATTGCCAGGTCTCTGAAGTTCTGGCCGTCTACCGGGGTCTTCGGGTGGTGGTGAGTCATTGGAAGGTTTGCGAACTTTGCGCATGCCATGGCTAAGGCTGCAGCTGGTCTGTAAACTTTATAAAGCCGCTTTTCTTCTACCCAGTCCGGGGCTCCGTGGCCTGGCATTGGAATTCTTAAAGTTGGGATTTCTTCTAATGCGTAATCGTAAATTCCACTAACTGCGATTCTTATGTTTTTCAATTCTGCCATTTGTTCTGTCCTAAAAAAGAAACCCGAGGCCAAGGATGAGGGGGTTGACCTCGGGCCGATGGAAATCCTAGCACCAGGAGTGCTTATTCTTATAGTCATTTGAACCGCGCCGCTTCTGAAAAAAAAATAAAAAAAAGCAGCCCGCGGGTGTATCAAGTCCGCGGGCCAGGAGTAATTAATGACCGTGCTTCCAGGGAAGGAAAAAACGGCGACCGGCTAGGAAGCTGTAGCCGGGGCCGGGCGGTCGTTATCCGGGCCGTCACGGATTTTCTATAATTCTTGTGGCCGTGTCTCCCCATGCTTCCCAATCCTGGACCAGGTGCTCGTAATAATTGAGCAGGTCTGCCAGGTCTTTGAGGTCCGTCGGTTCGGGCATTTCTACTCGCTCCGGCTTCGGCGGGAGAGTTATTGTTTTAGCCTTTGGCTTTGTCGCGCACGCGGTTATTGTTAGTGCTGACAAGACCGGCAATAATAGCCAGTACTTCTTCGTCATTTTTTGCCTCTTGTATCTGCTGGGCGACTTCTTCTTTGTCGCTGTCAATCTTTGCGATTTCCTTTATGTACTGCTGGAGCTCCTGGCTGATTTTTTTCTGGGCTCTGAGCTCTGCCTGCAGGAGCTTTATCTTTTCGTGGTTCTTCTGCTGGGCCTTGATTGCACCGTAAATTGCAAACGCTAGTATTATTAAAAGCGCAGCAGAAACAAGCCAGGGAGTTATTGGATTCATTCGTTTGGTCCTCCCTCGGCTGATGGAGCTTCTGTTACTGGTACTTTGCTTTCCTGCCAGGTGTCTCGGCTGATATTCCAGTCTATGGTTCCAAATCCTACGCCATATGCAATGGCTACGGAGGTCCAGATTTCCTTTATGTCCGCTCCGGGTAAAATTCCGAGCCATTTCAAAATGCTAAGCGCAAAGCCGGCAATTACAAGAATATACTTGCCGAGCCTGGATTCCTCTTTTACTTTCATTTCGCTTCCTCCTATCGCTTGCGTAAATAACCGAGCATGTTGTCGCGGGTCCTTACCTGGATTTCCGCTCCTGCCTGGGTGATTCCGTTCTGTTCAAAAACCAGCAGACCGTTTCCTAAATAAGCGAGGAAGATTGCGACGTGGCCGTATTTGTTTGTCGGGCTCTGGTCCCATATCAAAACGTCGCCGGGCTGGTAAGCCTTGCCCTTGCTCCTGGTAAAGTATTTTTTTTCGACCGGCATTTTGTCGTAATCCAGGAAAAGGTCTTTAGCGCCTCCGCTGGTTGCGCAGGGGCCGGTGTGCTCTGGAATGTCCAGGCCTTCCTTTGCGTACTGTCTGAAAAGGTCCACGCATTGTGCTCCGTATGCGTTATCAAAGTCGACCTTCTTGCCGTTGTATTTTTTGACGAATTCTTCCAGGGTCATGCTTCCTTCCTCCGGTTACTTCAAAAAGGAAATTACAAGGCCGACGCCTTCGCCGATTATCGCGAGCAGCAGTCCGATGAGCTTTGCCTGGTACTTCTTCTCGGTCTCGGTGATTGCGAGCTTGATTTTCATATCAATGCTTTCATTAATGCGATTTGCGATTTCCTCCGGCATGCTCTTTACGTCTGACTTTATTTCTTTGATGTCGCTCTCCATTGCTGCTACTCTCTGTTCTGTTGCTATTAATCGTGCTTCTGTGTTCTCGTCCATACGCACCTCCTGCCTTCCTCTTTTATAGTCTGTTTATCTCTATGAGGCACCTGGCGTTGCCTTTGTCGAAATGGTTGTAAATGTTCAAAATGCGCACGATCTGCCAGCGGTCGTCGGCCAGCACCTTTGCGTCCTGGAGCAGGTCCATAATTGAGGCCGCCTGGTTGTCGCTGTCTCGGCGCACCTGGTCTCCGTGGTAAAAGGTGAGCGTAACGGCTACCGGGTAGTCGATGTTGAAACAGGGCAAATCAAGAAACTGTTTCTTTAATTGAACCATTGCGTCTGTGTGCCATTTCTGGTGTTTTGCGCTCGGGATCAGCTTCCCGCTCCTGGTCCATATCTTTGAGTTCTTCTTTCCTGGTGTCTCTCCTAAAATCTGAAACCTTAGCATGCTTCCTCCTATTCTGCCCATTCAACCGGCACCAGGCCGCAGCGGCAGTTATAATCATCCACTTCCTGGGGCAGGTTGTTTATGTCGAATATCTGGCCGTTGAGGGCCTTGTGGCTCTTGCGGACGCGAACGTCTCCAACGGTTACCCATTTTACCTTTGTTACGCCTGCGCTTCTGAACGTGGAAAGAGTGCAGGCCTTGTTGAACCTCTGCATCTGGTCCCTGGCAAATAGCCGGGCCAGGCTGTCTGTGGTTGTGTATGTCTCTTTGGCCAGCTCTGAAATTTCGAGCGTGTCTGTTACGCCTGTTGCGTAGTCGATTATCTTTTTTAGTATCCGTCTCTTGAGGTCGTCTTCCTCGTAGCGGATTCTCTGGATGGAATTGTCCAGGTAAAGTTTACGGACCGCGGCCATGTTTTCTTCAAAGAATTGCTTTTTATCGATTGCGAAGCTCTGCAGTATCTGGGCCGTCTTTCCGTCCGCGTCTCCGAGTAGGCGCTTCAAATAATCTTTTTGTTCTGTCTTCAGCACGTCGTCCATTTTCTTTACGAAGTAGGCCGGTTCTTCCTCCGGTTCTTCTTCCAGCCATTGGTGCTCGAGTGTGTTTGCTACGGTGTTGAGGTTAATGCGGCCGATTGTCTTTTCGTTTTCTTCCTGCTGCTTCTCCATTTCTTTCTTCATTTCGTCAAAGAATTTCAGCAGGCTGTCGAGGGTGTCGTCCTCCGGCGCGGCGTCCAGGGTGATGTTGCTTGCCTGGCATTGTGCTCTAAGGTCCCGCAGGAGCTTCCTTGTTAGCGTTCTGTATCTGGATCGTAAAATGGCCGCCAGCTTGTCCTGGATGGAAAATAAAGGCCGCGGGATTCCCTGGCGTTGCATGCGCAGAAATCCAGCCTTTGTGCCTGGCGAGTATAAATAACCGTTGACCTTTACCGGGTAGCTCATTTTCCTTCCTTGCCGTTCTTCAAGTATTCGTATGTCGTATTCAAAACCGGCGCGAGCTTCTTTAGTTCTTCGTCGGTTGGTTTGCTGGTCGGCAGTCCTGTCATCCATGAGCCGAGCCTTATCTGGGCCTTCTTGCAGATTTCGTCCCAGGTGAGCCCTGCTTCCTTCTTCTTCTCTAAAATGCGTTTAAATAAAGGTGTCATGCTTCCTCCCATTTGCTGTAGTCGTAGTCCTGGTAGTTCTGGTGGTAATGCTCTGAATGCAGCACTTCTTTTATGCTGAACCTGGGGCCGACCTTGCATTTTTTATCTCTGTGGAAAAACGGAACGCACCAGGTCACCGCGTCGTTTGGAGTGGTGTATTCGCGCTGGCGCTTTACGTTCTTTGCTTTGTAAAATGGATTGAGCCAGCATTTTACGTCTCCGTAAGTTGTCAGCTCGTCGATTCCGATTCCCGCTCTCCTGGCCGTAATTTTTGCCATTGCGCTTCCAAAACTCCAGCCGCGTATGCAGAGCTTGTAAGTCTCCGGGTTGTCTCGGGTCTCCCACCAGGCGCTTATCAAATCGTAGAGCGGCTGGTCCTTTGTCGACTTGTATGCGAGTGCGTAGCCTCGGGTGGTCCAGACCGTTTCGTTGATTCCGTCGAGCTTCAGCGGCCATGGTAAAAACTGCAGGTTGTGCTTCCAGTCTTCGCGACTGTTGCTTTCCTGGAATTGCAGCACGACTTCTTTCTTCTCGTGGTCCACAAAAACCTTGTAGTCTACGTCCTCTCCGACCTTCTTGTAGTCGGTGGTGTTTTTAATGTCGTAGAATTTCTGCTGTTCTGGTGTCATTTATTGCTTCCTTCCAGGTCCTTACTGCATTGGAAATTCCGGCGCTTGCTCCTGGTCCATGTCGCGGCCGCCGTTCATGGCTTCCCACATCTGGTCGTCCATTCCTTCTGCTTCTCCGGCTCCGAGCGCGTTCATTGTGTCTTCGTCGATTTCGGCGCTTGGTACGAATTTCTGGGCTACCTTGATTGCTTCTGTCAGCGGTACTCCCATTGCTACAAATTGTCCGGCCATTGCTGTGAAAGCCTGGCCTAGCTGGGCCTTGTCTGTCTCTGAAAGTACAAAGCCGTTGTCGGCCTTGATTCGTACTTTCTTTGCCAGGGTTGCCTGTTCGCTGTTTGCTCCAAAACAAGAGCAGACCAGCAGCTCTATGCAGTTCTTGAAGGCTGGGGCTACGTTGTTGAAAAGCAAGCGGATCATTTCGCTCTGCTTGAGTGTTACGTCTTCCCGGTTGTCGCTTGCCAGTCCTGTGGCCTTTTCCTCAAAGAGGATTGATTCTGCTACTCCCGAGCTTGCGCAAAGTCCGAGCTCTGCCTGCTTCATGAGGTCCTGGTATCCGCTGTATGTTCTGTCGAGGATTTTAATTTCGCCTACGCTGTTTACGGTCCTTGGGTGCAGCATTGACCATTTGCGCATTTGCGCTTCGTTCTCTTTGAAGAAGTCGCGAGCGGCGTCTGGTCCGTTCTCAATGATTAAGCCGTCGGCCGGGATTGCATGGTACATGAGGCTGCTCTGCTGGGCCATAATCGGCAGGCTCATTTTCATTATCTGGTATGCTTCAAAGTCTTTTATCCAGCCTTCAAAGTCGCTCGTTGCCCATCCCATCTGTTGAATGGCTCCCCAGAATGGCAGCTTCTGCGGGCGGACCATTGCCATGCGTTCTGTGGAAACTCGAACGCCTCCAAGCGGAATGAAAAGCGAGCGGGCGTATAAGTAGTCCTGGGCTGTGATGTTGTAGTCCGGTACAAACACGCAGTTCCAGCGGTCCGCTGTTACCCAGTACTTTATAAAGTGCTTTTCGTTGCCTATCTTGGCCTTTAATTGTTCGAGTGTCATTTGTGTGGTGAGCGGGTTGTCTCCCTTGATTACCGGGTACGAAATCGCGCCACCAAAAATAAGCGCCTGGGTTACGGCCTGGGCGTATGCTTCACTAAATCCGCATTCCTCTGCGTATGCTTCCAGGGCTGTGATGTCCTCCGGGTCCATGTCCGGGCATTCAAAGTGTATACCGTCGAGTGAAAGGCAGCCAGCTTTCTTGTTAATAATTCGCGCTGGAATTCCACCGCCTGCGTAGTATGCTGTTGCTTCGCCTGGAAGGATTGAAACCGGGATGAAGCTCTCAACCTTCATTCCTGGGTCTATGGCCGTGCCGATTCCTGTGTCTGGGTTCGCGTAGTCTCCGTCCTGGACGATTCCCGGGTTATTGCGCAGCTTCTCTCTTGCGAGTCGTTCTTCTACCTGGGCGCGGAGTTTTGCAGGGAAGTCTGAAATCAAACGCTGGCGCATTTCTGCGGCTGTCTGAATGTCTCCGGCTGCAGCTCTTGCGTCCTGGACGATGTCGCTCATTTCGTTCTTGATTGTCTCGAGCTCTGTTGCGTCGAGCACGATCTGCTCGTATCCGTCCTGGGTCTCGTCGCTGCCTGTTTCGTGGCCTGCGAGGATTTCGAAGATTGCTCTATGGTGTTCGTTCTTTTCTGTCGATAAAAGTTTATTAAAGGTTGCCATGTCTTTATAGTCATTTTCACGCGCTCTTGTCTCCGATCTGGACGTAGCCGTGCTCTGCTATGGCCTCGCGGCTTAGCTCCTTCAAGTGCATAAAGTCCGGGTCGCTTCGAACGATTCGGTAGATTACGTATTCCAGGGCGTCGCAGTAATGGTCCGGGGCCATTTCTCCCTTTCCTTTCTCCGGCTGGCCCAGGTCGTTGTAGGCTCGGACCTTCAGCGCTTCGCTTAGGTCATTCGTCTCTTTGCAGTCGAAAACGTAAAGCAGGCCCATTTTGAAGAGCTTGTTTATGTAAAAAACGCGATCAAGAATTCGCGGGTTGCTGCTTCCTATGCGGCACTGGATTCCGTGGTCTATAATCTCTTGTTTGTAGCCTTTGAGGATTTCCTTGCCGGCGCTATCTGGAAACCATTGTATTTGGTGCTCCGGGTAAGTGCTCCGCATGATTGCCGGTCCGCCTCCGATTTCCTTAAAGCTCCAGCCGCGGACGATGTACAGCTTCTTGTCCTTCTTTACGACTGCTACGGCCTTTGAGAAGCCGCTATTAAGGTCCTGGCCGATTCGCACGATGTAGTCCGGTGTAATCTCAAACGGTGCGCACTTGCACTTGTCCTCGTCGTAGTTGCCGTAAACGCGGCCGCTCTGCAGGTTGACAAAGCGTCCTTCCAAATAAGCGAGGCGCTCTTGCTCGTCGTAGATTGCGTAAAGGTTTTTTACGTACTGCGGGTCCAGGCTCGTGTTGTTCTTCGTAAGGCCGCGGATCAGCACGTTTGGCAGGTTGCTGCTTCTCAGCTCCTGGACGATTTTATAAAGGCCGCGGTAGCCGTGAACGGTGGAGTAGTAAATAATAAAAGGCTTGCGTCCGTCTGGAAGGGTTAGACGGGTTCGTTCGCTGAGTGCTTTGTGCGCTTCAATGGCTTTCATTTCCGGGAGCTCGTCGACCTCGTCGCACAGCGTTATGTGTACGTTTGGTCCGTAGATGTCTGTCGGCTGGCCTGTGGCAATCAGCAGAAAGCGCACGGTCCCTATGGTGATTATGTTGTCCTTCTGGTTGTAGTCGAACCTGGAGCCGGTCTTCTTGAAGAGCTTCTGCAGGTCCAGGATGACCGTCTTGTTCAGCAGCGTGATTGTGGTGGAGCAGAGCGCTATCGTTATGTCCTGGCCCTGGTAACGTTTCGCCAGGAGGATTACTGTCAAAACGATTGAGAAACTCTTCCCGCAGCCGTAGCCTCCGCAAAGCTCGAAATAAGAAACATCTGGAAAAGCAAACGGCGCGGAGACGATTTGTCTCTGGTGGATAAATGGTGTAATTCCTGGCTGTACGATCCTGGCCGGTTGAATGATTTTACTCTGGGTCTCCACCGGTTACCTCTATGTCGGCCGACTCTTTGAGGGCCTCTGCTGTCATGGTGTCTCCGGTGAGGTTGATGTTCAGCGGGTCCTCGTTTGCAAGCTGGATTGTCGGTGTGTCTTCGTAGCCTCGTTCCTTGCCCTTCATGCGCAGGTACCATTTGCTGGTGGCCGTATCGCCGTTGACCATGTCTTTGAAGATGTTATTCTCTGCAATGTCGAGCATTGCTTCCTTCTCGTTCTTTACGGCCGTCTCGGCTTCTTCCCATTTGTGTATCCATTTCTCTGTGGTGTCCCAGCTTATCTTTTCGCCGAGGATTGCTTCGAGCTTGCGCTGTATCTTTGAAACGAGGCCCTGGGAGCCCTGGATTGCCTCGAGCATTTGTTCTTTGGTTATCTTGTGTGCCATGGTT
>Ga0256405_10008351_pt1 | contig 14894 bp, 12 predicted proteins | sample RumenRJG_02DNA_FD_189096 | JGI IMG/M metagenome (GOLD analysis project Ga0256405, IMG submission 189096) | Bovine rumen microbial communities from Lethbridge, Alberta, Canada - RJG_02 | ecosystem: Host-associated > Mammals > Digestive system > Stomach > Rumen | place: Canada: Alberta... | reverse complement strand
AAACTTATTTCTACCCCCTCATAAGTATTAAGGCCTTTGCTGCGGGCTAAAGAATCATAGAGTAATTTCGAAATTGCGATTTCATCTGTTTTTTCGGGTAGTGTGCCATCGATGGTGAATCCAGATTTGCGAAGATCGTCTTCGACAAGGTAGGAATAGCTATCAAAATAGGTGATGTCATAGACTTTCCTTGCGCGTGAACCTTGAATCCCTGAGTTAGCGTGCCCTTTGCCGACGATTTCGACATCTCCGCGATTATATTTGGGCTGAGAAACCTCTTTAAAAAACACTTTCCCTCTAGCCGCCTTTTCAATCTGGTCTATTTCCCTTTTGTAGATGGGGGATTCGTTTGAGCGGTTACAAATGAGCAACTCCTTGTTTTTGGCGAATGAGATTGAAGTTGCGATTGCCCTCGCTGGGTTGATGCTTCTGGCGGCGCTGATGAGCCCAAAAAGCGTGAAAGAGGTAATGGAGAGAAGGATGGAAGCGATCAATCTTTTTCCTTTATGGCGGAGAGACTTCAGCCCCATGCGAGAACCGTCTTTAAAGGAAAGACGCGATTTTTTCAGAATAAGTGTGTTTTTGGAAGAATCTTCGACAAAGTTTTTGTTTGAGTCTTTTACGATTTTTCCATCGCTAAGTTCGATGACTCTATCACCAAAACGTTCGGCAAAACTACGGTCGTGACTCACTACGACGATGAGTTTTTCCTTTGACAATTCCTTGAGCAATTCCATTATGGCCGCTCCAGTGGCTGAGTCTAAAGAACCTGTCGGCTCATCGGCCAAGATAAAAGTCGGGTTTTTGACTATGGCCCTCGCTAAAGCTACTCGTTGCCTTTGCCCGCCGGATAACTTAAGGCTTTTTCTTTTTGCGTAGCTGTCCATGCCGACTTTAGCCAAAGCAGACTTGACCTCGCCGCAATCTTTTTTTCCTTGGAGCGACAAGGGTAGTGCGACGTTATCGGCTATGCTTAAATCATCGAGCAGTTTGAAGTCTTGGAACACGAATCCGACGCAGGTGTTTCTGTATTTTTCTAACGAGTTTCTATCAAGGGATGATATTGAAACGCCATCAACGATAATATCGCCAGAAGTAGGACGAAGAAGGCCACCTAAAAGATGCAGAAGGGTAGATTTGCCGCTTCCGGATTTCCCAAGAACGAATACCAATCCTTTTTCGGCGAGTTTAAAAGAGATACCATCAAGCGCTTTGCTCTCAGACGTCGAACCTTTGGTCGCGAATGTTTTCGATAAAGCCCTGGCCTCGATCATAATTCTACCTGTTTGTTAGGGTCTCGATTGGTTTCTTGTTGCGGTTCTTCCAAATCGGAAGAGAAACCGCCAAAAGGGAAAATAGAATCGACAATCCGAATATCATAATCGGCTCTAGGAAAGAGAAACTAAAAATGTTTATTTCGACATAGAGATAACTGATGATTTTCTCGTTGATGATCGAGGCTCCTATTAATGAGCCCAAGATGCCAAGACATGTGTTGATTAAAGCGACGACGAGGCTTTCGATAACATAGATCGACAAAACGTCTCTATTACTCGCCCCCAAAGCGCGAAGGATTCCGATTTCTCTTTTTCCATATGACATCGAGAGGCTGATGAAATTCATAAGGATTAGCGAGGACAGAAGAGCCAAGACGAACGCGGCTCCCAAAACTGTTGGCAAAGTTGGACCCGAATAAACCGTGTTAAGGGTGTCGATTGCGCTCTCGCTGATATTAGAAACCTTAAGTGAGATTCCTAAGTTATCTTTGTTGGTGCAGTAGGAATAGAAAGCGCGAATTATCTCCGGATTATCAGGGAGTTTAGCGATTAGTCTGTAGCTTCCAGTAGCCCTCTCTTCGAGAGACTCTTTCATTTGAGATGACACTAACATCGATGAGTTTGTGAAATACCTATTTGAATCATCTCTTTTGAGGCATACGCCCTTAATTCTGGCTGTCATCTCATCGCCGTCGGCAATTAAAGCGACATCGCTTTTTCCGGAAAGATAATGTGCGCAAATCGGCGATTTTTCATTATCGGTGACCAAAATCGCCTCTTCCGCTCCTAATGGAGCGAATGTGTCGTCGTCGATGAATAAGGCGTTTTTACTGCTTTGATTTGAGAAAAGGAATCGCTGATCGACAAATTCTCTCCGCGAGATGTTGATGGGGGCCTTCTCCGGGATTATCAAATTGGGATCTTCCTCTTCAGACACTCTTCCGCGCTCATACTCGTAAATAACGATGTAATCTCCGTCTGGAACGCTGATCGTTTTTGTGAATGTCCCGTTGTTGATGTTATATGTGTAGCCGTTAACGTCGTACCATTCTCTGCTAAAAAGAACTTCCCCTGTTTCTGAGTCGTAAATGTAATACTGAGGGTAAGCGAGGTAATACTGCTTTTCCTTATCGGCAATAAACTCTGTGTAAAGCTGTTCCAAACTGCTTCCCACCGTTTCGTATGCGACGTCTAAAGATGCGTGGCCGTTCGAAACGGCAATTGGTCTCGCGTCCTTTAATGTCAAGTGCTCTGATAGAGAATCATTGACTATGATGTTGCCGCTGAAACTGTTTCTTAGCTCATCATAAACGCAATCGAGTATTCTTTCGTTTTGGCGGTCAATCGGTTTCCTTTCAGCGGAACCATAAGAATTACTATTAAAGTTGGTAGATAATTCGCCGACGATTTCGTACTCTCGGCCGAACAAATCCCCGATGTCGAGCTTCACTTTTACGTCGGAATAGGTCCAAAGGCCAAGCTGCTTCATGTGATACGAAGAGATGACAATCTCGTTTTCTTTTTCAGGAAGTCTGCCATTCAAAGTGAACCTAGACGGGAAAAGGTCGCCTTGGCTGAACTGCATGTATCCAAACACGTCGCCTAGATAATATGGGTTGTTGCTTCCGCTGTACGGAGGAAGGCTAGCGTTCGTTTTACCTTTGTCAACGTCGCTAAGATATTCGACCTCATTGCCATAAATGTCGGCCCCCAAGCATTCTTTTATGAATACTTTATTTGCGAATTGTTTTTTGAGAGTTTCGATTCGACGCTTGGAAATAAAAGATGGCCCTTTCTCGTCATAGCATGTAATGCCTATGGATTTATGGTCGATAGAACTGAGGATGGAATTTAGTGTCGCCTCGTCAGCGTCCCACGAAGAATATGCGCACGCCATTCCGAAGGCTGCAAAAGAAACCGCAGAGAGGACGATGGTCATAGCCAAACGCGATATCTTGGTCTTAAATGAATGGGCCGCCATAGAGATGGCGCTCTTTAAACCCATCCTGGATTTTACAAGGGTCAACGATTTCTCTTGGGCGGTTGTGTTTATTGGGTCAGTGTCTGATGCGATTCTGCCGTCCTCGATTTTGATGACGCGGTCACCGTATTTTTCAGCAAAAGACTCGTCATGAGAGACAACGACGACCAACCTGGTGGCGGAAATCTCTTTGAGAAGTTCCATTATCTGCGTGCCAGTTTCGAAATCTAAGGCTCCAGTCGGTTCATCACAAAGGAGGAAAGAAGGCTCTTTGACGAGCGCCCTGGCAATGGCGGTTCTTTGCTTTTCGCCGCCAGATAGAGTTGAAACCTTCCTTTTTGATAGACCAGCGATAGATACTTTGTTTATAACCTCATCGATAGCCGTTTTGTTACTTTTTCGTTGCAAACTTAAAGCTAGAGAGACGTTTTCTATTACGGTTTTGTTCTCAAGTAGGTTGAATTCTTGGAAGACAAAACCAACGCAACCATTTCTATATGAATCGAGGTCGCGCCCTTTTAGAGACGCTAGGGAGACACCATTTACCACGATGTCGCCAAAATCGATGTTGTCGAGTCCACCTAAGAGGTTAAGGAGCGTTGATTTGCCGCTTCCTGATTTGCCCAAAACGAAAACCAACCCTTTGTCTTTTAAACCAAAAGAGACATGATCCAAGGCTTTTACGTCTGGACCATCCCCTTCCTCAGAATGGTATATTTTGGTTAAACCTAAAACATTTATCATGGTGAAGTTTTCCCCTTTCGGGAGCGCCCTAACTTTTATAAGCCATAGTTATAAAAGTGCAACACTATTTTTAAGCATTAATAAGGTTTCTGTATTCTTTTAAAGAGCCGCTTTTGAGATTGTCGGCGTAGGTAATGTAACGCTTGCCATTAAAAACCGTTGATACGACAATCGAGGTGGCAAACCAGTTCTCGGAAAAGGTTAGATCTACATAAGATAAAGGCTCGATTGTGAAATCTGATAAATCGACCAGGGAGGAACTCCATGTCTTTGCATCATTAAGGTTGCACATTTTGCGATTGTATTGGCCTTGGATTTTTACGTATGTAGTGTTTTTAACTCTGACGGTCCAAGTGCTTCCGCTTTTTCTTGGGAGCGATAATTGTAGGTATATGTTGCTTGCGGATAAGAATCTTGTTGGCGAATAGCATGTTTTGCCGTAGGAACTAATAAGGGTTGTGTTGCCGATGTCCTCATATAAAGCCACCTCGACTATATAGCTGCCGTCGTGATACAGGTTTCGGCTTATGGCCCTGACGTCTTCTTTACCCAACATAAAGATATGACTCATGTTAACGTTAATATGGCGAAATACGGTGTAATTATTGCTGCGAAGGAATCTAACCTCGTAGTGACCCTTACTTAAAAACCATTTTTCTTTGAGACCATCCCACTCGAAAACTGGGGCCACGTCGACGTAGTTGAAATCGTCGATGATGTTGTTCGGCGCTGCGGTTTCGCAAGCGCAGTGAGTGATGATTCGGTCGCCGTCGTGATATTCGTAATTGTTGGAGTGTGAGTGTTCGTTTTTGAAGACAAAAGCGACCACGCTATCATATACATAATACCCCTTAACTTCAGCGGTCTTATGTGTTTGATTGGCGCCCCAACCGAAATGGCAATACAATCTGTCGCCCGGTTCGTAATAATCATAAGCAACGACAACGTGACCAATTTGACCATAACTGTCGGGGTGAACACATAACGCTACAGGGATGCCTTGCTTAACATATTGAATGGCTTTTTGTTTGACAGAATTGGAATCACGACTAGCGAAAAGTTCCACATCTACAGTTTCCCTGGCATAGCCTCTATAGTCGTAGATATAATGCTGGGAGAGTTCTTTGATTGTTTCTCCATTTACGAGGTAATTACCTTCGGAATTAAGCGAATAGTTTTTGCCTATATCAAGCAAAAGGTAGTGAAGATAATCGTTTTTGTAAGTGGTTATATTATCGTGGTATTCAGACGCTGACGTATTGATATAAGTAGCTTCGTCTTCTCTTGTGGCACCAGGCGATTCAACCTCGAGTGTGATATGGTTGCTAGATAAAACTGTATGGGTCTCGTAGCGTTCTTCGACAATGTTATCGTCCCAATACGTGTCCCAAAAAGAAAGGAGCATTCCAGTAGCAATGTATCCGCACGAATTATGCTCGTTGGAACCGTAGTTATGAGTCAAATTGTTGAAGTAATACGGGGCATAATAATCCCGCAAACAAATGTTGTCGTTTGTATTTAGAGCTTCAAGGCGTTGAGACGGAGCTGCATTAAAATTAACGGAATTGTCGAGATTCGCCTGGGCAAAACAGCGGTGATTTTGCTCGTTGCCACGGCTGCTTGTCATAGCGAACGAAAGCGCAATAAAAAACGGCAGTATTTTTTCCAACATTGTTTGTTCTTCCTTTTGCTTGTTCCACCAAGAAAGTTCGATTAAGTCTTGGCCGGATGCCATATCAAGGTAACTCGGGAAGAAAAAATGACTACGCCAGATATGCGTTTATTAATATGCCAATGTTGCTATTTTGATTACTAATTAGTCAAAATAATGAAGAAAATTGAAAAACTGAGATATGATACTACAAACATTCGGAAAATACGGAAAATTCGAGATTAGATAGAAATGAATATTAATTGCAAATCCAATTTGAAGAAAATGCATTTAAAGAGCCTTTAAATGCAAACGCTTTGGTACATTCGTTTTTCATCAACAAAATATTGTCGAATTTTTGACGACGCAGCGAAGGAAACAAAACCGAGTAAGCGAATGCCGATGCTGGGCCACTTAATGAATCGACAAAAAAGCCGGTCAACCGGCGTTTTGCTTATTCAGCTTTGAGGGAACGTTCCATTAAGGCTGCGGCCATCTTTTTTGGTGAGACGCCCTCATAGAGGACGGCATATACCGCATCGACGATCGGGGTTGAGATACCTTCTTTCGCCGCGTGCTCATGGATAGTTTTGCAGGCAAGCACGCCTTCGACGGTCTTTTTGTTTTCTTTTAAGACCGAGGCGGCTTCGCCACGCTTACCGATTTCTAAGCCGAAGCTATAGTTACGGCTAGATGGGCTAGAGCAGGTAAGGAAGAGGTCGCCAACGCCGGTAAGGCCTAAGAAGGTTTTCTCCTGGGCGCCTTTATAAACGCCATAACGGGTGATTTCCGCTAAACCGCGGGTGATAAGGGAGGCTCGCGCATTGTCTTGGTAGCCAAGGCCCATGAGGATGCCGGAAGCGATGGCGATGATATTCTTCATGCCCGCCCCGATTTCAGCACCGATGACGTCGGTGTTGGTATAGACGCGGAAAGTGGTGGAGGAAAAGGTCCTTTGGACTTCCTGAGCCGCTTCTAAATCGTCACTAACGGCGCAGACGCAGGTGTTGTCGTGGTGGATGACGTCTTTGGCAAAAGATGGACCGACCAAGGAGACGACGCTCCTAACCATATCTTTATTAGGGAGGGCCTTCTTAATGACGGAAGTGATGCCCTCGGCGGTATTTGGATCAAAGCCTTTGATGACGTTGACGAGGAGGGGTTTGCTATCGAGGTGCTCCTTGAGCATCGCCATGACGTTACCAATTTGGCTAGATGGCGTGGCTAAGACCAAAAGCTCAGCGCCTTTTAAAGCGACGTCCTCGTCTAAGGTAGCAGTGATGGAATCTTTGAGGGTGACGTCAGGAAAATAAGCGGCGTTCTTATGATTAAGGTTAATGTCATCGACCTCTTCTTTGCGTTTGCCGTAGAGGACGATTTCGTTATCTTCGTGCTCGGCTAGCACGCTGGCAAGGGCAGTGGCCCAGGCGCCAGATCCAATAAAAGCGATTTTCATACTGGGCAAGTATACCCGAAAGAGACATTTTTGGGTGTAAAAAGAAGATACTCTTTCAATTATTCGCTTTGTTTTGACATTTTTGACGTTTTCCTTGCGTGTGACTCTCAATTTGTGGAGAATATTCTTCTAACCGTCGAATTCAGATAAAGTCAGGAATCTGAAACGGTGGTTGGATACTTCATATATACGTACAAACTATTAAATAAGTAGTGAAAACCAAATAAATCTCAAAAGCCGTATTAATTGAGATTAGTTCGTTGGCTTCAAGTTTATTTGAAGAAAATGGTGAAAATGGTGATTAATTAAGTATTTTTAGAGATTGTATGTTCCTTGCTTTTCTCTAGAAAATGCAAATAATGAAAGTACTTAGATAATCTTTGAAAGGAGGTTCAGTATGCCAAAAATTCTTGATAAGCCGCGTGAAGGTATTTTGGGAGCAGCGGAACAAGAGCTTGCTGAGAAAGGCGTTAGCGGATTCAACATCCGTGACGTTGCAAGTCTTTCTGGTGTTGCCATTGGTACCATCTACAACTATTACGGGAACAAATTCAGTTTAATTAATTCCGTTCTCGCCAGCCTTTGGGCTAAAAGCCTTGCCAAGGCGGTCGCGATGATTAAACCTGGGGACCCAGTCGGTGCTGTTCTTGCCCTTTACGAGGCCGCCCGTGGCTACATGGATGCTGAGAGGGAAACCATCGAAGCCATTCGTGAAGCCGGACCGTACTTCGGTGATGGCGAATTCGAGGACGATGTCATCCAGGCTGAGATCGCGAAATCTATCGCCCCAGCTCTTAGCGATGGTGTCATCCGCTGTGCCGAAACCATTTTGGCCGAACTTATCGTCTTCGCTGCCGTTGAGCACAAGATCTCCGGCGAAGAGCTTAGAAAAGTCGTCCAGAAGATCGTTGCCTAATTAGAGCGACTCACCATTTAACAAAGATGAAGGCGTTCCGATTTCTCGGAACGCTTTTTTCTGTATTGTGATTACGACCGGGATATAGACCAAGTCGACGAGGACCCAGCTGATTGGGAAAGCGGCATAGAGCCAAGTGACGTTATGGAATGGCTCAAGTTTGAATAGAGTGAAGAGGAAGATGATGCGGCTTACGGTGCAGCCAAAGAAGATGATGATAGCAGGAGCGGTGCTTCTCTTCATGCCGCGGACATAGGAAGAATCGATGTCCATAATGCCATCTAACCAATAGGTGCAAAGGAAGAGGAAGAGTCTCTGTTTGCCCGCTTCGATGGCAAAAGATAAGTGTTCCTGATCAGCCTCATGGATGAATAGGCCGAGAAGTGGGTTAGCAAGAACGAAGCAGACTAAGGATGCGAGAAGGTTGGCTATGATGCTCCAGATTTGGGCATACCAAAATACCTTTCGGATATTCTCCTTTTTACGTGCGCCATAGTTCTGGCCGACGAAAGCGACGCAGGCGCCGCTTAAGGCCTCGATAAGGGCGTAGATATAACCTTCGACCTGACCGCTAGCAGCAGAACCGTTAACGATGTCCTCGACTGGAATCCTATCGTTGGTGATGGTGTAAAGGCTCGACTGGATGAGCACGTTAGGCACACTGAAGGCCAAACCTTGCAAACCGGCTGGCAAACCGATGCGGACGATTTCCTTTAAGGCGATTGAATCGATAGCGAGTTTTTTCGGAGAAAATGATACAAATCCGCCTCTGTTGAAGGTGAAGGCCAAAATAGAGAGTATGGCGGAGACCGCTTCGGAGATGACGGTGGCCCAGGCGACACCGGCGACATCAAGCTTGAAAACCACGACGAACAATAAGTCGAAGAGGACGTTGATTATGCCGGAGATGGTAAGGATGATTAGCGGTTTATTGGAGTCGCCTAAGGCACGCATGATCTGCGCGCAGTAGTTATAGATCATCAAGAAAGGAAGACCGACGAAATAGATGGTGAGGTAAGTGGTGGCTTTATCGATGATTGAGTCGATTGTGCCCATGAGTTTAAGGAGTGGGCCAGATAAGAAAGCACCGGCCACACCGACGGCAATGCCGAGGAATAAAGCCAAAACTAGGGCTGTATGTAGTACTTTTTCGGCGTAAACCTTGTTCCCAGAACCCTTTGCATTCGCGATTGCGACATTCGCGCCCAAGGACATCGCGAGGAAGACCGTGATGATCATGTGGATGAGCGCGCCGTTGCTGCCGACCGCCGACATAGAGCTAGAGCCGCCACCGAAATTAGCGACGGTCCAAAGGTCGATTGTGGTGTAAAGAAGCTGCAACCAAGTGGTCAAAGCCATCGGCAAAGCGAAAAGAGGAATCTTCCAGAAGAGATTCCCGGAGGTTAGATCCATCTCTTTTCCAAACGCTTTCTTCATAATCGGCCAAAATTAAAAGGCGAGCCCTATTCTATTCTTTCCTTAAAGGAAAGCAACAAGAACGGCTCGCCCTTTGCTATTTAGAGAATTCGTATAGGGCAATCGAGACGGCGTTATCGAGGTTTAAGCTGTCGATTAATGGGCTGTGCGGAATAATAAGCGGCTCGCCAAGTTCGAGGAAGGAACGGTCAAGTCCGGTGGCTTCATTTCCGAAAAGAAGGGCGCATGGATAACGTTTTTCGGCCTTCTTCAACTCCTGGGTAGCCTGCAACATGAATGGGTACGGGTATTGCTTTTTATAGGTTTCTTGGTAGTCCTGATAGCTATCGAACATCGCGACGTGCATATCAAAGATAGCGCCCATCGAGGCACGGACCGCTTTCGGGTCGAATGGGTCGCAGGCTGGACGGATGATGGCGAGGTTAAGGAAAGAGAAACCGGCCATTGCGCGGACGATGGTGCCAAGGTTTCCGAGGTTGCTTGGATTGACCAAAACAACATGGTTCTCATTCTCATCGAGCTTGTCGTAGAACTTCTCGAATTCGGCGATGACCATGACGTTGTCCTTCTCGGTCAACTCACGGAAGATCTTCTCGTTATTCTCAATGATGGCGACATGATGTTCCCTGGCCAAAGAAACAAGCTGCTTATAAGTGTCATCCCTTTTTTGGAGTGGGCTGATATAAAGCCTTCTCGCCATCTCTGGGCGATGCTTCAAGAGCTCGAAGGCGAGGGTGGTTCCTAGGGCGTAGGAAGTAGGGTTATCTTTCTTGTACTTAAACATGGCTACAATTATCTATCTTTTTACGACCAAAATCACTTCTTCCCTCCTATTTCTATAAAGGAGGGTTATTTATGAATACTCAGACCAACGATGATCTTTTGATTGGGCGCATTAACAGGAAGGAGGAGAAAGCGCTTGGGATTTCGCTTACTTCCAGCGTCCTGATTTACGTCCAGGATGCGGACTTAAATAGGATGGCGGCTAAACGTCCTAATACCTATTTGGCGGATTTGGAGGAGATAGGCTCCATCATTAAAACCCCTGATTACGTTTTATATCGCGATGATGAAGAGCAATTCTATTTCGTCAGGGAATACCTTAGGAATCACGATTTCCAGAAGATTCTCGTCAAGGTTGCCCATTTAGGCACTCCGAAGCGTTGGGTGCTTCTCTCCGTCAGCAGAACGTCAATCGAAGAGATGCGCGCGGATGACATCCGTTATGGATATGCGAAAATAAAAGCATAAAACTAGTATAGTTTTCGAATCTGTGTCCCTATAATAAGCAGGTTATGGCGACAAACAATTTGATTCCATTTCTCATCACTGCTCTCATGGCGGCGTCGATCTCGCTGATGCTTTTCGTCGCGCGCCGCATCGATAGGAATGGTTTATTTGATGTCCAAGCCAAACGCGTTAACCTGCTCGACACTGATGATGTCCGCTTAATGGTCATCTATTCCAATGTCACTCCTAAAGCGCGAGTGGTCAAAGACCTGACCCTTGTTTATCGGGAGAACGGCAAGACTGTCCAAGCGGTGGACCTTACCGCTGACCCATTCATCGATCGGGGTGGGGAGAACGACAAGATGGACGTCGATATCAGCGGGCACAATTCCCTTTATATCGACCATGGCTCCTCTTGCTCTTGCTATTATTCCTTTAGAAGGAGAGACGGCGTAAAGATTAATCCAAAGGGGAAAATATATATAAGGTATAAGATGCCTAACGGTTCATGCCGTTACGCCGAATACAATCCGATGAGCACGGCGGCGCAGTCGCTCCGCTTCGTGAGAAGACATTGGGAAAAATAAAAGGCCTTCGGGCCCTTGCTTTATGCTTCGCGTTTCTTGTATTTGCCAGCGATTAGGTTATTCAGGAAGATGGTTAGGAAGCTGATGGCGAAGAAGGCTAAGGTGGCTAAGCCGATTTGGCCCCATGTTTCCCAGACGCCATTGCGGTTGAAGTCCATAAATGGATAAGGATATTTGCTGCTGCCGAAGGTTGGTTCGGTCGCCCAGGTGTATGGGCGGATTAATTCAAGGCCGATATAAAGCATAGGAAGGATGGCCCAAAGAACGACGCTGGTGAATTTGACCGTGCCTTTCTCCTCGAATAAGAGCCAGTTGGCGATGGCGAAGGCCGGGATAATGAAGTTAATACCGATTGCGTGATAGGAGAGATCTAACATCCCAAGCGGGAGAAGGTAGCAAAGATTGCCGATGATGTTGACGAAGGCAAAGCAGACGAGGGTTAGTCCAAGCGGAGCGAAGACGCTAGAAGGGACACCGAAGAGGCCGTGCCTTAAGTCGATGGCGTTAAAGATGATCATGAGTCCGAAGAGGATGATCGTGTATAAAGCGGAGAGAATGTAGAAGTAGTTGTATAAATGCGGGGCGAAGCTGCCGGCTTTGTGGAAATGGAAAACAAGCATGCAGATGCTTAACACAAATGCCGAACTTCGAAATAACAATGCCGCTAATCGATTGCGAATAATCACTTTTCTTACCTTAAATAGAAGTTAATGCTTGTTTAACTGCAATATTTTAGTTAACTTAGCACTCAATGAAAAGGTTTCAATTTAAAGATAACGAGTATCCTTATCGCGGATTCACCCATAAAAGGGTGATTGTGCGTGCTTTCGTCATAAATAATGATAGTTATGTAGCCTTGCATAGAATCTTCCGTGACGACCAATTTGGCCGGGAAGGCTATTACGAAACGCCTGGTGGCGGGGTGGATGAGGGTGAAAGCCTAGAAGCTGCACTCATCAGAGAATGCGAAGAAGAGCTCGGCTTGGAAATTAAGCCGATCGAAGAGATTGGCATCGTCGAGGACGCCTACAACCTCATCGGCAGGCAAAACGAGAACCATTATTTCATCGCGAAGATTGTCGGCAAGGCCAAGAAACACCTGGTCTCAGATGGCGATATGCTCATCCAGGAAACGGTTTGGGTGCCGTTCGATAAAGCCGTCGCCCTATATAAAGAGATGTCTGATCATGGCGTCTCGGGTTTGGTAAAACAAAGGGAAACCCCGATGCTAGAAGAGGCGATAAAAGCCCTAAATAACTGACTAATAGTGCCTTATAGGCACGCAAAGCGATAAAAGCAAATTTTTCTTTTGACTTACGAGTTGCCTAACTATATAGTATTCGAGCGTGGCGCAATTGGTGAAACGGTGAACACAACCGGCTGTGAACCGGTCATGAACGGGTTCGACTCCCGTATTGCGCCCCAGACAAAAAGGAAATTCCTCCGATAACGGAGGTTTTTTTCTGCGTTTTTTAACGATAAAAACGCCATCGATGTCTTTTTAATCGATATGCTTCTATTCAAGATCGTCGAGGTCATCTTCGTTTTGACCTGTGGCTTTTAGATATCTTTCCAAGATTACCATCGCGGCCGCGGAATCGATCTGGGCGCGCTGCTTCTTGGCTTTCTGTCCATTCGCGTGGAGCATAGCCGCGGCTTCAACGGTGCTATTCCTCTCGTCTTGATAAACTACGGGGATGGAAGGGAAAGCGTCGTTTAAGCGTTTGACGAAGTTTCTAACTATCGGAGTCATCTCGCAATCATCGCCAGACGGGAAGAGAGGTAGGCCAATGACGAAAAGCTCAATCTTCTCAATCATCAAGATTTCTCTGATCGCGGCAATCGCGTATTCATAGTGTCCAGCCGGGAAGCGGGCTTCCTTTAATGGAGTCACCAAAAAGCCCGATCTAGAGAGAGCCAGACCGAGGGAGCCTTTGCCTAAATCTAATGCGAGGATGTGTTTCTGCATGAGCGAATTCTAGACCCTTCTAGGATAAATTACAAAAGTGGAGGAATAAGAGCGACTCTTGGGGTAACCCCTTTGGTCGAAGGCTTACCGCCCTTTGCTCCTAACACCAATTCCGAGAGATAACGGTATTTCGGCTGCTTCTTTTTCTTTTCGTTGAGGTTGGCGGCTTTTTCCTTAATCGCCTCCAACATCGAATCGATGGAATAGAGATGGAATTCATCGACTTGGAAAGCCTTCGCGATATATTCGATTCCGGCGATGTAGAAACTAATTTCATCGACTCTCTCGCTGACCTTGAATCCAAAGAGTGATTTTAAAGAATCAAAACCTTTAGCGCCTTTTGCTAAAGCCTTCATGACGAAAGCGTGTGCTTTCTCAAGGTCTTTCTCGTCTTTCTTGAAGGCGTATGTTTCGCCATAATAGTCGCCTAAAACTCGACCGGCATCCAAATAGCCCATCATCCTATTCCTAGACAAGGTCTTTGGGTCGAAGTCCATCATGAAGCCGAGGTTTCGGGATTGCATGATGAATTTGACGTTCGGCAAGCGGTGGTAGCTCTTTTTTTGCGGGGTCTTCGGAAAACAACTCAAGCCGACGGCATAGACGTAGTCCGCCCCTAAATCCAAAGCGTAATCGATGGGAAGAATGTTGCTATAGCCTCCATCGATATAGTATTTTTTGCCGATTTTGTGTAATGGGAAGATCGGGAAGCAAGCGCTGGAGGCGTAGAAGTAATCCATGATTGCTTCATCGTCTTCGTCGTTAACGAGTTTGCGGTTTTCCTTCATCGAAGGATAAGAGGTATAAACTACCCCTAATTTCGCCGCATCGGGCTTTTTCAGCTTCGATAAATCCATCGCCCCGGTTAAGAGCTCTTTGTATGGGGCGATGTCTAAGCCGATGTTCTGGATATAGGAGACGAGCAAGGTTCTAACCTGCTTCGCACGGTTTTCGAAGATTTTGCTGATCGCTGCCTTATTTGTGTTGAAGCCGTCCTTGATGATGTTGCTCATCTCGATGTTCTCCCAAAAGGAGATTAGTTTTTTAAAGTCGTGGGTGGCGACGAAGAAACCATTAAGAGCACCTACGGAACTCCCTGTGACGATATCAAAAGATAAGCCCTTTTCGTAGAGCTTTTCGATCGCGCCGACTTCGTAGGACCCTAAAGATCCGCCTCCGCAGAGGGCTAAAGCAATTTTCATAGTCCAAGTATATCGGATAAAGCAAAAGTTCAAAATGCTTTAATGCCCTAAAAACGAAAACGCGGCATTTTGTAGCCGCGCTTTGAATTAATATTCGTACTCGAATAAGGAGCAGTTCGGAATAACGTGGTTGACGAAGGAGTCGTTGTCTAGGTCCTTGAAGTAGCAATCGACAAGCCTGCTCATGCCGCCGTGGGCGACGACGAGAATCGTCATGTTGTCGTATTTCTCTTTCAAATCGTCGAAGAAATTGAAGACCCTTTGGCAGACGTCTAGATAGCCTTCTCCGCCTGGATAGCGTTTAAAGAAAGAGGCTCTTTGGTTGTGGTAGGCCTCACCAACTCGTGGCGCTCCCTCCATCTTGCCGTAAAACTGTTCCTTCAATCTATCATCCTTGATGATATCGATTTTGCGATCGCCTCTGATGATGCAGGCGGTCTCATA
>Ga0256405_10008350_pt1 | contig 14896 bp, 13 predicted proteins | sample RumenRJG_02DNA_FD_189096 | JGI IMG/M metagenome (GOLD analysis project Ga0256405, IMG submission 189096) | Bovine rumen microbial communities from Lethbridge, Alberta, Canada - RJG_02 | ecosystem: Host-associated > Mammals > Digestive system > Stomach > Rumen | place: Canada: Alberta... | reverse complement strand
GGCCTTGGAGTGTGCGGCAGAGAACTATGCTGTGCCAATTTCATAACCAATTTCCAGTCCATCACCACATCTGCTGCCCGCTGCCAGGACCTATCCCTGAATCCGCAGAAACTTGCAGGCCAGTGCGGGAAACTGAAGTGCTGCCTCAATTTCGAAGTCGCCTCATACCAAGAAGCCAGGTCGAAGCTTCCCCGCGTGAACGAACCCCTCGAGTTCGAAGACGGTCCCGCGTGGCTCATGAAGACCGACATCCTGCGCGGGCTGATGTATTTCTCATACGACAAATCCTCCCTTGCCGACCTATATCCCCTCTCTGCAGACAGGGTGAGGGAGATCCAGCAACTGAACCGTTCGGGGAAACATCCCGACTCCCTCAAAGTGGTCCCTGAGCCTGCCGGTCCGCAGTTCGTATCCGCAGTCGGGGATGACAGCATCACCCGTTTCGACAAGCCCAGGAACCGGGGCCGTAATCACGGACATGGCCGGAGCGGCCGGGGCGGGCGTCATGGAAGGTCCTCAGATAAACGCGGGAACTGATGGGAAGGTTTTCCTTGGCAGTCTTCGTGATACTTGCCGTGGCGGCTTGCTCGCGGCCGGGCAGTTCGGAGAGATTCGTCAAAACGGAGGACTGCCTGGAGCCCGGACGCTACGATTTCGACCTGGACATGGCTGATACCCTCGTTTCTTACGACATTACGTTCTATACCAGGCTGGATCCCGGAGACGGGGCCATTCTCCTGAATCTTCCGCTGGAGGTTTCGGCGACTTCCCCGTCTGGGAAGCTGTATTCCGAAAAAGTCTGGGCAGACGTCTCGGAACCTTCTTCCGCAGGCCATTTCAACAAGGATTTCGAGATTCCTTACCGTTCCTCCCTCAGGCCTGTGGAGGCAGGTGTGTGGAAACTGTCAGTGTCGGTGCTTGCAGGTGCGGACTGTGTCGAAGGCATGGGATGCATACTTAAAAGGAACTAGGGATATGGGTCACGACAAGCTCCGCAAGTTTCAGGAAAACCTGACCTTTCCCTGCCTTATCCAGCCGGAGGCCGGTTCCGTGCTCGTCAAGGATGCGCATGGACTCGAACTCAACGACCATCCGATAAAGGGACATTGGAACGGGAAGGTGTTTGCCGGGGAAAGGCCGATAGTGCTTGAACTCGGCTGCGGGAAAGGGGAGTACACCATAGACCTGTCCCTCAGGATGCCGCGGAAGAATTACATCGGAGTAGATATCAAGGGCGCGCGGCTGTGGAAGGGAGCGAAGTTCGCTACTGAGAACGGGCTTCCGAACGTGGCGTTCCTGCGTACCAGGATAGAGTTCATAACCGCCTTTTTCGCCCCTTCGGAGGTGTCGGGGATATGGCTTACTTTTTCGGACCCTCAGATGAAGAGCGAGAACAGCAGGCTGACCAGCCCTCTTTTCCTTGCGCGCTACCGCAGTTTCCTGCAGGAAGGTGGGATTGTGAACTTGAAGACTGACAGTATTTTCCTATACCGGTACACGCTTGCAGTGTGCAGGGCCAATTGCCTTGATGTCCTGGTCTCAACCCCGGACCTCTACGGCGAGAGGGAGAGGGTGTCGGCCGAGATGGAAGGGAAGGGGATTGACAGCGAGAGCGTCGGAGCCCTTTTCGACGTGCAGACTTTTTATGAGAAGATGTTCCTCAGGCAAGGATACAAGATAACATACATAGCATTCAGGATCGACCATGAAGGGGATTATGTCTCCCCGGAGGATTTCGACGCCGCATACTGGCGTGCCGTGGATCCTCCCAGGAAACTTGAATTCCAGGGGTGAGAAGGTTAGGATACTATATAAAACGAAGATATATTATGAAAAAGAATCTCGGAACCCTGTGTGTCCAGGGAGGATGGACTCCCGGTAACGGAGAGCCTCGCGTCGTGCCTATCTTCCAAAGCACGACCTTTAAGTATGATACCAGCGAGCAGATGGCCCGTCTGTTCGACCTTGAGGAGAACGGATACTTCTATACCCGCCTGGCGAATCCCACCAACGACAATGTCGCCTCAAAGATCAACAGCCTCGAGGGCGGCGTAGGCTGCGTGCTCACGTCTTCCGGCCAGGCGGCAAATTTCTATGCCATCTTCAACATCTGCCAGAGCGGGGACCATTTCATTTCCGCGAACAACATCTACGGGGGCACTTTCAATCTCTTCGGAACCACCATGAAGAAACTTGGGATAGAGTGCACCTTCGTCGACCAGGACGCATCGGATGAAGAGATAGAGAAGGCCTTCAGGCCCAACACCAAATGCGTGTTCGGAGAGACGATCTCGAATCCCGGCTGCGCCGTGTTCGACATAGAGAGGTTTGCCGCAATGGCGCACCGCCATGGAGTCCCCCTCATCGTGGACAATACTTTCGCGACTCCGATCAACTGCCGTCCCTTCGAGTGGGGCTGCGACATCGTCACCCATTCCACCACAAAATACATGGACGGACATGCCGTACAGGTGGGCGGGGCTGTCATTGACAGCGGCAATTTCGACTGGGACGCGCATGCGGACAGATTCCCCGGCCTCTGCACCCCTGACGAAAGTTACCATGGCCTTACATACACCAAATCTTTCGGGAACAAGGCCTATATCACAAAGATCGTTTCCCAGCTCATGAGGGACCTTGGTTCCATCCCTTCCCCGATGAACTGTTTCCTCCTTAACCTCGGGCTGGAGACACTCCATCTGCGCATGCCCAGGCACTGCTCCAATGCGGAGACCGTGGCAAGGTACCTGGAGAAGAGCCCGAAGGTAGCCTGGGTGAACTATCCTTCCCTCCCTTCAAACAAATACTATCCCTTGGCGCAGAAATACCTCAGGAACGGCTCCTGCGGCGTGATCGCCTTCGGTCTTAAGGGAACGAGGGACGACGCCATCCGGTTCATGGACAGCCTGGACTTCATCGCCATCGCCACCCATGTAGCCGATATCCGCACCTGCGTCCTCCATCCCGCCAGCCACACCCACAGGCAGCTTTCCGACGAACAGCTGAAGGAAGCGGGAATCGCTCCCGACCTCATCAGGCTCTCCGTCGGTATCGAAGATGTGGAGGACATCCTCGCCGACCTTGAACAAGCCCTTGGCAAAATGTAACATTATTTATCATGAAAAAGATTTTTGGTTTATCGTGCCTGCTGCTGTTGGTGCCTTTCCTGTCCGCAAGGGCCGGGAAGGTGGTTACTGACAGCCTTTCCAGCAGCATACTTGGCAAGCAGGTCAAGTACAACGTATATCTTCCTGACGGTTTTGACAAGTCGGGGAAGGAGTATCCCGTGGTCTATCTGCTGCACGGGCTCAGCGACGACTATTCCGCCTGGGTGACCAAGGGAAACATGCAGACCGTCGTGGATGAGCTTATCGGCACCGGAGAGGCTCGCGAAATGGTCATTATAATGCCTAATGCTGGCGGTCCCGACGTCCATCATGTCCAGAACGGTTATTTCAATATGCCCGGCTGCCGTTATGAAGATTTCTTCTTCGGAGAATTCGTCCCGGCTGTCGAGAAGAAATACCGCATAGTGTCCGACAAGGGCCACAGGGCGGTGATGGGCCTGTCCATGGGTGGCGGCGGAAGTACGGTCTATGCCCAGAGGCATCCGGACATGTTTTCCAGCTGCTATGCCATGAGCGCTTGGCTCGACAACAAGATGAGAGAGGTAGGCGGAGATAATATGGAGGAGGACTGCCTTTACATCGTAAGCAAGGCGGTCAGCGACCATTCCGCGCTTGACTTCATCGACAATGCGGATGAGAAAACGCTCGACGCCCTCAGGACGGTCAAGTGGTTCATCGATTGCGGAGACGACGATTTCCTGATGGACATCAACGTGGCGCTTCACCAGAAGATGAGGAATCGTGGGGTCAAGAGCGAACTGCGTGTGCGCAACGGGATACACAACTGGGAATATTGGCATCTTGCCCTCCGCCTGGCCCTGCCTTTCGCTTCCAGGAATTTTGATTGAATGCCCCGGGCCTTATGAAGACAGATGCGCTGAAAGCCTTTTTGGGATTTGACAGGGGGACTATGAAGGTCTCGACTGAGATCGTTGCCGGCCTGACCACCTTCTTCGCGATGTCATACATACTTGCCGTCAATCCTTCCATACTGTCGAGTACGGGCATGGACAAGAATGCCCTTTTCACGGTGACGGCCCTTGCTTCCGCGATATCCACCCTCCTCGTAGCCGTCATCGCCAGGATGCCGCTTGGACTGGCTCCGGGAATGGGACTGAATGCATTTTTCGCTTTCACCGTGTGCGGGGCCATGGGTTATGACTGGAAGTTTGCCCTTACCGCGGTGTTCATAGAGGGAGTGATATTCATCCTGCTGGCGCTCAGCGGGATGTGGAAGGTCCTCGTGGATGCCATCCCCCTTTCGATCAGGAAGGCGATTACCGTCGGGATAGGCCTTTTCATAGCTTTCCTCGGGTTTAAGAGCGGCGGGATCGTGATGGATGATCCGGCCACCTTCATCACCCTCGGCGACATTACCCATGGCGCCGGCCTCCTGTCCGTGATCGGCCTGATCCTGACCGGTCTCCTGATAATCCTGAATGTCCCCGGTGCCCTCCTCATAGGCATCATTGCCACCTCCCTGATAGGGATTCCGATGGGACTTACGAATTTCGACGGCGTGGCCAGCCTCCCTCCTTCCATCGACCCTGTTTTCCTGAAATTCGATTTCGATCCCTCCCATGTTTTCAGCGTGGACATGCTGATAGTCGTCGCAACCTTCCTTTTCGTGGATCTTTTCGACACCATCGGCACCCTTCTCGGGGTATGTTCCAAGGCCCGTCTCCAGGATGAGAACGGCAATGTGCCCGGTTTGAACAGGGCCTTCCTGACAGGGGCCCTCGGGGCCACCCTCGGGGCCGCCCTCGGCACCAGCACCGTGGCTACCTGCGTCGAAAGTTCGGCCGGTGTCGCCCAGGGAGGACGGTCCGGTGTTACTGCACTCACTACGGCGGCCTGTTTCGCCCTGGCGCTTTTCCTTTCCCCGGTGTTCCTGGCCATCCCTTCCTCGGCCATCTGCCCGGCCCTGGTAATAGTCGGTTTGATGATGATGTCTTCCGTGGCGGAGATTGACCTCACCGACTATTCCGAAGCCATCCCGGCGTTCCTTTGCATCACGCTCATGCCCTTCACCTACAGCATCTCCAACGGAATCCTCATAGGACTCCTCTCCTATGTCGTACTGAATCTTTTCAGCGGGAAATCCCGTAAGATCACCCCTGTGATGTACGTGCTTGCCATCCTTATAATACTGAAATATTTGTTCGTGTAAAACAAATAATCTTTATCTTTGCACGTTTTTTAAGTCAAGCGTAAAACGGATACGAAAAATATTTGATATAATGTCTGACAAGAAATTCAACGTGAAGTATTGTGTGCTCCTGCCCATCGTGCTGATAGTGACAATCTTCCTCCTGGCCGTTCCAACCACTTTCTTTGGAATCGACGGTCTCACCGTAGTCCAGCAGAGGGTCATCGCCCTGTTCGTGTTCTCCGCCCTTATGTGGATGTTCGAGATCATCCCCAACTGGACTACGTCCCTGCTTGTCATCGTCTTTGCCCTCCTGACCATTTCAAACAAAGGAATCGGTTTCCTTTGCAAGCCAGAGGCGGGACAGCTGGTGGATTACAAGGCTCTGATGGCCGCATTCGCGGATCCTGTCGTGATGCTGTTCTTGGGTGGTTTCGTACTTGCGATCATGGCCGAAAAATACGGTCTGGACGTCACTATGGCGCGGGTGCTGCTGGCTCCTTTCGGCACAAAGCCCAAGAAGGTCCTCCTTGGATTCCTGATTGTGATTTCCGTGTTCTCCATGTTCATGAGCAACACCGCCACGGCAGCCATGATGCTCGCTTTCCTGGCTCCGGTGCTAGCCGTCCTTCCCAAGGATGACAAGGGCAGGATCGGCCTGTCGCTCGCAATCCCCGTAGCAGCCAACCTCGGCGGTATCGGCACCCCTATCGGCACCCCTCCCAACGCCACGGCGGTCCGTTTCCTTGCCGACGGTGGATATGAGATCAGTTTCGTTACCTGGATGGAGCATATGATCCCTTACGTGATCGTGATGATATTCCTCGCATGGCTCCTCCTCCAGTTCTTTTTCCCCTTTAAGTCCGACAAGGTAGTGCTTGAAATACCGGAGAGCAAGCATAAAAAAGACTGGAAGACCACGGTCGTCTGGATTACCTTCCTCGGCACCATCCTCCTGTGGATGACGGAGCAGGTCCACCACATCAACTCCAACGTCGTGGCCCTCGTTCCCCTCGGAGTCCTGACGGCCTGCGGCATTTTCACCAAGGATGACATCAAGGAAATCAACTGGAGCGTACTCTGGCTCGTGGCCGGAGGCTTCGCCCTCGGAACAGCCCTCCAGGGCACCGGACTTGCAAAGGTGCTTATCGGCGCCATTCCTTTCGGAAGCATGTCCGTCATCCTCGTCTTCCTGGTGGCCGGTTTCGTGTGCTATTTCCTTTCCAACTTCATCAGCAACTCTGCGACCGCGGCCCTGCTGATTCCTATCCTCATCGTAGTTGCCGCCGGAATGGCCGATCCCTCCGCCGCCAACAACGCATCCTTCCTTGCCGCCGGAGGCGCCCGTGCGATGATAGTGTTTATCGCAGTGTGCGCATCCATCGCAATGTGCTTCCCCATTTCCACCCCTCCTAACGCCATCGCCGCTTCTACCGGCCTCGTGGAGACTAAGGACATGCTCAAGGTCGGCCTTATCATCGGCGTGATCGGCTTCGTGCTCGGTTACTTCTGGCTCACAGCCATTTTCCCTTTTGAAATATAGTTTTCCAACCATACAGAAATGAAAAAGATCCTCACCATCGTGGCCGTCATGGCCATTTCATTCTCACCGGCCTTCGCCGAGCCTTCCGAAGCGGAGCAGACTCCCGATGCCGGAAAGGCGCCCGTCCTGACGACGAAACTCAGCGGTTTCGTGATGGGCGAGTACAACTATACCAGCCAGAAAAACGCCAGCCCTACCAATACTTTCTCCCTCCGCATGGCCAGGATGCAGGTCGCCGGCAAGATCCTCGGTGATTTCGACTATCGCCTCCAGGTCCAGGTCAGCGGCACCACCACCGGCATTTCCGGCCCCCATATCGTAGACGCCTACGTAGAGTGGGTCAAATACAAGGAATTCTGTGTAAGGGTGGGAGAATTCAAGAGGGCCTTCACGTTTGAGAACCCCATGAACCCCATCGACCAGGGTTTCTACGGATACAGCATGGCTGTCTCCAAGCTTGCCGGTATGAACGACCGCGTAGGGGAGCATGCTTCCAATGGCCGCGACCTCGGTCTCCAGTTCCAGGGCGACCTCTTCCCCGATCACAGCGGAAGGGCCTGGGTCCATTACCAGATCGGTCTCTATAACGGTCAGGGCATCAATATCAAGGATGTCAACAGCCAGAAAGACCTCATCGGCGGCATCTGGGTCATGCCTCTTCCCGGCATGAGGCTCGGTGTCTTCGGATGGAACGGCCGTTACCAGAGAGGCGACGTCAGGGTTCCCCGCAAGAGGTATGCGATAAGCGGCGAGTATAAGACCGGCAGTGACTGGCAGTTCCGTTCGGAATACGTCCACAGTTACGGGCCTGCGTTCAACGGCGCCTACGGAAGCGGGATAACCACCTTCAACGAGGTCCTCGGCAACAAGTCCGACGCCTGGTACGCCCAGGTAATCGCCCCCGTCATCAAGAATGTCTTCCACGTGAAGGCCCGTTATGACGTGTACAGGGACAATGGGGCTTGGGACCGTTGCTACTCCGCCTATGACCTGGGATGCGATTATCAGTTCACCAAGAACCTGGTGATTTCCGCCATCTATTCCTATGTCCATGACAGGCGTCTTGAGAACAGGAATTACAGCATGGCCGACCTTCAGGTTTCCTTCAGATTCTAGGGAAGGACCGTCTTAGATCAGTGCGGGGAACGGTTCCGGGCAGGGCCGGTCCCCGCATTAAAATTTTATACGATTGTGCCTGTGGCGTTTGTGCCTCAATGGGACAATCGGTAAGAAGTTTTGAACATTCATGTTTCGGAAGTTGTTGATAACTTTTCTTTGAAGAAATCGTGAATTAGAAAAAGCTATTTCATATATTTGTCTTGATAGTTTCGGGCACGTTTGAGAAAGCGCCCGAAATATTTTTTCCACCTATTGAGAAAACCGGCGGGCCGCTTGGCGGCTGTGCCTCCAGAACACAAAACCGAACCGATTATGGATGTAACTGTAAGAAAGACCAATGGATCTTATGAGGAGTTTGACCGCGTCAAACTGATGAATGGTATCAGGGAAGCCTACAAGGGAACAGGACAGACCTGCCCCGAAGAAGTAGTTGTGTCCATAGTCGAGAACCTTTATATTTACGACAAGATCACCAGCCGCGAAATCCGCCGTCAGGTGGAAGAGAGCCTCATGTCCATCAACAAGAAGGCTGCGGTCGAGTACATAGAAAAATTCGATGCGGGCCTCGATCTCCGCAAGAAAAGGGACTTCATCAAGGACTACATCGCCGCATCCAACGCCGCGACGGGAAGCAAGTTCGACGCTAACGCCAACGTGACGCGCAAGAACATCGTCACCCTCGGCCAGGAGCTCTATAAGGAGAACAACATCAAGCAGAACCGGTATATCATGAAGGACAAGATCAAGTCCCTGTACGGCCGCCAGATGGCGAACCAGTACATCAAGGACCTCGAAGACCATGTCCTCTACAAGCATGACGAGAGCGGCACTCCCGGCTATCCCTATTGCGTGGCCATCACGATGTACCCCTTCCTCACCGGCGGCCTCCGCGAACTGGGAGGCGTCTCCATCGCCCCGACTGACTTGAAGAGTTTCTGCGGCGAGTTCATCAACCTGGTGTACTCCGTGTCCTCGCAGTTCATGGGCGCCGTGGCCACCCCCGAGTTCCTGATGTACCTGGACTATTTCATCCGCAAGGATTACGGGGACGATTATCTCACCAAACTCGACGACGTGGTGGAGAACAACCGCAAGCAGCGCACTCTCGTGAAAGTGATCGACAACTGTTTCCAGCAGGTCGTCCATTCGATGAACATGCCTGCCGGCAACCGCGGTTACCAGACGGTGTTCTGGAACATCAGCTACTTCGACGAACCGTACTTCAGGGGAGTGTTCGGAGATTTCCGTTTCCCTGACGGAACGGCGCCTAAGTGGGAGACCCTCTCATGGCTGCAGAAGCATTTCATGAACTGGTTCAACGAGGAGAGGAACCATTACATCCTCACCTTCCCCGTTGAGACCATGGCCCTCCTGACCGACGGAAAGGACGACTTCCTTGACAAGGAGTACGCCGATTTCACCGCAGAGATGTGGAGCAAGGGACACAGCTTCTTCTGCTACCTGTCCGACAGCGCTGACAGCCTCGCCAGCTGCTGCCGCCTGCGCAACTCTCTCACCGACCTTGACAAGGCTGACACCAGCCACAACCATACCACCCACCAGTATTCGATGGGTACCGCCTCCGTGTCTACCGGAAGCAAGTCCGTGATGACCATCAACCTCAACAGGCTCATCCAGATCGCCGTCCGCAAGTACTACATGGAGAAGAAGGGGGCCATGCTCGAGGCTGGCAAGCCCCTCGATCCTTCCAGCTATGACAAGGAGGAGATCTACGAGTGCATCAGGCAGGCCATCACCGAGGAAACTTCCCGCGTCCACAAGTACCAGACCGCCTTCAACGAGATCATCAAGGACTTCCTGAAGGCCGACATGCTCGACGTCTACAAGGCCGGTTTCATCGACATGCGCCGCCAGTACCTGACCATAGGTGTGAACGGCCTCACCGATGCTGCCGAATTCCTCGGACTCAAGATAAGCCCGAATCCCGAATACAACGAGTTCGTGAACACCATCCTCGAGACCATCAACAAGGAGAACCGCGCCGACAAGACCGCCGACACCATGTTCAACACCGAGTTCGTTCCCGGCGAGAACCTTTCCGGAAAGAACTACAAGTGGGACAAGAAGGACGGCTTCTTCGTCTCGTCCAAGCACAACATGTATTCGTCCTATTTCTACAATCCCGAGGACGACAGCCTGTCGATGATCGACAAGTTCAAGCTCCACGGCAACGATTACGTTCAGCATCTTGACGGAGGAAGCGCCCTCCACATGAACATCTCCGAGCATCTTACCAAGGACCAGTACCGCCAGCTGCTCAAGGTAGCCGTCCACTATGGCACCAACTACTTCACCTTCAACTGCCGCAACACCGTCTGCAATGAATGCGGCTACATCAGCAAGGACACCCTCGAGGTCTGCCCCAAGTGCGGAAGCAAGAACCTCGACTACCTCACCAGGGTGATCGGTTATCTCAAGAGGGTTTCATCCTTCAGCGAGGACCGTCAGATCGAAGCCCGCAAGAGGTACTACACCAAGGCGGAGGCCAGGACGGACCTTGCCAAGGAGGTTGAGGCTAAGGAGGTCGCAAAATGATAAAATACGTTCCCTCCATGACTTCAGTGGTCATGGAGGAAATCCCCGATATGGTAACCCTGGCAGTTGATATCAGCAACTGCCAGGGTCATTGCATAGGGTGTCATTCCCCCTTCCTGCTGGAGGATATCGGTGAAGAACTCACCCCGGAAGTTATAGACAGCCTCATTGAAGACAATTTCGGGGTGAACTGCTTTGCCTTCATGGGGGAGGGGAACGACCCGGAAACCCTTGTGTCCCTTGCTTCCCACGTCCGTTCCAAAGGCCTTGCCGCCGCCTTGTATTCCGGCCGCAAAGAGGTTGAGGATATCATCTGGGCCAGTTTCGACTATGTCAAGGTCGGCCCGTATATCGAGGCCTTCGGTCCCCTGAATTCCAGGACTACCAACCAAAGGCTCTACCATATCCTTCCGGACGGAACCCGGGAGGATATAACCTTCCGTTTCTGGCACCGCGGTATAGATCCCAATGCTTGAGTTTGAGAAATTTGTTTATATTTGTAGAAATAAACTTTAACTGAAATGACCATTTTACTGATCCTTATCGCCCTTGTCGCTCTCGTCGTCCTTTGGGGGATCGGCGTCCAGCGTCAGCTCGTCAGCGCAGAGGAAATCTGCAAGAACTCCCTGAGCCAGATCGGCGTTCAGCAGAACAGCCGCTGGGATGCCCTCACCGCCCTTCTTGAGATGGTGAAGTCCTACAATGAGCATGAATACAACACTCTCAAGGATGTCGTAGCGATGCGCAAGAACATTACCGGTTCGAGCACCGCTGCGGAGGCCAACGCGCAGGAAGAGGCTCTCGGAAAGCTCGTTTCCGGACTCAACGTGGTCGTGGAGAGGTATCCTGACCTCAAGGCCAATGAGAACTATGCCAAGACGATGGATTCCATCAATACCTATGAGAACAATGTCCGTATGGCCCGCATGACCTACAACGACACTGTGACCAAGTACAACCGCATGGTCCGCCAGTTCCCTGATTCCTTCATCGCCGGCCTTCTCCACTTCGGTACCCGCGAGTATCTCGCCGAACCCGCCGGGAAGACGGAAATGCCTTCAATGAAGATTTAGCGGGAGAGGGAAAGATGGAAAAGAAAAAGAAGGAGACCGTAAAGGTTTCCTTCTTTTTTCTTTGGTCGGGATGATCTGACTCGAACAGACGACCCCCACGTCCCTAACGTGGTGCGCTAGCCAACTGCGCCACATCCCGAATCCTCATTCAGGGAGCCATGCTCCGGAATTGGGACTGCAAAGATAAGAATTAATTTATAAAAAAAGAACAATTAGGGTAAAAAAGAAAACCAGACGATTTCCGCCTGGTTTCCTGTCGGGATGATCTGACTCGAACAGACGACCCCCACGTCCCGAACGTGGTGCGCTAGCCAACTGCGCTACATCCCGTGAGCCTTACGAAAGCTTGTTGATGTAGAGTGCTATACCACTCTTGAGATTGGCAGCCTTGTTCTTGTGGATGATACCCTTCTTCGCAAGCTTGTCAATCATTGAGAAAACCTTGGGAGCGGAAGTCTCTGCTTCCTTCTTGTCTGTCGTGTTGCGGATCGCGCGGATGGCGTTCCTTGTTGTCTTTGCATAATACCTGTTATGCAATCTGTGCCTTTCGCTCTGGCGAACGCACTTTTCGGCTGATGCTGTGTTTGCCATTGTTGTCTCTTTTTTAATATTTGTAGTGGGTAGGAGAATCGAACTCCTATTGCGGGAATGAAAATCCCGAGTACTGACCGTTATACGAACCCACCTTAACCGGGTCCAAGACGGCATTTGCCGAATTGGACTGCAAAGGTATGTAATATTTTTAACTCCGCAAAATTATTTTTCGTCCCATTCGAACGAATAAAGCAGGGATTCGACCTGTCTCATGTAAAGTCTCTTGTCGAAACGGGGCGAATAAACGAATGCGTCCAGGACGATTATGTCCTTCCCGTCTTTGCTGAAGAAGGAGTGCGAGACGAAGGGACCGCCCATGTAATCGCCGTAAACTTCCCAGAGGCCTCGTGTCTCGACAAATTCTATTCCGTTGTATTTTAGGAATTTAACCTGCGGGGAGATGTAGTCGCTCGTGGTCATGTAGGTATTGTCGAACATCCCCGGGACGTTCGCCTTCAGGATTTCGTTCCTCTTGGCCACTATGTTCTCAACCGTGAAGTTGTCTTTGGGGAGGGCCGGGTATTTGTAAACGAGGATATCCTGGTAGGTGTACTGCTTATCGTCTGCAAACCAGAGGAAATCGTCGGTCTGCATCTTGAGGCGGTAGCCGTTGGGGAAATGGACTTTCCCTCCTACCATCTCGCTGACGATGGGGGCCAGGGTCTTGTTCTCATAGAGAAGGGTGTTGGCTATCACCCTGTTGCGCTCGGCCTGCTCGAGGTCCGCTATCACTGTCTCTCCCTCTTTGAGAAGAAGTTCCGTGGCTGATTCGGCAGTGGTCGCATTAACCTGGATCAGGCACTGCGGCTTGGCCCAGACGTCGTTGCGGTAGATGATGCCTTCCTGGCGTCCTTGTGGATTGATGTTGAAGAACACTATGTTCCTGTGGATCTTGAAGAGGTCTCCGAATGCGGCGGGAGCAACGTTGACAAGGGAGTACATGGGCTCTTTGTTGGGGAGCCCCGGGCAGTCCCTGGTAAGGAGTTCGCGGGCAGCATTGCCGAGATTCCCCTCCCAGTTGTCTTTGTCCATAATCACCAGAACCTCACCGGCCTTGCCGCTGACGTTGGGGAGAAGAACCTTCCGGTCGGAGGAACCGCATGAAAATGCAGCTGCAAGGGTGCACAGGAGAATCAGGTATGAAACTATCTTTTTCATTATTTATCCTTTAAACCAAGTCCTTTCGCGAATATAGCAATCAAACGCAATTAATCAAAATCCACCGCCGATCAGTCTCCCTATGTCGTTTCCGAAGGCGAGGACCATAAGTCCGAGGAGGAGTACCATCCCTATGATCTGAGCCGCCTCCAGGAACCTGTCGCTGGGCTTGCGTCCGGTAAGCATCTCATAGAGAGTGAATACGATGTGCCCTCCGTCAAGGCCGGGGATCGGCAGCAGGTTCATCACGCCGAGCATGATGCTGAGCAGGGCCAGCAGGTTGATGAACCGGAACCAATCCCACGTCGAAGGAAACACCTGTCCGATGGCGATGAAGCTCCCGACGCTTTTGTATGCCTCCGTCTTTGGGGTGGCAACCATCTTGAGGTCGTCGAGATAGCCTCCGATGGTGTCGAAGGTGTATTTTATACCGGCGGGAATGGCGCTGAGGGCGCTGTATTCTTTTTTGACAACCCCTTCAAGGGGAGGAAGGATGACTCCGATCCTTCCAAGGCTGTCCACCTGGAGGGACACTGCAAGGCTGTCGGCCCCTCGGAGGACTCCGGCGTCAACGGTCTCGCCGCTGTGGGATGCCAGCAGGGCCCTGGCGTCCTGGAACCATTCGGCTTCTTCCCCTCCGATCGAGACTACCTTGTCGCCTTTGGCCAGGCCGGAACCTGCATTGGGGCCTGGGATTATGGAATCTACCACGAAGGGGACCGCAATGTCGAACATGCCAGGGGTGCTGAGTATCTGGCCGACGGTATTCCGGTCGATGTAGATGTCCAGTGTGTCTGTTCCGCGCAGGACTGTTACCTCCCTTACGGAGCGTCTTGCCAGGTCGGCCTGGAGCATCCCGAAATCTTCAGGGACGTAATCGTCCATCTTCAGGATACGGTCGCCGCTTCGGAAACCCATCTCATAGGCCAGGTCATTTACGTATATCCTGGCGGAGGAGTTGCTGAGGTATGTCCTTCCCCATATGCCGAGGATGGAAATGTATGCTATGAAGGCGAAGATGAAATTGTACAGGACGCCTCCGACCATCACCAGAAGCCGCTGCCAGGCTTTTTTCGAGCGGAATTCCCATGGCTGGGGCTCGTGGGAGAGATGCTCCAGGTCCATCGACTCATCGATCATTCCGGCGATTTTGCAGTATCCTCCCAGGGGAAGCCAGCCGATTCCGTACTCAGTTTCCTTGTCCTTCAGTGAAGGGAACAGTTTTGAGAACCACCCCTCCTTGGTGCTCAGGAGCTTGAATCCTCCTGCGTCAAAGAAGAGGAAGAATTTGTCGACCCGGATTCCGAAAATGCGGGCGAAGGTGAAGTGACCGGCCTCATGTATGACTATCAGGACGGACAGAGCCAGGATGACCTGGAGGATCTTCATAAGGACAGCGGACATCAGTCTCTCCTCCCTTTGCGATCAATAAGTTCACATGCCCTTCTATAGCTCCTTTCATTAGTGTCAAGGATGCAGTCAAGGTCGGGGTCGGCCGTGAAGTCTTCTTCTTCGATGCATTGTTCCACGATGTCGCTGATGTCGTAGAAACCTATCCTGTCATGGAGATAGGCTG
>Ga0256405_10008349_pt1 | contig 14897 bp, 6 predicted proteins | sample RumenRJG_02DNA_FD_189096 | JGI IMG/M metagenome (GOLD analysis project Ga0256405, IMG submission 189096) | Bovine rumen microbial communities from Lethbridge, Alberta, Canada - RJG_02 | ecosystem: Host-associated > Mammals > Digestive system > Stomach > Rumen | place: Canada: Alberta | collected... | reverse complement strand
ACCGCGAAACCTTCTCCAGGTTTATCGAGAAGAACTATGTGGAATGCAAGGTCCCGGTCACGGACAAGTATCTAACTGTTTCTACCATCCACTCTGCAAAGGGGCTGGAATGGAAGAACGTCATTGTTATGGGACTCTCTGAAGGCAACTTTCCCAATATGTGGTTCGCCCGTAAAAAGGATGACCATGGCAAGGCGGTTTATCTCAATGACCTTCTCAAGTCCATGTTCGTTGCGGCGACACGCACGAAGGGAGACTTGTATCTGACCTATGCGCAGAAGAACCAGTGGGGTTATGCCCAGATGCCGTCTAGATTTCTTAAGACAATTGTACATCGATAAAGTGAATGTAGTAATTCTTTTATCGATAAGCATACGATTCAACGAACAATCACTTCGCACGCTTTATCTAATATAAAAGGTATAGGTCAATACGTCGTCTTTTTCAAAGAAATCAAGTATCTTTGTTCTTCTTCCTTATTGTTTTACATAAACAAGCATTCATTCGAGTAATATGAGTGACTTTTTAAGGACGCTTATACCTTGGGCGAACTGGTGGAACGCCTTGATCTTGTCCTTGGACATCATCGTCGTGATGGTCTTCCTGTATCGTTACGACAAGACTAAATCCCGGAATCTGCTGACCTCCATGCCCGGTCTCTTCACATCCCTGGGTATATTCGGAACCTTCGGTGCGATCTGCTCTTCTCTTGCGGGTATCGCTTCGGAAGCAGCGGTAACGGTCCCCAAAGTTGGTATGACCGTAGCCGAAGCGACGTCTTCCGCTCATAACGCCCTTGATCTGAAGGAGATAATAGCGAACCTTATTCCCGCATTCTCGACATCCATCTATGGGTTGGTGTTCGCGTTTTTCGCGACCTTTTTCACCAAACTGCATTTCGCCAAGGAGGATGCAGTTCTTGTCGAAACGCTCAAATACAAGGAGCCAGAGCGAGCCCTCGAGGCCCTTGATGAGCATGTCACAAAAATGACGCAAGCCATCGACAAAGAAGTGGAAACCAACAAGGAGAACAACAAGAAATTGACGGACAGCATCGCTGCACAAAGCGATATCCTTGACAAGTTTGTCGATAAGTTCGTGAATGAGATGGAGAATTGCTTCAAGGCAATGAACACCGTCATCGAAGAACGCGTCACCAGTTTCGGAACTACCCAGTTCAACCAGAGCCGCGAGCTTCTGGAAGGTCTCACGAAACAGCTTGGCGACGACGCACTGGGGATCCTAGCTTCCCACCAGGAGTCCGTCAAGACATTGACCGAGGCCAGTTCCGCGGACCTTGCGGACATCCGGGACTCTCTGAAGACAGCCGTCGAGGGACTCAAGACCGACACGGTTTCCGGCATTGAAAATCTGACGACCAAGCAGACGGCCGCTCTTCAGAAACTGGCCGATGATTCGCTCACCCTTCAGAAGCAGTCTGTCGAGGACCAGAACGCCTTCAATAGCAACCTTCTGTCGCAGATGTCGTCCTCTCTCAGCGATACGGCTACACGGATCATCTCCTCCGTTTCCGAGCAGATTACCATACTGGAAGCCTCAGTCGCCGCCAATGTCCAGAAGCTCAAGGAGTCCTACGAGTTCATCAGCGACCAGTCTGCAAGCATCGTCTCCAATTATGAGCAGGCCTCGGAGGCCTACCGCGACGCCGTCCAGAACGCGCACGACCTCAACGAGAAGGTCGAGAAGGAACTCGCGGAAGTCGAAAGCGGACTGAAGAGCGTAGGAAAGACCAACGAGAGCGTGGAGAAGGTCATTTCCGCCATCAAGGAGAAAGAGGCCAACATGGAGGCGATCGTCATGCGTATCGAGGAGCTCGGGAAGGCCATCGTAACTCTCCAGAAACTTGAATCCGTCCTGTCCAGAATCGCACCCAAATGAAACGTCTGAATCTTCATAACGACGGCGAGGAGCACAACTTCTGGCAGAACTATACGGACCTTATGTCCGGGTTCCTCATCGTGTTCATCGTCGCGAGTCTCGTGGCCTACTCCAGCTACAAGATCTACGTCGACCTGTACCACGAGAAGGGAATAACGGAGGCGAATGTCAACGACATCATCATCAACGCCGAACTCTATGAAAAGATCCGCGATTTTCAGGATGCACAGAAGGCTCTCAAGTCGAAGTATTTCCAATACAACGAGCAATACAAGCGTTTTGAGTGCAAAATCGACGTCCAGTTCACGTCGAATGACTTCGAGCACATCCAGCCGGAATATGTCGAGGACCTGAAGAACGCCGGACGCGAACTGGACTCCATCCTCACCCAGTTCACCAAGACCACCGGCGTGATGTTCAAGGTAGTTGTTGAAGGCCGCCTCGCCAACAACCTCAGGGACGACGGCATCCATTGGGTGACACCCGAAAGGAATCATGATGCCTGGAAGCAGGGGCTTGAGAACAGCTACAAGAGAGCGCTGACCGTCGTCGAACTTTGGCGTAGTAACAACATCCTTAGCGACCTGTTGTATAATGATCCTGCCAACTCGGCAGCGAAGGTCAACACCGGACACAAGTACCCGGGCGAACTGTTTGTCAGCGGTTCCGGATATGGCGGGCAGAACCGGTACAAGTATTCGCCCCAGGATCCGAGGGGAGAAGACAAGAACAAGACCTTCATCATCCAAATCATCCCGTATATCAATTTCTAGAACAACATGAAAGTCCGCGACATAAAGACATACATCCAGGGATACTGCAAGGACGCTTCCATAGAGAAGCTCGGCACCGACGAGGAGCCTTTCCTTAGCGTGCTGCACGGCTTCGGGCAAAGGATCGACCCAACCGTTACCAACGTTGCCAGGTTCGCCAAGGACAGCGAGGAGCAGCTGTTCTATGAATTCGTCCAGAACGCATTCGACGCCAATGCCGATTCCCTCTGCTTCTTCTTCGACAGGGATTATCTTATAGTCCTCAACAACGGCGAGCCTTTCTTCACCGACCCTATCGGCCCCAATCCCAGGGACGGCCAGCTGTACAATTTCCTCTCAAAAGGAAAATCCCTCAAGGCCGGCGACGACGGCAAGAGCGGAGAGTTCGGCCAGGGTTCGAAGCTTCTGTACAACCTTATCGCGGACAAGAGCGTCGCGAGCAACAGTACGCTTCTGCTTAAAGCCATTAAGGAAGGTCGGAAAGGGCCGTATCTCGTCAGCTGGGGAGATCGCGTGCAACTTGACAACTTCCGCCTCCAAAACACCGACGGTTGGACATATACCGATCCATACAAGGAAGACCCGGACCTACTCGTCTGCAAGATCCTGATGACCTATTTCCCGATAGCCCCCGGGGTGGACAATTCGCTCTTCTCCAGGAAGGAGTTCCATGACATCCGAGCCGCTTTCGAGAGGCTCGTGGATCCCAAACGCAACATCAACCGCCTCAAGACGGGTACCGCCATCATCATCCCCCTCGGGAAAGGACAATACGAAGCCATCGCAGATGAGAAGAACATCGGCAAAGTGCTGACGCGGCTGGCGGGCTTCACCGTCCTCACCGCCGACAAGGAGATGAACAAGGGGCGGCGTCTCGACCACATCTACATCAACCATCAGGAAGTGGAGATGCAGCATGTCGTCCAATCCCTGGCCGTCGACTTCACCATTCCGGATTCCGAAGGCTCCTTCTCCTATCAGTTCGCTTTCAATCCGGCTTTTGCTAAGGAAGGAACCGTCACGCTGTTCAAGACCCTCCCCATCACGGAGGCCAGATACAGAATGGGATTCATCATCGACTCCCAGAACTTCGACCATGACGACAGTCGCCAGCGCATCAACGACACCAGGAAAACCGGACTTCAGCTGACTGAAGCGTTCCGTCATCTCCTTGACCAGATCAAGCGGATCAAGGCAGCCGACAAGGAGCAGTTCGACTACATCTACCAGTCCATACTCGCCTCCCAGACGCCGATGCATAATGATGACTTGCAGTTCATCAGTCGTCCTTTTTATGATACGTTCCTACCATTCATCAGGGACAACGTGAAGACCCAGGAGGGAGACTATCTCCCGATGAGCAAGGTCAGGAAGCCCGAAGGAAGCGAAATGATTCCTTTGGACGAACTGGGAATCAAGGAGTACCGCTGGGTCAGTGAGGATATTTCCAAGGGGCAGATACAGCGTTTCGGGATCAAGTTGGACAGTCTCACTATCAAGGACATCCTATTGGCCGCCGACGACAAGATGCTCGCCGAATGGATCAAGACCATCGGCAGGGACCGGTACGAAGGGCTCCACGATGAATTCCTGCGGCTCAGCAAGGAAGACCGAACTATTGCCGGCAAGCATGTCTTCCTGACCAACAAGGGGAACGTTTACAGTCTTGAGGAGCTTCTTACAGCAGAGAATTCCGTCATCTTATATGACGCCACGGCAGGTCATAACCACCTGGACCGTTGTCCTGAGATAGAGTATGTCTTGGGGCCCGTCTCCTATTTCAGTGAAGACCAGACTCTCAATATCGGGACGATCAACATATCAAAGATCGCCTCACATATTGACTTTTACCGGGAAGGATCGGCAAGGTCAGACGTCGCCAGCCACATCCTTGTCGATGCAAGACGCCTTCCCAGGACTCTGACCGCGATCAAGGAGAAGGTTCTCCTTTTCCAGGGTCTGGACGGAACGTTCCGGTCGCTGTCGGAGCTGATACGCAGGAAGCCTGAGGGAAGCATCCTGTTCGACAACTATTGCGTCGCTGGATATGTGCCGGACATCCTGCCGGACGACCTCTTCATTTCCACTCCCAAAGACATCTGGTCCTGGCTGCTCGGCCACATGGCCGCGATTGAGGCTCTTCCGGATTGGGCGAATCAGAACAAACAGTACCTGAAGGACATTCGCTCCATCTTCGAAGCAGCCGAAAGGCCTTCGGGAAGGATCGCCCTATATCTGGACGAGAACGGTGTCCCCACCAGCGAGAAATGTTTCCTGCTTCGCTCCGATGAGAAGCTTGACAGCGAGCAATACGACCGGATAGCCATGTTCGCCTCAACGAAGGGATATCCTCTCGTCCCTAAACAGTTCAAGAGCACCCTTTCCGAAGCGCCTTTCGAAACGGATTCAGTATCGGTCAACGAGGTCTTGGACAGCGGCTCGACGATCGATGCCCGTCTTCTCCAGTGCATCGTCAAGATTACCGGCGCCACCATCCTACGCGCCTTTAAGGTCAGTTTCTCCGGGGATGACAAATACGGCATCTCCAAGCTTGACAGAGACCGAGAAAGCAACTATACCTGCAAGATAGAATCCGAAGCACTCGATGCAGCTCTTCAAGGTATCGGATATAACCGGATCGACCCCGAGGTGTGCCGTTATTTCTTCAAACAGCTTGCAGAATACGAACTTACAACGAACAACGGAATGATGGAGTCTGTCCTCAGGAGGCTTCCCAAAGACAAGCTCCCGGTGCTTCTACCCGTTGTTAAGCAGCACAACGAATCTATCAACAGGATATTCTTCGATAATCTCCTTGGTCTCGTCGTTGACGAAACAATTGATGAGGATGACCTTACATGGCAGATCATCCGCTACGCGTTGGGCAAGGACCAGTCGGACGGCTATTATCAAGGGCGCTTGATAAAGCTCATCACGCACAAGGGCCACCATCTGCCGGAGACCATCAAGCCCAACATCGTCAGTTTCAATGAGACGGACTACGACCTGTATCTCCTGCTCGGTGACGTCCAGACTGAGAACGAACTGGCTGACAGCTTCTTCGGCTGCCTCCCCGACCCCGCCCTGTTCCGTAAGGTCGTCTACTCCGACAGCGAGGAGTCGAAGAGTGCGGAGGATGTTTACAAAGAGCTTTACAACACTTATCTCTCGGTCGAGCAGCTCCGTTTCTGTCTGGATTACTCCCTCACGAAGAAGACCGACTACAAGAACCTGAAAATCGATGAGGACGAATCCCTCTCCGAAGCCCTGGACATGATCAGCCAATACGGGTTCGCCGGATTCGACGAATACTTCACGATGAAAGGCTTCGACAAGGACAAGCAGGTGTACGCTCCGAAGGAACTACTCCTGGCGGAGGAACAGCTCCCCGAAGCCGTTTACTCATGGATCGGGAAGGACCGGGAGAAGGCGCTCCTGCTCCTGAGGGGGCTAAAGACCGAAGTCTGCGAGAACATCGCGATTCGTGCCGCCCTGAAAGAGAACGCCTCTTTCCAGAACATCCAGGCAGTTGTCAATGACGAGGCTCATCTCAGGCGTACCGTCCGGTGGATCATCGATCAGGAATACAATATTCCTCTCAGTTACTCAGATGCGCGTTTCATCACGCTGAGCGGTCTTCTCGACCGGCTTCCTGAAAATATGACTCCCCTTCCGGGCCTTCGGTTCACATCCACTTTAATCAAGGATGAGTCGGGCCTGCCCGTTCCAGTCCTCTCGTTCGAGTACATGGCCGCTGACGGGGCTCTCATGACCTTCGAAAACGTTCGTTCCAATGTGGATCAGATTGATAGGAAAGCCCCGCTCAGGCAGTTCTTCGCTCAAAGCAAGATCTACGGATACAACGGCTTGAACCTCAACTTCCTCATGAGCCAGGGGCTCAACGACAGGACGCGCTATGTCATTAGGACGACGGCCGAGAAGAAGGATTACGAGGAATGGAACACGACCTCCTACGCGCAATGGAAGGATTCTGACAAATCCGGAGGCGTCAGGATCTTCCTCAGCCAGGCCCCCGTGGGCATCATCCTTTCCGTCATCAACGAATCCACAGGCGAGCAGACTGTGAAGATAGCCTCCAAGAGTGACCTCTTCGGTTACGATGCAGACGAGAAGAAGGTGATCATCCAGCACCCCAACCAGGAGGGGCTCACCGAGATGAAAACCCTTGAGCGTGTCGCCAAGGCTACCCAGTTCTTCAAGGACCCGTTCATCGCCCTCCAAAGCATTTATGTGGACATGGTCGAGCAGGGCATCGACCCCAACGCCCTGAGCGAAAGCGAGAAGAAGGCTGTCGAGATGGCCCAGGCGCTTGGCGAGGAGACCGTCGACAAGATCAACGAGAACCTGGAAACAATCAAGGATATCGTCGAGGGCCTTACCGATGAGGAGCTCAAGACGGTCGCCGAGAACAAGGACAAGATAAGGAACCTTCTCGAAGACATGCCCGACGACGATGACGAATCTATGCAGTCCAAGGTCCGCAAGACCATCGGATACATCGGCGAGCTTATCTACGAGCAGTATCTGAAGAACAACCATATCGAGCACGAATATGCCGCCGCCCAGGGCGTCGGCGACTATGACTTCAAACTTGAGGAAACCACCAACTGCCCCGCGATTTATGTCGATGTGAAAACCAACCTCTACTCGTTCAAGGAGGAAGCGGTCCCATTCTACATCCACAAGTCGCAGAACCGCTTCATGCAGATGCATCCTGACGAGCCGTTCCGCATCGTGCGCATCTCTCTCACCGACCTGGACCTGAACAAATCCTATGAACGTATCAGGGACCTGTACGGCGCCGAAGCCGACTATGAGGCGACCCCTGCACTCAAGAGGGCCTGCCAGGATATTGCTAAGAAATACTGGAGAGGGGCTCGAATCGAAGAGTTCGACAGCGCCTCTCCCGAGTACGGAATCAAGATTGAAAGACTTCCAAGAGCATAGAAAGCCATGCGCCTGACCGACCTCCAGAAGAGATACTTCGCCTGGGACATCTCCCACAAAAAATCCACCGCGGATGACTCCCGTTTCACGGGGGTGCTGTCCGAAGCGCGTGTGGACCTCAACCCTCATCAGGTCGACGCGGCGCTCTTCGCGTTCAAGTCGCCTCTCAGCAAGGGAGCGATTCTAGCCGACGAAGTGGGTCTCGGGAAGACCATCGAGGCGGGTATCATCCTGTCACAGAGCTGGGCCGAACACAAGCGGAGGATACTCGTCGTCGTTCCGGCATCCCTCCGCAACCAGTGGTGCTTCGAGCTGCGGGAGAAGTTCTTCCTCCCCTCCTCCGTCCTGGTCGGCAAGACCTACGAAGAAATGAAAGCTGCTGATGAGGATCCCTTCGTCCAGGACGATATCATCATCTGCTCCTATCATTTTGCCGCCAAGCATGCTGAGGAGATCGGCAAGACACCGTGGGATCTCGTCGTACTTGACGAGGCGCACAAGCTCCGGAACGTGTTCAAGAAGAAGAACAAGATTGCCGCCGCTATCCGACGCGCCCTTCTTCCTTACAAGAAAGTCCTTCTTACTGCCACACCGCTCCAGAACAACCTCAACGAACTCTACGGCCTCGTCAGCATCATCGACGGGCAGTATTTTTCTAGCATCGACAACTTCTCGGAAGAGTATAACGCAATCTCGACGCGGGACAGCGCCCGCTTCGGCGAGTTGAAAGGGCGGCTCCAGCACATCATCCAGCGGACGTTGCGACGTCAAGTACAGGAGTATGTCCGCTATACGAAGCGGACGGCCATGGTCCAGGACTTCTCCCTAAACACCAAGGAGCAGGAACTGTACGACAAGGTAACCGAGTATCTGATGAGGCCGTTCTTGTTCGGCGTCCCAGACAATACGCGTCCCTTGATGACCATCACCATCCGTAAGATTATGGCCTCATCCTCCTATGCGCTCAGTTTCACCTTGGAACGAATCAGACGTCGAATCCAAGAGTATCTGGAGACGGGGAAAGTCAGGCGAATCTTGGACGTTCTTTCCGAAGAGGACGAGGTCCTTGATGAGGACGATGCGGACGAGCCCGCCGCCGGTCCGCAGGGCGAACTCTTCCCCGGCGACGAGATGGCGGAGAAGGCCATGAAGGAGGAGCTGGCAGACCTGGAGAGCTTTGCGAAACTTGCCAGAAGCATCGGGGAGGAGAGCAAGGCCAAGGCGCTCGTGGAAGCACTCGGGCTGGCTTTCCAGAAGATGTCTGAACTGGGGGCCAACAGGAAAGCGCTCATCTTCACTGAGAGCTGCCGGACGCAGGAGTACCTCAAGGATTATCTGGACACCCATGGTTACGGAGGGAAGGTCGTCTGCTTCAACGGCACAAACAACAGTCCGGAAGTGAAAGGCATCTATGCCCGCTGGCTATCCGTCCATAAAGGGAGCGACCGCGTGACCGGCGATCCGCTCATCGACAAGAAACAGGCTCTCACCGACTACTTCGAAAAAGAAGCCGACATCATGATCGCCACTGAGGCCGGCGCGGAAGGCATCAACCTCCAGTTCTGCTCCATGGTGGTCAACTATGACATGCCTTGGAATCCGCAGCGCATCGAACAGCGCATCGGACGCGTACACCGTTACGGACAGAAGCATGATGTCGTGGTTGTGAATTTCGTCAACCAGTCCAATGCAGCAGACCGCAGGGTCTATCAGCTGCTCAATTCCAAGTTCCAGCTCTTCGAGGGGGTCTTTGGAAGCAGCGACGAGATCCTGGGCGCCATCGAATCCAATATCGATCTCGAGCAGCGGCTCTGCGACATATATCAGACCTGCCGGACAGAGTCCGAAATCAATGCAGCGTTCGACGCCTTGCAGGCAGAACTGGAAGAGATTATCTCGGAACGGATGAGAAAAACGAAGAGCACTCTTCTGGAGCACTTCGACGAGGAGGTCGTAAAAAAGCTCAGGACGCGGCAGAACGTGGATTCCGAACGAATCAGCCAGTACAGCCGTCATCTGTGGGAGCTCTGCCTGGCCATGCTGAAAGGCCGCATTAGCAATCTAGATGAGAGAGGCCACGGTTTCACTATCGCTGAAGGATTCGAAGATATAAAACCCGGACGATACTCCCTGACGAAGGATGACGATTCACACCAGATTCGTTCCGGATCCCCGCTCGGTCAGTTCGTCATCCACAGTGCCGGGTCAGTAGAGGTCTCGCCGTCTTCCGCGACCTTCGACCTGAGCGGATACCCCTACCATTCTGCCACTTTGGAACGGTTCCAGGGCCAAAGCGGTTACTGCATTGGCTATCGTGTCAAAGCAAGTAACGCCCACGATGATGAAGAGGAGCTCCTAATCTGCGGTATCTCCGACGACGGGGTTATCACCCCGGAGGATTTCGGGAAGAAACTCTTGGAACTGGATGTAGTCCGGGATGAGCAGATAAGCGTTTCAGATAGTATACGAAAACGTCTCAGCCAAGAGTTCAAAGCATCACTTAAGAACTACGAGAAGAGCCTCTCCAGCAGGATGCAGGCCTATCTCAACGCGGAAATCGACAAGCTCTACGCCTGGGCTGACGACAACGTATATCCACTGGAGGACAAGGTCATCTCCCTGAGGAAAGAGTTGCAAGCCATTCGCAGGGCAGCCAAGAAGGTTTCGACAGCAAATGAACGGATTGAACTCAAGAAAAAGGAACTGAGCCTGAGCAAGCAACTCAATGAGGCCCAGACAAAATGCAATGAAGCTCGGGAATACTATGACACCAAATCCGAGGAACAAATCGACAGCCTCCAAAAGAGTCTTGAGAACGCCGTTTCATCGGAGGAGGCCTTCATTATCCGTTGGCACATTGTATAGTCCTTGGCGATAGTTGCATGTACACTTCCGCTGAATAATGACGTTATTACACAGTGGTCGCCCAGGGTGCTCATTCATCCCTCAATTAACAAGAGACCAGGGCGTTGCGATATGTATTTCGACACCTCTAGACATCAACAGATTGTAAACAGTCGAATCCTTTTCTGCAGGATGGTCCATCCTATCTAAAACTCAGAGTATCCACTCGAGGGCACAATGAAACACCGAATCAGCATAGACACTTTTGCCGTCGGTGAAGGCTTGCCTGCCAATCCGTCATAATACTTTTAAAAAAAGATACTGGAAGAGTGAATCCGTCCTCTCCATTATCAACGTGACGTGGAACCCTAAAAATGAACCAGAATAAGAATTCGCGATCTCATATAGCTTTACGCCACTTAGCATGACTCCTTCAATATGCTCCTTGTCATGATATGTCAATGTAATTGTCTTATAATAATGCTTAAAGTTCGGCAACTCAATTACAGTTGACAACTCGCCATCCTTCTCCCTGTTTTCGGTGACAATGGTGGTCTCACGTTCCACTATGCTTAATTGTCTGCATAATTGATCCATGAAACGGGCAACCCCTTTTTCACTGACAGGAGAAGAAGGCTTATGATTTAAGAAAGAATTGGAAGGGACTCTCTCTTTGATTTCATACTCCACAGAAATGAAGCGACAGCCATCCTCATCAAGTTTGTTCGGGAAACGGGGCAAAAACGATGCTCCACCAATGCTCCCCCACCAAAGAAACTCTTTAAGAGGCTCTGCGGCCAAGAAAGATGAGCCGAAGTCGGGATTGGCCAGGTTGTCCAGAATTGACAAACAGTCTTCTCCGACACAGCACTTAAGCTTTTCCTCATGAATAATGAGATGGGTTATTCCTATTGTTCCTGTGAGATTTGTAACTCCTTTTTTCCCATATCTTTCGTAGGAATCGATCTGGATATCCGCACCTGCCGAGTAGTCCGGCTCTTCGTCGGCGTACAAAAAACATGTACCCGTGAGATGATTGATGCCATCGTGCTTAATATACTTCCTTAATTCGCTATTAAGGAGATTGAGTATAACACAAAAATGTCGATAGTAGGGTAACGTAATAAGACGGTTCTGTACTATTTCACCGAATAGGCGGGTCAGCCTGTTCAGATCAAGGTCACTGCTTGACAGTGGAATATCATCTAACAAACGTCGACAGAAATCCTCCTTGAATTCGGCTGGAAGGCCAGCAAGAACGGACAAATAATTGGGGTATTCCTCGGCAACGGTAACAGTGGGAAACACATCATTAAAGACATCTTCGATGTTCAATCTAAACAAGTCCCCATATTCTTTCTTAATGAACGCAATAAAATGTCTGACCGCTTCTTTTTCTATTGAATTCAGGTGATTCTCAATGACTCGGTAATCAAGCTTCTGTTCACCATCCTTCTGGTCAATGTAATGAAGAAATACGTTATATTCCCCAAACAAAAGCCTCGGAATAGTGTCATCCTCATCTTCCTTGAAATCTCCATATAGGGAAATCCACTTTATATGTTCTTTGTCTCTATCAGAATCAACAACTATTTTGTTGACTCCCGCCATCCCTCTCAGTCCTCCCGGAATCTCAATAACGGTTCTTGCTTCATAACTCCAGGACAGAGTTTGATACACTTTGAGATCAGCGAACAGCCCAGCCATACACTTAATTGTCCACACAAAAGAATCGACAGAGAACTTGTCACCCTTTTCAATATGTAACTCTTTGTTCGACAGCGAATCATTATTATGATCAGTATTCTTTATGACTTGCTCATCTAACTCGAGGAGTTCATTAATGAATTCAAATTTGTCTTCATTTGCCAGATCATCAAAAGGAAGTATACTCAACATACCATCCCAATGATCATAAATCTCAACGCATAATCTATCTGGAAAATAATCACAATAAAACAACCGGCGGAGAGAAAACGTATGCTGTGGACGACATAAACTCAGGATGCCTTCCGAAGAACCACTTCTTAGTTTTTGGTAATAAGTATGTCCTCCGATATAGAGACGGCCATCTCCTTCTATCGGAAAGGCATAACCGTCTTTATTTCCGGCTGGGACAAAACTCTTGACTGCTTCGATGCCATATTCTGGCCAATGCCCGCGAATTCTAGAACAAAAATCAAATAGGTTCATGAATGAAAAGTATAATAATTCACAAAAAAGACGGGACGGAGCGGGAATGATACCGTATTAAATCAATGCTGATTTCATCATAGCCGCCAAAGGAGAGGCAACGATTCGATTACGCCCTCCCCATGGTCATAGCCTTCTTCAATGGGATACATGTTATTATCACAAAACGCTTGGGAACGAGTGTGTTAAAAATACAAAGTTTTGCTGAATATTCAAATGGAATTTTCACGCTTAACGGATTCTTTTCTATAACATGGAATGAACGGGCCCGTTCCTGAAAGGGATGCCCACTCTTCATCGTGCTCTCCGAGAACCTTCTCCGGCTGAAAGGGGATCCGGAGAAAGGAGGATAGTGGAGATTCCGCAGCAAACTGACCCCCTTGTTCCCATTTTAAACTGACCCTCGTGTAAAGGTTTCGTCTTCATTTACCGAACAAAACAAGTAGATTCAATAATCATCCCTGCATTGAATCCATACATTCCGGGATTCATTTTGGAAATTTTGTCATCCTTCGGTTGGCCGGTGAGTCCTCCCGTTGCCAGTCACTGAGAAAAGGATAGAGCTTGTTGAAATCGCGACCTTTTTACTTTTCTCCCCAGATTAAACCGTTGCCGTCAAAACAAAAAAAGGCTTCATGATTAATCCGGTGGATATAAACATCGTCAGACAACTGGATGAGGAGCCACCACTCTCTGCACAGACCGGGTATCCCCTCGGTCTCGGATCCCGTTAAAAGGCAACCTATGACATCAATAAATAGTTGTATGCTCTTTCACGTTTCGGACAAAGGAGTAGGGCTACCTAATGAAGATCAAATGCTCGTGATCAAGCGATTGCGAAGCCGGGAGATATCACAGTGCCGGTTACCGTTGCATATGTACTCCACTGCGCCAGATGATTCTATTATTCTTTTGTAATACTTGTTCAGATATCGGAGGGTTTCATCGCAAAAAGAAACCGGGAGAGAATCCAAATTCAAGAATCTCATATTCCTATCTATCCCGTAATAATTCCCATTGAATGATATTTTCTGCCCATATGATGCCTCTCCGTATCCCGTGTAAGTGATGTCATCCCTACGAGGTCCAGAGGGAAGTATAGCTGAAAAGCCGTGAGAGGCCTCGATGGAGAAGTAGTTGGAGATGATTCTCCTGTCATGTGTCTCTGAATAGATTTCCTTGTCGTAATCGAAACTAATGGGGAGCAGTTCGATAGTCGGAATAAACTTTCCCGGCCGAATCATCTTTTTGATTGACTGCAATCCCTTCGTTACATCTTCCACCGTAGCCCCAAAGCTGATCTTCGTCGGATCGAAAACGAGAAGAATCTGGTATTCGCCTTTGAAAGAATCCGGGAGAAGTTCGTTTAAGATGGCGAACACATTTCTGATACCGTTCTTAAAATCCACATCACCTCTTGACTGGTGCGAAAACATGTATCGATCAACAAACACAAGGGCATTCGAAGGCGGGGTCGGTCCCATGTGAAAAGGCTTCAGTATTTCTTTCCAAGAATACACCCGGGCTTTACCCTTATCATCTTTCTCAATTGACAACCTCCAATCCCAATTCATTGTCAAATACTCTGTGTCAATGGATTTCCCGGCCATTGCCAAGACGCCGAATGGATTAGTAGTGGGGTTGTCATACTTTGAAGAATCAAACAGGAAAACATCATTCGGGTGATCGGCCCGAACTTCCGGCATTTCCCTGGCCTCTTCAACGTATCTCTGATTGGAATATACATTAACTCCGTCTCTGTCAAGGATCTCCCATTCATTATCCGGCTCATCCTTGACATAACCTGAGAGATCTATCGGGTTCTCTCCTGGAATCCTCACATGATTGTAATGCTTGATGATCCTGTAAAGGACCTCATCATGCACAGAATCAACGAGAACGGATTCGTTACAGTTAAACATTCTTTCCATTCCTCAAGTCCTTTTCGCGTTCCAAGATTTTGATACTTGATTTGCTAGCCTCGTCGAAGAACCCCGAGCCAAAACTCCTTTTGAATCTCCCGGACAACTGATACTCGAGATCATATGCTGAGCCGTTCCTTTCCATATAATAGACGATGCACGGGAATGCCTTAAGATCACTGTCAGACTTACACTCCTGAGCCACCATTGCCTGCGTAGCCCGGGTTAGATACTCGCTATGCGTCTCCAAGATAAAATGAATGCCATATGATTCATAGGCGTCTCGGAATATATGTGC
>Ga0256405_10008346_pt1 | contig 14901 bp, 10 predicted proteins | sample RumenRJG_02DNA_FD_189096 | JGI IMG/M metagenome (GOLD analysis project Ga0256405, IMG submission 189096) | Bovine rumen microbial communities from Lethbridge, Alberta, Canada - RJG_02 | ecosystem: Host-associated > Mammals > Digestive system > Stomach > Rumen | place: Canada: Alberta... | reverse complement strand
TGTTAGCTTGTCGCTATCTAATAGGTATTCATATCGTTTTGACACTTCCAAAACAATATCTGCAATCATTTTGTAAGCTTCTTCAAAGGTATTGCCTTCAACATCTTTAAAAGAAACAGCTATGACAGGACACTGTCCCATGAACTTATCACAGAACTCTTGGTCCTCTAAGATTTTGGTGCCTTTAAAGAGCTCTAGTTGTTTTGAATTATCAAATGGTTTTTCAGGATTGATTTTCAAAAATTCGTCAAACATGCTTAAGAGCAAGGTCTTACCAAAACGTCTAGGTCTTGTTAAGAGCAAAACAGTAGTACCATTGATTAAAGACTTATCATCTACAGCTTCGTCCTCTGAGAATACAGCCTTTAAGTATGGAGTCTTATCTACGTAGTAACGGTTCTTTTCTCTTATCTCAGCAAAGGTATCACCAGTTACTGGTAAGGCTAAGAATTGTTTTTTGCTCATATTAAATCCTGTTTAGAATCTTTTCTTATTTAATTGTATAGCTCATGCCAAAGACTACTTTAAAACAAATTAGTCTGAGTTTTTCTTTAACCTATGATTGCAAAGATACAGATATAGTACAACCTAAATAATAGATTAAGAATGTTGTGCCTCTATAACCTTACAAGCGACTGCACAGTTCTTTCCTGAAAAAGCTATTCCTATGGCATTAACTGATGTTATGTTCTCATCTTCAAAAAATGAATCTGCATATTGTTTCTCAAGAATTTGTTCTATAGCTTCGTTAGCCTTTTTAACTCTGCTTTCCTTTTCTTTGCAGACTTTAATTTCTATAACACAGGCTTTGGTACCACCTAAATTATTAAAGGTAATATCAGCATAGCCATCACCAGCCTCATAATTAGAGCGGTATTTACCAAGATTATCTTTACAGTTAGTAAAGATACCGTTTAAGAAGCCATGGTAATAGTTCTCTTGAGGAGCTTTGGTCGCTGTATCTCTTACTGATACAAAAGAGCGTAATAATAGTTCTAACTTACCCTGTACAAAGGCATCATTACCATCTAGTAGGGCATTTGCAATGTTTAAAGCAAGGTTGTCTTTCTTTACAACATTGCCGAATCTCTTTTTAATGTTATTGTTAAAGCACCCTAAGACTTCTAAATTAGGAATTCTTGCAACGACATTTTTATTAGATGAATGGTCTTTAGATAACTCTTCATCATCAGTCTTTTCCCAATCTAGTGTCAGATATCCAGTATGCAGGAGTAGTGACCAGAAATCATTTGAGTCATGTTCTGATAAAGTGTCATAGTTCATAGACTCATTTAATTGGAAAGTAATTGACTTACCATCGACCAAGTCCTGCATCTTTTGGTTGTCACTGTCGGTAAGGTAGCCTAAGTAATCATATAAAGCTTTATCTGAGCTAGTTCCAATCCAATAGTTATCGGCTTTAATTTGAGTTAATTTGCCTTGTTGCTTTAACTCAAAGTTCTTTTTGATAAAGTTAACTACATCCCATGGACAGAACATCTCTTTGTCATAGAACTTATAACCGTCATAGTTCTCTTTAACCTTATAAGAGAAGTCTTCAAATTCATAGTCTTTTAAAAACTGAGAGGTTTCTTCTTTAGTAAAGCCAATGATACCGGTGTATTTCTGTTCTCTGTCTACTACAGAACAGACATTAAAGTTATTTACTCCTGTAAATAAACTGTTCTTAGCTACCTTTAAGCAACCTGTAATTACAGCTTTACTAATAGCTCCTTCATCTCCGGGGGTAGATTTTAATAAATCAAAAAAGCCTTTCATTAAGGTAACCATCTTTTCATGGCAGTCTGCCACAAAATCAGGTCTGTTCTTATATAGAACTTTGTTTACTCTATCATGATATGAAGCAGCAGCTAGTGGTACATCGTACTCATCAATTAAAAGAATAGCTCGTCTTCCGTACTCTTTATATAGGAGTCTTGATAAGGTCCTTAAAGCATCTTTTACAGTTTGCTGATTTTCGATTTTAAGTAAGTAACTCTTGGTGGTTAAGTGCTCTAGCTCTTCTTTATCAGATTTATCTAATTTATTACTATTCTTTAGATAGCTGTATCTTAAAGCTACATCATATACAGCTGAGGCAAAACTCTCATAAGCTTCATTAAAATTATTGCCATCTACTTTTTTTAAAGTGATGGTAATAACAGGACACTGTCCCATGAACTTATCACAGAATTCTTTATCTTCTAAAATCTTGGTGCCTTTAAAGAGCTCTAGTTGTTTTGAGTTATCAAATGGCTTTTCAGGATTGACTTTCAAAAATGAGTCAAACATGCTTATGAGCAAGGTCTTACCAAAACGTCTTGGACGGGTAAACAACATTACAGCAGATTGATCTGTAAATACAGTCTTAAGATAGGGTGTCTTATCTACAAAATAACAGTTTCCTTCTTTTAATAGAGTAAAGTCATCCTTACCATAAGGTAATTCTAAGAATTGTTTGTTGCCCATTATCCGATCCTGTTTTAGATTTGATTCTTCGCTTTTTATCTTTCAGTTATAAATATACATTATTTACAACTGCAGAACTGCAAGATACTGTCATTTTTTGCCAATTCTGTTGAAAAGGCTGAAATTTGTGCTCATTTTTATGAGCACAAATCATTGAAGAGAAAACTGTAGACTTAAGAAAAGGTCTATGTTTGGTTAGATCTTGTTGTTGTCATCAGTATCTGATGCAACTTGATTGATTTTTGAATGCAACTTCTTTTTTAGAATTACAAATACAACCACGATAACTAATAAGCCTAAAACTAAATAGATAGCCTTTTGCACATCATGAACGTAAGTCATGAGAATATCTAGATTGTCAGCGAAGAAGTAGCCTAAATAGATCCAAACAGGAACTGAGATAAGTGCTGCTAAACCATCCATAATAATGAAGGTTATGTATGAGATACGATGACTCATACCAGCTACTAGGTAAATAGGGGATCTTAAACCAGGAAGAAAACGAGCCACAAACAGTAAACCTAAACCATACTGTTTAAATTTACGCTGAATTTGAGAGAATCTTTGAGGTGTAACGATCTTTCTGAAGGTCTTAATCTTTTGAATACGGTAACCAAAGATCCTTCCTGCTAGGAACATGGTGCTGTCACCAAACAACACACCAATGAGACCTACTACAAACATAATATGAGGATTAGCAAGATCAAGTCCTGAAATTACACCGCCTGAAACTAGGGTGATATCTTCTGGTACAGGTACGCCTAATCCGCATAAAACAAGACATGCAAAAACGGCTGCATAGCCGTAACTACCAAAAAATCCCACTAAGAAATCTAGCAATGAAGTATCCTCTTTTATCTTACAAAGACTAGCTTAAAATCTCTTTATTATGGCTTAAAGCAGAGTTTATCTAGTCTTATTTGAACTGTGCTTATTCGAGCCTTTATTGACGGCCGATATAATAACAGAAAATCGCCAATATTTTTAGATTAATGCGTTCTTAAAACCTAGTTGTCTCCAAGCCTCGTAAGCTACAACAGCTACAGAATTTGAGAGGTTTAAACAACGGCTGTTTGGAGCCATAGGAATTTTAATTCTCAGATCATCAGGGATAACCTTGTATACCTCATCTGATAGACCTTCTTTTTCTCTACCAAAAATCACATAGTCACCATCTTCAAACTTAAAGGAAACATGTGAATGGTGAGCTTTTGAAGTTGAAGCAATCAGTCGTTTTGGTTGCTCTTTTTCTAAGAATTGCTGAAAGTTAACATGAACTGTAAGGTTGCACAATTCATGGTAATCAAGACCTGCTCTCATCAGTCTTTCATTATCAAGATAGAAACCTAGTGGACCTACAAAATGAAGTCTAGCTCCACAATTTACGCTAAGTCTAATAATGTTGCCTGCATTTGAAGGCATTTCTGGCTGGTATAGAACAATATTGATCATGATTTTCTCTCTTTTGTTGATGCCGTTATTGTAATCAATTTTTTCGCTATTATTAAGAAAAATCAGAACTAAAATTGCCAGTTGATAAAATTGATTGAATGCATGAATGGTGCTAACATTATCGAGATTTTTACAGCATAAAATATAAAAGCAAGTAAACCTATAAAAATAATAAAATTTAAAGAAAGAACAAAGGATTAGCGGAGGATTCAAATGCAATTTCGCCCAACTCAGGGAGTGGCACATCACAGTAGTATCAGCCTGTTTAGAAAGGTATTGTTTGGCGCGGTTTGTCTTGCAAGTTTGATCTGCATCTTTGTTTTAATCTCATTCCGTAATAATCTCCACAAGGCTATGAGTGGAGAACTACTGACTAATGAAACACCTGATGGAATAGTAACTACAGCACAAAGTTCCTTTATGGAAAATGTGTTCAACTATTTTGGTAATGTTACTTTCCTGTTCCCTTTAGTCTTTGTCTTTGTAGGTTACAAACTCTTTATTAAAAAGATCGCCATAAAAGAAATTGATTTCTTTGTAGTAGGTCTATTCATATTAGGTTTTAATATTCTTGTAATCGGTCTGTGTTCATTATTCTCAGGTTTAGTTGTAGATACTGAAACCAGTTTAGGTGGCTTTTTAGGCTACTTCTTTATGAGCATGTTCGATTCCTTGCCATTCCCAATAGGTAAGCTCTTACCTGCATTAGTAACCTTATTAGGTCTTTTCTTATTTACCTCAAGAGGGCCAATTTGGTACTTCGATAAGATCGGTAATTTCATTTTTGGCTTCTTTGATAAAGATAAGAAGTCTGAAGAGAATAAGACAGAGGATGAAAATTTAAATAACATTCCTCAAGAAGATGACAGTGCTCTGTACGGTAATATCAAGATCGATACTAAAAACGGTGAATTTAAAGAGCCATTTCAGACTGATCTTGATTTTTCTGCAAAGAAAAAAGAAGAGGATACTACAGACTCTATTTTCAAGAGCAACTCTTTTTCAACAGCTTCAATTCCAGCTTTTGGTGAAAAGAAAAAGATCTTCCCAAGCTCAAACAATAATGATGAGTTATCACAGGATAAGCCTCGCCATAGCAGAACACGTTCAACTGTAGCTCACAGAAGAGAGCCTGTTGTTAAGAGAATTGAACCTAATTTTGGCTCAATAGGTGGTCTTTCTGCTGATAGCAGTGCTTTATCTCAGAGTAAAGCACCTCAAGAGAGTAGAAACACTCAAGAAGAGTCTAGTCCATATATCACACCTGGTGTTCAGGTACCTGCTTATAATAGTTCATCTACAGATACCTCAACAGGTAGCTCATCATCAAGCTCATATGGCTATGAGAGCAGAGAGGATACAAGTTCAGGTCCTTCAACCTATATCTCAGGTGTGAATGCACCTAATGTTGCTCCTGTATCTGACAATAACTATTATGATGGTTCAACTAAGACCATTATTAAAGACAGCAGAAACGTTCAGGAACCAGTGGTTCAGAGCTCTGTTAAAAAGACCATTATCACAAGATTAGATACAAGTGATAATAAACAAAGCTCTGTTTCACAGTATGGCAATGACTACAGTAATGTAAATCAGGCTAAAGCCTCAACCATTGTTTACAAGGCAGGCGCTGATCATCTGCCTCCAACTGAGGTTGTAGGTAATCCATCACGTCGTTCTGAGGTAAGCACTGTAATTACCAGAACTACCACTATTCCTACAGTTAATGTACCTAACAATGAACCAAAGGTTAACGTAAGCTCTGATGGTTCATCTGTAAGCGGTGAGTATTCACAGCCTTCATCTGTGATCACAAGAGCTCCTACTTTATCTGAGAATGATAAAGCTTACGGTGAAGCTAAAACTACCAGTTCTATGCTTCCAAGCCAGGGCGAGAATAATGAGAACGTAATTAACTTTACCGATCTTACCAAGCCTCAGGAATCATCAAAGATTCAGGTAGATAAGTTAAGTTCAGCCTTTGTTCCATCATCAGATGATGTTGATGATGGCAAATTATCAATTGCTGACACTCAGCCAATTAAAGAGTCTGACTCAAGCTTTGAACAGTACTCAAGAGGTTCAAGAGGTGTTTTATCTTCAAACAGTCATGAAGACAACACCCATGCAACTGTTACTAAAGAAAATTCTACAGTAGTATCTACAACAGCAACTTCTACAGTAGCTACTACAGCCAATGTTAACAACTCTCAAGAAAACAAGGTTCAAGATACAGTTGCAAGTAAGAGTGAAGTAAGTTCTTCTCCTATTGTTACACCATATCAGGCTACGAGTCAGAATTTAGATAACAGCACAGAGACAAACAGTGCTGAATCTAACCTTACAGGTGCAAAAAACGTAGGTGCAAAAAACTCAAGTGACGACAGTTTATTAACTGAAGCTCTACATGCTCAGCAGGCAAATGCTCAAACTAAACCTCAGTCTCAGACAGCTGAGCCAATGTTTGATCCATACTCTCCATTGCCTGAAAAAGAAAAAGCACCATTAAACTCAGTTGTTGAAGCTAGAACTGCTACCAATACTCAAAATAGTGCTTCAGTAATGAATATCAATCCTGACATCAGTTCAAGTGAAAGTATAAATACTGCTCAAACTAATGTTATGGATGGCTCAAGATATGAGGTAAAGCCTCCATTTGAGTCTATGAATACTCTAAGACCAAATAACATTTCAAATAAGATTGAAATTAAAGGCTCAAACATCAATGGAGCATCAAAAGCAACTGTATCTTATGCAAAGGCTACTGAAACCTCTCCATCAAAGATTTATGGTAAATGGAGACCATCATTTGATTTATTAGAGCAGTCACCATCTCAAGAGCAGGTATCATCTGAAGAAATTACTGAAAAGTCAGCTCGCATCGATAAGTTCATGAGTGACTTTGGTGTAAAGGCAAAAGTAGAACAGGCTGTAACTGGTCCTGTAATCACCAGATATGACATTCGCTTAGAAGCAGGTATCAAGTCTAAGACCATTGTCAACTTAGAGACTGATATGCAGCGAAGCTTAATGAGTCGAAATATCAATATCATTGAGGTAGTACCTGGTACTCCATTTGTTGGTATTGAAGTTCCAAATGATAAGCGTCAGATGATCCGCTTAGGTGACATCATCGATTCTGAGGAATTCGTACACTCAAAGGCAAAATTGCCTATGTGCTTAGGTGTAGATACTGTAGGTATTCCTGTGGTAGCTGATCTTGCAGATGCTCCTCACTTACTGATCGCGGGTACTACAGGTTCTGGTAAGTCAGCAGGCTTAAACTCAATGTTAGTATCATTGCTCTTTGCAAGATCACCTGCTGAGTTACGTCTTATCATGGTTGATCCAAAGACTGTTGAGTTCTCTCAATATCAGAACTTACCACATCTATTAACTCCAATCATTACTGATCCTGATTCAACTGTAGCTTCATTAGCCTGGTTGATTAAGGAAATGGAGCGCCGTTATAAGCTTCTATCTTTGATGAATTTATCCAAGATCTCTCAGTTAAATGATTTCATCAAAGAGAAGAACCTCTTAGGTGAAAAGGTTTATGACCCAATGTGGGCGGAAAACACTATTGGAATTCCTCCTGAGTTAAAGCCTGTTCCTTATATCGTATTAGTAATCGATGAGTTTGCTGATTTGATGGCTGTAGCTAGTGTAACTAGAAAGAAAGATGGCAACACTCCTGAAGCTTTAATTGCAAGATTAACTGCAAAAGCAAGAGCAGCTGGTATCCACCTTATCTTAGCTACACAGACTCCAAGAGCTGATATTGTAACTGGTGCAATTAAAGCAAATATGCCATCTCATATTGCTTATACCGTGCAAAACTCAATGGAATCAAGAATTGTGTTAGATGAAACCGGAGCTGAAAAGCTGTTAGGTAACGGTGATATGTTAGTTAAATATCAGCAGTTAAACCGTTCACAGATGTTCCGTGCTCAAGGTCCATTTACCAGCAACGGTGATGTTGAAAAGGTAGTATCTGCATGGATACAGCAGGCGGGTGAACCTGAATATGTTGAAGGCATTACTGAAAGTGAAGAAGATGATACCTCAGAGAATGAGGATAATGACAATTCAACACAACAGTTAGATGCCAAGTTTGATCAGGTAGTAGAGTATGCAAGATCATACTGCTCTTCAAATAAGAGATTATCTGTATCAGAACTGCAGACTGCTTTTGGCTTTGGTTATAACAGAGCTCGTAAAATTCATCGTCAGATGCAATCTCAGCAGATCATTGATGATAAGGGCTACTTAATTCAGTAATTGAATTCTGTATAACATCATTTGTTTAACAATGCTTGTTTAACATCATTTGTTAACATCAATTAAAGACGTCACAATAAATAACGTCAAATAAAACGTAAACAAAACGTCAAAACAAAAAGAGTAAATTTTAGGTAGAATGACTTAAAGTCAGTTTACATAAAAGGTAAATTACATGAAATTAGCAACTAGTTTAAAGCTTGTAAAAGCTGTGATTGTAAAGACAGTAGTGATTGCCTCATTAGCTTCTATCTCTTTTCAGGCAAGTGCTGATACTAAGAGTGAATTACAGTCGAAATTATCAACTTTAAATGCCTTAAGTTCAGCTTTTTCTCAGACTGTTACTAGAAAAGATGGTTCTGTAGTGTCACAGTCATCTGGAAGATTAGCCTTAAAGAAACCTGATAAGTTCATGTTACATACTACAAGTCCTGACGAGCAGGTTTTATTTACCAAAGGCAACACTGTTTACTTCTATGATCCTTTTGTAAATCAGGTAAGTATCTTTGATAAGCAGGAGCTTTATTCTTCACCATTTATGCTGTTAACCTCAAAGAGTGAATCTGTATGGGGACAGTATGAGGTACAAAAAGATGGTAATGGCTATGTTTTAAAAGCAAAACAGCCAGGTCAAGTAGTATCTATTAAGCTAGTATTACAAGGTCAGCTTGTATCTGAATTATATGTTCAGTTAAAAGATGGCAATACCAATCACTACACTTTATCTCAAGTAAAGACCCAAGTGTCTGACAGCTCATTTGAGTACAAAATCCCTGAGGATGCTCAGATAGATGATGAACGAAAGTCAAACTGATCTGTTCAGTCAATTTGATCAGGAAAAAGCAGATCAAAAGGCCAATGAACAATTAGATAAGGAGCTAAACGACGAGTTTGCTCCTTTAGCTTCAAGAATGAGACCTAGAACTCTAGAAGAGTACGTAGGTCAATCTCATCTTTTAGGTGAAGGCAGACCTTTGAGAACTATCTTAAACAAAGGTCAATGCTATTCAATGATCCTCTGGGGACCTCCTGGAGTAGGTAAAACTACTTTAGCACTACTCTTTGCTAAAGCCTGCAATGCTCATTTTGAACAAATTCCTGCTGTAACCTCAGGTGTAAAAGACATCCGTGAAGCAGTAGACAGAGCATTATTACGTAAAAGAAATGGCATCAAGACCTTGTTGTTTGTCGATGAGGTTCATCGTTTTAATAAATCTCAGCAAGATGCCTTTTTACCTCATATTGAAAATGGCACTATTACTTTTATTGGAGCCACTACTGAAAATCCATCTTTTAGCTTAAATTCTGCTCTTCTATCAAGAGCTAGAGTATATGTGTTGCAAAAGCTCTCTGAGGATGAGTCTAGAACCTTACTTTATAACGCACTAAATTCTCAAAGAGGTCTTGGTAAAGAAGACATCCATTTAGCAGATGGTGTGGAAAAAGCCATTATTGATTTAGCAGCAGGCGATGCTAGGTATTTATTAAATATCCTTGAGATGGCATCTGATTTAGCTTCACCTGTAAAAACAGGTGGCAAAATCCTCACCTTAGCGATGGTAGGTGCTGTCGCAGGGCGTAAGCTAATTAACTATGATAAAGGCGGGGACGCCTATTATGAGTTAATCTCAGCATTCCACAAATCAGTGCGCGGCAGCGCACCTGATGCTGCCTTATACTGGTATTCTCGTATCTTAGAGGCAGGAGGCGATCCTTTGTATGTAGCGCGTCGTCTTTTAGCTATAGCTACAGAGGATATTGGTCTTGCTGATCCTAAAGCTATGACTGTATGTCTTAATGCTTGGGATATCTTTGACAGAATTGGCGCCTATGAAGGTGAGAGAGCTATCGCTGAGGCGACTGTCTATTGTGCGTTGGCACCTAAGAGCAACCATTTGTATGAAGCCTTCCATAAAGCAAGGGAAGACGCTAAACAAAATGGTGAATTAGATGTACCTATCTATTTAAGAAACGCTCCTACCAAGCTCATGGAAAGATTAGGTTATAAAGCTACCTACAGATATGCTCATGATTATCAGGGAGCATATGCAGCAGGGGAGAGTTTCTTCCCTGAAGAGTTAACAGGTACCGTGTACTATCATCCATCAGATAGAGGCTTTGAGCTTACCTTATCTAAAAAAGAAGAATATCTAAAACAGAGAGATGAGCTTGAAAAAGACAAGCGCTACCCTCAGGGCTTTAAAGGTAAACGTGTACAGTTTGAATAACTTTGGCGCACTTAATATTATTTGAACAAATTTACACTCTGTATGCTAAAATTACCGGCGTATTAGTGATTGCATAAAAGCAATTAAACAGAATTCCTTTTTAACTTTAACAAATGGCAATTATCCATGCTTGATTCAAGATATTTACGCGCTGATATTGAAGAGGCTGCAAAGCGCCTAGCAACACGTAACTACAAATTAGATGTTCAGAAGATCAATGAATTAGAGTCATTACGTAAAGAGACTATGACTCGCACTCAAGAATTACAGGCTCAGCGTAATTCACTTTCAAAGAGTATCGGTCAGGCAATTAAGGCAGGTCAGGACGTATCTGAGATCAAAGCTCAGGTAGCTAAGATCGGTGAAGAGTTGGCTGAAGTAAAACAGAAGCAGGATGATGTATTAAAGCAGTTAAATGACATCGCTCTTACTGTTCCAAATTTACCTGATCCATCATGCCCACTAGGAGCTGATGATACTTTCAACGTTGAAGTAAGAAAGTGGGGCGAGCCACGTAAGTTTGATTTTGAGATCAAAGATCACGTAGCTATCGGTGAAGGCTTAGGCATGTTAGATTTTGAGACTGCACGTAAGGTAAGTGGTGCACGTTTTGCTTTCATGAAAGGTCCTATCTGTAAGCTTCACAGAGCTTTAGTTCAGTTAATGTTAGATTTACATTATGAGCAGGGCTATACCGAGATTTACACTCCATACTTAGTAAATATGGATTCATTATATGGTACAGGTCAGATGCCTAAGTTTGCTGAAGACTTGTTCCACACCAATCTTGATGGTGACTGCGATGGTGATGGCGTAAATCATCATTTCTGCTTAATCCCAACTGCTGAAGTTCCATTAACCAACATGGTTCGTGGTGAGATTATTCCAGAGCAGGAATTACCAATTAAGATCACAGCTCATACTCCATGCTTCAGATCTGAGGCAGGTTCAGCAGGTCGTGATACCCGCGGTTTAATCCGTATGCATCAGTTTGATAAGGTTGAGATGGTTCAGATTGTAAAACCTGAAGACTCATGGCAGGCTTTAGAGACCTTAACTCATGATGCTGAAGCTGTGCTACAGGCTTTAGAGATCCCTTATCACGTAGTTGCTCTATCAACCGGTGATATGGGCTTTAGCTCAGCTAAGACCTATGATATTGAGGTTTGGTTACCAGCACAAAACTGCTACCGTGAGATTTCATCATGCTCAAACTGCGTAGACTTCCAGGCTCGCCGTATGCAGGCTCGTTTACGTCGTAAGGATGGCAAGGTAGAGTTAGTTCATACTCTAAACGGCTCTGGTTTGGCTGTAGGTCGTACCTTAGTAGCTGTTCTTGAGAACTATCAGAACGCTGATGGTTCTGTAACCGTACCTAAGGTTCTACGCAAGTACTTAGGTGGCTTAGAAGTAATCTCAGCTGAGACTAAGTAATGCTATCAGCACTTGATTGGGTAATAGTAGGTGTTATTGGCCTGTCAGCCATAACATCTATTTTTAGAGGCTTTATTCGTGAAGCCTCTTCTATTCTCTCGTGGATTGCAGCTTTTATAGTTGCAAGCAGGTTTTACCCACAGTTATCAGAATATATTACCTTTTCAAACGACGATTTAACTAGAAAAGTAATCGCCAGCATCGTTCTTTTTATTGTCACCCTGATTGTTTTAGGCTTTGTTGCAAGTACTATAAGTTCACTTGTAAAGAAGGCCGGTTTATCAAGCTTTGATAGACTTTTAGGTGTGGTCTTTGGAGTGGTTAGGGGAATTTTAATTGTAAGTGCAGTCTTTGCTGTATTACAGATCCTGATTAAACTCCATATACTTTCTTTTATTACCTATTATCCTTGGTATAAAGATTCTATCTTTGTACCTCATCTTGAAGTAATCGTTGAATGGTTCTTTAATTATTTAGGAACCTCAGGAACTGGAGCATTATAGCTATGTGTGGTGTTGTTGGAATTGTAGGAACCTCTCCTGTCAATTTGTCACTTTATAATTCTTTGCAGGTGTTACAGCACCGCGGACAAGATGCTGCAGGTATCGTAACCGTAGATGAAGATGACAATTTTCATCAGCGCAAAGCAAACGGTATGGTAACTGAAGTCTTTCAGCAAAGACATATGTTAAGACTGCGTGGAAACATTGGTATTGCCCATAACCGTTATCCTACAGCAGGCTCTTCATCAGCAGCTGAAGCTCAGCCTTTCTATGTAAACTCTCCTTACGGAATTGCACTGGCTCATAATGGTAACCTCATCAATTCTAAAGAGTTAAAAGAAAAGTGTAAAAAAGCCCACCGTCACGTAAACACCCAATCTGATTCTGAAATCCTTTTAAATATCCTTGCTTGGAAAATCTCTCAAATCTCTCATGATGTACCTACAACTGATGATATCTTTGAGGCAATCTCAGGTGTGTATGATGAGATTAAAGGCGGTTATGCCGTAGTATGCCTAGTTTTAGGTGTAGGTCTTATCGCTTTCCGTGATCCATTTGGTATTAGACCTATGGTATTAGGCGAGAAGAAAGATGAGAACGGCAAGTCAGAATACATGGTAGCATCAGAGAGTGTTGCTTTAGATGTAAGTGGCTTTAAGTTAGTTCGTGATGTAAAACCAGGTGAAGCTTTACTTATCACCAAAGATGGTCAGCTTTACTCAAGAATTTGTGCAAAAGATCCACACTTACAGTCATGTATCTTTGAGTATGTATATTTTGCTCGTCCTGATAGCATTATCGATGGTGCATCTGTATATGCAACCAGAGTACGTATGGGTACTAAGCTTGCTGAGCAGATCCAAAAAGAGCATCAGAACTTAAAGATTGATGTAGTAATTCCTATTCCTGATACTTCAATTGATATTGCAGTACAGATTGCAAGAACCTTAGGCGTCCCATACCGTCAGGGCTTCGTTAAGAACCGCTACATTGGCAGAACCTTTATCATGCCAGGTCAGAAGCAGCGTAAGAAGTCAGTACGTAACAAGTTAAACCCAATTCCAGCAGAGTTTGCAGGTAAGAACGTTCTGTTAGTAGATGACTCAATCGTACGTGGTACTACCTCATTACAGATTGTGCAGATGGCAAGAGAAGCAGGCGCTAACAAGGTATTCTTTGCCTCAGCATCTCCTGAGATCCGCTATCCAAACATCTACGGTATTGATATGCCAACCTCAAAAGAGCTTATCGCTTACGGTAGAAACAACGAAGAGATCTGCAAAGAGATCGGCGCTGATGCACTAATCTATCAGAAGCTAGAAGATCTTGAGGCATCTGTAACAGAAGAGAATCCAGCTTTAACCAAGTTTGATACTTCTATCTTTACAGGTGAGTACATCGTACCTCCTGCTAAAGACTACTTTGAGAATATCGAAAAGCAGCGTTCTGATGATGCTAAAGCTGACAAGGCTTGGAAAGACAGCTCAGATTCTGAGCAGTTAGATATCTTTAATATCTAAAAGAAGTCTTTTAAAAAAGTCCCTGACAAAACGTTGGGGATTTTTTTTGCGTGATGCATCTGAGACAACAGGATCAGGAACAACAGGATCAGAGCCTAAAGTTTGAATGCAATTTAAATGAGAATGAATGATAAAAAATCAAAAATTCACTCACTCAAGAAATCAAAAGAATAGGCAAAAACACAGAAATCTCGCTTAAAAATGTGATTTATCTTCAAAAAAATAGAGCATAAATCGTAAATTTATGAAAAATTATAAAAACGCTCTGAAAATTAACAAAAATATAAACTCTATAAAATACAAATAATCTAATAAATACAAAAAGATAAATAAATCTGTATTTAGCTTTACAAAAATCCGTAACGATACGATTATGGATAAAAGTAAAGAAATATTGCCTTAAATTTTTGCTAAATTTATATCGTTAAGGAGGGTACATTTTGAAAAAATTGGGTAAATTTTTTGACGCAGATCATAAAAATGTACCTCATTTTGCAATTTAATTTGAAAAGATAAAATCGTAACGTTAAGATTTTAAGTAGACAAAAACAACTGCCCTTATTGTATTTGCAGTAAGAAAAGTAAATTTTGGAGAATCTATGTTTAACATGTCGCTAAAACAGCAGCAAAGAGTCATTATTGTCTCATTCTTGGCAATTCCTCTATGTTTGCTAATCACTTTTTCATATTTCCCTGCAGTAGAGTTGTTCTTCTTATCAACAGCTGATTGGGATGGCTTCCTTGATCCAGGTGAGTTCTTAGTGGGTATGCCTCATCAGGCAGACTTCGTAGGACTTGATAACTACGTTGATCTTCTCAACGAGCCTGAAGAGTTAAAACCTTTATTAGTATCTCTATACTACTTCGTGGGTGCTGTTATTCAGTTAGCTCTTTCATTATGGTTCGCTGTATTGGTTGTAACTTTCCCAAGACCCAGCTGAGATAAAAAAATAAAAGTTCGAAAATGACCTCCAACAGATTAAAGGAGGTCACATGAACGAGACTACAGAAACA
>Ga0256405_10008344_pt1 | contig 14909 bp, 18 predicted proteins | sample RumenRJG_02DNA_FD_189096 | JGI IMG/M metagenome (GOLD analysis project Ga0256405, IMG submission 189096) | Bovine rumen microbial communities from Lethbridge, Alberta, Canada - RJG_02 | ecosystem: Host-associated > Mammals > Digestive system > Stomach > Rumen | place: Canada: Alberta... | reverse complement strand
AAAGGAACATCACAGCTTGTCGGAATGGGTATCGGTGCATCATTAACAGGTAAGCATTTCGATTACATATTCACTGATGATATTATCAATATACAAGACCGTATTTCTAAAGCTGAAAGAGATAGAACAAGAATAATCTATCAAGAATTGCAGAACATCAAGAACCGTGGCGGACGTATCTTTAACACATTGACACCATGGCATAAGGACTCAGCAGAAAGCCTGATGCCAAACGTGGAAAAATGGGATTGCTACCGCAAGGAAATAAAAGAAGTCATATCCGATGAAGAATTAGCTGAAATAAAAGCTAAAATGCTGCCATCGTTATTTTCAGCAAACTATGAATTGCGCTATGTGGCATCTGAAGACGTTATTTTTCAACCGTTGGATGCGAGCCATTTCGGGCTTTCTCCTTCCCTGGTAGAACAGGGGCTCATGCACGTTGATTCGGGCTTCTACGGCGAGGACTATACCGCCATGACCGTGTGCAAGAAGCACGATGGCAAGTATTATGTCCTGCTCAAAATGTGGAGGAAACACGTTGAGGACTGTTATCCTGACATTATCAATACGTACCGAAGGTTTATGTCCGGCAAGTGCTATATGGAGACGAATGCAGATAAGGGCATGGTCGCACGTGATCTAAGACAGGCAGGCATGAAAATGGTGACATATGCCGAGAGCATGAACAAATATGTCAAGATTGTGACGTATCTTAAAAGTATCTGGAGCGATGTTTACTTTGTAGAGGGGACGGACATGGATGCGGTTCAGCAGATTTATGATTATAACGATGTGGCTGAGCATGACGATGCGCCGGACTCTCTCGCAAGCGTCGGACGGATCCTGTATAATAAGCGTGAAACAGGCGGTTCTGCCGCATATTCAATGTTTTTGTAAGAGGCAAGGAAATGTTGTACATGATTTGCCCGGAGTTCAAGAGAAAGGAAGACGAAACCGATGGATGAGTATACCTATCAGGATTTGCTGAAGGTCGGAAAGAGTGAGGGAGATCGGCTCGATTTTGTCCGCAGTGCGATCACCGTCCACAAGGGAAGTTGGCTGTACAATCACGCCTTGATTGCAGAGGACTATGACCGTCAGCATAACCGCACGATCATGCAGTATCAGAAAGTCTTGTATACGCTTTCCGGGAAGGCAGTGCCGGACAATTTCTCCGCGAACTATAAGATGCCGTCAAATTTCTTCAATCGGTTTATCACGCAGGAGAATCAGTATCTGCTCGGCAATGGTCCGACGTGGCAGAATGATGATACCGGAGAGAAGCTCGGGAAAGATTTTGACCAGAGGTTGCAGGAACTCGGACATGATGCTCTAGTACATGGCGTGAGTTTTGGGTTCTTTAACCTCGACCATTTACAGGTGTTTACCCTGCTCGAATTTGTTCCGCTATACGACGAGGAGAATGGCGCACTCATGGCCGGAATCCGATTCTGGCAGGTTGCTGATGAGAAGCCGCTGAGGGCTACGTTGTATGAGATTGACGGTTACACGGATTATCTGTGGGACAACGAAGGGACGGGAAAGGTTTTACACAAGAAACGCAAGTACGTCTTAAAGCTCGTTTCCAGCCCCGTAGACGGCACTAAAATATTTGATGGGGAAAATTACCCGGCGTTCCCGATTGTGCCTCTGTGGGCGAATTCTAAGCATCAGAGCGAGCTTGAGGGGCGCAGAGCGAAGATCGACGCTTATGATCTGATCGAGTCCGGCTTTGCGAATGACCTTGATGACGCAAGCCAGATTTATTGGACTCTGGAAAATGCAGGCGGCATGGACGATGTTGATTTGGCAGAGTTTGTGCAGAGAATGAAGACGGTCAAGGCGGCTGTTATGGATAATGAAGGAGCGAAGGCAACAGCCCACACAATCGATGTGCCGTATGCCGCCCGTGAAGCTGTCCTCACCCGACTCCGTGCTGATTTGTACGAAGATTTTATGGCCCTTGATACGAAGAATATCGCCGGAGGTGCTGTAACTGCTACGCAAATCATGGCGGCGTATGAACCGCTTAACAATAAGACTGACGAGTTCGAGTATTGCGTAGATGATTTCCTGAACGGCATCTTTGTGGTGGCAGGAATCACGGACGAAGACCCGACGTTTACCCGGTCACAGATTGTCAATGCTCAGGAAAATGTGCAGACGCTTTTGCAGGCGGCGCAATATCTCCCCGAGGACTATGTTACTGAGAAGATTCTGAACTATCTTGGCGATGGCGACCGTGTGGAAAATATCATGCAGGAGAAGGACGAGGACGATATGATCCGAATGACCGGCGGTGAAGATGAAGGTGGAGACGAGGAAGGCGCACTCAATGACCTGCTGTCTCAGCTCGATGATCTTGATGCGGCACTCGCCGGTATTGAAGGCGATGAAGATGAGGAGGACGAAAAATAATGGCCTATTCATCGAAATACTACGATCCGCAAAAAGCCCATGAGTATTACATGAAGCACCGAAATCTGAAGGGCCGCAGGACTCTGAACGAGAAGGGCAAGGCGGCCAAGGCCACAGTCAAGGCGGCTATGGATACCGAGAAGAAAGCAACCATCCAGAAACTGAAGGATGCCGTTGACTCCAAGGTTACCGAGGTAAAGGGAAAGATCCAAGCCCTCAAGGACGCACGAAAGCAGGAGCTTGCCGGGTTCAAGTCTGAATCTGAATCACTAACAAAAGAGTCGAAAGCCCTTACTGAAGAATCTAAAAGAATCTCTGCCATGCCGAAAGGTCCGGCAAAGGAACAGGCTAAAGCGGAACTCAAGAAGAAGAGAGAAGCACTGAGCGGAAAACGAAGCGATCTGCAAAGCAGGCGTGATGCCGCAAAGCAGAAGTATGCAAAGGTGCAGGAAACTGTGAAGGGAGCACGGCAGGCGATTGCTGAACTGAAGAAACAGTTTACTTCCGCAAGGAAGGATATCACAGCGCAGTATAAGGCGAGTTATGAATCTGAGGTGGAGAAGATCAAAGCGGACTCCAGTATGACGAAGGTTGCCGGTAGCTCCGGAAAGAAGAAAAAGAGTAAAAAATAATGGATCAGGTCCACAAGGAAACCGATGAAAAACTGAAAGAGATCGAGGAAAAGGTCAAATCTGTCTATGATACTGCACAGAAAGAAGCGAAAGAAAAGCTCGATACCTATCTGAAGCAGTTTACTGACGAAGATAAGGAAAAGCAGGCCGATGTGCAGGCCGGGGATATGACTTGGACTCAATACAAAAAGTGGAGACAGAATAAGATTCTGACCGGCAATCGGTACCGGGCTATGTTTGAACAGTTGACCAGTGATTATGTCAATGCGGATAAAATAGCCATGAGCATAGTCAACGGGTTTACCCCGGAAGTCTATGCCATGAACCATAACTACGGCACCTACGAGGCCGAAAAGGGGGCCCTCGTCGATACGTCCTACACCCTGTACGACCGGCAGACCGTGGAGAGACTGATTCGTGACGATCCTGATCTTTTGCCTAAAGCTACTGTGGATATCCCAAAGGACAAGCGGTGGAACCGGCAAAAACTGAACTCTGCGATTACACAGGGAGTATTACAGGGTGACTCGATTCCGGATATCTCTAAGCGTCTGCAAAGCGTTACAGATATGGACAGGAGGGCGGCTATCAGAAATGCCCGGACTATGACCACATCGGCTGAGAACGGAGGGCGGCAGGATTCGTATACCCGGGCTGAGAGCATGGGAATCAAAATGAAGAAGCAGTGGATGGCCACGCTCGATAGCACTACCCGTGATTCTCATGTAATGGCTGACGGGCAGGTTGTGGGAACGAAAGACACGTTCCATCTCATGCACGGCGAACTGGAGTACCCCGGAGACCCGGCAGGACCACCCGCCGAGACTTACAACTGCCGGTGTACGATGGTGGCCGTCGTGGACGGCGTAGACCCGTCTATCCGCCCGGATGCCGTGTCCAGAAATTCGAAGCTCGGGGGAATGACATACGACGAGTGGAAGGAAGAGCACCAGCAAAGAGCAGACGCACGGACCGCAAGGGCGTGACATGGGAGGAGCTTCTTGGGTGGAATCCCCCGGAGGACGCAGATATCTAACATGGGAAACGTAAACATTGGTATTATAAAGGATAACGTCGACGAATATCTGAAAGCCGTGGATGCCGCAAAGCAGAGAGGGCTCGAAAAAGTGGGTCTTACTGCCGAGAGGTATGCAAAGGCTCTGTGTCCTGTGGACACCGGAAGGCTCCGCAATTCTATCTCCCACGCAGTTGAGGGGGACTCTGCGTACATCGGCACAAATGTTGAGTACGCGCCCTATGTCGAAATGGGGACCGTTCGCACCAGAGCCCAGCCGTACCTCAAGCCTGCCGCGCAGGACCACGCGGACGAGTACAAGAAACTGCTTCTTGACGAGCTCCATAACGCGTGATGTAGTGTTGTATTGTGTTTCATGGGACGCAACACAATATGCGCCCGGTCAAGATTGGAGAAGTAGCAATCAGTTTCGATAAGAAGAAGGTTTATAACCTCTGGACCGATTTTTCTAAATTGTCGGAAAAACAGAAAAAGGTTTTAGAAAAGTCTGATAAATATTGGTTTGATTTCTTTGATAGGGGATGAACTATCCTGCATTTTCATGAAGTATTTCGGTACATTTTGGTAAACTTCCCTATACGATTTTCTCCTATAGCGACTTTACTAAAATGTACTTATTTACTTCACGTTACATTAAAAAAAATAGAAAAGAATATAAAATAATATATATAAATTACCAAAAGAACAAATGTTCGGTGAAGGATAAAGGGTACGTGTAACTGATTTTGTTACAAATGTCAATAATCTGACGATTTTCTAAGGAGTCTGACAATATGGCAAAGGGTTTTGATGTCATCCTCAAAGACAATAGTAAAGAGATACTAGAAGAACTTGAGTCAAAGAAAGATGTTATACTGGAAGAGTGGGGCCTTACCGCAGAGCGGTTTGCGAAACTCGGCTGTACTGTTAAAGAAGGCTCCGACCGAAAGGCCGGGGCCTTCGCTTGCGTTTATCAAAATTGTGTGATACATTTATGGTGATCAAATGCCGAAGAACCGGCACCGAAGGAACATTATGTGAATAGTTTGTGAGGACAGCGATTAGCTATCGTTTCAAAGCCCAACCTTTGATTACTCACTAACTATATATCTTGTTGGGAGGATTTGCACAATGTGGGTAAAGATTGCAGGGCATCCAAATTATTCTGTTAGTAATGATGGGAATGTGAGAAATGACAGAACCGGAAGGATACTGACTCCGGTCAAAACAAAAAACGGTTACTTGCGTGTTGGATTAGATAAAAAACTGTGCAGAATACACAGGCTTGTTGCTGAAAATTTTTTAGAAAATCCGAATGGTTTACAACAAATAAACCATATTGACGGAAACAAAGAAAACAATAAAGCAGAAAACCTTGAGTGGTGCACAGCAAGTCAGAACATCATACATGCGCAAAAAATCGGCTTAAAGAAAATCAATTACGAGGGAATAAAAAATCCGAAATCAGTCATCCAAATGTCGCTTGATGGAAATGTGATTGGGATTTTTGAAAGCACAATGGACGTTCAACGAGAGTTAGGGTTTGATGCAAGCAATATATCCAAAGCGTGTAGAAATGTTCAAAAATCATCATACGGTTATAAATGGCAGTATGCCAATTTATAATAATTAACCGACACAAAAGAAACTGTGTCAAAACCTTTCGAACACAAAAGAAATTGTGGCGAAGAAAAGTAGAACAGGGGATTAAGGTTCATGCTAACAAGAAAGTTTTTATCAGCACTTGGCATTGAAGCAGACAAGATTGACGAGATCATTTCCGCTCACACTGAGACTGTGGACGCGCTGAAGGAAGAGCGCGACAAGTACAAGGCAGATGCGGACAAACTTCCGGAAGTCCAGAAGGAGTTGGACGATCTGAAGAAAACTGCGAACGATGCGGACGGCTACAAGAAGAAATATGACGATGAGCACGAGGCTTTTGAGAAGTACAAGGCCGAGGTAGATGCGAAAGCTGCAGAGCGGTCGAAGCAGGACGCTTACAGGGATCTGCTCAAAGAAGCTGGCGTTTCTGAAAAGCGGATCGACAGCATTCTGAAGATCACTGATCTTTCTTCTGTGGAGCTGGACAAGGATGGCAAGGTCAAGGGTGCCGAGGATATTGTGAAGGGCATCAAGACCGAGTGGGCTGATTTCATTGCCACGGAGACGAAGACGGGAGCTGATGTTTCGAACCCGCCTGACAATACTCATGGAAATACTTTCGACCAGATGAGCCTTGCAGACAAGATGAAGTATGCCAACGAGCATCCGGACGATACCGGGGTCAAGGCATGGCTCAATAAGTGAGGTTAAATTATGCCAGGAATTTTTGATAGCAAGTATTTTAATACTGAAGTATTTGGCAAGTATCTGGAGACGGTTCCAAGGGTGAAGCAGAACGCACTGCTCAAGGCAGGTGTTCTTCGGACTCGTTCTGATCTCAAGACGATGCTGACAGACCAGACAGGTGGAAACTTCATCACTGTGCCGATGAACGGCCGCATTGGTGGAGATGTCCTCAACTATGACGGTTCGACCAATATCACGGCAACAGGGCTTGGAACGTATCTCCAGTCCATGATTGTAACCGGTCGTGCAAAGGCTTGGCAGGAGAAGGATTTTACCTACGATATCACCGGGAAGAATTTCATGGAGGTGATTGCATCGCAGGTCGGAGACTACTGGGACGATGTGGACGAGGCTACGCTCCTCGCGATTCTTTCCGGAATTTTCGGCGTTACCGCAGGAAACTTCTCCGCGAATAACACCTATGATATCTCCGCAAGTGCAGGTGATGCCGGAAAGGTCGGGCCGACTACTCTGAACAGTGCGATTCAGAAGGCCGCAGGAGCAAACAAGAATATCTTTACTCTGGCGATCATGCATTCTGAGGTTGCGACTAACCTTGAGAACCTTCAGGTTCTGGAGTACGCAAAGCAGACCGACGAGAATGGTATTCAGAGGGAGACCGCTCTTGCAACATGGAACGGCAGAACGGTCCTTATTGATGACGACGTGCCGACTGCCACGGCAGGAAGTGGAGACACCGCTTACACCAAATACACGACGTACATTCTGGGACAGGACGCATTCGATTACTGCGACTGCGGTGCGAAGGTTCCGAACGAGACTTGGAGAGATCCCCACACTGACGGTGGTATGGATGAGCTGATCACCAGACAGCGCAAGCTGTATGCTCCGAGAGGATTTTCCTTCGTCCAGCCGGGTACTCCGATTGTCTCTCCTACCGATGCACAGCTTTCCACGGCGGCACGGTGGACGCTCGTAAAGGATAATGAGGGATCTGGATTCTATCCGACAAAGGCAATTCCGATCGCAAGAATTATTTCTCGCGGATAATCGAGGAGGCAGGCCATGATGCTCGGGGAAGTATGTCAGGAGATCAACAACTGGTTCGATAAAAAGAGGTACTTCGGGAAGTTTGTGATCTCGGATGGCGTACTTCAACCCGGGGATTTTGAGCTTCTCGATGGACAGTATTTTCGAATCATCGGATCGACATTTAACGACGGAGTTTATCGATACCCTGCTGAAAAGCTAGCCGATGAAACTTTCAGCGGGGCGATTTGGGCAATGGCCGTTCCTCCTGCGGTCATTGCCATTTCAAATGAAATAGAAGACTGGGTAAACAAGTACACCGACGCGATGAACAGCCCATACCAGTCGGAGTCCTTCGGTGGATATTCGTACACCAAGAAATCATCTAGCGAGTCCTCTAGGAGTGATTCCCCTACTACTTGGCAGGGGGTGTTCGCTTCTAGACTGAACAGATGGAGGAAGATATGTCCTTACTTACCGAGATGATGGAGAAATTTCACATCATGGACAAGGTAACCTCTGACGACGGCTATGGTGGTGTTACAACCGAATGGAAAGAGGGGGCCGTAATTGAAGGTGTTGCCACATTTGATTCGTCCATGCAGGCAAGAGCGGCTGAAAAGCAGGGTGTTACGTCCATGTACACGGTCACAACTTCAAAATCCGTGGTTCTGCAGTATCATGACGTTATCAAGCGGGATCGAGACGGGAAGGTCCTCAGAATCACTTCGGATGGTGATGATAAGTACACGCCGACATCTGCAAGCCTTGACATGCGACAGGTGACCGCTGAAGAGTGGGTGATTCCGAATGACTAAGGCGCAGGCAATCTACAATTTCTGGTCCAGTTTTGGTTTGAAAGCCTTTGATAGCCAGAGTGTTCCGGACGGAAGCGATTCCCCGAGTTTTCCATATATCACCTATGAAACATCTACTGGCGCAATCGGAGCGCAGATGACGCTGGCAGGAAATCTGTGGTACAGATCTACTTCGTGGAAAGACGTATCGGATAAAGCGGACGAGATCGCGGAAAAGATTACTACCATGGACGCGGTGAAAATCGACACTGGATACATGTACGTATCCATCCCGGAGCTTTCCCCGTTTGCACAGAGGCTCGCGGATCCAAACGACGATATGGTCAAACGGGTCTATCTGAATGTCCAGTTTGAGTTTCTCACAAGTTATTGATTGAAGGAGCGAATGATGGGAAAATTTACAGTTATTCCTAAAGATACATTTGACGATCTCCAGCTTGATGCCGGGGTCGTCCTTACGAGTTTCGACCCGGCTAAACCGGATGTAGCTGATGATGCGATTGTATGTGCCACGACTGGAGGTATCACGGTTTCCTGTGTCCCGACCTACTCCGATTGGGGCGAGGATGTGGATAACTGCCCGAACAACATGAAAGAGCTGAAGCACCTGGATTCGTGGGAATGCAAGATGTCGTTTTCAGCGCTTGGCACGTCACCGAAGATGATTAGAATGGCTCTCGGTGCGGCTGATATTGACGGCACGGATACCACAAAGGTCATTCCCAGACGAGATCTGAAACAGTCCGATTTTGCTGATTTATGGTGGGTGGGGGATAAGGCGGACGGTGGCCTTGTGGCGGTCCAGCTCAAGAACGCACTTTCTACCTCTGGATTCTCTCTGAAGACCACGAAAAATGGAAAAGGACAGCTTTCTGTGGAGTTCACAGGCCATGTTTCTATCGAGGACCAGAACACAATGCCGATGGTGTTTTATTCCACAGCTGCATGAACATAATAGGCGAGGTAAAGAATGAAACTTTCTGATATTAAAGGCGAAGCGGCTCTTGATGCGTTTGCAGATATGATTGACCCGGCAATGGAGATTATGACAGACCCGGCTATTGCGACAGCGTACAAAGACCCGAACACAAACAATGCTCAGGTCATCGGGCTGATTATCAAGGGGCACAAACAGGCCGTCATTCGGATTATGGCAATCCTTGACGGAAAAGACCCGGAGACGTATGCAGACGAAATCGGAATTCTGACCTTGCCTGCAAAGCTGATGGAGATCATCAACGACCCGGAAGTGCGAAGCCTTTTTCACTTGCAGGGACAGAAACAGGTCGTAGTGTCTTCTGGCTCTGCTACGGGGAATACAACGGGAAAAGAGAATTAAAGCCGTTCATGCGGTATGTGATGGCCCGGTATGCACAGCAAGTAGAAGCTGACGCATATCGGGTTTATGTTACCGATTCATTAAAAATCATGGCATCAAATCTTGCGAACGGTATTGGCGGAACTGAAATTAGCGAAAGATACTACGACATGGTTCATATAAAAATTGAAACAAGATCTTCCGATGAGATCATTTCCGGCATAAAAGGCAAGCTGGAGAAAGCTATGGAGGAATAAACCATGGCATTTGATATATTCGATTTGGCGGCGAAAATTTCGCTGGATTCCACGGCTCTTGAAGAAGGATTACAGAAAACACAGGGAAGTCTGAGTGCAGGCGCAGTTGCAATGGGAAACCTTGCATCGTCTGCAATCAGCACAGCACTCAGCAAGACCGTGGATTTTGCAAAATCATCTATCAAAGCCGGTGCGGATTTTGATTCTGCAATGGCACAGGTTGCGGCCACGTCCGGCGTGACCATGGACGAACTGAACAGCAATGTGGTTACTGTGGGAGACTTCACGGGAAGCCTGCGTGATTTCGCACAGCAGGAAGGTGCTACAACGGCGTTTTCAGCGACTCAGGCGGCAGAGGCATTGAATTATATGGCTCTTGCCGGATACGATGCTACTACGTCCGTTCAGATGCTTCCTAACGTCCTGAATCTTGCGGCGGCTGGCGGTATGGACCTTGCGGCGGCATCGGACATGGTTACTGACGCACAGTCAGCTCTGGGCCTCTCCCTTGATGAGACAAACGTTATGGTTGACCAGATGGCAAAGGCATCTTCAACCACAAATACTAGCGTTTCACAGCTTGGCGAAGCTATTCTGACAGTCGGCGGTACTGCAAAGAGCATGAAGGGCGGCACGGAGGAACTTTCTGCCGTCCTCGGCGTTCTGGCGGATAACGGTATCAAAGGCGCAGAAGGCGGTACGCACCTGCGGAACATGATCTTGTCGTTATCTTCTCCCACAAAGGACGCACAGCAGGCGATGGATGAACTTGGCCTGTCTCTTTATGACAGCCAAGGGAACATGCGAGAGTTGGATGATGTCTTCCAAGAGCTGAACGAAGACATGAAAAGCATGACCGATGAGCAGAAGACTCAGACCATTGCCGCAATTTTTAACAAGACGGATATCAAGGCCGTCAATGCTCTGCTCGGCACAAACAAAGAAAGGTGGGAAGAAGTTTACGCCGCTATTGATGACTCCGCAGGGGCCGCACAACAGATGGCTGATACACAGCTCGATAACCTGTCCGGCGATATTACAATCTTCCAGAGTGCTCTGGAAGGTGCTCAGATTGCGATTTCTGACGGTCTTTCTCCGACCCTTAGAGAGTTTGTACAGCTTGGTACAGAAGGGCTGTCTGAGGTCACACAAGCGTTGAAAGAGGGCGGCGTATCGGAAGCCGCAAACGCTCTGGGTGGGTGGCTTGCGGATGCGCTTGCCAAGGTAACAGAGATGATCCCCTCGATTATTGAGGCGGGGATTCAGGTTATCATGGGTCTTGTATCCGGTATGGGACAGGCAATGCCGCAGATCATCTCTACGGCGGGGCAGTCTATTTCCACACTCGTGCAGGGGTTCGCGCAGAACTTTCCCCGTGTCGTGGCAGAGGGGATGGAGGTCGTTTCCAATATTGCCAATGGCATCGTGGAAGGGCTTCCGAAAGTAGCCGAGCAGGGGGTGCAGATCATTACTACCCTCGCAGAGGGGATCTCGCAGAACCTGCCGCAGATCGTTGAGACCGTTGTGCATGTTGTCTCTCAACTTATCACTACTATTGCCGAAAATCTTCCGCTAATCATTGCCGCAGGCGTGCAGGTCCTGCAGGCCCTCGTGGAAGGGATTGCGAATAGCATCCCGGAGATGATCGGGACCGTTATTACGGTAATTGAAGCCATCGGAGAGACAATCGTTGAAAATCTCCCGGCTATCATCGAATCTGGACTCGAACTGCTTCTCGCGCTGGCACAGGGAATCGCGGATAATCTTCCGGAGATGACAGACACCATCATCGAAGTTATCACACAGATCATCACTGTCATCATAGAACATTTGCCGGAGATCATAGAAGTGGGTGTTGAAATTCTCATTGCGTTGGGGAAGGGGTTGATCGACACCATTCCCGTCCTTGTCGCTGACATCCCGCAAATTATCGACGCGATAAAGAATGCATTTCTTGATATTGACTGGGGCGCAGTGGGTTCGAACATTATTGATGGAATCAAGAGTGGCATTTCCAGCGCGGCAGGAAGAATTGCTGATGCGGCGAGGGAGGCGGCAAGAAAAGCACTTGATGCGGCAAAGGATTTTCTTGGCATACATTCCCCTTCTACGGTATTCCGGGACCAGATCGGTAAATACATGGCGCTCGGCATGGCAGAAGGCTTTGAAGACAACATTCCTGTGGATGACATGCAGAATTCCCTTGACGGTATGGTGAATGGCCTTTCCACAACAAAGGTTAAGGGAAATAACGGAAACGTCGTTTCCACGTCTGATAATTACACGTTCAACATCTATCAGCGAGAAGGAGAGAACGATACCGAATTTGCAAGAAGAATTGCCGATATCATCAATTCTGACGTGCAGAGAAAGAGGGCGGTGTACGCATGAAACATTGGTTAATCTATGATGGAAAACCGCTGTCAGATTTTGGGTGTTATATCACGAATGCGGCGCAATACAATACCCCCAAAAGGGATACAACAAAGAAATCCATTCCGGGCAGGAATGGTGATCTGACGATTGATAATGGAAGGTACGAGAACATACCCGTTAAATATAGTGCGTATATTTACGAGAATGCAGAAGAGCAGATGGACTGGCTCAATGCGTTTTTGATGTCTCGCACGTCGTATGCAAGACTGGAAGACACCGTACACCCAGAAGTTTATCGAATGGGGAAGATTTCGGGGCCCATCGAGCACAAAACAACAAATGATGCCGCAATGTCGTCTTTCACTCTGGAATTTGACTGCAAGCCACAGCGATTTCTCAAAGATGGAGAATTGTGGAGGACTGTTGCGAGTGGTATAATTTTGTATAACAGGACATGGTTTGCGGCAAAACCTTTAATTCGTGTTTCCGGGGCGGGAACGGTCGCCATAGGAGACACTGCGGTGACAATCGCAAATAACTCCTATGGTAGTATTGATATTGATTCGGAAACCATGGATTGTTACTCGGGATCGGCAGACTGCAATGGCCTTATGACTGGTAATTTCCCAGAGCTGGCTACTGGAGAAAACAGAGTTACTTTTTCTGGGTTTTCTTCTGTAAAGATTAAGCCCAATTGGTGGACATTATGATTCCTATTCTTTATAACGAAACTGAAAGAGAATTTAAGACAAACGGAATCGGAAGATTGGTTGATGCCATTTCATGCACTGTTACAGAAGAGCGTAACGGCGAGTATGAACTCGAAATGGAGTATCCAGAATCTGGAAAACTGTTTAAGGAATTAAAGCATTCCAGGATTATTGGAGCGGTCCCCTCTGAAGATGCCGCCATACAGGGCTTCGAAATTTACAAAATCAGCAAGCCGATTAACGGTGTTATTACTGTAGACGCACGGCATGTCAGCTACAGACTTTCTCATGTTCCCACACTGCTTGACGGCACTGTGGTTTCTTCTGCGCAGAGCGCATTGCAGATGCTTTTCGACCGAGCGATGGTTTCCCATCCGTTCTCTTTTACAACAGATGTCACAAAGGCGGGGACTTTTGATTCGGATGGCCTTTACTCCATTCGGGGAATGCTTGCAGGGACAACGGGATCTATCCTGCAATCATTTGGTGGGGAGTACGAATTTGATAACTGGCGCGTGATTTTGCACAGTGCCAGAGGGACAAAGACAGATGTTGTTCTGGACTACGGCAAGAATATTACGGATTTCAAACAGGAAGAAAACATCGAGAATACCTCGACCTCCGTAGTTGCATACTGGGAAAACAGTTCCTCTGATTCCGGTGTAACACGAGTTGTGGGGGACATTCAGAACTCTGACAACGTGAATAGGTTTCCTTATAACAGACCGTTACTGCTTGACTGTTCGCAGGATTATGAGGATGCCCCCACAAAAGGTCAGCTAAACGCCAAGGCGCAGAGCTACATCAAAGCAAACAACATCGGGGTTCCGTCCGTGTCGATTGATGTCTCTTTCGTGGCGCTCTGGCAGACAGAGGAGTACAAAGACATCGCGCCGCTGGAAAAGGTCCATCTCTGCGATACATTGACGGTGCGATTTTCCAAGCTGGGTGTGGAGACGACCGCAAAGGTTATAAAAACCGAATACAACGTGCTGATGGACCGGTACAACAAAATTTCCATCGGAGATACTAAGTACACGCTGGCGGACACAATCCTAAACATCAATGACGAGATCAAGCAAACATCCGATAAAATAGCCACAGATATGCAGAATGCCATCGATCACGCAACACGACTGATTAACGGCGGACTCGGTGGCTATGTGGTGATCACGCCCAACGAAACGACTGGGTATCCGGAAGAGATCCTCATTATGGACACCCCGTCGAAGCAGACTGCAAAAAATGTTATTCGACTGAATAAAAACGGAATCGGGTTTTCTCTGGGGAATGGTTATGACGGGCCGTTCCAGAGTGCATGGACGATTGACGGAGCGTTTAACGCGAATTGGATTACTACAGGCGTATTAAGGGCAGGGTTGATTAAAGCCGGGGTATTATCGGATAAAGCTGGGAATTTTTATCTCGATACAGAATCCGGCAATCTCCGCATGAAAAACGGGACGTTTGAGGGCAGTGTAACAGGCTCGACAATAACAGGCTCGACAATAACAGGCTCGACATTTCAGACAGCGGATTCTGGTAAACGGGTTGTGATTGTGAATGGGGATGCCACCGTTAATGGTTATGACGGGAATACACTGCATACCGTGCTCGATCTGGTATCCAGTTGGGGCGGAACATTGCTGATTGACACTGATAAAGCGCTTGCCATTAGAGCGCCAAAGCTGATCGTTTCCAATGTATCGCAAGGGGATAAAGAAGGAACGGGGACCAAAGCAGTTACCATTGATTCCCCATTCGTGACGAAAGTTGATAAGAACATGGGCGATGGCAGTCACCCCACGAGTGAGCTGTGGATATCCGGTTCTGACCATGGGGTTTACTGTACACTGCCAGTCTTCCTTAATGTTACTTATGGCGGTTCCAAAATCATTAACGGCTTTGTTTGTGGTTCTGCAACAGAAACGATCAAAACGATTTGACGGAGGGGCGAAATGATTATTGACCGAGAAGGCAATATCTATCAGGGCTTTGTAGGAAAATACGGCATTGTCGT
>Ga0256405_10008343_pt1 | contig 14910 bp, 11 predicted proteins | sample RumenRJG_02DNA_FD_189096 | JGI IMG/M metagenome (GOLD analysis project Ga0256405, IMG submission 189096) | Bovine rumen microbial communities from Lethbridge, Alberta, Canada - RJG_02 | ecosystem: Host-associated > Mammals > Digestive system > Stomach > Rumen | place: Canada: Alberta... | reverse complement strand
GCTCAAGGGCATCGGCAATCATTGACTCAATCTTGCCGCGGGAGTTGTTGGCATAGAGCACATTGTTCTGTATTCCGGCAAAGCCTAAAAGGGATGCGGTAAGTTCCCGGTCCAGAGGCAGGGGAACACCATAGCTTGCGGCAGATCCTAAAGGAGAGCGGTTATTGAGGTCATATGCTGCCTTCAAGAATGCTATGTCATCCAGAAGCTCCTCTGCAAAAGCAGCACCCCACAGTCCTACAGAGGAAGGCATGGCAATCTGCATATGGGTGCGGCCAGGCATAGGAACATTCTTGTTTTTCTCTGCAAATGCAACCAGGGAATCCACCAGATCAAGGGCTTTATCCATAATCTGCAGCAATCTTGTCTTGGCATAGAACCGGGTTGCTGTAAGAACCTGGTCATTTCTGGACCGGCCAGTGTGCACCTTCTTTCCAGCTTCTCCCAGCTTTGCAGTCAGGTAGCCTTCTATTGCAGTATGACAGTCTTCGTCCGAAAGCTTAATCTCGAACTTCCCTTCCCTGTCCAGCTTTATAATCTCAAGAAGAGCAGCTTTAAGAGCCTTGAATTCAGCTTTTGTAAGAATCCCGATCTCAGAAAGCATCTGGATATGGGCAATGCTGCAAAGGCAGTCTGACACCACCAGATTCTTGTCCAGAATATAATCGTTTCCTACAGTGAACTTCTCAAGAAGCTCGTTCAAATCATAGTTCTTAAACCACAGTTTAGCCATGTCTCAATCCTTATATCAAAGCTTTATCCGTTTTGTTCCAATAAGCTGGAAAGGAAGCTCAAAACTCTTAAGATAGGGGGAGCTGCTCTTGCAATAAAGAGTTCCCTTGAAGTCGAAGCGCACATCCTGCTCGCTCAGCACAAGGGCATAGGCCTCTGATACCATGCTGCTGGTGCGGAGTGCTATATTCAGAGGTATGTCACCTTTCTGGGCCGGCCTTACCAATATCTGGCGCCTAGTATTTCCGGCTGCCCACTTTGTATTGTTTATGATCAATGAATAATCCACCCTTTCCAGATGAATATCAAAACCGTTTTTATTCTGCAGAGAAGCAGTGACAGCAAAGACTACCTGCTCCGGCTCCATAGATGTAAGCTGGATAGAATCCAGGTTCACCACCGGCTTCTTGAGCATAGGCAGTTCACCTGTCGCCACAACAGAGTTGGTGGATTTTCCGAAAATAGGAAGCTTGAAATTAAAGTCTGCAGTCACAGTATATGGGACAGCATCTACCCTCTGCAAAGAAGGATGTTTCTTGTACAGATCATCAAAAGGAATAGAGACAGGTATCTGAAGTTCTTCCACCGTATTGGGGGCAATCTTCCCTTTATCCGGCACAGCTTCTGACTTATAGAGTATATCTCCCAGCTTAAGGCTCCAGTTTACCTGTGGATAATCTATGGATATAGAGTTGAGGTTTTTTATCTTGATATTAAGAATTCCCTCGATTGAATCAAAGGTAAGGGATGTGATATCAAGCCCTTCTGTTGTTACATCAGGCTTGTTGAACACCGACTGGATAGGGTTCTTGAAGTCTGCCATACCGGACTGACATATTAAAAAGAGGAAAACAGATAAAAATAATACAAGAGATTTTTTCCTGATCATTATCCCTTCTTTCTTATAATATATCCCTTTTTCAGCATTTTGTCTGTCTTTATATATGCAATTTTACCATGATCTGTCTTAGGAACAGGCTGCATATCCTCATCCAGGAGAGTAAAGCCTTCATCTTTCATAAAAAGAAGATCCGGACCTATATATTCAATGCTGTCAGAGGCAAGAATTTGATTCTTGACATCAAGCCGGTAAAGTCCCTTGCCCACCTGCTCTTCTATGCTGCCCAGAAACTGTGCCTCGGACATATAGGACTTGAAGGTAGGCATCTCAATATCATCCTTGCCATAATAGAAGCCGGTGGAGAATTCCCGATGGCTTACATTGAAAATCTCATCCACATAGGGTTGGGGGTCCTCTTTTGAAATTCCGTCGATATAATCCAGCTGTTTCCGGTAAGCCCGTGTTATCACAGCTGTGTAGTAGATGGACTTCATACGTCCTTCAATCTTTATGGAGTCCACCCCAGCATCTTTAAGCTCCTTGAGATGATCTATCATGCACAGATCTTTTGAAGAGAGAATAGATGTGAAGTTCTCTCCCTGAACAACAGGGAAATATTCACCGGGCCGTTCCGATTCCTCCAGCACTCTGTACTGCCAGCGGCAGGAATGGGCACAGTCTCCCTGATTGGCACTGCGGTCTGCCAGATACTTGCTCAGGAAGCAGCGGCCTGAATAAGCCAGGCACATAGCGCCATGGGCAAAGACCTCAATCTCAAGTCCAGGCACATTATTCTTTATAGCCTCAATCTCCTTAAGAGACAGCTCCCTTCCCAGAACTATGCGTTTTATGCCCATATCCCGGTACATCTTGGCAGCCTCGGTATTAACACAGTTTGCCTGGGTGCTTAAATGGAGTTCCTTATCAGGGAAGTTCTTCTTGAGGAAACCTAATATTCCGATATCGCTGACAATAAAGCCATCCAGAGGATACTGATGTATGTAGTCGGATTCCTTCTCAAGAGTCTCTATATCAGAGTCATGGAAGTAGATGTTCAGTGCAGTGTAGAGTTTTTTATTGCCCTTTACCCTGCGGATAGCCTCGTATTCATCGGCCGAGAAGTTGTCTGCCTTGGCACGGAGCGAGAAGTTCTTTATCCCTATATATGCTGCGTCGGCACCATATTCATAGGCATAGTAGAGTTTTTCTATATTTCCGGCCGGGGATAAGAGTTCCATTCTTCAATGGTATAATTTTTTCAGCCAACTGTAAAGTGTGTCTCCCCATCCATAATTCATACCAAAGCCATGACCGCCAGTCTCACGGAGGACAAACTCATGGCTTACGCCAGCCTCGGTAAGAGCCTGGTCCAGGTCAACGCTGTTGCGGTAATCCACAGTCTCGTCATCCTTGCAGGCCAGAAGGAACACAGGAGGCATATCTTTTGTCATCTGGTTCTCCATAGAGAACTTATGTCTGACCTCATCTGAGGCACTGCGGCCCAGCAGGCTTAAGCGGGACCAGCGGTGGGCATAGGGCTTTTCCATGGAGACAACAGGATAGACAGGAATGACAAAGTCAGGCTTAAGGCTTACAGAAGTTTCAATACCAAGATCCTTCAGGAAGCTATGGCTGCCAAAAGCTCCTGCCATGGTGACCAGGTGACCGCCGGCAGAAAAGCCGATTGCACCTACCCTGTCAGGGTCAATACCATACATGGCAGCATTTTCCCGGACAAGCTGCATAGTGCGCTGGAAATCCTCAATCATAGCCGGATGATGATAACCATCCATGGCAACACGATATTTTAGAACAAATGCGTGGAAACCCCGCTCTGTAAACCAGGCAGCCACATCATGTCCTTCGGTTCCCATGCTCCTGTGGTGATAGCTTCCGCCATGGCATATTATTACAGCCGCATGGGTATCTGTCTCTGCATCAGGGGCATAGGCATAAAAGCAAGAACGCTCATTCCGCATGGAATGAACGTTCTTCCAGAGATATACCTTCTCCTGGCCCCACACTGTGGTCAGGGCCAGGAAGAAGACAACTGCGAGACAGGTTATCCGCCTCATTTAACAATTCCAATAATAATCTTCTGTCCATTTCTGTTGATCTGGAACATCTTCTTGCTGGACTTGTCATTCAGGGCATTATAGAACTCAAGCATGTTTGTGACAGGCTTATCGTTGATCTCCTGAATAATATCGCCGGCTCTGAGGTTAGCCTGCTCTGCAGCTGTACCCTGTGATACTGCCACAATCATGACTCCCTTGATATCCCCAAGCTCGCCCTTTGTCCTCATCTTCTCATCGATATTGATGGCAAGGAAGCCTGGATATACATCATGGTTGGCCTGAACTTTTTCTTCATCGTCCCTAGCCTCAAGAACTACACTCAGAGTCATCTCCTTCTTGTTTCTGATAAGTGTGAATACAGCTTTCTCCTTAGGAGCAATAGTGCCGATAACCTTAGTCAGCTGTGTTGAATCGCTGATTACAGTTCCGTTGATCTTGGTGATGAAGTCGCCAGGAAGAATTCCAGCCTTGTCTGCCGGAGAATCCTTGAATACACCGAGAATAAGTCCACCGCCCTTGTTTCCAAGTCCTAAGTCCTTTCTCAGGTCAGGATAGCTGTTCTCATCCACTGTATCGATGGAAACACCAAGCCAGCCATATTCCACCTTTCCTTTTGTAATGAAATCGTTGGCAATACGCTTTGCATTGTTTGACGGGATGGCAAAGCCAAGTCCTACGCTGCCTCCGCTCTGGGTTGCAATCCAGGTGTTGATTCCCACAACCTCCCCTTTCATATTGACCAGGGCTCCACCGGAGTTACCTGGGTTGATTGAGGCATCGGTCTGGATATAGTCGGTATAGCTTGAGATATTGCCGGTGCTCTTTCTCTGAAGACCGCTGACAATACCCATTGTGACAGTGGATTCATACCCATATGGTGTACCTATAGCCAGTACTATGTCACCTACTTCAAGAGAATCGGAGTCGCCGAAGGTTGCTACAGGAACCTTTTCTGAACACTTGAATGATACAAGGGCCAAGTCCATTCTGTCATCAGCACCCACTTTTGTGGCCTCAAACTTCTTGCCGTCAGAAAGCTTTACAGTTATCTGATCTGCCTTTCCGGCAACATGGCTGTTGGTAAGAACATATACTGTGTCACCATCCTGCTTTATGATTATTCCAGAACCAAGGCCTGGACGCTCAAACTCTCTATAGGTCTTGCCGTTTTTTCCGTTGTTGTTATTATTATCGCCACCACGGCCGCCACCGAAGAAGAAATCAAATGGATTCAAGAAATTGAACGGAGTGGTCTCCTGGCGGACAACCTCAACAACATCCAGCTCTACAACAGAAGGAAGCACTTTCTTTGTTATTCCGCTGAAGGAATAATATACTTCTTCCTTAGTACCCGGTACAACCCGCTGATCCTGGGATGGCTGAGATTCGGTAATTCCGCTTTCCGGTTTTGCCTGCTCTGATGAGCCCATGGCAAAAATAATGGAAACAGAGAAAATAAAAATTAAAAGCAAAAGTAAAAATCTTTTAAGACGCATTATTTTATCTCCTGATATTTAAAATATACTCACAAAATACAAACAAGCCAACAGTCAGAATGTTATAAAAAATCTCTTTTTTTTCTATTTGTTAAATGATAAACTGATTATATGCTGTGGAACATTCCTGTCATTGCTGTTATTTTCATATCCTTGGGCGCCATTCTTATAGCAGACCGCTTTATAAAGAACCTGGCAGTATCTATCCTTGCCGGTTCGTTCCTCCTGTCCATCCTGTCAAGACGTACTATAATGGAGACTTTAAAGATAGCTGCATTCAGGATATGGAACTTTGACTCCTGCATGCTGTTTCTGCTTATTTTCCTTATGATAACTATGAGCAACCAGATAAAGGAGAACAATATCATGGCTGCCATGACCGAAGGGCTCAAAGCCAGATTCTCGGGCAAGACACTGCTGGTCTCTGTAACAGCACTTATCGGCTTTATTCCGATGCCCGGCGGGGCTCTGTTCTCTGCACCTCTGGTGGAAGCCTGTGATACAGAGCATCGCCTTTCAAATGATACCAAGACCAGAATAAACTACTGGTTCCGACATGTATGGGAATACTGGTTCCCTCTATATGCCGGTGTAATAATGGCACTTCAGATAACTGGACTTGAGATATGGCAGATGACTTTGGCAAACCTGCCTCTGTCCTTTATCCATATCCTGGCCGGCTATATCTGCATCCTCCGGGGTTTGGACCTGCCGAAGAGTCAGATGGTATCTGGAACAAAACCTCCTGTGATACGGTATCTTCTTCCAATATTCATTATTATCTTCGGATCTGGGCTGCTATCCTGGCTGTTCCCCGGTCTTAAAGCTGTATCCAAGTATCTTCCGCTTATCATCAGCATTCTTATCGCCATGGGCGTTGCCCAGCTGTGGAAACCACTTTCTGCACAAAGCTGGAAACATCTGCTGACGGCAAAGAATGCATGGCGCATGATATGTGTTATTGCAGTGATCACCATTTACAGCGGCTTTATAGGGCAACCTCTTTCCGATGGATCGTTTATGATGGATAAGATGCGGATGGAACTGAGCCAGGCCGGAATACCCAGTGTCCTCTTCTTTGCTCTCCTGCCCCTTATCAGCGGTATGGCAACAGGAATTGCACTGGGCTTTGTAGGAACCAGCTTTCCTATTATATTCTCTCTCCTGGGACCGGATCCAAGCCTGAAAAGCATACTTATAATGGTGATTATCGGGTATGGCTTTGGTCAGATAGGCCAGCTCATATCCCCGGTGCATGTGTGCAATGTGGTTACAAACCGATACTTCAACACAAATCTGTTCAAAAATACACTGTTCATAGCCAAGCCATGCCTTTTTATAGCAGCGGGTTCCATAATAACCTCAGCGGCAGTCTGGCTGCTTATGTAATAAAGTAAAATTACTCCTGTGGCATCTGATTATGCCCTCTTTGCACATCTTGCCGATTTCAGACGAAAGGCCACTCCTGTCCACCTCAAGGTAATCAGCCAGCTCCTGCCTATCATAAGGAATAGTAAATGTATCGTCTCCTGCCTGTTCAGCTACTGTTCCTAAATATGCCAAAAGTTTTTCCCGTGTAGTCCGCTTTGAGACCACATTTATTTTCTGTCCGAACATAAGCCCTTTAGCTGCAACAATCTTAAGCAGGTTAAAAATAATTTGCCGATGGAACGAGCAGGCATTGGTACAAACCTGAGTAATCCGTCTGGCATTCAAAAGCAGGACAGAAGAGTCTTCAGAGGCTACAATATCCACAGGCATCACAGCAATATCAGAACAGGCAAAAACCTCGCCGAAGACTTGGGAGCTTTCCATCTCTGCCACTATGCTCCTGTTGCCGTAATAATCAAGATTGACCATCTGAATCTTTCCATTCAGCACCACACCCAGATTTTCGGCTCTGTCCCCTATTGAGATGATAGCACTGCCTTTTTTACATTCCAGGGTCCTGGCCCCCAGACATCCCAACATGGCAGGAATACAGTTTTTACTGATACCGGCAAAAAGAGGGGATTCATGTAGATAATTACAGAAAAATTTCATAAAAAAACACTATTTGTTGAAAATTCAACATATTTTTTATTCATCATATAGTAAAAAGGTGATGAGGTCAAGAAAATGAAACGGAAGATAATCAGAATAGATGAGAATAAATGCAATGGATGCGGCATCTGTGCCAATGCTTGCCATGAGGGAGCCATTGAAATAATTGATGGGAAAGCAAAGCTGGTGCGGGAGAACTTCTGCGACGGCATGGGTGACTGCCTGCCGGGCTGCCCCACCGGCGCCATAACTTTTGAGGAACGGGAAGCGCCCCAATATGTATCACGGCTTGAGCAGTGGCCCTGCCAGATAAAGTTGGTGCCGGTGAATGCCCCCTTCTTTGACGGTTCAAAGCTGTTGGTTGCTGCTGACTGCACAGCTTATGCATATGCAAATATTCATGAAGAATTTATGAAAGGTAAAATCACAATCATCGGATGCCCGAAGCTGGATGGTATTGATTATTCAGAAAAACTTACTGCAATACTTGCAGAAAACAATATAAGGGAAGTTGTTATAGTCCGCATGGAGGTACCCTGTTGCGGCGGTCTTCAAAGGGCAGCAGAAAATGCAATTAAGACAAGCGGCAAGTTCATTCCATGGCATGTTGTGACAATTTCCAGAGATGGAAAAATACTTGAATAAAAAGGAGATGAAAATGGATACTAGAATGTTTTGTTTTCAGTGTGAACAGACAGCTATGTGCAAAGGCTGCACAGGAATGGCTGGGGTATGCGGGAAAAAGTCTGATACTGCAGCTGCACAGGACAGACTTACCGGCACTTTGGTGGGAATAGGAACTGCTGCAAAAAAAAATCCGGAGAAAATCTCATCAGAACTTTATAAACTGATTATAAGCGGGTTGTTCACAACAGTGACAAATGTCAACTTCAACAACAATACTATAGCAGCTTTGAATGCAAAGATTGAGGCAGAAGCTCTGAAAGCTGGAATCCAGTTCACTGCATATGACATGAATGAAGTATGGAATGCCCAGGAGGATATCAGATCTCTGAAATCCCTAATTCTGTTCGGTATACGGGGCATGGCTGCCTACGCATACCATGCTTCTGTACTTGGATACCATGACAAGACGGTAGAAGCATTCTTCCTACAGGCCCTGGCTGACATAGGCAGCAATTCCTATGGTCTTGCAGAACTGCTTCCAGCTGTTCTTGAAGTAGGCGAAAAAAACTTAAGCTGCATGGCTCTTCTGGACAAGGCTAACACAGAGACTTATGGTCATCCTGTTCCAACAGAAGTTAAACTCAAGGTGGAGAAAGGACCATTTATCATTATTACAGGCCATGACCTCTACGACCTCAGGCAGCTTCTGGAGCAGACAAAAGATAAAGGCATCAATATCTATACCCATGGGGAGATGCTTCCTGCCCACGGATATCCAGAACTTAAAAAGTATACCCACCTTAAAGGAAACTTTGGAACAGCTTGGCAGAACCAGCAGAAGGAATTTGCAAATGTTCCTGCCCCAATCCTCTTTACCACCAACTGTCTTATGCCTCCACGGCCAAGCTATGCAGACCGGGTGTTCACAACAGAACTGGTATCCTATCCAGATATTGTTCATATTGGCGAGGACAAGGATTTTACCCCGGTAATCCAGAAAGCTATGGAACTGGGAGGATACAAAGAAGATACACAGTTCACTGGAATTAACGGCGGCAAGAGCGTAATGACAGGATTTGCAAGGAATACAGTTCTTTCTGTTGCAGACAAAGTCATTGAAGGGGTAAAGAGCGGTGCTATAAAGCATTTCTTCCTGGTAGGAGGCTGCGATGGAGCAAAAGCTGGACGCAACTACTACACAGAGTTTGTCAAGAAGACACCAGCAGATACAATTATACTTACACTGGCCTGTGGCAAATTCAGATTCAACGACCTTGACCTGGGGAACATCGGTGGAATTCCTAGAATTCTGGATATGGGACAGTGCAACGATGCCTACAGCGCAATTCAGGTGGCAGTTGCCCTCTCCAAGGCTTTCGGCTGCACAGTAAACAGTCTGCCCCTCTCCATGGTACTCTCCTGGTATGAGCAGAAAGCTGTATGTATCCTTCTTACTCTGCTTCATCTTGGCATAAGGAATATTCTGCTTGGACCATCCCTTCCTGCATTCATATCCCCCAATGTACTCAAGGTTCTGATAGAGAACTATAACATCGGTCTTATAAGTACTCCGGAGGAAGATTTGAAGAAAATTCTGGGCTAAGCAGTTGCAAACTGGGCTTTTCTACAGTACAATCAGAGTGTTCAGGAGGGAACTATGTACTATACAATGGAGATTGCAGGTGTAAAACGGAATCTGGAGTTATTCCCTATAAATGAGACCACATGCATTGCGGCATTCATTATGTTCGGTGATGTGGAGATAACACAGGCTGCAGCTGCAAAACTTCTGGAGAGAGCACCTGATTTCGATATCATATTCACTGCCGAGGCAAAGAGCATTCCGCTGGCCTATGAGATGGCAAAGCTGGCAGGGATGAATGACTATGTGATTGCCCGGAAAGCCAAGAAAATGTATATGAAGAACATTGTGGAAGTGGAAGTTGCCTCTATAACCACTGCCGGCAAGCAGCACCTCTATTTAGGCCAGACCGAGGTGGACAAAGTTAAAGGTAAACGGGTCCTGATTGTGGATGACGTGATAAGCACCGGAAGCTCACTGAAGGCCATGGAGGAGCTGGTGAAGAAAGCTGGCGGCAATATCGTAGGAAAGATGGCTGTCCTGGCAGAGGGAGATGCTATGGATAGGCCCGATATCACAGCACTCCACAAGCTGCCATTGTTCGATCAGTACGGCAAAGTCAAAGAGTGATTATTTAAAAGCCTCATAAAGCTGTTTCATAGCCTGTTCCAGGGTGCTCCGGGGACAGGCTATATTTATTCTCTCGAAAAGCTGCCCCCCCTGTCCGAACATATCGCCATGGTCAAGCCACAGCTTGGCTTTATTCTCTACCCTGTCCTTCATCTCCTCATTTGAAAGCCCTGTGCCATGGAAATCCAGCCAGAGCAGATATGTACCCTCTGACTCCACAAGATTTACTTTCGGCATATTCTCGGAAAGGAAAGAACGGACATAAGCAATATTACCCTCAAGATATGCTTTCAGCTCTGTAAGCCAGGGCTTTCCTTGGTTATAACAGGCCTCTGCCGCCGTCATTCCAAGAGCATTGATCTCGTTGTAGCCGTTGGCCCGGTTTTCTTTCTTAAATTGTTCTCTGATCTCTGGATTCGGAATCCATATGTTTGAGACCTGGAGCCCTGCCAGGTTGAAGGTCTTGCTTGGAGCTGTGCAGAGAATTAACTTCTCCTTATATTCATCACAAAGGGTTGCAAAGGATGTGAACTTTATTCCAGGCCTGATGAAGTCACAGTGGATTTCGTCTGCAATCACAGTGACTCCATAGCGGCGGCAGATCTCTGCAACAGCCAGAAGCTCCTCCCCGCTCCACACACGACCCACCGGATTATGGGGGCTGCAAAGAATAAACGCTTTGACATTATTCTCCCGGATTTCCTTCTCAAATGCATAAAGATCGCGGGTATATCTGCCTTTGTTAAAGCAGAGAGGAGCAACTATAAGATTGCGCCCGTTATCCTTTACAACCTGACTGAACGGATAATAGACCGGCTGCTCAATCAAAACAGCATCAGAAGGCTCTGTGACTGCTCTTATGGCAATAGACAGGCTATAGACTACACCAGGCACTGTCACCCACTCCGATGGCTTTACATTATAGCCGTATTCCCTGGAACACCAGCTGTCCAGAGCCTTCCAGTAGGATGGTCCGGTCATGGTGTAGCCGAAGATACCGTGGTCTACCCTTTTCTTTATTACAGAGAGAATTTCATCAGGGAGGGGAAAATCCATGTCTGCCACCCAAAGGGGCAGCAGATCATGTCTGATGTCAAATTTGACAGAACCGGTTGAGCGCCTGTCTACAACAGTGTCAAAATTATAAGACATCTTACTTGCTGTAGTTCGGAGCCTCGTGAGTAATAGAGATGTCATGTACATGGCTCTCCTTAAGACCGGCACCGGTAATCTTTACAAACTTGCGGTATTTCTTAAGTTCATCTATGTTGTGGCAGCCGCAGTATGCCATACCTTTCTTGATACCGGTGACAAGCTGGTGCAGATAAGGCTTGAGCTCGCCCTTGAATGCGACTCTTCCTTCGATTCCCTCCGGAACCGGATCCTCGCCCGGCTTCATGCAGTATCTGTCACCGCTTCCTGCGCCGATTGCGCTCAAGGAACCCATGCCTCTGTACTCCTTGAAGATACGTCCTTCGTAGATGATCTCTCTACCTGGAGCCTCTTTAAGACCTGCAAACAGGTTACCTATCATAACAGCGCTGGCGCCGGCTGCAAGAGCCTTGACAATATCGCCTGAATATTTGATACCGCCATCTGCGATTACAGGGATATTATATTTTTTAGCTTCCTCGGCACAATCAAGGACAGCAGAGAACTGAGGCATACCACAGCCTGATATGATTCTGGTGGTACAGATTGAACCTGGGCCTATACCGATCTTCACCGCATCGGCGCCAGCGTCGATAAGACGCTTTGTAGCTTCTGCGGTAACTGTGTTTCCGCCCATGACAAGAATATTATATTTCTTCTTGATATCCCGGATTGCAGCTGCAGATTCCTTGGTATCACCAGTTGCTGTATCCATGATGACAAAGTCAACATTGCTCTCCATAAGGAGCGGAATCCGCTGGTCATAGTCCTTAGGAGATATTGCGGCACCTACCAGAAGTCTTCCGGTGCCATCAAGAGCTGCATTTGGATGACGGCGCTTCTTATCCATATCCTTATATGTAAGAAGTCCGATAACCCTGTGTTTGTCGTCGATTACAGGCAGCTTCTCAATCTTATATGTGTCAAATTTCTTCTGGGCAGACTCAACAGAAGGAGTTCCCTTCTCGTAGATAACCTTCTTGGTCATGATATCTTTGATAAGAACCCGGTCGTCGGTGCAGAAACGGAGGTCTCTGGAGGTCACGATACCGCAGAGCCGCTTGTTTCTGTTTACAACAGGAATACCGGAAGCATTGTTTGCAACCATAAGATTGCGGAGATCTGCAAGAGTTGCATTCTGGTCGATAACTCCAGGATTCTTGATGACCCAGTTGAGGTATCTTTTGACTTTCTCAACCTCTTCGGCCTGCTGATGGGGCTTGAAGTTACGGTGGATGACACCGACTCCACCCTCGAGAGCCAGGGCAATAGCCATGCGGGCATCGGTTACAGTGTCCATGGCAGCGGACATGATTGGAACATTCACATATATATTGCCGATAAGCCGGGAAGTAACATCAGCTTCGCCAGGAGCAATGTCAGTATAACCAGGAATCAGCAGAACATCATCAAAACTCAAACCTTCGTTAATTTCTAATTTCATATAACCCATCCTTGATTAATACTACCGTATATAGGAGGTTTAATCAAGGAATTTGAGAAATTAATACTAAAAATAGAAGGTTAATAAGCCTTATCGCCTATTTTTGCCAGTTTTCTATACTGGTTATACCGCCACTCAGCGTTCTGCTGAGTCACTTCAAACAGGATCCTTGCCTCTTCCGGGAAGGTCTTAGTCAGTGCATCAAAGCGTACTTCGCCCCTCAGGAAGTCCTGGAACTTATTCCAATCAGGCTCTTTGCTGTCCAATATGAAGCCGTTCTGTCCCATATCCTCAAGAATCGGGTTGAAGCGCCACAGATGCCAATAACCGCATTCCACAGCCTTCTTCTCCTCCTGGATCGAATGAGCCATACCAACTTTGAGTCCATGGTTGATACATGGGGCATAGCAGATTATAAGAGAAGGACCATTGTAGGCCTCAGCCTCTTTTACAGCCCGGAAGAACTGGTCCTGGCTGGCTCCAAGGGCAACCTGGGCAACATAGACATAGCCGTAGGACTTGGCAATCATCCCCAGATCCTTCTTTCTTATCTTCTTTCCAGATGTGGCAAACTTGGCTACAGCGCCGGCCGGAGTTGCCTTGCTGGACTGGCCACCTGTGTTGGAGTAAACCTCGGTGTCAAGAACCAGAACATTTACGTTCTCGCCGGAAGCAAGAACATGGTCAAGGCCGCCGAAGCCGATATCATAGGCCCAGCCGTCGCCTCCGATAATCCACTGGGACTTCTTGGCCAGATAGTTCTTAAGCTCAAGAATAATTTTTCCAATAGAACCGGTTATATCTCCGCTCTCAATCTTTTCTACAATCTTCTCCCCTGCCTTGCGGCTTAAATAGGTGCTTTCCCTGTTGTCAATCCAGTCCAGGAAAAGTTGGCTTAAATCTGGCGGGCAGTCTCCATTGTTGATAGCCTCTTTCATTATTGACTCAAGGCGGTCCCGCATCTTGCGGGTTGCAATTGCCATTCCAAGGCCATATTCAGCGTTATCTTCGAAAAGGGAGTTTGCCCAGGCAGGGCCGAAGCCGTTCTTGCAGCTCTTGCAGTATGGTGTTGCAGGAGCAGAAGCTCCGTAGATGGAGGAACAGCCTGTGGCATTGGCAACCATCATCTCCTCGCCGAAAAGCTGGGTAAGAAGCTTGATATATGGAGTCTCTCCGCAGCCGGCGCAGGCACCGGAGAACTGGAAGAGAGGCTGTGCGAACTGGCTGTTCCGGATGCTGGCAAACTTCTCTATAAGGTCATCCTTTGGGGCAACCTTCTTCATTGCATAATTCCAGTTGGCAATCTCTGCCTTCTGAGTATCAAGAGGCTTCATCACCAGAGCTTTATCCTTTGCAGGACATACATCCACACAGTTTCCGCAACCAGTACAGTCCAGGACTGATATCTGCATGCGGTAGCCCATGCCCGCAAATGGCTTAGGAGTCTTGATTGCTGTGGTGATCATACCGAGAGGTGCACCATTCATTTCCTTCTCGTCCATAACAACAGGACGGATTGCTGCATGAGGACATACAGTGGAACAGCTGTTGCACTGGATACACTTGACCGGATTCCAATGAGGCACGTTGACTGCAATACCACGCTTCTCATACTCGGTGGTTCCTGACGGGAATGTACCGTCCTCATAACCATTGAATGCACTTACCGGAAGGTCATTGCCTTTCTGGGAAAGCATAGGCTCCACAACTTTCTTTATGAATTCAGGAATGTTGCGCTTATCTTCCTTCTGCTCAATTACAATACTCTTCCATTCCTCCGGAATCTCAAGCTTTATTACATCTGCGCCGGCATCAACTGCGGCGTAGTTCATGCTTACAATGTTCTCACCCTTCTTTCCGTAGGACTTCTTGATGAACAGCTTCATCTGCTCCACAGCCAGGTCATAAGGAATAACCTGAGAAATCTTGAAGAATGCAGACTGGAGTATAGTGTTGGTCCTGTTGCCAAGTCCGATATTCTGAGCAATCTTGGTGGCATCGATGATATACATGTTGATGTCATTCTCTGCCAGATATTTCTTCACATTGTCAGGAAGATGCTTCTTTGTCTCCTCTGGATCCCAGATGGAGTTGTAAAGGAATGTTCCGCCCTTCTTAAGACCCCGCAGACAGTCATATTTCTCAAGATAAGAAGGAACATGGACTGCCACAAAGTCCGGAGTATTCACCAGGTATGGTGCTGCGATAGGAAGATCTCCGAACCGGAGGTGTGAACATGTGTAACCGCCGGACTTCTTGCTGTCGTAGTCGAAATAGGCCTGGCA
>Ga0256405_10008342_pt1 | contig 14911 bp, 8 predicted proteins | sample RumenRJG_02DNA_FD_189096 | JGI IMG/M metagenome (GOLD analysis project Ga0256405, IMG submission 189096) | Bovine rumen microbial communities from Lethbridge, Alberta, Canada - RJG_02 | ecosystem: Host-associated > Mammals > Digestive system > Stomach > Rumen | place: Canada: Alberta | collected... | reverse complement strand
AGGTGATAAAGCTCGTCATCAGCGTCGGCACGACATAGACCCACTTCCGGTACTGCAAAACCAACACCTCCACGCCGAAGAGAGCTCCGGCAAGAGGCGCGTTCAGGATCCCGGTAAAGCCTGCAGCGATCCCGCAGGACAAAAGCAACTCCGCCGGTGGCGCAAACCGCTTCAGAAGAGAAAACCTTCGCCCGAGAAGAACCGCCAGTCCCCCGCCGATCTGTAACGCGGAGCCGACCCGGCCGACCGAGCCTCCCGTCAGATAGGCGAGGCACGTGCTGAGCGCGATCATCGGCGAAAGCCATGCGGAGACCGTCTCCTCCCCGCGCATATGCAGGAAGAGCGCGTTCATGGAAAGCTCATCCTCTTTCCGGAAATCATCATAGAGGTACACGATCAGAATGCCCGCCGCCGGAAGCAGGAAGATCAGCTTATCGTGCGCATGGAATATTTCATCGCAGACCATCGTCAGCCAACTGAAAAAAACGCAGGCGCCGCCGCAGACTATTCCGCAGCAGACGCCCGTCAGGATCCATCCGACAAACGCTTTTACGATCACGGGGTCTTTCCCATGATCGTTCTCGCGATCTTTATTATGGCTGTTTCCCGCCTTTTTCGTATTGCTTTCCTTTGTCACATTATTTCGCTTTCAGTTTCTCATTGATGAAGTAGTCCAGGTCGCCGTCCATGACTGCCTGCACGTTGCCGACTTCGGCACCGGTGCGGTGGTCTTTGACCATGGTGTACGGCTGGAAGACGTAGGAACGGATCTGACTGCCCCAGGTGATCTGGTTGTAATCGCCCTTCAGCTCATTCAGAGATTCCTTTTCTTCTTTTTCTTTGAGCTCGATCAGCTTGGACATGAGCATCTTCATCGCGAACTCCCGGTTCTGGATCTGGGAGCGCTCGTTCTGGCAGGTCACGACGATGTGGGTCGGCAGGTGGGTGATCCGGACTGCCGAGTCCGTCATGTTGACGTGCTGCCCGCCGGCCCCGCTGGACCGGTAGGTATCGATGCGCAGATCCTCCGGATTGATCTCGACCGTCGTGTCGTATTCGATCTCCGGCGTTACATCAAGGGACGCAAACGAAGTGTGTCTGCGCGCCGAGGAATCAAACGGCGAAATGCGCACCAGACGGTGCACGCCCTTCTCGTTTTTCAGGTACCCGTAGGCGTACTCGCCCTCGACAAAGACCGTCGCGCTTTTGATGCCCGCCTCGGTGTCGTCATTCATATCCATGATCTTGGCCTTGAAGCCCCGCTTCTCGCACCAACGCAGATACATTCGCAAAAGCATCTCGGCCCAGTCCATGGCCTCGGTCCCGCCGCTTCCGGCGTGGATCGAAATGATGGCGTTATTCTCATCGTATTTCTCGTTGAGAAGAGTCTTCAGCATCAGGTTTTCCAGATCCGCCTCCAGCGTTTCCTTCTCGGCTTTTGCCTCCTGAGCCGTCTCTTCGTCGTCCGCCTCCTCCGCCATCTCGATCATGATCTTGAGATCTTCCAGGGAGGACGCCAGGCGGTCGAGTTCGCCGAGCTTGTTCTCGATGGACTTCTTGGACTTCATGACCTTCTGCGCCGTCTCCTGGTTTTCCCAGAAGCCCGGCTGCATCGTCTGCTCATCCAGTTTCGCCAGCTCTTCCTTTAATGTCTCCGTCCCCAGCGCTTCCCCCGCTTCCGCCACGGATTTTTCCAGCTCCGGGATTTCCTGTTTCAGTTCGTCCAGTAATATCATCTATTTCTCCTTCGCTCCCCCCCGTTGAGGAAGCCTCTCGCTTATTCTTTTACGCGTTGCGCCCGCAGCAGTGCTTGTATTTCTTGCCGCTTCCGCACGGACACGGATCGTTGCGTCCGACTTTCGGGGTCTCACGGCGTACGGTCTCCTGCTTGTGCTCCCGTTTCGGCACGGCGGCCTGCGCGGGGGCGCTTCCCATATCGACGTTTCCGCCGGCTGCTTTCTGGCGGGCCGCTGCTTCGCGCATCTCGGAATCATCGAACTCGTCCTTGACTTCCTCGCCTTCACCGATAACGTCGCGGCGCTCGCTGGAGGTGGTGACGGTGACGTTGTAGCAATAGCGCACAAATTCTTCCTGGATCGCGGAAATCATGAGTTCAAACATGGCGAAACCTTCGTGGGCGTAAGCCGCCGCCGGGTCCTGTCCGCCAAGTCCTCTGAGACCGATACCGCTCTTCAGCTGATCCATCGCGTCGATGTGATCCATCCACTTGCTGTCCACAACGCGCAGCAGGATCATGCGCTCTACCTCACGGAGGCGATCCGCGCCAATCTCTTCTTCCTTGGCGTCGTACATATCGCTGAACTCTCCGTAGAGTCCGTTCTTCAGCGATTCCTCATCCATCTGCGCCAGATCCTCCGCGTCGAAGTCCAGCGGTTCGAATTTGCCGGTGATCTTGGCCAAGCCTTCGTTCATCGTATCGAAATCCCATTCCTCCGGATACTTGGACGCGATCACGATCGGATCGACGACCTCGTCGATGAGCTTGCGGACCATCATGTCCAGATCCTCACGCAGGTCTTCTCCGAAGAGGACCTTCTTACGCTCGCTGTAGATGATCTCACGCTGCTTGTTCATGACATTGTCATACTGAAGGACGTACTTACGGATACCGAAGTTTCTGCCCTCGACCTTCTTCTGGGCGTTTTCGATCTGCTTGGAGACCATGCCGGATTCGATGGCCTCGTCCTCCTCAACGCCGAGCTTCCGGACGATGTTCTGCATCCGCTCGCCGCCGAACAGACGCATGAGCTCGTCCTCCATGGAAACGCAGAACTGGGTCTGGCCCGGGTCGCCCTGACGGCCGGAACGTCCACGAAGCTGGTTGTCGATACGTCTTGATTCATGACGCTCCGTACCAATAATGCAAAGGCCTCCCAGCTCGCGTACCCGTTCCTGTTCGGGGGCGCGCTCCGCTTTGTATTTTTCAAGAAGGCCCTGGAAGGTTTTGCGCGCTTCCAAAAGCTCCGGATCATCACTCTGCACGAAGCTCGTCGCGAACGCAATCTGATCCTCGTCATATTCCAGCTCTTCCATCTCGCGGCGGGCCTGGAATTCCGGGTTTCCGCCCAGAATGATGTCGGTACCACGGCCGGCCATGTTGGTAGCGATGGTGATGGCGCCTTCCCGTCCGGCTTCCGCGACGATCTGCGCTTCCTTCTCGTGATGCTTCGCGTTCAAAACGTTGAAGTCCTTCACGCCGCGCTTGCGCAATGCGTCCGCGATGATCTCGGATTTTTCGATGGAGATCGTACCGACCAGAACCGGCTGTCCTTTTTCATGGGCTTCGATCACACGGTCGATGATGGCTTTGTATTTGCCGCGCTCGGTGGCGTAAACCGCATCTGCCAGGTCCTCTCTGATGACCGGCTTGTTCGTCGGGATGACGACAACGTCCATGTTGTAGATGTCGGTGAACTCCGCTTCTTCGGTCTTTGCAGTACCCGTCATACCGGCGAGCTTCTGATACATTCTAAAGTAATTCTGCAGTGTGATCGTCGCAAGCGTCTTGCTCTCGGAGCGCACCAGTACGCGTTCCTTGGCCTCGATCGCCTGGTGGAGTCCGTCGCTGTAGCGACGTCCGAACATCATACGTCCGGTGAACTCATCAACGATGATGATTTCGCCGTCGCGGACCACATAGTCCACATCCCGCTTCATCATGTAGCGGGCCTTCAGTGCCTGCATGACGTGATGGTTGATTTCCATATTCTCAGGGTCGGAGAAGTTCTCGATCTTGAAGAAGTCCTCGCACTTCTGCACGCCTTCTTCGGTCAGGGAGATCTGGTTGTCCTTTTCTTCAACCACGAAGTCTCCGGTCTCGACCTTGGTATCCTTGTCTCTTGTGCCCTTCACAAGGGTCGTGACGAAGGAGTCGGCTCTCCGGTACATGTCGGTGGATTTGTCCCCGCGGCCGGAAATGATCAGCGGCGTTCTGGCCTCGTCGATCAGGATGGAGTCAACCTCGTCGACGATGGCGTAGTTGAGTTCGCGCTGCATCATCTGCTCCTTGTAGGTGACCATGTTGTCACGCAGATAATCGAAGCCGTACTCGTTGTTCGTGCCGTATGTGATGTCCGCCTGGTACGCGGCTCTTCTCTCCTCTTCCGTGATGCCATGGATCACGCAGCCGACGGTAAGTCCCAGGAATGTATAGAGCTTGCCCATCCACTCCATGTCACGCTTGGCCAGGTAATCGTTGACGGTGACCACGTGGACGCCTTTGCCTTTGAGGGCGTTCAGATACGCCGGCAGCGTCGCCACGAGAGTCTTACCTTCACCGGTCTTCATCTCGGAGATCCTGCCCTGATGAAGGACGATGCCGCCGATGACCTGCACGTAGAAGTGCTTCATACCCAGGCTTCTCCACGCGCCCTCACGGCAGACCGCAAAAGCTTCCGGCAGAATGTCATCCAGACTTTCGCCGCCTGCGATCCTCTCCTTGAACTCTTCGGTCTTCGCGCGGAGCTCCGCGTCGGAGAGCGCCTCCATCTCGGCTTCCCGCGCCATGACCTTATCTGCTATTTTCGATACTTTTTTGACTTCCTTTTCATTCAGGTCGCCAAAGATTTTCTCCATAAAACCCATTACTTATCCTCTGTCCTTTCTGTTTCGTTATCCTCTTCCGCTACGTCCTCGCAGACGAGATTGATTTCCAGCGCTTTTCGCGGATCCGCCTTGGTGACTCTCACCTTGAGATTCTTCCGGTCGATGACGGTTTCGAACCGGTCGTCCTTTTTCGGCAGGTGGTCCAGCATCATGGCCACCCATCCGTTCACGGTGTTGACCTCCTGGATGTCCTCATCGATGCCGAAGTAATCGAGAACCTTCGTCACGTTGGCGCTGGCCCGCACGCGGTAACTTCCGTTCTGCAAAGGCATGATCTCCTTGTTCGCGATCACGTCGTATTCATCGTAGATCTCGCCGACCAGTTCCTCGATGATGTCCTCCATGGTGACCAGCCCGGATGTCCCGCCGTACTCATCGATGACGATGGCCATGTGGGTCTTGAGCTGCTGCATCTTGCGGAGCAGATCGAAGATCTTCATCGTCTCGGCGACAAACACGACCGGCGTAACATAGTCCGCGATGTGCTTGTCCGTTCCCACCACATGATAGTGGAAATCCTTCTGGTTGATGACGCCGATGATCTTATCGATCTCTTCCTCGTACACCGGGACTCTTGAGAAGCCGGTCTCCTCAAAGACCTTCGCCAGTTCTTCCTCGGTAACGTCGATATCGATGGCCACCATTTCCGGCCGGGGCGTCATGACCTCTTCTGCTGTCAGCTCATCGAATTCGATGGCGTTCTGGATGAGTTCGCTTCTCTCCTCGTCGATCCCGCCGCCGGTCTCCGCTTCCTCGACCATGGTCAGGATCTCGTCGTCGGTGATCGTCTCCTGCGAGCTCAGCTTGAACAGTCGGGAGATCAGGTCCTTCCATTTGCTGAAGATGAAGGTGATCGGGGTCAGCACCGCCATGAGAAAACTGATGAAGGGCGCCGAGAATTTGGCGAACGCCTCCGGCTTTTCCTTGGCGATGTTCTTCGGCGTGATCTCACCGAAGATCAGAACGACTACGGTGATCACGATGGTCGAAACCGCCGCGCCGTTATGGGCGAGGATCCCAACGAAGAGTACCGTGGCGATCGCCGTCATCGTAATGTTCACCACGTTGTTTCCGATCAGGATCGTGGTCAGCAGTTTGTCATATTTCTCTGCCAGGTCCAGGACCTTCTGCGCCTTGTCGTCTCCGTCGCCGGCCTGTGTCTTGAGTTTGATCCTGTTGATCGATGTGAACGCCGTTTCTGTTGCCGAAAAATATGCTGAAAAAATGATCAGGATTATGATCGCGATGATTTGTCCGGTCATAGATCCATCCATTGGAATACATCCCTCCTGTCGACTGTTACCTTTCTGTTAAGGTTGTTCGTTTATCTGGTATATACTTTACTGGTACATACATAGTTAGTATATAACAAAACGGTCCGTTTGGCGAGAAGTATATGCCGGGCGACAGAAAACCCCGGCCGAAGCGTTGTCTCGGTCCGGGGTCTGCTTTCTTACGTGTCGGTATGCCTTTGCAAAAGCCGTGATCCGGTATTCTTAATGCTCGTTCGGATCGCGCCCTTCCACATTCACGACGATCTCTGCGGTGTTGCCGGTGTCTGCTTTGAACTGCTCGACCACAGGCTTCATAATGCTGTTGCATCTGACCTTGGCCTTGTCCGGCTCGATCGCGGCGATCTCCTCGTCGGCCATCGCGTAGTACTGTACTGTGATCTCCGCCTTGTTGTCCTCTCTGTACTTGACGCTGGCTTTGGCGTCCGGCGAGAGGATCCCCAGCTGCGCGTCCACAGATTCCCTATGAACATGACCTTTCCCCTCTTGGTTTGCTGCTTTTATTGAACAAAGGCTTCATAGATCGCTTTGATCGCGGTCTCAAAATCCCTCTCTTCGACGCCGACAATGATGTTCATTTCAGATGAACCCTGGTCGATCATCCGGATGTTGACGCCGGCCTCGGCGAGCGCCGTAAACAGTCTGGCGGAAGTTCCCTTACGGGCGGACATTCCCGCGCCGACGGTGGCGATCAGCGTCATGTCCTCGAACACCTCGATGCTGTCCGGTTTCAGCTGATATTTGAATTCCTCGATGATATCATCCAGTTTCCCGTTCAGGTTCTTGCTGTCAATTACGACGGACATGGTATCGATACCGGTCGGAAGGTGTTCGATGGTCATATCGTTATCCTCAATGATCCCGGCCAGTCTCCGGATGAAGCCTTTTTCATTGGCCAGATGACTCTTGTATATACCGATGACCGTGAAATGTTTTCTTCCGGCGATACCGGAAATGATCTGATCCTCGCTGATCTCCGGATCGGCTGTGATCATCGTACCCGGATCCATCGGCCGGTTTGTATTGCGGATGTTAATCGGGATTCCTTCTGCCTTTGCCGGGAAGATGGCTTCCTCGTGGAGCACGGAAGCACCCATGTAGGAAAGCTCCCGCAGTTCCATATAGGAAATCTTCTCAATCGGTTTCGGGTTCTCCACGATTCTCGGGTCCGCCATGAGGAAACCGGAAACGTCTGTCCAGTTTTCATAGACATCCGCGCCTGTCGCTCTGGCAACCAGCGCGCCTGTAATATCGGACCCGCCTCTGGAGAAGGTTTTGACCGTTCCCTTTTCGAGTCTCTCACCGTAAAATCCGGGAATCACAGCGCGGTCGTGCTCCTGCAGTTTCTTGCCGATCAGATCGTTGGTCAGATCTTCCATGAGCTTGCCTTTGTCGTTGAACTTGATGATCGCCTGCGCGTCTATAAAGTCAAAGCCCAGATATGCGGCGATGATCTTCGCGTTGAGATATTCACCGCGGCTTGCGATGTAGTCGACGCTGGCGCCTTCTTCAATGTTCTTCTTGATCGTGCGGAGCTCTTCTTTGATCCCCACATCGACGCCCAGATCCGCCTCGACCGCCATAAACCGGTCGTAGATGACCTGGAAGATCTGCTCGTACGGGATCTTGTGTTCGATGTGCGTTTTGCACAGGTACAGCAGGTCTGTGACCTTGCTGTCATCGGCGTAACGCTTTCCCGGCGCGGATACGACAACATATCGGATTGCCTCGTCTGCGGTGACGATGTCTCTGAGTTTTCTGATCTGAATGGCGTCGGCAACAGATGAGCCGCCGAACTTAGCTACTTTGATTCCCATGTGTATTGTGTTTACTCCTTTATTTCATATGATTGATGATTTTTCCCACCATGCGGTCCGCGATCTCCTGCTTGAGTTCAGCGACCTTGTTCAGGCTCTCCCAAGGCAGGTCGATATCGGTTCTGCCGAAATGGCCGTACGCCGCGACCTGTCGGTAGATCGGTCTTCTCAGATCCAGATCACGGATGATGGCGGCCGGTCTCAGATCGAAGTGTCCTGTCACGATATCCGCAAGTTCCTCGTCCGGGAAAATGCCGGTCCCGAAGGAATCGACCATGATCGATACCGGTTTGGCAACGCCGATCGCGTACGCGACCTGCACCTCGCATTTGTCTGCCAGTCCTGCGGCGACCATGTTCTTGGCCACCCATCTGGCTGCGTAGGTCGCGCTTCTGTCTACCTTCGTCGGGTCTTTGCCGCTGAAGGCGCCGCCGCCGTGATGGGCGTATCCGCCGTAGGTGTCGACGATGATTTTGCGCCCGGTAAGGCCCGAATCTCCCTGCGGTCCACCGATCACAAACTTGCCGGTCGGATTGACGAAATACTTTGTTTCATTGTCTAATAATGATTCCGGGATGACCGGTTTGATGACGTGCTTGATCAGGTCCGCCTTGATCTGTTCCTGTGTGGCGCTTGGATCGTGCTGTGTCGAAATCAGGACTGTGTCTACTCTCTTGACTTTGTCATCGTCATATTCCACCGTGACCTGCGTCTTGCCGTCCGGCCGCAGGTAATCGATCGTTCCGTTTTTCCGGACTTCCGCCAGTCTTCTGGCGAGCTTGTGGGCCAGCGAGATCGGCATTGGCATAAGCTCCGGTGTCTCATTGCAGGCATACCCGAACATGAGGCCCTGATCCCCTGCACCGATGTCGTGCTCCGCGTTTGTACTTTCGTTGACGCCGAGAGCGATGTCTGCAGACTGCTCATCGATGGATGTCATGATTGCGCAGGATTCTCCGTCGAATCCGTATTTGGCTCTGTCGTATCCAATATCAACGATGACCTCTCTGGCGAGTTTCGGAATATCCACATAACACTCCGTCGTGATCTCCCCCATGATCATGGCGTATCCTGTGTTGACCGTCGTTTCAGCCGCAACCCTACCGTTTGGGTCTTCCGCTAAGATCGCGTCTACGATCGCGTCGGAAATCTGATCGCAGATTTTATCCGGATGGCCTTCGGTTACGGATTCCGATGTAAATAATCTCTTCATAACGAACTCCTTTTTTCTATTATGTCTCAGTTATGTTTCAGTCTTATCTTAGATGCGATTTCTTTTGAAACGCATACACAGTTATTATAGCACAAATCTTCCTGTATATGTGTTATACTTCTCATATGAAAGAACGAACATTCGAAAATCACGACAATTCAAATACAGAAACGGGCACCACTGCCCCAAACCGCGGATTCACCTTGCTGGAAGGCGGCCTTTACTCCGATATCCCCAGCGCCCGCAAGCGGTTCTCCTCGGCCTATGTCACAAACACGCGCCTCATGGGCGTGCTGGCGCTCTACGCCCACTGGACAGTGGCGGACGGCGGTGACATCCACCAGTTCTTCTACATTGACTGTGAGGAAACCGGTCTGGAGACCTGCACGGTTTACCGAGGCGACTGGAACATGGAAATGCAGATGGCTGAGCAGGCCCTCGTCGGGGGTCTCGGCGCGCAGAAGATCCCGATCACCGCAAACACATTTCGGTGGATTTTGCAGTATTGGAGAAATTTCAATATCGAGCATGATCTTCCGCTGCCCCGCAACAAAAGCGATTACGAATTCATCTTCGAGAAAAAAGCGAAGCTCTCCGCGCCGCAGCGGGAGGACCTCATGGATCAGATCTGCGGCCAGATCACCAGCGACTATCAGGTCGTGAACTATTTCCTCATGCGATGCTTTGGACGGGATGAAGAAGGCGCGGCATACGTGGCTGCTGATAATGTCCCTCTCGACATCTTCTCCAACTACCACCGGGCAACCTTCTGCAAAAACACCATCGACCGCTCTGACCGCCGCTTCGCGGGTTCCCCTGAGCAGCGTCCGCGGGAGTACATCTGTGAATCCCTTGTGGAAACAGACGGCATCTATGAGATCATCATTACCCGCATCATCGTCAAAGACCTGCAGGTCGTGGATTTCGAATACTGCAACAAATCTCCCGTTACCCAAACGGAGGCCGCGATCCTGCTGCGCAAAACCGAGTTTGCGACGGTTTATGAATTCTTTATGGAAGACGAAGACATCAACGAAAACCTCGGTGAATTCGTCCTCAATATGAACACGGTCATGACCACACACCCGAACGGCCGCCTCTTCATGGCGTTCAAACCGACCAACGCCCATGTGGACGAGCGGGTCTTCATGCTCAGCAACGACGTCAAAGGCGTCTACTTCCTGACCAACTACGGACAGCTCATCGTCTGCGCCTATTCTGCGGAGGACATCAACGAGCTCGAGATGGGTCTGGCAGACAGCCCTCTCCGGCACTTCCTTATCATGACCGGAAGGTATGAGTTACTGGATCCTGTCCTCTTCGAGTTTATCAACAGCGACTATACCGATTTCCAGTCCTTCATCAGCCCGGTCGAGTAGCCCCGGCGCCTCAAACCATCATTTGGTAAGTACCGTCACAGGTGACAGTACTACAGCAAATCTGTAGTCCAATCACCTGTGACGGTTTTTTTATCTATATACAGAATCTTCGAAATATATTGATTTTACAGGCTCTATGGGCTTTACAGATTATGCAGACAATAATGCAGATTTAGAATTTTCCTATAAAATAACATAATTAAGAATACATATGATGGATGGGAGGTAATAAAAAAGAAAGAAACCGTCACTTTTAAATTTTGATCAGAATTTAAACGTTATTACTCAGGAAAGTTATTATCAATAGTTATTACAACGAACAGTTATCACGAATGTATTAACTAGAAAGAAGAACAGGAGGTATGATAACGTGGTTTTAACAACAAAACAGTTATCCAAAAAAATCCTGGCGATCGCACTCTCGATCGCTACAATGGTTGCCTTCATGCCAATGTTCGGAAGCTTCGCGTACGCGGCGAATGAAACGTATACGCTGGAGAGTCCGAAAACTATTCCTGATCAAGTCTGGAACAACGATCAGTTACCGGACCTGAACAGTGTAGATGAGTTGGCTGAGATCACAGTAAAAACGTCAGATAACGCAACACTGACTCTGAAAAGAGGAACGGACTTTACAGTTGTAGCAAAAACTGGCGAAGTAACAAACAGTGCAGAGGCAGAATTTACGGGCGCTGGTGCCTATAATGATGTAACAATAGACGCAAGCGCTTTTAGTTTCAAGATCGTTGATCCAGAAGCAACACATAACTATTCAGCAACAATTGATGAATCACAGTTTGTTTACACTGGGTCAGCACTTACAAAAGAGACCGTAAAGGCTGCAACAAAAGTACTGGACAATGGCAACACAGCAGTCACAGACTTCACAGTCGATCTGGTTGGAAGCGCAGTAAATGCTGGTGAGACAGCGAAAGCTACTGTCAAAGTCGGTACTGAAACCGTCCTTGAAAAGGATGTAACTATTTCGAAGAAAAATCTGAAAGACGCAGTTGTTGGGGCTACAATTGATTCTGCCGGAACATATGACGGCACAGCAAAAGAGCCTGCAGTTTCTGGTGTAACATTTGATGGCGTTGCTGCAAAGGCTACAGACTATACAGTTTCCTACAGCGATAATATCAATGGAACAACTGATGAGAAGAAGGCTAAGGCAGTCATCACAGCTACAGCTGCATGCCAGAACTATACAGGTTCTGCTGAAAAGGAATTCGCTATTGCTCCGTTTAATTTAAGTGGCGCACATGTTGTTATTGCTCCGGATAAGAAGCCGGCGATGACGTACAACGCGAAGCCGCAGAAGCCGGCGTCAGTGGAAGCCGATGTTTACTTTGCAAACGATGTACAGGCGAAGAAGATTGATGCGGCTAACTACGCAATCACTTTCACAGAGCAGACCAAGGTTGGTTCCTACGCTGCGACACTTAAGGCGGCAGAGGGTAATACCAATGTAACAGGTTCGAAGGAAATCGCTGATGTCTGGTCGATTACTCAGGCCGATCTGAAAGATGCTACGATTACATTCAAGGATGGGATCACAGCTGTTCCGGCAGGAGTAAATGCAGTTGAAAAGTTTGCAGATTATTTCAAGGTAATGCTTGGTGATGTTGAACTTGCGGCAACAGAATACACAGTAAGCTACAGCAAAGATCAGCACAAAGTAGTAGGCGCTGAATCAGAGCTGAAAGTTGAAGGTGTTGCGGAAGGTAACCTTAAGGGAAGCACCACGAAGGCTTATACAGCAGCTTCCAAGCTGTTAGCGAAGACTTACACATCTGCTGCTACTACCATTGTTTATAATGGAAAGGCACAGAGACCTGCTGCAGCGAACCTTGGCGAACTGACAGCAAAAGATGCTAAGGAAGATGAAGCTGCTTCACTGACTGCTGAACAGTACATCGTTACAGACTGGGCAAACAATATCAACGCAGGAACGGCAACGGCTACTATTGAAGGTAAGGGCGACTATCAGGGCAACACAGCGACAGTTGAATTTGCAATCAATAAAGCGAAACTTCCAACAGACATCGCAGTCACAGGAATCGCAAAGGGTGCTTACTATGTAGGTCAGGAAATTACTGGTGCTACTGTATCATCCAAGACAGATGCTTCACTGAAAGCTGCAGAATGTGTTGTTACCGTAGGAGCGATTGAAGCTGGCTACATGACAAAAGTCAATGTTGCCCCTGCAAAAGAAGGCAACTATACTGAGCCTGCAGTTTCAGTAACCCTTGATCCAGCGGTTGAGGCTGATGTTGCAAGCCTGAACAATGCAGAAGTAACAAGTGAGATTCCAGCTGGACTGAATGCTTATACAGCAGCGCAGATTAAGAAATTCATCGAAGTAAAGATTGACGGCAAGGTAATCGCTCCGAGTGAATACACACTGACCGTCCTTGAAGCTCCTGCACAGAATACTGTAGGTGCTAAGTTCAAAGTCAAGCTTACTGCCGGCACTGCTATTTCCGGAAGCCAGGAAAAAGAACTGACGATTGTACAGAGAGACATTGCAGATCTGGCAGCATATACTACGCTTCCGTATGAAACGATAGCATACGACGGCAAAGCCAAGACACCTGCAGTTACGATCGCTGCAACAGACGATACTGCGGCTCTGGAAGAGAACAAGGATTTCACAGTTGCTTATGCTGACAATACCGATGCCGGCAAGGCTAAGGTAACGATTTCCGGTAAGGGCAACTACAAAGGCACAATCGAAAAAGAATTCACAATCACAAAGGCATATCTGGCAGAAGCTGATTTCAAAGCTGCTTTCGATTTTGAAGTAGCCAGCTCCGTAGATAAGCAGTTTGCAGTTGGCGCACCAAAAGATCAGCATGCAGGAATTACACTGAAGGCTAAGAGGGCGCAACTTACAAGATCGATGCTAACGATTATGAAATCGCATTAGCACAGAATCCGGTTCAGGTTGGCGAAGCTGATGCGAAGGCAGAGGTTGCTGCTACTGACAAAGTCGCAAGTAAAATCAAGATTTTCTATGACGTTAAGATCAAGGAAAGCAGCAAGAATTATGAAGCAGCAACATTCAATGGTGCCGCTTATTACGAGCTGATCGAGAAGACAGTAACCGGTGCGGACATTACACTGCAGAATCCGGAAATCGCATGCGGAACTTATAAAGACGGTTCTCTTGGCACCATTACTGTCAAAGTAGATGGCGCAGAAGTTGATCCGGCGTTCTATGACGCTACTGTATATGGCGAAACTGGTAAGGTCACGAGCGAACTGAAAGAAGGAGAAGTTGCTCCTTACGTTGAGATCGTATTCAAAGACAACTTTGCTGGTAAAGCGAAGAAAGACTTCAGCATTGTTACAGGTGAGTTTGATGTAACTCAGTTAAAGCTTGTTGCTCCTACAAAGGCACAGGCAGTATATGCTAAATCAAAGAACGTTGAAGATTATGTCACACTCAACGACCTAGCAGCAGGAAAGAACGGTGTTGCTCAGACAGATGGTACACATTACTTTGTAGAGTACACAAAGGATGGTAAAGTAATCAAGGGTGATACCCCGGCTGCAGTAGGTGAGTACACTGCTACAGTAAAGACAACAGCTGATTATGGTTCAATCGCTGGCGATACCGTCTCCTTCACCATCACTCCGAAGAACCTGACAGCGGCAGAGTTCAAAGAGATGGCAGAAGCAGTGACTGTTGACGCTGTTGAGTACCTTGGTGAGGCAACAAAAGCTCCGGAACTGGACAATGAAGATTTCGAAGTCGTTGAATATGACAAGACTTGGGATGGCAAGGAAGCAAAGGGTAACGCGAAGATTGCTCTGAAGGCAGGTGCAAATTATGCATATGATGGAACTGCTGACACGACATTCGACTGGTACCCAGGACAGTTCAATGATTGGAATGCTTCCCCGGCAGACTTCTATGAGATCCCGGATCAGGTCTACACTGGCAAGGCAATTGAGCCAGCAGAACTGACCGTTAAGGCCGGATCTGATTTCTCAGCTGATTGGGCAACCATTAAATACTTCGAAAACAACACTAATGCTGCAGAAAAGACAGCTAAGGCTTATGTGTCAGTTGAAATTCCAAAGACTGAAACGAAGTATAGAGGTAGCTTCGAAGGTTGGGTAGTATTCACGATCAACCCGGCACCGATCGCTGATCAGACCATCACAGTTGCGAAGGCAACCTATGCAGGCAAGGCAGTTACTCCGAAGGTAACCATCAAGGATGCTGACGGCGCGCTCCTGACACTGGATAAGGACTACAAGGTCGCGTACAAGAACAACAAGAAGGCCGGTAAGGGAACGGTTACCGTAACAGGTATCAAGAACTACACCGGTACGAAGGATGTTCAGTTCACGATCAACAAGGGTGTCCAGAAGATCACCAAGGTGACACCGGCATCCAAGACCTATAAGGCAAACAAGAAGACCAAGAAGCTGGCGAAGGCCTACACGTTCACACTGAAGGCAACAGCTACCCCTGCAAAGGGCGGCGGCAAGGTAACCTTCAAGAAGGCGAACAAGGTCGGCGGAGCGAAGGTCGTAGTAGCGAAGACTGGTAAAGTCACCGTGAAGAAGGGA
>Ga0256405_10008340_pt1 | contig 14915 bp, 18 predicted proteins | sample RumenRJG_02DNA_FD_189096 | JGI IMG/M metagenome (GOLD analysis project Ga0256405, IMG submission 189096) | Bovine rumen microbial communities from Lethbridge, Alberta, Canada - RJG_02 | ecosystem: Host-associated > Mammals > Digestive system > Stomach > Rumen | place: Canada: Alberta... | reverse complement strand
CTCCAACGTGATGTCTTCCTTCTTGAAGCCCGGCAGATCAATATCTACTTCGTAGTGATCCTCGTGCTCATGCACGTCGGTCTTCATCTCGCGGGCAGCGTTCTTGCCGTACAACTGACGATCCATTCGCCGCATCTCACGATCCCAGTCACCAAAGAATTCGTCAAACAGGTTCTCACCAAAGATACTCGGCATCAACATAACTCTTACCTCCTTTGACCCTCATGCGCTGGTCGCGCACCTGCTGTCGGTGTGCTCCCTTTCGGGTGGCATCCTCGGGCAGGTTGTCGTGTCGGCGTCGGTCTTTGTATGTTGTTACCCTGAACCTCCGGGGCTCTTTCTTTCCTTCCCCCTCGGTTCGTATATTATTATACTCGTTTTGTTAGCACTGTCAAGAGGTGAGTGCTAATTTGATGGTGAACAATTCGTGAACAGATTGCAGAGAATCATTCAATCCAGAATTATTTGATTCGCTCCGGGAATAATCGTGTGAATGCGGGATTATTTGGAAGCCGATGGCATACTATATTATTGTTGGCGAATAGTATAATCACCCCAAAAGATAACAACGATCCCGGCACGATGCCGGGTGTGGTTGTCCTTGCTTTTTCCGTTATTCCGCCAGTACGGATTTGATGAACGCAATCATTCGATCAAAGGCGTCCTTCGCCACTTCATCTACTCGTTCGGACGAGACAAAGCAATGCTGCTTTTCTATTCCGCGTTCCGCCAGGGGGTCGACCAGCTCGTGCCTGACCGAGGCATCTTCCAAGGCGGCATCCATCAATCTCATATCCGCGTGGTATTCGCTGCCCAATAAGACACACGGGGGATAATTGGCGTCGATCCATCCAATATTGTTGTAGCGGCGGACTTCATCTTTGCTTACGAAGATGGAGCCCCGGATATAATTGCCGACAAGGACTTTGGTGCCGAGCGAGAAATGCTCATAGTCCAGCGGCGCGTCGTCGATCACCAGCGCCTTGACCTGCGCGGGCTGCAAGGCTGGTTCTATGTCCAGCAGCTGCGCATAGGCTGGGTTTGTGATGATGCTGCCCAGCTGGCTCGTCATGATCGCACCGGCGGACGATCCCATGATGACGACGCGATTCATGTTCAGATGGTATTCATCCGCGTGCTCCATCAGGAATTGAAACGCCATGTTGGCCTGGATCAGCGGAACCGGGAAATGGTATTCCGGCACAAGCGCATAGTCGATATTGACCAGATTGAATCCTTCCGCGCATATGTCATCCAGCAGGGCGGTCGCGTCGCTGCCCGCCAGTGGATCACCGACGCTCTTGCTGCCGCCGAAGAATCCACCGCCGTGAAAGTAGATGAGGGTGGGCCTTTGTTCGGCTGTGTCGGCGTTCGGATAGGTGATGTCCAGATAGCTGTTGGGGTAGACGTCCGAATACCCGATTTCCGTAATGATATACTGCCCGTTTTCCTTTATGCCCTCTGTCGGATCGCCGAGCGGACTGAACAGGTTTTTCGTGTTGACCGTGTTCTGCGACAGCTTCTGTATGGCCCCGACGATGATCTGCGTGTGCGACATGAGGAAGAAATACCCGCCGACAGCAATGATCAGAATGATCGCCAGCGCCTTCAAAAAGCCGTGCCTCCGTTTTCCTTGTTTCTTTCTCATAGATTCTTCTCCACATCCTGCCAATAATCGTTATGAAGGATCTCCGCGTCCTCGCCCACAAAGACCTTCGCGGCTTCGGGATCGCCCTTCAACTGATACATCATCCAGGCCGTCATGTATCCGTCGCTCCGGGCAAGCATGTCCTCGTGTTCAGCCCCTGTGGCTCGTCCCCGCACCTTTGCCACCGAATCCGGCAGGGCGTTGTAGTTTTCGACCAGCGAGGAGAGCGGAGCGACGCCCGCGTATTCCTTCGTCGGGTCGGCTTTGCCGTTGTCATCTGAAGAGCCTGTTCCCGCGGCCATAAAATATGGGATTCGGATCTTACTCACATCATAGTGCCATCCGAAATTGCCCGCCATGAACTGATACGCCGCGCTCCCAGTGAAAATGGCCTTGTATATGGAGCCGTTTTCATACTCCGACACAGCCGCCAGCGCGCCGGCCCCGCCCTGGGAGAATCCGACGATGCCGATACTGTCTTCATCAATCCGCCCATACAGCGGGTGGTCTTTCGGCAGATTCAGGATGTAATCCAGTGTGATGGAGGCGGTTTCGCCGGTTCCAGCCTATGGGTCTTCATTGCCGATCACGACAAATCCCCAGGAGGCCAGGCGCTTGAACCAGCCCTCATACTTATAGGCCGGTGTATTGCTGGCGTTGACAACGAGGATAGCGGGATACAGGGCGTCTGTATCCGTTGCCTCAGAGGGATACCAAACGCGAATCTTTCCGATGCGCTGATCATCGGACGGTGTATCCACCGAGGATACCGCGTATCCGCCGGGCTGTGAATACTTCTGCTCCAACGGGCAGGGTGATGAGAACTCTGTATAGTAATCTTCCCTGACCGAAGGTTTTTTCGACTGGATATACCCCTTCACGACCAATGCGGCAACAACCACAACCGCGACCAGAATGACGATCCCCAGCACCTTCATAACCCTTTTCATGGAACCCTCCCTGGAAAAGCATTACAACAAGAGCAATCAAACCGCATGTAGGATAATGCCAGGCGCTACCATTCCAATCGATAGCTCCAGCTGCCCAGTCGATGGCCCCTGTATTCAAACCAGCGCTCATCGAATTCCCGAAAGCCGTTTTTCTGATAAAATCTGCGGTTCTCCTGTGAGTTGGTGAACAAACACAGCCCGTTCCCGCCACGATCCCGCGCAAAGGGGATGAGGCATTCCTGAAGCATCGCGCTGCCGAGGCCACGGCCCTTTGCGGACGGCTCAACGGTCAATAGGTTCAAATACCAGGTTTTTCCGGCCAGGCCGTGACATGGCTCGCCGGCCTTGCCCTCCATAGCATTCCAGGCGGCGACATCCCGTATGCCGCCCCGCAGGAAGCATTTGCCGAAGCCCGCCTTCATGTAGGCCAGGGCGGATGGCTTCACATATTCCGGGGGACAGAGCATGGCCAAAGCAACGATAGCGCCGTCATCTTTGGCGGTAAAGAACGTGGCCGGGCCATCATTGATCCGCAGCTCGATTTCCATCATGGTGTCGAGAAAACGCTCCCGCCTGCGGGCATCCGGGATGTAGTCGGTGAAATACTCGTAGTCCATGAAGGCCCGCGCCGCCAGAGACGCGCATGCCGTGCGTTCATCCTTGCGCATCCTGTCATAGCTCAGCATTGCCCGGCCTCCCTCCTCAGGTATTCGATGAGGTCATCAAAGCCGCCGTGGGGCCAGCGGGCAATATCGGCATCATCCTTGTTGATGAGGCAGTCCGTGAGCAGGAATACCTTCATACCCAGCGTTTCCGCGACCATGTCCTCGCCCACATCGTTGCCCACCATCAGGCAATCCGGTCCTTCCAGCGCCATGCGCCGCAGGATCTCGGCGTAATAGGCCGGATTGGGCTTGCAGTAACCGATATTCTCATAGGTGGTGTAGAACTCAAAATCCTCCGGCTCCAAGCCTGCCCAGCGGATGCGGCTCTCCGTAGCCACGGCGGGAAACAGCGGGTTTGTGGCCAGCGCTACCCGAAAGCCAAGGGCCCTGGATAGTTCCACAACTTCCTTTGCCTTGGGGTTGCAGCCGCACAGGGTCTTCGACTGCTGGAATTCATTGGCGTAGAACGCGTTGAACAGCGGTTTGTCCCTGAGCGCGTCCTCGCCGTATATGCTCGAAAAACAGCGCCAAAATACTTCTTCATTGCTGCATGAGCCGTCGTTTTTCACCATTGCGCCGGTGCCCTTCCACACTGCCTTGACCAGCTGATCCGGGTCGTAACCGTGTCCCGCCAGCTTCCGGCAGAGCAAATTGAAGTAACCGTGGGTAAACACATCCTGATCCATCGGCAGGAGCGTGCCGTCCAGATCAAACAATACGGCTTTCAGCATACAATTCACCTTTCAATACGCTTCGAGGAAGAAAATATCATGCAATATATCGTCATGCTTTGGCTGGCCTCAACCGTTTGTATGACAGCTCGAGCAAGCCTATATTTACCACTACAAAGACCATCAGGTAAACCGGCATAATGCCGATGCCTATCGCCTGCTGGAGATGCCCGAAAACCATCGGCATAAACGTGCTCCCCACGTAGGCAGACGCCATTTGCAAGCCGATGACCGCTGCGCTGTACCGCTTGCCGAAGTTCGACGGCGCCATGTGCTGGATCGCGGGATAGATCGGCCCCATCCCCGTTCCGATGACGACAAATCCAACGGCCGCAACGGCGTAGCCCGGGGTGGGGATCAACACGAGGAGTATCCCCAATACTTCAACCGCCACGCCGATTCGGATCAGCAGCTTGTCGCCAAGCCTGTTGGATATGAATCCGGACAGCAACCTGCCCAGCATCAGGCCTCCGAATATCAGGGAGCCGAAGGAGGCAATGGTCTCGTCGCTCAGTCCCGCCTTCGTCCCCGCAAAATAACTGGGCGTCCAGAGAAAGCAGGTGGCTTCTCCCGCGCTGTACGCAAAAAAGGCGATCAGCGTAAGCAGTACGCCTGGAACTGCCAGCGTTCGACCGATGCCCGCGCTCTCGCGTATTTCCGAGTCGTCCTGACTGTCATTTTTGCGCCACAGGGGAAGCGACAGCACGCACACCAACAGTATCCCCAGCTGGATGTAAGATGTCCACCGATAGCCCTCGTTCCATCGCGCCAATTTAAGCGCGAGCGACATGATGCAGGGACTGATGACCGCACCGACGCCATAGAAGCAGTGCAGGAAATTCATGACCGATGAGGAATAGTGATTGGCGACGTAGTGGTTGCACGCAGCGTCGATCGATCCCGCGCCAAGGCCATAGGGAACAGCGAACAGGAACAGCATCCAATACCGGCCGGATATGGAAAACCCCATCAGCCCAGCGATGGTCAGAAAGATGGATACAATGACGATCCATTTCGTGTGGAACCTGCGGATCAGCCTCGGACTCAGCAATGCGGAAAAGATCGTCATGAAGGAAATGGTCATGGATACGTATCCCGCATAGGACGAGGGGACGCCAAATGCGACCTGCATCTTCGGCCATCCTGAGCCAAGCAAAGAGTCCGGAAGCCCCAAACTGATGAAGATCAGGTAGATGACAGCCAGAAGTAAACCGCCCATTTTTCGGTATCCTCCCCCGCGAAAAACAATAACACCAAGATTGACAAGCATTTCGGAATCTGATACTATAGTATCATTCATCTGTTAACAACACGATCATTCAAGAAAAATGATACGATTTGCCGCTTATCGTATCATGGAAAGGTACCATGTCCAATTATGTCACGGAGGCTCTTGGCCGGGCCTTGCTGGATTTGATGCGGGAGAAGAGCATCGAGAAGATCACTGTCGATGAGTTGACGACGCGGGCGAAGCTCGGTCGGGCGACCTACTTCCGCAATTTCAACGCCAAGGAAGAAATCATCACTCAGTACATCGTCATACTGTGGCGGGCTTATGAAAGAACGCATCACCTCAAGGATTATCGCATAGACGATCCCTATCGCGTGCGTCTGTATTTTGAGTTCTGCCTGTCGATGCGGGCAGACAATGACGTCATCATGACCCAGAACCGATCCTCCGCCATCCTGTCGGCCTACGAAATCATATTCTACGATTACGACGAGCCCATGACCAGCGATACTTTCGAGCGCGCTTACATGGCCTATGGGCTATTCGGTGTTTTCCTTAAATGGGCCAAGGATGGATACAGACAAACCGTTGAAGATATGACAAGCATGTTTCTGGCACTCCACATGCAAAGCGACATTATTTATACGGAGTAAACCGCCAGGCGTATTACATTCCCGGCAAAGATCAGGCTTCCACCTCACATTGTTGGCTTCCATTGCAGACAGCTTTCTATCAACCGCCGGAAGCTCTCCTCAAACCGCCGGTCGTCCTCATCGGTGCGCTTCGCCGGGCCTTTCAAATGGTTCTTGCTCTTGCGCCGTGCGACCTTTGCCATGTGACGCTCCATCAGCAGGCCGTCGATATTCTCATCCGTGTACCATCGTCCGCTCTGATGAATGGCTTTCGCACCCTTGCCCAGCGCCAACGCTGCAACACCGTAATCCTGCGTGACAACGATGTCCCCCCTTTGGCAGAGGTTGATCAGCGCGATATCCACCGCGTCCGCCCCGGCACCGATAACACGGATTCGTCATCAGGGGACGTCATATTTTCGCGGTTGATGTCCGATCTTTCACATGATATAATGATCTGACAATTCAACCGGAGGCATGGCATATGATACCCAATCAGTATCTATGGGTACAGGCGCGGGACCGACTGGTCACCGCCGTCACCGGCATCGGTTTCTCCGCCGAGCTGGCCGAGCTAATGGCCAAACAGCTGGGAAGCCCTAAGGCCATCGACCGGATGACGTCCTACGTCTATCAGGCACGGCCTCGTACCGAGGAGATGCTGGTGGACGAGATGCTCGCCATCTGCGCTGAGATCGAGACCTGGCGGGAAAAGAAGGAAAGCCAGGAAGCACAGGCCCGGTACAACGCCAGGCTGAATTACAAGAAGTGGGAACCCGATGAGGAGGAATGAGGCTATGAAGAAGTTCATCCCGAAGGAAAAGCTGGGCAAGAAGGCCCGCAAGCAGCTCGACAGCGAGCATCGCACCACCTGGACGTTTTCCCCGGTGACGAAAAAGGTGGAAAGCAAAAAGCTCTACAACCGCAAAAGATAAGCCCATGACCGCTATGATGACTACGGCATGGGCTTTTCTTATGGGTTCAGACAAAGCTGCGCCTGATCTGTTCGATAAACCTTTCTGCGATTGGTGTGAATGCCTGATATCTATTCCATATCAAATACAGTTTGCTTTCCAGCCGGGGCTCCAGTGGCCTGAAAGTAAGCCCGCTGCTTTCCGAAACATCCACCAGATGCCGGAAGGACAACTGGTACCCCAGACCCTTCCTGACAAACATGGAGGCGTTATAGGCAAGACGGAAGGAGCCTTCCAAGTGAAGCTCGGGGAACCGGTCTCCTGCCCATTTTCGAATGTCGCCCTCCCAGCCCTGTTTGGAGGTGAACAGCGGCAGGCCAATGAGATCATCCACGCGGATGGTCTCTTTTTGTGCCAATGGGTCCTTCACCGGAAGGATGAGTCCCCAGGTATCGCCCTCCGGGAAAGCGATGGCATCATACTTCTTCCCGTTTGGCGCGTCGCAGATCACGGCAAAATCCAGCAGGCCCTTGTCCAGCTTTTCCGTCACCTGTTCGGTGTCGCCGCTGGTGATGTGGTATTTAAGACCCGGATACTGCGCCTTGAGGACGCGCAGTTCCCTGGCGAGATAGCGAATCTGGTAGGATTCCGCGAGGCCAAAACACAGTTCGCCGCCGGTGATGTCGTCCAGCGACAGGAACTCCCTTTCGATCTTGTCTGCCATGGTCACCAGATCTTCGGCACGATCCCGCAGCAGCACGCCCTCTTCCGTCAAGGCGATACTGAAGCTGTGACGCGTAAACAGCTTCTTGCCCAGCTCATCCTCCAGCGCCTTCAGCGCCTTGGAGAGCGTCGGCTGGGTGACATGAAGCAGCTCCGCCGCCCGAGTCATGTTCTCCTCCCGGGCCACCGCCAGAAAGTATCGCAGGGTGCGTATTTCCACAGATCATCCCTCCGTTATTCTGATTTAGAATATCATGATATTCATTATAACCATTAGCGAAGCCCTTTGCAAGCGTGTATAATAGGACTGCAAGCCAATGAGATGAAGGTACCGCATTGATGAACGTACAAAAGGAAAACCTGGTGATTGCGCTGTCCGACGCGGGTTTCAGCCAGGAGGCCATCGAAAAGGCAGAGCGGCTTTGGGAGGCAGGTCGCGCCAGGGACTTGATCCGGCACCTTCGCCTCTGCCGGTGCGAGCTGATGGACATTCTGCACGAAAGCCAGAAGCGCGTGGATCGCGTGGACACCCTGATTCGGCAAACCGAGAAGACAATGGAGACGAAATAGAGAAAGGAAGACATCGACCATGATCAAGCCCGAAGCATTGAAACTGACCCAGGAATGGGACAAGACTTTCCCGAGGAGCGACAAGGTGGAGCACAGCAAGGCGACGTTTGTGAACCGCTACGGCATCACGCTGGCGGCGGACATGTATGTGCCCAAGGGTGCAGAGGGCATGCTGCCCGCCATCGCGGTTTGCGGCCCCTTCGGCGCGGTGAAGGAGCAGTGCTCCGGGCTGTACGCACAGACGATGGCTGAGCGCAGCTTTGTGACCCTCGCGTTTGACCCGTCCTTCACCGGCGAGAGCGGCGGCCAGCCCCGCTACATGGCCTCCCCGGACATCAACACCGAAGACTTCATGGCGGCGGTGGACTTCCTGTCGCTGAACGAAAGGGTCGACCCGGAGCGTATCGGCATCATCGGCATCTGCGGCTGGGGCGGCATGGCTATCAACGCCGCCGCGCTGGACACCCGCATCAAGGCCACGGTGGCCTCCACGATGTACGACATGACCCGGGTGAACGCCAAGGGCTACTTCGATTCCGAGGGCAGCGAGGAAGCCCGCTACCAGAAGAAGGCCGCCATGTGCGCCCAGCGGCTTGAGGATTTGAAGGCCGGCGAATACAAGCTGGGCGGAGGCGTGGTGGACCCGCTTCCGGAGGACGCGCCCTTCTTCGTGAAGGACTACTATGACTACTACAAGACGCCGAGAGGCTATCATCCCCGCTCGCTGAACTCCAACGGCGGCTGGAACGTGATTGGCTGCGAGAGCTTCATCAACCAGCCCATCCTGAAATACTCCAACGAGATCCGCTCCGCGGTGATGGTGCTGCACGGCGACGCGGCCCACTCTTGCTACTTTGGAAAGGACGCCTATGCCGACATGGTGAAGGACAACCAGTATGCCGCCAACAAGGAGCTTGTGCTGATTCCTGGAGCGGTGCACACCGACCTGTACGACGGCGGCGGTAAGGGTGCCATCCCCTTCGACAGAATCGAGGTGTTCTTTGAAAAGAATATGCGGTAAAGGGCTGTTGTCTCTACTGGCGGCCATCGCGCTGCTGCTGTGGCCACTGGCAGGCATAGCGGAGGGAAATGACATGACCGGCGTCTTCGATTTTGAAAACAGAAAGGTTCGCCTGAACAGCGGCTACGACATGCCCATTCTGGGGTTGGGAACCTATGCCCTCGACCATGACACCTGCGTCAATTCCGTGATGGCGCTGCTGGAAAGCGGCGGCAGGCTCATCGACACGGCCTACATGTATGGAAATGAGGAAGCAGTCGGCGAGGGCGTCCGCCGGGGCATGGAGGAATATGGCATCCCCCGGGGGGACATCTTCGTCATCACCAAGATATATCCCAATCAGTTCAGCGATCCCGAGGCGGCCATCGACATGGCTTTGGAGAAACTGGACATCGGATACATCGACATGATGCTGCTGCACCACCCCGGCGCAAATGACGTGAAGGCCTACAAGGCCATTGAGAAATACGTCGAAGCTGGCAAAATCCACTCCCTGGGCCTGTCCAACTGGTATGTGGAGGAATTGACGGAGTTCCTGCCGCTGGTGACGATCATGCCCGCATTGGTGCAGAACGAGATCCATCCTTACTATCAGGAGCAGGACGTGGTGCCGTTCATCCAGGAGAAGGGTATCGTCGTCCAATGCTGCCGTTACTTGAAAACGTATTTCCCTTTTCCCTTGCCCGTTACCGCTTCGATCAAGCCCAGTTGAAGCAACTTTTTCAACAGCTCCGACGCGGGAGAAGCGGTCAGCCCCAGGGTCCGCATAACGTCTGTCCTGCCGAATACCGCGTCGTGTCCAAACGCCGCAAACAGTTTCCCAATGTGTGCTTTCGTCTTCGGCTTGACGCCGTCCGGCATTCCAATGTCCTGTTTTTGAGTTTGAATGTCCTGTTTTTCAGGTGCAATGTCCTGTTTCCCCAGTACTCCGCTGATATGCATATCCCTGTTGTGCAGTTCGTTCCGCTCACTCAGCAGCAGATTTCTCAGGAAGCGTTCAAGGTACTCTGTGGTCTCCCTGACACCGCTGATGTAGTTGTTATAGTTGGCCCGAACCAGCGCGTTTCTGAAATACCACGCGTTTTCGGCAAAGATATCGTTGGTCACATCAAAACCCAGCGTTCTCAGGTACTTGATGAAGAAGACTGCTGTGGTGCGCGTGTTGCCTTCGCCAAAGGCGTGAATCTGCCACAAACGGGCAACAAAATGAGCCAGGTGACCAATGACAGAATCCATGTCATCAAGCGGATATCGGTACTCCCTCTCCATTTGCAGGTCATATTCCAGCGTTGCCATGATTTCCGGCGCGCTGCCGTACTGCACGGATTCCCCGTCCAACACCCATTCCCGTTTGGAAATGTTATAATCCCTGACTTCCCCGGCATGGGGATAGATGCCCGCGAAAGGCCGGCGATGGATCCCCAGATACTGCACTACCGAAAAGCTGAACGCATTTTCAGCCAGCAGCATCGCGATGCGGGCCGACACCTGGTCGGCCTCCTGGGTACGGTCCTCCCCCTGCTTTTCGGATTCACGATAGTAGCTTTCGATCAGACGAGCGGCCTCGGGCAGCGTGATTCTTCCTTCAATGTTGTCCTGCGCCGTCTGGCGGAGGTACTTCGAGGTCTTGAGCCCATCCACGGCCTGCAGGCCGATCGCCGTATACCAGGCATAGCCCAGCTCCCGCCTGCCGGGCTCGACGTGCCCGATATACTCCGAAAACGGGTCTTTTCGAATATCGCTCATGAAGCCAACCTCTGATCTCTACCGGCCAACGCCGGCTGCCACTTTGATATTACCATGAACAGGACATAAAAGCAACGTCCTTTTTCATGGTCGCGGATTTCCCCTTTTTTCCCAAATCTCCCCGGTCGATCTCATTTTCCGAAATAGCCCGCGATTTCCCGCATCCGCCCGCTCTGCGCCACATGGAAGAGGCAGCGCTGATCGCAGTGGCCGCAGCCCACGCAGTCCCCGGCGGTCTTGTCCAGCTTGGCGTAGTGCTCCGCCGCCATGCCGTCCCCGGCCCTCGCCAGGTCGTAATACTTGTTGATCAGGGCGATGTCCAGGCCCATCGGACAGGGCTGGCAGTGGTTGCAGTACACGCACTTGCCGCCCGCCTCCACGGGCGCGAAGCCGCCGATGACGCTGTAATCCAGCGCCTCCTCCGGCTGCTCGTGGTAGGCCAGCAGCGTCTCCACTTCCCTCACCGATTGCGCGCCGGGCAGCACCGTCAGCACGCCGGGCTTGTCCAGGGCGTAGCGGAGGCACTGGTACGGCGTCAGCGCCCGCTTGAAGGGCGACTGCGCCGCGTCCAGCAGCTGCCCGCCGGAAAAGGGCTTCATCACCGAGATGCCCACGCCGTCCCGCTCGCAGCGGCGATAGATCGCCGCGCGCTCGTCCACGCCGCCGTTGGCAAACTCGCCGTGGCCGTAGTCATAGGCGGGATTGATCGAAAACAGCAGCATGTCCACCGGCGCCTCGTCCAATATCCGCTCGATCACCGCGGGGGTGTGGGAGGACAGGCCGATATGGCGCACCACGCCGCGCTCCTTCATCCGGCGAAGGAAGTCGTAGACGCCGTTCTTCCGGTAAGTCTCCCAGTCCGAAAACTCGTCCTGGCAGTGGATCATGCCATAGTCGATGGTGTCCGTGCCCAGCTCCTTCAGCATCCAGTCCACGGACCGCTTGATCGTCTCCAGCTCCAGCGTCCAGCCGTACTCGCCCTTGGAGTAGTCCGCGCCGAAGTGGACCTGGTACAGCACATTTTTCCGCACATCCCCGAGCGCCTCGCGCCACATCGAAAACGCCTTGCCGTTTCCCGCGCCCAGGTCAAAGTAGTTGATCCCGCCGTCATAGGCCGCGCGCAGGGCGCGCACCGCCTCGTCCATGTCCGCGTCACACAGGTAGGCCGAGCCCAGGCCGATCTCGCTGATCCTGTCTCCGGTCCGCCGGTTGATCCTGTATTTCATTGTATCCCTCCCTGTCCGTTTCATGTTTCTCTGGCGCTACTATCCTTCCAGTGCATATCGCATTAGCGCGCCGAATATGCTGCGATACTGCCATCTACATGCAATCCTCTTTCCGGGTCATAAATCCTTCTCCATTCTGACGCAGTGAAGGGGTACTCCATCCATCGCTTCGCCGCAGGGCTCATAGAGCAGCTGCTCGTAGAACGGGACCTCGTCCTCCCGGCTCTCCACCACGGCTGCGCTGTGGCCGAGTTCCTCCGCCCAGACCTCGCACGCGTTGACGACCATCGTGCCGATACCCTGGCGCCGGTATTCGGGCAGAACCACGACCCTGTCGATCCTCACGCGCTCCCTGTCCAGGGGCACCATGCGCGCCGTGGCGATCGGGAAATCACTGTCCGTCACCACGATGTACTTCGCGTCCGGCGTATCGTGCTTGTCAAACGCCTGCCTGAGTGGAATGTGATGCTCCCCGGCCATCGCCTGGATACGGACATACCATGCCCCGGCCCGCTGCCAGGTTTCCGTCGCCCGGAGGAGAGCGAAGTTGCTCAGCGCCCTGATTTCCGCGATATCCGATTCAAATAGCTGATAATCGTTCAGCTTGATGCTCTCCTCATACCAGTCCGTTGCTGCAGAGAATGATGCAGATATAGCACTCGTGCTGTTCGTGATGCCTGTGATGAGGTTGGCAACGGTTGCGTTGAAGGCGACCGCGCTGTCCGTGGGCAGCGCCGGATTGTGGGCATTCGTTGCGGTGAGCTTAATGGTGTAGCCATGGGCCGTCAGTACGGAAGAGGCAACGTCCGCCGTCAGCTTTGCGGTGGTCTTGACGGCTGTCGCCTCATCGTTCGGCGTGCGCTCTATTTCCAGCGTCAGCTTGGGATTGTCGCGCCGGGAAAGGATTCTCAAATAACTGCCGTCCGGCCTGATGAAGAGGTTGTCGTAGTTGCCGCCATTGGAAAAAGTCGCGTTCGTAACTACGCCAATGTGAATATAGGTCTGGGTCGGATCGAGCACATAATTCGTTGTGTCCAGGTGATAATAGCCTTCCTTGAAAGAAACGGTTCCTGTGAACGTATGAGAAACGTTGTTCCCCCACGAAATAGTCTTCAGATCCCAGCCGGAACTCCCGCCTCCGCCGTACAGGAACTGGCTTGGAAAAGACCCTCCGTATTGATAGTTGGTCGAGGGATACCGACCATCCTGATCCACATAACATTTGGTGATGCTCTTGCCCGAAACGTTCTTGATCGTGATGGACATGGTCGCCGTTTCGCCAATTGCCACAACGGACGGCGAAAAGGACAGAGCCGTGACCTGGAAAAAGCCGCTGTCAAAAGTTGGGAAAGCCATGATCATCCTCCTTACGCGAGTTTGAACACCAGTCCGCCGTCTGAAGAGCGTCGAAGCTGATAATTTCCGAACTGAACATAGCTGGCCGCAAATTTCGAATACTTTCGGCCGCCCAGCACCACGTTGACCGACTCGCTGTCAATCAGCACTTCGCCGTTGGACAGGTTGTCGCCGACATGAAGCCCGTCGTCGTCAATGCGTACCACGCGTCTGAAGTCCGCTCTGGCAGCATCTGCCGCAGCCTGAGCGCCGTCTGCCATGACCTGGGCTTCATATGCGATCTGGCTGATGGCGGTCAGGACGCCGTTGACCAATCTATACATCGGATGCTCCGGGTAGAAATACATCTGATAAGTTGAATACATATATCCCAGAGAAATATAGGTTTGGGTGGCAACAGACGGCGTAGTGGTCAGCCAGTTTTCACTTGCGACCGTGAACACTTTCCCGGCCAGTGTGCCTGCCAGGTACAGTGTGGCGTACTGTTCTGCCGTCCAGCTGCTGCCCGCGTTATTGCGCAGCGTACAGCTGGGATAGCTCAGATAATTGTTTGTACCGGTTGCCGCTGCCGAGATCGCGGAACCCGCCCACAGGATGGGCTTGTCAACATGAAAGCCCAAGCCTGCCCCCAGGTGGTAATACCCGTCGGAGTCGGCCACAATCAGACGGGATGCTTATACAGCGCGAGTATGGAAACTTTGTGCTGTGTGTCTTTACCCTCCTGCTTTTCACGCTGCCTGACCTGATCCAGCAGAATTTCTCCATTCATCTGCCGTCCACCCTTGAGACCATCATCTATTGCTTCATCTTTGCGGCGGAGGTACTGGGCGAAATCAACAACTTCTATGGCCTGATTCCTGGCTGGGACACCATGCTGCACACCATGAACGGCTTTCTGTGCGCCGCCATCGGGTTCGCGCTGGTGGATATGCTGAACCGGAATTCCAGGAACATCCATCTGTCCCCGCTGTACCTGGCGCTGACGGCGTTCTGCTTCTCCATGACGATCGGCGTACTGTGGGAGTTCATTGAGTTCTTCGGCGATCAGTTCTTCGCTGTGGACATGCAGAAGGATACGATCGTTCCGCTGGTGAAAAGCATCCTTATCAATCCGGAAGGCGCCAATGTGCCAGTCTTTCTGAAAGATATCCAGCAAACGATCATTCAATACGGCAGCGCAGAGCAGTTTGTAGTCCCTGGCGGCTATCTCGATATCGGCATCATGGATACGATGAAGGACCTGTTCGTCAATTTCATCGGCGCCATCGTATTTAGTGCCTTCGGCTACTTCTATGTGAAACAGCGCGATACCGACAAGCACAGCTTTGCTGAAAGGTTTATACCGATCGTGGAGAAAAGTGATGCGGACCAATGAAACAGTATAAGTCAGTAGACGATACGGTTTTCCGGAATATTCTATCCGGACTATCTGCTCACCCTGCCTTGCAGCAGCTGAAGGCCACTCCCCAGCACAAGGGGAGCACATCATTTGCGCATAGCGT
>Ga0256405_10008339_pt1 | contig 14917 bp, 13 predicted proteins | sample RumenRJG_02DNA_FD_189096 | JGI IMG/M metagenome (GOLD analysis project Ga0256405, IMG submission 189096) | Bovine rumen microbial communities from Lethbridge, Alberta, Canada - RJG_02 | ecosystem: Host-associated > Mammals > Digestive system > Stomach > Rumen | place: Canada: Alberta... | reverse complement strand
ATGAGGATATATTGGCTAGAAATGCAGAAATTGCTGGTATGATGGATATTGAGGATATTGGTGATATTAGAGAGCTCCGTCAACAAGTAGCAGACAGCTTAGACATTTCCCTTGAGGAATACTTGAAAAATGCAGAGCCAATGGAAGCAATTTACATCATTGCAGACCATACAAGATGTTTGGCATTCATGTTAGCTGATGGAATCATTCCATCAAATGTTAAGGAAGGTTATCTTGCAAGACTTGTATTGAGAAGAACTATCCGTTTCATGAAAGAGTTGAAGATGGAAGAATCATTGTCTGATGTTATGGAAATCCAATTGGATTTCTTGAGAAAGTTCTATCCTGAAATCGATGAATCTCAAGAGCACATCATGAATATCATTAACCTTGAAGAGGAAAGATATGCAAAAACCATTGAAAAAGGTAAAAAGACTGTTAAAAGAACAATTAAACGTCTTAAGAAAGAAGGAAAAACTTCTATGCCTTTAGAAACCTTAATAGACTTATACGATGCTCAGGGCATGCCTCCTGAAACTGTTGAAGAAATGGCAAGTGGGGATAAGGACTTTGAAGTCTTTGTACCAGATAACTTCTTCACAATTGTTGCAGATATGCATGAAGAGGATAAGGTTGCTAAAAAAGAGACTTTGGATATTGATGTTCCTGAAACTGAACTTGACTTCTACAAGGACATTTATCAAAAGGAATCTGACGGCAAGATCATTGAAGTCATTGAAAAAGGAGATACAGTTAATGTTATCCTTGATAGGACAATCTTCTACCCTGAAGGAGGAGGTCAACCATCAGATATTGGTATAATGTCCATTGATGGTAAAATCTATGAAGTCACTTATGCTGAAAAATTGAATAACATAGTCTTGCATCACATTGCTGTTCCTAAAGATGGTGATAAGGAAAGCCTACTTGCTGATCTTAAAGGATATATTGGAACCGAGGTCCATATGGCTATCAACTGGAACAGAAGAATAACTTTAGCAAGACATCACACAGGTACTCACTTGGTAATTGCAGCTGCAAGAAAAGTTTTAGGCCAACACATTTGGCAAGCAGGTGCACAAAAAGGTCTTGCACGTTCACGTATAGACTTATCCCATTACAAACGTATCACACAGGAAGAGCTTAATGAAATTGAAAAATTGGCAAATGAATATGTGATGATGAATATTGATTTGGATATCAATTGGTTAAGCCGTGATGATGCAGAGAAGGAATATGGATTCACCTTATACCAAGGTGGTGTGGTTCCAGGATCTCAAATTAGAGTTGTAAAGATTCCTGGAATTGATGTACAGGCTTGTGCAGGTACTCACCTTGACAGAACCGGTGAAGTCGGTCCAATTAAGATCAATAAGACTGAAAGGGTTCAAGATGGTGTGGAAAGAATTGATTTCTCAGCAGGGCTTGCAGCTATTGATTCAATCCAAGAGGATAAGGAAATCCTAAGGGAAAGTGCAGGCATATTTAGTGTAACCAATGAGCAATTGCCTAAAACCTGTGATAGGTTCTTTAGCGAATGGAAAGCTCAAAAGAATGAAATCGCTAAATTGCAAAAGGAAATTGCTAACTTGAAAGTCAGCACCTTAGCGGATAATGCAATTGAAATCAATGGATTGAAAGTTCTAAAGGAAATCATTGATGGGGATATCAAAGAGCTTCAAAAGATCGCTACTGATTTCACTGACAATGATAAGGCAGATGTTGTCTTCATCGGTAATAATGAAGGTAAGATTGTTGGAGCAGCTACTAAGGACTGTGGAATTCAAGTTAATGCTATCATTAAGGAAGCAGCTTCCTTGCTTGGAGGTGGCGGTGGTGGCCGTCCTAACTTAGCTCAAGGGGCTGGTCCAAATGCAGATAAAATGCCAGAAGCTTTAGATTTGGCAATTGAACTTTTAAATAAAAATTAATTAATTCTTTAATTATTTTTTATTTTATTTTTTTGATTATTTTTATAACAATCGTTATATTTATAAACTATAAATTAAATATATAGAAAGATAAAGATATAATAAGAGAAAATATTTTATTGACTAACCTATCATATTTTACGAATTATTCTTTATTTCAGTGTATTTTATGAAATTTTTAATTATTGAGGTATTTTATGAAACATGATTTAATCATTGCCCGTTATGGTGAATTGGCTTTAAAAAGTGACGGGGTTAGAAAAAGATTTGAAAATCGTTTAGCAAATAATATAAGAGCATCAATTGATGCAGAAGTTAAAGTAAGACAAGCAAGAATATATATTTCTCCAAAGGATTTTAATGATGCAATTGAAAAGCTTGAGAGAATATTTGGTATTGTATCTTACTCTCCAGTTGTTACAACAAAATCCACTTTTGAGGATATAGAAGAATCCGTTTCTTCATATGCAGAAAAGCTCCATGATGAAGGGCTTTTAGATGAAAATACTAAATTTGCAATCAGTTGCAGAAGAGTGGGAAATCATGAATTCTCATCACAGGAAATGGCAGCATTTGCAGGTGCAGTAGTAGTGAAAAAATATTCATCTCCTGTTGATTTGACAAATCCTGAACTAACTATCTATCTTGAAGTAAGGGATAATGACACTTATATTTTTCATGAGAAAATTCCAGGTCCTGGAGGATTGCCTCTTGGAACTCAAGGAAAGGTTGTTGCACTTGTTTCAAGCGGTATAGATTCTCCTGTAGCTACCTATTTAATGATGAAAAGAGGCTGTCAAGTAATTGCATTATTCTGTGATAATGACCCTTATACAACCCCAGAGGCACTTAAGAACTTCAATGATTTGATAGATCAGTTAAATCTTTATGCAAGTGGTGCCCCTATAAAGAGAAGGGTAGTCAAATATGGAGATTATCTCTCCACCTGTAAATCAGATGCTCCAGATAAGATGACTTGTGTATTATGTAAATCAGGAATGTATAAGCTTGCAGGAAAACTTGCCAAGAAAATGCATGCTGAAGCGGTAATTGATGGAAGCAGTTTAGGTCAAGTGGCTTCTCAAACACTTCCAAACATACTTGCAACCCGTGAAGATCTTGATGTTCCTGTATTAAGTCCACTTATTGGTCTTGATAAAGTGGAAATAACTAGGATTGCAGAAAAGATTGGAACCTTTGAAATCTCTAAAAGAGATGATGGGGGCTGTAAGGCAGTTCCGAAATATCCTGAAACTAAGGCGGATTTGGAATTGGTGAAAGAAATTAAAGAAGCCATAAATCAAGAAGAGGAACTTAAAAAGGCTTTTGAAACTATTGAACATTAATTAATTATTCAATGTTTTATTTTATGTTATGTTTGGAGATAAAAAAATGAAATCTAAAATTGCAGGAATAGTTTTTATTTTAGGCAGTTTATACTACTTGATAGCTGAGGCAATCAGTGCATTTTCTTTTAATGACACTTTGATAAACACTTATCTGTTCTATACAATTTCAGAGTTAGGGATTCCTAATGCTAATTCTCCATTATCCTTTTTAATGAATTCTGCATTTGTTATAATTGGTTTGACTTTCATATTTGGCAATTTCTATAAATTCAAAGATTTTATAATAAAAAACAAGGCTGTTTTTTATATTTTAACACTAATTGCAGCTATTGGAGTAATAATTGTAGCATTTATTCATGCAGGAAACCCTGTAACTGATGGTTATCATAGCTTAGGTGCCATAATGGCTATTCTTGGAGGTAACATATTACTCATCAGCATATCAAGATCTATGGATAAGTTTGAAACCTATCAAAAGATAACTTTAGTCTTAGGGGTCATTGGATTAATTGCATTTTGGATAATGTTCTTTAATATGCAAAGCATTTACATGCCAGTATTTGAAAGATTATCTGTTTATACCCTAATTATTTGGAGCTTTATTAGTGGAATTTATTTATTAAAAAATACAAAGGTATAATCATGAATACAAACAGATTTGAAACATTTTTTGATGCGATTCTAGCGATTATCATAACAGTTTTAGTGTTGAAATTAACACAACCTGTATCTCCTACATTTGGTGCTGTTTTAGCATTGAATGCTAGATTTATCACTTATGCAATCTGTTTTTTAGTAATATTTATCATTTGGTATGATAACCATAATCTGTTTCAGGTCGTTGAAGAGATTGACAACAAAGTTGTAATTATATATGCGCTTCAGATATTTGCAATTTCTCTTCTCCCTTATTTTGCATCATGGATGGCATTTAACGTTAATTCAGTTGCTGCAGAAACAATGTTTGGAATTGATTTTCTTGCAATAGATCTGTTGTATATCCTATCTATTTATGCAATATATAGAGCTAATCCTTATAGCTGTGGCTTATGCCAAAATAATTTTAGAAGCGTTTACAGTTACATTCCAATAGCGATTATGGTTTTGGGTTTTATTCTCACTTATACAATCTACACTCCTGGAATCTATATTTGCGTTTTGATTTCTCTTATCTGCTGGTTAATATTTTCAAGGCTTAGAAGGCCAGATGATGGTAGCACTGATAGATTTGAAGCGTTTATTGATGCAATCATTGCCATTATAATTACAATTATTGTGCTTGAGATCCCTATGGTGGCAAATGGGTCTTGGGATGCATTTTTTGACATTAAATTTGAGTTTATAGTCTATGCAGTAAGTTTCATTGTCTGTTTTAATTTCTGGAATTATAACAATAACCTATTCAATATTGTCAATAAGATTAATCCGAAGGTAATTTGGTCAATTGGGCTAGCATTATTCTTCTTGTCACTAATTCCATATTTGACTACATTCGTTGCATTGAATCCTAATTCATTTGTGCCTTGCTTTTTATATGGTTTGGATTTCATTCTAGTTGCTTTTTCATCAATCATCACAGCAAATGCTTTGAAAAATTCAGATAAGGCAAACATTGCATTGCAATTGGCATTGGCAGACAATAAGCCATTCATAACAACAATTGTTCTTGTTATTATGGGTATGGTAATCGGTTATTTTGTTTATCCATTGGCTATAGTAATTGCCTGTTTGGTTTCAATAATTGCAATATGGATAATATCATATTATAGAAACAATTTTTGATTCCAAAATAATTTTTTATTTTTTTATTAATTTTTTAAATTTATTTATAAAACTCTTTTTTTTAAATCATAATTATTATATATAATATAAATCAAAAATAATAATGTATATTAAATAACTTAAGAAATTATTTTTAATTTCCAGTTATTTGAAAGTATTTAGTTTGATTAATAATTTAATTATTTTATATTAGCTATTAATTCAAGTAATTAATTATTATAACGATTAGTTATTAATGAATAATTATTTTTTAATAGTTAATTGCTATAATAGTTAATTATTGTTCTTATATTATGAATTAAAGCTAAATATGTACTGCTATTTAACTAAAATGGTTAAAAATAGTAAATTTTTATTACTGAGGTGTTTTAAGATGAAAACTACTGTTAGTGTAATCAAAGCGGATATTGGAAGTGTTTCTGGACACTGTGTATCACATCCTGCATTAATGGAAAAATGTGATGAAGTATTATCTGGTGCTTTAGAAACTGGTATTCTTGAAGATTATTATATAACCCGTTGTGGTGACGACATTGATTTAATCATGACTCACAGAAACGGTGAATTAAACGAAGAAGTTCACAAAACTGCATATGATGCTTTCCTTCAAGCAACTGAAATCGCAAGAGACTTAAAATTATATGGTGCAGGTCAAGACTTATTGACTGACACTTTCTCTGGAAACGTAAAAGGTATGGGTCCAGGTTGTGCAGAAATGGAATTCAAAGAAAGAGGAAGTGACCCTGTAATTGTTTACTGTATGGACAAAACCGAACCAGGTGCTTTCAACTTACCTATCTTTAGAATCTTTGCAGATCCATTCAACACTGCAGGTCTTGTAATTGACCCAAGCTTACACGATGGATTCAGTTTTGAAGTGTTCGATGTAATGGAACACAAAAAAGTAATTTTGGACTGTCCTGAAGAAATGTACGACTTACTTGCATTAATCGGTTCCACTGGTAGATACGTAATCAAAAGAGTATTTAAGAAAAACGGTGAAATCGCAGCTGCAGTAAGTACTGACAAATTAAACATGTTAGCTGGTGAATACGTAGGTAAAGACGACCCTGTAGCTATTGTAAGAGCTCAATCCGGATTCCCTGCAAACGGTGAATGTGTAGAACCATTTGCATTCCCACACATGGTAAGTGGATGGATGAGAGGATCCCACAATGGTCCTATGATGCCTACCAGCCAAGAAGAAGCTAACCCAATCAGATTCGACGGACCTCCTAGAGTTGTAGGTTTAGGTTTCCAAGTAACTGATGCTAAATTAATCGGACCTGTAGACTTATTCGATGACCCTGCATTTGATGAAACCAGAAGACAATCCGCAAACATTGCTTCCTACATCAGAAGACATGGTCCATTCGAACCACACAGATTACCAGCTGAAGAAATGGAATACACTTCTTTACCTGGCGTAATGGAAAAATTAGAACCTAGATTCGAAGACATGGATGATGACTAAATCATCTATTTCTTTTTCTTTTTTTTATTTAATTTTTATTAGTTTTATTATAATCGAACTATTAAGTTTGATATTTTTTAAAAAATCTTTTTTTTTTAATTTGAAAATTAGTTTACTCATTTTCTAAAAACATAGCCATTTCTCGTGTTTCATTTCCTAAAAGATCTGTGTTTTTCATATCACAATAATACTTGAATCCCAATTTTTCCAAGACTCTTTTTGATTGGTGGTTTTCATATCTGCAGCTTGCATGGATTTTACTAATCTTCAAATCTTCAAAAGCATGTCTGATAAGTTCTTTACATGCTTCAGCCACTAATCCTTGGCCCCAATATTCCTCTCCAATCCAATAGCCCAATTCAACTCCTTCATCTCCCCAGTAGTGATTGGTGTTTGGATAGAATAGAAGTCCTACACATCCTATTGCATTGTCATCAATTGTTATTGCATAAGTTTCCCTTTTAGAAAAAACAGTTTTTATAATTTCCAAGCTTTCATCAACGCTTTTATGTGTGGGCCAACCTGCAATAGGTCCAATTTTAGGATTCTTTGCAAAATGGTATAGGCATTCTGCATCACTTTCCTTCCATGGTCTTAGGATAAGCCGTTCTGTTTTTAGAATCATATTAAAAATTTTATTCAATAAATTATTTATTTTTATGCTAAAAATCAGTAAAAAAGTGATTAGATAATTGTAAGTAATAAAATATAAAAAAGTAGTGAATTTGTAAAAGAAAGAAGTAAAAAAATAAAAAAAGTTTTGATTATATTGCACCAAGTTCATCTAATTCTTGGATAACAATATCATGAGAAATTTTAGTCATGATTTCTCTAATCAATACATTTTTTTTACCTTTATTAGTGTAACCGTTTTTTTCCAAGATATTAATTAATTGTTCTTCAGTGAGATCCTCTAAGATAATTCTAATTTCAGTAACATCAATATCTGTCATAATAGACATCTCCCATTTTTAATCCAAATATTTTTTAAATTTAATTTTTAAAATTTTTATCCTCATTTACAATTTTTAAAATTAAAAATTGTTCTTATTATGTTGAATAAATATTTATTGTTGAAAGTATTTAAATTTTTAGTTTTTATTATATCAAATAGTTTGTATATTTATGAATAATTTTTTTCATTTTCTTGTAAATTTTCTAAAATTTCAATCAAAAAATCATTCAAATTTTTGAAATTTCAATTTGATAAATATTTTAGATACAAACTTTAATTATTTTATAGTTTACGATATAAACTTATCATTTAATCAATCGAATATTTAATTAAATTAATCCATGAATCATTCTTAGTGCATCGAGTAAACCGTGGCTATATTCAATACAACCAAAAGCAGTTCTTGTGTCTTTTTTCTCAAGGTAATATTTTGAATCATTCCAATAATCGATGGCCCTATCAAAAACTTCCTTCTCTTTTCCTTCGAACTTGATGTCTTCAACTTGTTTCAAGTTTCTCTCAAGTTTTGCAATATCAATTGCAATTTTTTCCTCACTTTCAAGATCTTTCATTTCATATACTCCGAACAATTCTAAATTTTATTTTTTTTAAAATTTATTTTTTAAAAATTATTATTTTAAAAATTATTATTTTAAAAATTTTAATATTGAAAAAATTTTATCTTAATCTTTTTTGTCTATGTTTTTTAGGCCCATTCAATTCTTTCCAAACATGCCATATTCTTTGACCAACTGTAAAGTATGAAAGGATTACAAGTATGTAAATGAAATATGTGAATATTATGTTTGAATGGAATATTGCTGCAATGACTGCACCTAACATTAAGATTATCATTCTGACTGCACGTTCAGCTATTCCTATATTGCACTCAACCCCTTGGGATTCTGCTCTTGCCCTTACGTAACTGACTGTTATTGCAGAGTGAATACCTAAAACACCTACAAACCAGTGACAATATCCTCCAAATATGATTCCTATGAATATGATTGCATCTGCAAAACGGTCCATTGTTGAATCAAGGAATGCTCCAAATGGGCTTGTCCTATCATGGTATCTTGCAACTGCTCCATCAACAACATCTAAAAATCCGCTAAGAAGGATAAATATTGCTCCCCCTATTAGATTTCCGCTAGCAAAGAAAATAGCGGAGATGATTGCCAAAAATGGAGAGATTACAGTTACAATATTTGGATTAATATTCAATCGACTAGCTAAAGGTTCTAAAAATTTTGTAAGATATGGTCGTAAACTATTAAGCATAATTTTATTATATTGATTAACTAATATATATTTAATTAGATTATCTTAGTAAAGTTTAAAATTAAAGTAAGAAATTTTAAGATTATATTCAAACTATTTTGGTGAATTTATGAAAATATTTAAGATGAGTCCTGAAAATCCTGATATGGATCTAATCGGTGAAGCCATTGACATAATGGCAGATGGGGGAATCATTCTCTATCCTACAGATACAGTTTATGGATTGGGAGCAAATATTTTCAATAATGATGCAGTGAAGAAGATCTATGATATTAAAAAAAGGGATTCCTCAAAGCCATTGTCTGTATTGGTTCAGGATACAAATAGCTTGGAATTGATTGCAGACTTGAATAAAAGTTCAAGAGCCATTGTCAATAAGTGGCTTCCTGGTCCATTTACATTTATTTTAAACAAGAAAAAAGTGGTTTCTCCATATGTCAGTGCGAGTGCTAAGGTTGGAGTGAGAATCCCAGATTATAAGATTGCCAGATTGCTTGCAAGTCTGTTTCCAATAACAACCACAAGTGCAAACCTTACAAATGAATGCACATTATCAAATCCACAGGATATTCTAAAGCAGATTGGAAATGATATTGATTTGGTAATTGATGTGGGTGATTTGGGAAAGGCAAAACCATCTACAGTTATTGACTTAAGTTCATCCAAGCCAACATTGGTTAGAAATGGATTTGATTCAAATGATATGGATTCATTAAAAGAGGATTTGGAGAAATTGGTTTAGATTAATGCTATTTTGTTATTTTTACAATATTATTATAATATTTGCATTAAGCTGCAAATCAAAATAGGTAAAAAAATTAACTTTAAATATATCCAAATAAATATTTATGTTTACGGAGTAAAATTTTAATTTGGATCATTATTATGATTATTAAACTATAAAAATTAAAAAACTTATTAAATTATTTTATTATTGAAGGGAAAGATATGAAAATATTATCAAACATGACAGATCAGGAAAAGATTTCCACTAACTCTCCTTTAGACGAATTATTGGATGGAGGAATTGAGAAAAGGACAATTACACAAGTATATGGTCCTCCAGGTGTAGGTAAAACCAATATTTGTCTAAACATAGCTATTGGTGTGGCTAAAAGAGGAAAAAAGGTAGTTTACATCGATACTGAAGGTGGAATCTCAGTTGATAGGATTAGACAAATATCAGGAGAATATTTTGATACTGTTGCAAAGAATATCATTGTATTTGAACCTACTTCCTTTAAGGAACAGGAAGAGGATTTGGGATTGATTGAATCTTGGATATCTTCCAATAGTGCAGATGTTGAGCTCATAATTTTGGACTCTGCTGTTGCATTGTTCAGAGTGGAAGATGATAGCACAAAATCTCACCTTTTAGGAAAACAGATGCAAATGCTTTCTGCACTTGCTATCAATCATGACCTTGCAGTCTTGGTTACAAATCAAATCTATGCTTCATTTGATGAGGAAAGCGATGAAGATTTCTCTCCTGTAGGTGGAACAATCATCCAATACAGAAGTAAAATCATAATTGAACTCAAACGTGAAGAAGGAACCAATCAAAGAATAGCTCTTTTAAAAAGGCATAAGTCAAAAAGAGAAGGATTGGCTGTTCACTTCTTGATTACTAATAATGGAATTGAATAATTCAGTTCCTTTATTTTTTTATTTTTTGTGCTGCTTTTTATTATTTTTTAACTATTTTTCACTATTTTTTTCCAATCATTTCTCTATTCTTATTACTTTTTTTATTTATTTTATTAATTATTAATCATTTTTGAGGAATTTAAGCTATTTTTTATTATTTTTATAAATAATTTTATATGTTACTTTTAATAGATAATATAATGTTGTATGTTTATTTGAAAACATAATCAGTTTAATTTTTTTAAAAACTGATACTGATAAAATTATTATTTATAAAATTATTTTTAAATTTTTAATTAAGATATAGGATTTGTGATAAGATGATCCAAAAGAAGAAATATGCAAAAGCAGCTAAGATTATTCCAGATGGTTATGAATCTGCAAACCACTTTTTTGAAGCTGTTTTTAAGGATAAAGAAATGATTTGGATGGGTCAGAATACAAATGAATTGCATATTGGTCACAACGATGATGTACACAAGGCAATGATTGACTGCATTGGAAGTGACGAATACTGCAAGTACCCACCTCCAGAAGGTTTTACAGAACTGCAATCTTTGATTTTAAAAGATTTGGACTTGGAAGACTTAAGTATATATGTTAACGCCGGTGCAACCGAATCATTATACTTAGCCATGAATGCGGTTTTATCTCCTGAGGACAATGTTATCACACCAGATCCAGGATATCTCATTATTGATAACTTTGCAAGCAGATTTGCAAATGAAGTAAGACAAGTCAAGATTTACAGTGAAGAAAACAACTATAAGTTAACTCCAAAATTAGTAAGGGAAAATATGGATGAGAACACCAGAGTCATTCTCTTAATTGATCCGTTAAATCCACTTGGAAGCTCTTACACTGAAGAGGAAATCAAGGAATTTGCAGAAATAGCTATTGAAAATGACATATTCCTATTGCATGATATAACTTATAGGGACTTTGCTTACAATCACACTCTCTGTGCTAAATATGCTCCAGATAACACTATTACTTGCTACAGTTTCTCCAAGATATTTGGTATGGCAGGTTTAAGGTTAGGGGCTATCATTTCAACCCAAGAGGTTATTGATGTCGTAAAAAGTATTATCATTAACGATGTAGGTACAAATATGATTGCACAGGCTGGTGCACTAGCTGCCTTGAAATCCAAACCAGAATGGATTGATAGGGTCAGAGATACCACTTTTGAAAATCAAAAGATTATCAAGGAAGCTGTTGACCAATGTGAAGGAGTCTTTTTGCCTGTTTATCCATCAAGTGCAAACATGATGGGAATTGACTTATCCGGTGCAGGAATCGATCCTGAAGACATGTCTTCCTATTTGATTGAGAAAAAAGTGTTCACCAGGCAAGGTTCATATACTAGTAATACCTTTGGTCATAATTACTTGAGAGTAAGCTATTCAATTGACCCAGAAAAAGTCAAGGTATTTGCTCGTGAATTTGTACTTGCTGTTGAAGCTTTAAGAACTAAATAATTTTATTATTTAGTTTATTTTTTCTTTTTTTATTAATTTTTTATAATATTTTTAATTGTTCATTTTCGCTTATTTTTTAATTTAATCAATTTTAAACTATTTTTTATATTTTTTCATGTAATTTCATGTAATATAATTCGTATGTTATGAAACTTTAAAATTGATAAAAATAGTCATAGTTTTAGAATAGTTTTTGAATAAATTTTTAAAAAAAAGTAAAATAGTTTTTAGAAAAATCTAAAAACTTTAATATATTTTTATTTCACTAGTTAAATTTAACTAGTCTTTCAAGTAGTAATACTCCCCTTGCTCTTTCTGTTCTCTGTCAAGGTAAGAGTCATATTTATTCACTCTAGGACGTTTGGTTTCCTTATCTCTTCTAAAGGTAATGTCCAAGTCTCCTAAGAACTGATTCATGCTTGTTCTAAGGTCTGCTGGCTTGGAAGCGATACCATTGAGTCCAGGTTCTCCACTGAATACCATAGCCCTATCGGAAATGTAGTCAATAAATACGATATCGTGGTCTACAATCAATGATGCTGCATTTCTGCTTTCAATGATCTTTCTGATTACTCTAGCTGCTATCAACCTTTGCTCCACATCCAGGAATGCAGTAGGTTCGTCGAAAAGATAAATATCTGCATCTTGTGATAATGTTACAGCAAGTGCAAGTCTTTGAAGTTCCCCACCACTTAGTTTCTTTACCTTTTTATCAAGCAAGTTATCGAGAGCAAGAGGTCTTCCGATTTCACTATTGAAGATGTTTGATCCGTATGTTGGAGCATTTGCATAAAGGAATTCCTGAGCGGTTCCATCGAAGTCAGATTCAATGTATTGTGGTTTGTATGCAATATCCACTTTTTCCAAGATATCTCCTTCAGTTGCCTTTTCAACTCCTGCCAATATCTTAGCGAAGGTGGTCTTACCGATACCGTTTGAACCGAATGCAGTGACAATCTCATCATGGTAGATCTTACCTGCTTCTGCCTCAAGTGTGAATCCATCGTATTCCTTTTTAAGGTCGCTGTATTCACTTAAGACTTCACCATCATCCTCTGGTGTTGGCGGACGGATGCTGAATTCAATTGGCTGTTTTCTTATTCTCACATTCTCTTCTTGCAAGAATCCATTGATGTATGCATTGATTCCTACTCTTACACCTTTATTTCCACTTACTACACCATATCCTCCAGGTTCACCGTAAAGAAGATGCACATTGTCACTCATAGCATCCAAGGTAGCTAAGTCGTGCTCAATTACAAGTACGGATTTTCCTGCTTCAGCAAGGGAACGGATTACCTTAACGGCATTCAATCTTTGACGTACATCCAACCAGGAGGTCGGTTCGTCGAAGTAGTAGAAATCACCTTCACGAAGAACTGTAGCAGCTATTGCCACTCTTTGAAGTTCCCCACCACTTAAGTTTTGCATATCTCTTTCAAGAACATTCTTAAGGTCTAAATCATCAATAATCTCGTCAAGCTTGTTTCTTTCATCCACATTGGTAAGCAATGTCTTTACATTTCCCTTGACAACCTTGGAAAGTTGGTCCACCATTTGTGGCTTGTGAATGGTCTTGATTTCACCAGCTTGAAGCAATTTGAAGTAGTTTTGCAATGCTGATCCCTTGTAGTATTCAATAACTTTATCCCAACTTGCTTCCTCTTCATAGTTTCCAAGGTTAGGAATAAGCTCTCCAGATAATATTCTCATGATTGTTGACTTACCAATACCGTTTTGACCAAGCAAACCAAGAACGGTTCCATCCTTAAGGGTTGGTAAACCAAAGAGTTCAAATGCATTTTGGCCGTAACGGTGAATAGGCTCATCAAGAGCTTCAGGTAAATTGATAACACTGACTGCACCAAATGGACATCTGTTGGTACAGATACCGCATCCGGAACATAATTCCTCTGAAATGAGTGGCTTTTTGCTCTTCTCATCAATTACAATTGTATCTTCTTCCATACGTACACCAGGACAATAGTGCATACATACATAGTTACATTTTTTAGGTTGGCACTTGTCCTTGTCTAAAATAGAAATTCTACTCATTTTATCTCCGTTTCCTCTAAAATAATAATATAATAAGTTTAATTTATTTTAATTTTTTTATTAAATTCTTTGAATTAATTATAAATAATTTATAATAAATATAATTTGTTTTTAATAGTTTATAATAATTTTGTGTAATGCTGTAAAATCACATTTGTTAAATATTTATTAGTTGTTCTTTGGTTAAATTTAAATAATTTTGAGTTTAATATAAGAGTAATTATAGAAAAAATTTAATTTTCTTAATATAATTCTATTTTTAATTAATTTTATTGGGATTTAAATGAAACAGGTAATGGTTGTAAGAACTGACATCAAGATGGGAAAAGGGAAAATAGCTGCCCAATGCTGTCATGCTGCTATAGGTGCATATAAACAGGCTGACAAGGAAAAAATCAGAAAATGGGAAAATGAAGCCTATGCAAAAGTAGTCTTGAAAGCACCTACATTGCAAGATCTTTATAATCTAAGGGAGCTTGCAAGAGCAAAAGGAGTTGCATACTATTTGGTCACTGATGCAGGAAGAACCCAATTGCCAAAATCCACAGTAACTGTTTTAGGATTAGGTCCTGATGAAGATGATGTGCTGGATGAGATAACCGGTGATTTAAAGTTATTGTAATATTATTTTTTGGGGAAACTATGAATAAGAAAATTATTTTTACATTTTTGCTGATTTTTACGCTATGCTTATCTTTAGGTGCCGTTTTCGCTGATGATGCAAATATGGAAATGAATACTGCATCTTCAATGGATGATTCCACAGAGATTTTAAATTCAATTGACGATGGGGATGTTTTAAATCATTTGGATGAATCATCAGTTGTTGATGAGGATACTGTAGTACAAGAGGAATCTCCATTTCTAGGGGATGCTAATGATGGGGAGGGGATATCCTCAGTTTATGAAGATGTCTTATCAGATGGTGATGGAACATCCTTCAAGGATTTAAGTGCTAAGAT
>Ga0256405_10008337_pt1 | contig 14922 bp, 13 predicted proteins | sample RumenRJG_02DNA_FD_189096 | JGI IMG/M metagenome (GOLD analysis project Ga0256405, IMG submission 189096) | Bovine rumen microbial communities from Lethbridge, Alberta, Canada - RJG_02 | ecosystem: Host-associated > Mammals > Digestive system > Stomach > Rumen | place: Canada: Alberta... | reverse complement strand
ATTAACTGATTATGGATCGTCCTGTTTTTAAGGTGGTTATATTTTCGGAATGTGTGGTTCTCATTTCCGGAATAGGTATGGCTCCGCCATCCGGAATGGGTGGCTCAGAAACGTCGGAATATTCATTCTTTGCTGTTTTACCATGTTTTTTATGTTCTCTAAGATATATCTTCATAATTTGATTATGTCGTTTTTTTGTGATGTTTATTTCAAAGCTATCTTTCATTTCGTTTTAATCCGGCGTTCACCAGTGTTTTTCAAAACATCAAATACGTCATTTTATAACGCTGCGTTGATCTTTTTTCTTATAAAAGTTCATCTTTTGCTTTTAATCATATCTGTTTTCAAAATATTCTTAATAAAGCCGCCATAAAAAATCATATTCAGTATAAATGTGACTATTGCCCAAATTGATCCAACCTTAATTGCCAGAACCAGCCAAGAAAAATATGAAACTGAACTCATATGGAATTCATATGACAATAACGAAGCAATTACAACCGTGATAACGTCAACAAACAAGTGTTTAATAAAACTGGATATCGGTCTGTTAAGTATATGATCTGAATCGTAAATTGCCATCCAAATAGTCTGATAAAACATCGCACATAAGGTTCCTATTGCCACTCCGATTAAACCAAAAATCCTGACTGAAATTATTGAAATAAAAATGTTTATCATTGTGGCAATTATATAGTTGCTTTGTGTCTGCTTATAATGCCCAGCTGCCAAAATAAGTAAATTATAAGGCAGTCTCAAGCAGTGTCCGGCATTAGCTACTGTAATCAAAGCCGCAAATAAAGGAACGTTATAATTGATGTCTGTTATTCCTTTTGTATATACTTCAACAAAAGGAATAATTAATACCCCGGTAATGCCAAATATCAAAGTAGTTCCGGTATGAAGCAACCATTCAGTGTATTCAAACAACTTATTCAATTCTTCTTTTTCGTTTTTAGCAATCATTTCACCCATTAGGGATCGAAAGCCATTGGTTACTGATAAAAAGAGATTCTTTATTCCGTAGATTACAAGATGATAGACAGAATATATCGAGATATTTGATAAAGTTGAAAAAATCGTTAACACTATTATATCGGTTTGATCCAGAACTATTGAGGCAACGTGTTGAGCAATCCCATTCCATTTTTGTTTAATCGGTTCACCTTTATATTTTATTTTTCTGTCAATCTTATACTTTTTGTTTACATACAATCTCAATAATACCGGTTTAATTAAAAAGATTATTGATGTAGTCAATTTTACCAACTGAATCGATGCGCCTAATCTAATAAGAACGGCACAGAATATACTATTGAAAATTAAAGTAAACGTATTTATTATGTATTGGACATATCCGTGTTGATCAGCCGTTATCAGAAGTGTATCAACCACGCCAAAATAGTACTGCGCAAAAGAGCTGATTGAAATCGCAATTATAAGCAGATCAACGTACCACCTATTGAAAGCTCCGTTTATGATTTCAGGGTAGATAATAAGCAGTGCTATTACATAAACAAGTAAAACTAAAGCTATTTTGGAGAAAAATTTATTTGCTGATGATATGATTTTACTTATTTCTTCGTTATTCTTTTCTGCCAACGGCTTATATAAAGATGATTGAACAACCGCTCCTACTCCCATCTCCAAAAAACTGATTACAGCCAAAAACTGAGTTATTGAATTTACTAAACCATTAACTTCCGATCCGTATGTTCCGAGAATGAGCCTAGGTAAAATAAAACCGCAGACGATTGTGGCTATTTGATATAGCAATGATGTGACAGAATTAACTGCCAACAGTTTTCTTCTATTCATTTTTTCTCTTTTGGTATTTCAGCAACACATAATATCAAAGCCATTAATTACAGATTTGTCAATTGTGTAGAATTCTCTTGTAAAACCCATTCTTATAATACGATAATCATATTTGCATAAACCTTGTGCATCAAAACAAATAATGCAACCTTCCCAACTGCTTTTTTATCAATCACTTAGTTTTACGCTGTTAATATACATCGAAGCAGCATAGAATATGTAATAATACACCATATCGTCCGTAGTTGCCGGAACTTGAATGACTAGCATAGATAATAAACATGCTATTAAATTTGCATTTACAAATTCATTTTTGTTTGTCGCTTTATGTGCTTGAAAATAACACATGTAAACATACAGAGCCAAGCCAACAAATCCATAATTAAATATATATTGTAAATACTGGTTATGTGTTAAATTTGTTCTAAATGAATTTCCTAAAAAGAAAAGATAATTGTTTTCGTATCCGTTTCCTATAATCCATTTCAGGCCGTGAAGATTATTTATTGCTTGTTCCCACAAATCAACTCTCCCGTTTAGTGTTAAGCTTTCATTTAATAAATCAATCAACAATCTTTCAAAGTACTCTGTTCTTCGAATGAAAGCAAAAGAAACAACGCTTACAACGGTCAAAATGATAACTCCATGCCACATTCTCTTGTTTCTGATAAACACAAACATCAATAGTACAGCAGCGTAAATGAATACACCAATAATAGAAGTTGATACATGCTCTCCAAAAACAAAAGAGAGGCCTGTAAACAGAACGATAACTGTTTTTATTGTACCGGACAGCGGATTCAGCAAAATATTCCAAATAGAAAAGAAAAAAGCAAAGAGAATTATCTTGTTGATGTTTACTCTTATTCCAAGAAAATAATTGTAAATGTTGTCTATCGATTGATCATATGAATAGCCAAAAATATGTGTAATAAATGATATATATTGCACGACCATTATCAAAGTAAATATTGTGGCAATATTTTTTGTGGTTTTCTTAGGGTTTTTATCAAACAACTCAGTTGTAATAATAACAGCCGAGAAGAATTTTGCATTCCTTGCCACAATACCGGTTATACCAGTGAAGTTAATAACGGTTGAAAACGTTTGCCAAATTAACAAAACACAAAACGGTAATAAAAAACGTTTCTTATATAGTTTCTTGCTAAAAAAAACAAAAAGACAAAAAGGAAAAAAAACAACAGGAATCCATTTTAGCATCGTATTAAATAACCCGAATACAAAATTATTCGGAATACATAATATGCTAAGCAAAAAGAACAGAACATAATAATATGTGCTTTCTAATTTAATTCTTAATTTTATAATCTTTTTTTTCGAATTAATATTCTTCATTTTTTTAGTTTGTTCTGTATATATGCGAACTAAGCACCATTGTTGCCTGGACCAAATCTGTTGATATGTTTCTCTCTTTTAAAAACTAATCAAATATGTCGTAATTACCATTCAAGTATAACGGGTTGAATAATTAGTATTTCACTCTTGAATAAGAGAATCTTGTAATACAATTAGTTTTTAGAAGTGCTTTGATACCTCGTCTTTACTTGGAAGAGTTATCCAAGAACCGAATATATAATCCCACTTTTCTGGATTAAACGGCACAAAACCAGACCAATGAGAGAAAGTTAATTCTCCGAAATAAACCTCCCCATCTACCTCATAAAAGTCCACTCTAAGATGCGGTATTCCTGCTGAAAGTTTCTCTGCTAATTGTATCATTTCATCAAACGTCACTGGCTTATCTATTTTTCTCTCAGAATTGGGGTGTCCGTTTTTTAATGGCAAATGATTGAAATGTATATCATAAAAATCAAATTTCGTTTCCTCGTTAACACTCTGCCTATCTGTTGCAACAAATAATGCTTTTGCTTTTCCGTTAAACGTAAAGACTTTAAAGTCTTTCAGATCCTCTGTTTCCTTGTTTTGCATATACTTTTCTGCAATGATTCTTGGCCTCACATCTTTATAAGGCCATTCTCTTCCATACCAGTAATAATTTGTCTTTAAGGATCTATTTATTTTGTTTCTTGCTTCTTTTATGTCAAAGTTTTTCTTGTCTTTACAAATCACTATTCCACCTGAATCATGGGTACATTTCAGCACAAATTGATTTGGCAATTCATCAAAATTTATGTCATCGAACCTATTCCATACTCCGATTGTTGGTATGACATGTTGTTCTCCTATTATTTTTGAAACGTATTGTTTGACTTCATATTTATCCACCATCGTAGTATAAATCTGTTTCCGATCATATAATTTTAACCATTGAATTTTTTCGTTATATGTGACGGGATCGTCTATATGCAATTCTTTTCCCATTCTTATTCGATATGTTTTTAGTAAATACTCTCTGTCCGACATATGATTATAAAAACCTTTTGCTGCAAGCACCAAAAATCTATAATCCGGGTCTTTTATAAACCGATATAGCTTATTCATTGAACATAACCTCTATCCATTGCTTGGCAATTCTCTTAACATCTAACTCATCGCGTATTTTAATTGCATTTTTTGATAATTCTTCAGCGATTCCAGGATTATCAGCAATGCTGGTCATTGCATTAACTAATGATTCTTCATCTCTCACAGGAATTAGGATTCCGTTCTTGTTGTTCACTATTGTTTCTCTTGCGCCTCCAGCCGGGCAATCTGTGCATATTGTTGGTAAACCAAGCCCAAGAGCTTCCAACATTGCATTTGATATTCCCTCGTAATTTGACGAAGAAACAAACATTGTACAGTCATTGATATCTGAATATACATTCATCGAAAAACCCATTAACTTAACTTTATTTTTGAGCCCTTTTTTTTCGATCATATCGTTTAATGCATTTTTTAAACTTCCATCTCCGTATATTTCTAGAGTATAATCGCTGTGTTTTTTACTGAATTCTTCAAATGCGTTTATGAGCAAGGGCAAATTTTTCTGCTCTTCTAATCTCGCAACTGCCACGACTGTCTTTCTTTTTTCTCCTTCAAATGGTTTTGGCAAATTAGGGTGAAGAGGGTTTTTTATAACATATCCTTTTTTTTGAATTCTTTTTGAAAAGTATTCTTTTTCTTCATTTGTTTGAAATACACAAATGTCTGCTAATTCGTAAGTTAAATTTCTGCCAAATCTAAGTAACCTGTTAGAGGGGTTTCTAGCCGGATCATTTCTTTCTGCGCATACAATTCTATTATTAATAAAAAAAGATGATAGTGCTGCTAATAGTTGTGTTTGAACCATGAACGCCACAACAACTGCTCCTTTTTTATTCTTCATGATGTTAATTAATTCTTTTGTTTGCTTAATGCGTCTTAAGCCGTTTTTAGGAAACTTCAGATCAATCAATTCGATTGAGCTGTTGATTTTATAGTTTTTTATTCCCGTGTTTGGTCTCGCTTGAATAACGGTGACTTTGTAGCCCATATTAACCCACTCGTTACTTAACTCAGAAAAAACTCTTTCTGCTCCTCCCAGTCCCATATGCAAACCAAGTAAAACGATTTCTTTTTTTTGAAGCATCCGATAAGCCTCCTTGTTTATTTCTGTCTTGTTTTGCAGTTTAAAAACTGCATGACACATGTATAAGCATAGAAAAGAGGAGCAACCATCCAGTAAACTATCCTTATTATTGGCAAATCATAAAACGACTTTGTCCTTTGAACCTTTGTAATATATTTTACATATCGCTCAGGGTGAATAATAACATCCGGTCTAATCCTTATATTCTTGTATTCGTACTCGACATTCCCTCTTGTTCCGCCTTGAACACCGACAACAAAATTCTGATTAAGTGTCTGTGCCATTTCAAGCTTCTTTCCTCTGGCAAACATAGTACCTCTCATAATCAATTTGCATAGATACCATAAGTCGTGTTCATCCTGCTCATTTTGTTCCCAAGCAATGATTCCCGGAAGAGCTTGCATCATTGCCTGTTGAGTTCTTTTTATATACTTTTCATAGATCTCTTTTTCCATGGGATCCCATTCAGTTATACAGCTAATGTTTTCTTTACTTTCTTTATACCCTATGACTGTTCCATGTGGCGCTGCAAGTAATTGCTCATAAAGGGAGATATTTGTGTTGAGGAAAGGCGTATATTTTGAGTTTATTCTCTCGTCGAAAAGCAAGCCGTGCATTTCTCCTTTTATTTCTTTTGGATTGTTGTTATCTTTTTGAATGCCCAAATAATAGCCAACTGTGGGAATGGAATACTCTTTCTCAATTAATTCTTGAGTTGTTCCTTTCCAGCCTATGTCACAAAAAACAAATCCGTTTCCGGTTGTAAATCTTTCGATATAGTTTCTTAATATCTCATAATTTGAATTAATTCTCTTATTAATGTAATCTTTCAATTGTTTATTACTGTTTAATAATTCGTATTCTCCAGAATCTTTGCTTTGACTCAAATCTATTTCTAACTTGTCTTTTATCTCATCTTTACTTATGCCTAAATATGAAAGCCGTTCCCCTATTGAAACATTTTTAACCGAATCTTCGTAATTATATCCTTTTGATCCTGCCTGTATGCTTCTTCTACTAATTAAAAAATAATTTGTCTTATAATTTACTGCAGGTTTGTATTTTAAGTAAATGTCAAATGATTTTTTTAATATCAATCCTTCTCGTGATAGGAAATTAATAACCCCATCTTCATCGTTTTTTACAATTTGATATAGTCTTTTTGATACAACATATAATAAAAAAGCATATTCAGTATATGGCAAATTATACTTAATCAATCGCTCGATAATGTTTTTTTGCTGATTCGGCAAAATTTTGAGTTCAAACATTAATCTGTTTTTAATTTTGTGAAAATAATTGTTTTTATAGACAGAGAGGAAGCCATGTGCCTTTGCTTGAATATAATCCGCATTTTTGTTGTCTCCTATCATGAGCGACCGGTCTGGTTCATATCCACGTGCTTTTGCCAAATCGTATAAATCGCCGCTTCTTTTTGTCACTCCATAGTCAGCGGAAATAAAAACATCATCAAATATTGTGCAATCAATTCCACAGCTCTCTAATATACTTTTTAGATGATTAAATCCGAGGTAATAATCAGATAACAATACTATTTTTTTGTTTTGTTTCTTTTGTTCAATTAAAAAAGATAAGCATTTTTTATTTGTATAAACACATCCTTTTTCTAACGCTATTTCAATCTCAAAACAAAACTTTATAAACTCATTTTCTTGGACGGATTTAATCTCTAGTTGTTTGTAGATTTCGCTCATCCATTCTTTATACGTGATCTCTGCCTTTGAATTATTTTGCTTTCTTTTATCTTCAATATCTTTGTAAGTATTTACTCTTGTTTTGTAAATCTGAAAGTAATTGCGGTTTATTTCTGGATATTTGGTATATATGAGTTTTGCCCATTGAATATATAAAACATCAGGTCTAACATCCCTATAAATCAAGGTATCAAAACAATCTGTAAATATGACTTTAATCTTTCTTAGATCCATATTGTTTTTTAATTACTTCTTTGAGAAGTTACCGGATAATTGAGCTCTTATAACAAAGAATCGCATTGTTGTTTTAACATTTTATAAGTTTTTCAACATATAATAAGAATTCTTTTCTTGATTGATATCATAGATCTCAAAGCCATTGTGTCTGTAAAAAGCAATTGCTTTATAATTATTTGTCAATACTTCCAATTTGATTGAATTCATTTTATTACACAATGCTTTTTCTATACATTCATTTATCAATGACTGGCCTACGTGGTTGTTTTGAGCCTCCTTTTTTACACATAAAAGCGATATATAAGCTTGATGTGTCTTTGTATTGTTGGCATACAAAGCAGCATATCCTACTGTTTCGAGTTTTTCATTCTGGGCAACTAAGAATATTGCATTTTTAGATATTTTTTCCCACATCGCATCAAAATCGAGACTGTTGACTATACTTTTTTGAAATGCATAATCACATTCTTGCATTGCAATCAATTTATTTCTGTCTTCTTTTTCAACAATCACCGTTATAACATTGTTATCCATACACATCTTTTTGTGATATGAAAAAACTAACCAATTTCGATTTGCCCTGTATAGAGATAGTTTAAAAGCTGATCTTTATTCATATCTCCTATTCCTAAGTAATCCAGATTATACTTGCTTTCTTCAAAATAATTCTTTCCGTGCATTGCCCCACCAAGAATTATCATAGAATCTATAACAGGGGTCGGAACTCCAAATTTCAGCCCTAAATCGTGATATATTTTGCATCCAACAGGTATATCTTCGGTAAAGTATCTATGATCTATGTTGTTTGGCCCAACGTTTCCTTCATTGCAAGGTTTATCCAATGGAAAAACAACATTATCATTACCGTTTTCATCTAAGCCCATATATTCTTGCGTTAATATCGTTCTTCTTGAGAAAAACATTTCATATTTATACGAAGGAATTTCAATTCCGATTGCATCGGCAATTGCTTTCTCTTCCATATAGAATTCATACTGTACCTTCGCTATGGACGGACATAGTCCGTGTGAATACATTGAATACGAATCCGGTTCATTTCCATATACCAGCGACCAATTTTCCATACTAGAAACACCTAGTATAGATGCCGGCACATGAATAACCGGATTAACATTTGAGAAGCCAATATCCAACATAGTATCTCCTTTTACTGGACCATTGCCTTGGGTAACGGCATCCATACAAGGAAGATATTTTGTAGATTCCATAAATTCATCGATATCAGACATAGGAAGACTTGCGCCTCTTAAAGTAATTGCACGATACTTAGCTCCAACATGCGGCATCATAAAACCACCTATTTTTTCTATTCTGGTGCCATATGGAGCCGATCCCCAGCCACCAATGATAACTCTTTTTTTGCAGCCCATTTCGCGCATATACTTGCGCAGTAAAAGACTCGCATAGTTATCAGTAAATACGTGAATGACCTGTCCGTCCTCAAGCAGAGGAACCAACGTTCTTAAATAGTGCTCATGAGCATGTGCCGGAATTCCTATAACAATTAATCCCGCTCCCTTAACAATCTCGGCCATATCAGTGCTTACCTTATCAAGAAATACCTTGCCGGATCTTTCAAATCCATATAGATTGTGTTGAACGCCATCTAATAATATCCCGGTTTTATCAAGATTTTCTATTGACTTTTTACTACGGGAATATAGTCTAACTTCTCTTGAGTCATCTGCCAACTTGCAATCCGCTGCACATGTTTTCCCTACGGCTCCGCCGCCCAGTACCGCAATCGGCATATCCTTTAAATAGCTCATATCTTTCGTCATTTTTGCTTCTCCCTTATGCAATTTTATAATAGTTATCAAAGTGAATCATAACATCTTCACCATCAAGACCAAACACGCCAATGCTATTGTTAATTATATTTAAAACGTCAACTGTATCTTGTTTGCTATCCGTAACAAACATGATTTCTCCCATTAATGAATATGGGGGCAAATCATATCCAGGTTTTCTAATAAAATCAACTAAAAAATCTTCTTTTTTCTCAAATTTCTTTTCAATGAAATCCAAGCCTTTTATTTCTTTGATAATCCCGGGCTTATTATTCCATATTAAATAGGAAACTCCATATTTGGAGTATTCTGCATTCTGTGGAACCGGTAGATCTTCTTTTCGATGCTTTATTCCCATGAAGCAGTCTATATACCAGTCTATTGCATTGAAACCGCAAACCCTTTCAAAGGTGTAAGGAATCATTCCTCCCGGTAAGCGATATCCGGTTTCTAAAACATGCATATGCTGATTTTTGTCAGTCATGACTTCTATCCACACCAATCCTTCTTTAAATCCTGCTTCTTTAAAAACTTTTTTTATATGCGGATCTATCTGTTTCAGATAATCTTCGAGCTTTCCAGTTACCGTAACATCCAATGAATAGCAATTAGTCGGTTCGCCATCTTTGCAGTGCATGGCAAAAAGACTGATCAGGCTTGCTTCACCTTCAGCTAAAGCATATATTGCTGCAAACTCTTCTCCCTCTAGTTTTCTTTCACAAATGATTGTTTCTTTATGGCTTGTAACTTCCTGAGCTTTGACAAAAGCCTTCTTTAATTCATCAACATCATCACAAATAGAAACCCCTACATTCCCGCCGCAATCAACAGGCTTGACTACAACCGGAAATTCTATGGCATTAATTATTTCTTCATCATTTATGTCATTAATAAAATAGTCAAATGCTACAGGGACTGAGTTCTTAATGCAAAGATCTTTGAACTTTCTCTTATTTCTTGCATACTCCCAAGATTCCCATGAACAATACTTTGGCAGACCTAATCTGTCACACAATTTAAAAGTCATTTCACTTGAGAATTCACTGACTCCGCATATGACGGCATCAACACCCTGCTTAATGCACTCTTCTGCTAATTTTTCTGTTTCAGTAATGGAGATATCCCAGCATTCATCACAAAACATTTTCGCGTTTGATTTCGATTTATCATAATAATCTGTAACTATTGTATAGATGTCTCTTTCTTTAGCCCTCTTGACTATTTCGGTGCTTCCAAAATTGGATCCCAATACCAATAGCTTTTTCATTAGCCTTGTTCCACCTCAACACAATAATAATTCTCAATATTTGATGTAATACTTTCCATTTCTTCAATCGTATCTGCTTTAAAGATTATAGTACCCATGGAATCCGTTGTGTTCTTGTAGGGTCTGACTATATCACCTGGTTTCGCTGTACAATACACATCCAAAAGATTATTATTCTTAAAGTTTTCTTCAAAACAGATGTCTTTAAATACTCCGGCTTTACGACTCATGATCATATAATTGCTCCAAACACCTTTTGTTTCAGCCATTTTCAATCCACTGCAGTCCTCACCCAAAGCTCCCAAAATTGTGTATTTAACCAAATCCACTCCGGTAGCATATTGAATAAGTTGCGGGATATAGCTTCCACCATTGCGAGGACCCAATTCCAAAATATAAGGAGTATCATTTTCATCTATAATAACTTCAATATTATAAGCACTCGTTTTCATTCCTAAAGCACTTATGAGCTTTTGCAGCTCATCATCTACTTTTTCTTTCTGGTTCTGTGTCAATAAACTCGGCCAAAATTCTCCAAGCGCAACATATTCTCTGGTGCCGCCGGCTGAGCTGTATAATTCGTTTCCGTAACTGGTAAAAACAAGCTTTCCGTCTACGCTAAAGCCATCTCCGGAGACCTGGTATCCCTTTTTTACAATAAATTCTTCAACAATAAATCTTTTGCTTCTCGAATATGACAAAGCTTCATTGACAGCATCTTTTAATTCTTCCTTCCGGTAGATTTTGACAACTCCTTTAGATCCGGAAGAATCTACCGGTTTTACCATGAGAGGATAATTAAAGCTGTCTATTTCTTTTACAGCCTCTTCATAGGTTAAATATCCTTTGGCGTTTGGACAATTAAAACCGTGTTCTTTTGAAAACTTACGAAACAGATCCTTTTCTGTACATAATTTAACAGAATCGTATGGATTACCAGGCAATCCCATTCTCTCAGCCACATAGGCAGCTGTCGGGGCAGCCGGGTCAGACGCATATGCGATAATACCATCCGGTTTTATTTCCTGGGCAAGTTTTAGGACACCCAAAAGATCTGTCGTGCTTACGTTATAGTATTCGTCCGAATATCTGTGTCCCGGGTTTTCCGGAGTATAATCACAAGTGATAACATACAACCCCATCTCTTTTGCTTTTTTGATTATTGGGATCTGCTGCATCGCCCCGCCTAGCATCAATACTTTTTTCACTCACTCACCTCACTGTATGGAATCAACAAATCTTTTGATTCGTTTGACGCCTTCTATTATTTTTTCTTCTTTCATGGTAAAGGCGATTCTCACATAGCCCTCACAAGCATCTCCATACGTGATTCCCGGCACAACAGCAACCTTCTCTTTTTCCAGTAAAGCATAAGCAAAATCCTCGCTTTTCATGCCCGTCTTTTTTATATTCACCATGGCATAAAAGGTCCCTTTTGGTTTTTTTACACTCAATTTTTCAATCTCGTTAATGCCCCGAACCAGCACATCACGTCTCTTTTCAAACCCTTCTCTCATTCGCTCGGAAGCCGCATCATCTGAACTGAGTGCTTTGATTGCTGCATATTGGCAAGGGACCGTGACACAAGCAGCAATATTTTCCTGCAATTTTGGCATATTAGTTACCAATTCAGCCGGACCAGCCAGATATCCAATTCGCCAGCCGGTCATTGAATACCTTTTTGAGCAACTGTTGACGATTACCGCGTGTTCTTTCATATCAGGAAAGTCCAGGATCGATACAAATTTGGCTCCATCATAAAGAATGCTCTTATAGCATTCATCCCAAATGATTACGATATTCTTTTCAACGGCGATCTTACATATTTTTTCCAATGTATCTCTGTCATATACTGTTCCAGTCGGATTATTTGGCGAATTAATGATTATTGCTACCGTCTTATCCGTTATTGCTTTCGAGATTGAATCCGGCGTTACAACAAAATCATGATCCTCATCGGCATCCACAAGAACAGGAACACCATTCAAGATTTCAGTCATATGTCTGTAATTCACCCAGTGAGGCGACGGGATCAATACTTCATCGCCCGGATTGATCAAACAGCACAGTGTCAAAAACAAGCCTTCCATAGCGCCCACCGAAACTTGTATCTCGGTGTTTGGATCATAATGAACTCCGGTTTCACGCAGTATTCTATCTGAAATCACATTTCGCAATTCAATTATTCCGGCATTTGCAGCATATTTTGTTTTTCCTGCTTTAATCGCATCGCAAGCAGCTTCTTTGATATAATCCGGCGTTTCATAATCCGGATCACCAAGAGTGAAATCTATAACATCATCATACTGCTTTGCCATATCAAATAACTTTCGTGTTAAAGAAGGCTGTATTCTATTTGCCATATCCGATATTCTCATGCGTTTTCCTCCTGGCTTATGTATTCTTTATAATATTTCTCAGGGATTTGATTCGAATTCATAACTCTTCCATCACTAAAATAGCCCATAAAGCTGCCTTCATTAAAACCTTCAGATCGTGCTTGTTTATCTTTGCTGAATAATGCTTCTCTAACAAGCAAAATTACAAGTTTTAAATCGTTGCTAAACGAGATGTTTTGCGCATACCATGCATCGTTATTCAAGCGGTTCTCCCAAGTCATCGGTTTGCTCGGATCTTGTAAAGGACAATCCAAACCCGGTTTCACGGCGTGTCTTAATTCATGATAGTGATTAAAACGCCCATTATAAACAACGGGTAAGGGACGAGGTCCGATGATCGACATTTCTCCTTTAAATACATTAATAAAATTTAAAAGTTCATCTAAAGAAGTTGATCTGACAAAAGACCCCCATTTGGTAACTCTTAAATCCGCTCTTAACAAAACACCATTCTCATCAGTTTTATTGGTCATATTTCTGAATTTAATCATCGTGAATGGTTTGCAATTAATTCCCATTCTTTCTTGTTTAAAAAACAGAGGGAAACCTACATCAAGATATGTTATCAGACCAATAATCAGGTTGATCGGAAAAGAAAACAGAAGCGCAAAAAAAGAAATAACAATATCAATTATTCTTTTCCCATATCGCGAATAAAAACTATGTCTAGGAATCGCAGTTGGATAGAACTGGTTAGATTTCTCCAAATTATCTTCTTTTATTCTATCTGCAATGCCTATCTGTTCGTCTTGTGTTAACCGATCATAATCAAATACCTTTTGCATAATCTTAAAATTACTTCTCCAAGATGATATCACATATTCTATCTACATCATCCAAACTGAGTTTTTCGTAGATAGGCAGCGTAAGAATGTTCAGGGATACGTCATGTGCGATAGGCGTTGCCGGGCCATGCAAATCCTTATAACACTCCATATCATTTACTGCAGGGTAAAAATACTTTCTTGTATAAATATCGCTCTCTCTTAATTTCGCAAAAACATCATCCCTTGTTTTTCCGAACAATTTTTTGTCAAAATACACAGGGAAATACGCATAATTGTATTCCACTCCTTCTTGCGGTTTGCAAAGAACGACTCCTTCTATGCCATCAAGTCTTTCAAAATACCTGTCATGAACAGCTTTACGAGCTTTTATGCATACATCCATCCGTCTCAAATTGCATATTCCCATTGCCGCCCTGAATTCGTCCAATTTGGCATTCCCACCTATAGCAGTAACTTCTTCCGGACCATGAATGCCGAAATTCTTCAGTTCATGCAATAAAACTCCATATCTCTTATCCTTATAAGAAACGGCGCCGCCTTCAATAGAATGGAAGGCTTTTGTTGCGTGGAAACTGAACATTGTTGCATCACCAAAATTTCCAACACCGGTTCCCAAGTACTTTTCACCGAAAGTGTGAGCACCATCGTAAATCACCTTTAGATTATATTTGGCGGCTATGTTCTCAATTTTATTAACATCACAAATATTGCCATAGACATGAACCGGCATAATAGCAACCGTTTTATCAGTAATCAATTCTTCAATCTTATCCGGATCGATACAATAATCGGATCGTCTTATATCACAAAAAACAGGTTTCAGATTATTCCTGCTTATAGAATGAGTTGTAGATACAAATGTAAAAGGAGTTGTAATAACCTCACCGCCGCCAAGCTCTTCTCCTTTGCTTTTCAAGCCCAACGCCTGAATTGCCATCTCCAGAGCTAGGTGACCGTTAACAAAAAGACTCAATTCGGGAACCTCAAGGTAATTTATCAGCTCAGATTGAAATCTTTTATAGACAGGACCCATATTAGTTAAAATACACGACTCAAAAATAGGCCTGATTTCCTCAATATAATCCTCAAGTGAAGGCATCGAACTCTTAGTAACATAAATCGGCGAATGCTTCTCGTTATTCATATCGAACATCTCCCAGATAAAAGGTAAATATATTAATGAACAAAGTGTAAAACGTTATCAAAATGCTTAAACATTTTCAACGGTTTCTTCGTATTCATATCTTCAAAACTTAAACAAATGTTTTCTTACCGGTTCTGCCTTTTTGATCGGTCTGTCTTTTAAAACCCTTAAAGGGTTGACATCCATCAGAAGATGGGCGGTCTCATAGGAG
>Ga0256405_10008334_pt1 | contig 14927 bp, 11 predicted proteins | sample RumenRJG_02DNA_FD_189096 | JGI IMG/M metagenome (GOLD analysis project Ga0256405, IMG submission 189096) | Bovine rumen microbial communities from Lethbridge, Alberta, Canada - RJG_02 | ecosystem: Host-associated > Mammals > Digestive system > Stomach > Rumen | place: Canada: Alberta... | reverse complement strand
ATACCCCACGATGGCATCTGCCTGAAGTACTGCCTCGAGTACGGCGGGGGTGATGTCTTCCTTGCTGCCAGGTCCGATGCCTGCTACGATTATTTTTCCCATATTGCCTACAAAGATAGCACAATTCTCTTAAACCGCCAAAATATTAGTACTTAAACCTCACTTTCAGCCCCACCACGAGCATGCGGCCTGGCGAATAGAGGGCATACTTACGCTGTGAAGAGTCGATACGACGGTCTACCTTGTCGAAGATATTATCCACACCGATGCTGGGTTCGAGGAAAGCCCACTTAGCCACATCGAAGGAATGGGTAGTGTGCAGGTTCCAGATACCGAATCCCGGGGCATCCTCATAGCCCGGATAATAGGTCTTCGACTGCAGACGACCGTTAAGGTTCACGTTCAGCCCGTATTTCCCCCAGACGTGGTGATAGTTGGCTGCGATAGTTGCTGCATGACGCATACTGCGCTCCAGTGGCGACCACATTCCCTCCGCTGACGCTTCGCCTACCCGTTGCCTTTCACCACTCTTACTGCGGGCATAGGTATAGACATAGTTCGTCGAGAGATTGAAACCTGCAAAGAGATTGGCCGACACATTCACCTGAACACCCTTCACATCACCCTTGTCGCTGTTCTGATAGAGGGCATACTGCTCGAGCTTAGCAGCCTCGTCATCCGTCATCTCGGGGAACTCCTTGCGGAGCATCGCCAACGAGGCATCCGTCACCTTCACGTTCTGTTTCACCACCATGTCGTTGATACGGTTCAGGAAACCTGTCACGCTCACGGCAATCACCTCGTCGCGGTATTCTGCATTCAGCGAGAAATAGTTGCTCTTCTCGGGCTTCAGATCCTGATTGCCGAAACTGATCTGCGCCTTACCACGATTCACGGAGAAATAATGATAGTAGAGTTCATCAAGACCAGGGGCACGGAAGCCTGCCGAATAGGTAGCACGGAAACGGAAATTACCCGGGGCATACATCAGCGTGGCCTTCGGTGTCAGATGGTTCTTGAATGTCTCGTGATGCGTCAGGCGCAGTCCTACGGTAGCCGTAAAGTCTTTCAGGAATTTCTGTTCGTGCTGGGCATAGGCCGCCAGACTGTAGACATGCTCATTGATATCACCCGAGGTTGCCGTCAGATAATCCTTGCGCCAGTCGGCCCCGAAGATGGTCGTAGCGTCTTTCAAGAGTCCGAGAATGGCCTTCACCTCGCCGTCCATCATGCGCTGTTTCTTCGACTGCACATAGTCGCCAACGGCATTGCTCTTCGTGGCCACATCGTACTCCTTGCCATAACAGAAACGGTCAACGGTGAAATTCGCCTGAAGCGAGTTCTTCGCCGTAAACTTATAGATACCGCCGATGTTCCAGCGGAAACCCTTGTAGCGCATCTCGTAGTCGGTACCGCCCGTGATGTCCGAACGTGTCTCCGGTCGGTCCGTCTTCTTATATGAATAGTCTAGTCCCGCATTCAGCGCCAGATGCTGATTCGGGGCATAGGTGAATTTCTGTCCGATGATGTCAGCACGATAACCCGTAAACAGCGGGGCTATCGTCCGCTGGGTCTCTGTATCCGAGCCCTTCACGTATTCCAGGTCATTGTTCTGATAGCTGTCGGCCTGATCGTGGGAATATGAGGTATAGGAGCCGAAGCCGTTCTTGAAGATATCGAGTGTGACATTCTCCGTCAGCTGTCCCTTGCCTGATACGCGGGTATCACTCGTCACACCGATGAGCTGCTGCGTGGGCTGATCGGTGATGATATTGATCACACCCGCGATGGCATCCGAGCCATAGAGCGAAGAGGCAGCCCCGTCGAGCACCTCGATACGTTTTACACGCGACATGTTGATGCGGTTCAGGTCGACATTGTTCGAGATGTCGCCATTGAGTTTCTGACCGTTGATCAGGACAAGGATATACTTATTGCCCAACCCATTGAGGCGTAGGAAAGTACCCATCGAACTGGGCGCCATCGATGCCTGCGGCATCATGCGGATGAGTGCCCCGTCGAAGGTACTGATACCCTGTTCGCGGATCTCCTGACTACTGAGCACATGAACAGGGGTAGCGGTGCTTTTCAGACGCTGGTGGTGACCAGAACCAGTCACGACCACCGGGTTCAGATTATATGTACGACTTACAGTGGAACTGTCGATTCGCTCCATCTGATGTATTTGCGAGAAAGCAGCGCTCTCCGAGAAGAGCGCTGCCGTCAATAAAATAAGTGTTTTATTCATTTGATATTAAAAGAGAGTCTCATTATTCCTCAGGATTCTTTGAGTGATAGTAGTCGAGCGGATCACCGTCGATGGCATCCTGCGTGTGGTTCATCCATACCTGACGAACGGTAGGCAGTTCAAGCAGACCGAAGGGAAGCATCGTGTCATCGTTGCACTCATAGCCCAGGTGTTGGAAGTACATCTTCCAAGAGGTATCCTCTACCTCACCCTCCTCATTCGGCGTAAACTTTTCACCATCCCAGTTCTCGTCATCATCACCTGCCATATCGTTGTGACCATGATCACCATCGATTGACATCAGCGGGTGGCAATATACCTTACCGCTGGTGATACCGGCAGCAGTCATACGAGCCCAGACGTTGGTCTTGAAGTTACCCATCATATCCACGGTTCCTACGAAATAGTTCTTGCTGTAGGTCTGGAGAGCCTCCTCAAGCTGGGTATAGCGCACATTGGCCTTATAGGTGTCGTAAGAGTCGGGGTTACCATGACCCATGAAGGCAACCACACACTCAGCTGCTTTGTCGCTGTAAAGTGCGTTCAGCTCCTTGGCCACCAGGGCAACGTCCTCCTCGGCATCTTGCAACAGGGGCACACCGAGTTTCAAGGTCACACCAGCCAGATAGTCATCGTCGAGGTCGCCATTGGCATTGTTGGCGAAGTCCTTGATGTAGTTGATCACACGGGTGTACTCCTCACCGGGGATCACCTGCAGCGACTGAACCACGATCTCGTCATACTGCACGCCCTCAGCAGCAAAGGCATTGAGCCAGAAAGGAGGAGCATAGTAATAACGCGGCTCTGTGTTCTCACCGGCAGCTGCACGGTTGATACAGATGGCTGAAGAATAGCTCAGGAACACGTCGTAGTCGCCGAAGGCTGCCTTGTAGGCATCGATCGTTGTGTCGAAAGCATCGTAAGCCTGATCCCATGTAGAACCGAAGGCTACGAGCAGGATGGCCTTGTCGTGCTTCTTCTGAGACAACACGTCGGCAGTAACGATCGACTGGTATTTAGCCCAGTTGCTCTCGTCGATAATGGTCACCGTGTCTGTCTTCTCAACAATCTTTTCGACTTCCTTCTCGACAATCTTCTCGACAGGAACTTCCTTGATCACTTCCTTTTCTTTCTCGCAGGAGGAAAGACCTGCGGTGAGGCATACGGCTGCGAATGCCATCACCAGATGCTTAATCTGTTTCATTTTCATTTGATTTAAATTGGGTCTTATTGTTAGTAAATCTTAGTTTCTTACCTTGGCTGAAACGGATGGTCAGCGTACCGTAGATGGTACGCCCCGGGGTGGTGGTTCCCAGATGCAGACCGTGATACGTGCGATCCACATAGTCGAAGATATTATCGATGCCCGCCTCCAGACGGAAGAGCCATTTCTTGTTCACGGGGAACTCATGGTTGGTGGCGATACGCCAGATCTGATAACCCTTACCGTCGCCATCGATCTGATAGTAGCGCTTGCTCGACATACGGCCATACAGGCCTGCCCCCAGATGATAGGCCTTCGACACATCGTGGTTCCAAGTGGCAAACCAACTGCCCTTATGATGAGCCATACCGTCGATAACCACATCCACCAGTCTGTCGTGGGTCGCATCGTATTTCTTGGCATCGGTATCCAGATAACTGTAGCTGCCCCCCAGCATCCACTCACGGTTCAGACGGAAGCGTACTGACACATCGACACCCTTGGTCTTGGCCGACTCCAGATTCTTATACTGACGGGTCTTCATCGGATCGTAGGTAGCGATATACTCGGCCGGAGCCTGTGTATTGGGGATGGTCACGAGGGTGATCATGTTGTCCACATGGTTCAGATAGCCTGTCACCGTCACGTTCAGCCCCTCCCAGTTATACTCGCCGCTCACGGCATAGTAGTTAGAGGTCTGAGGCTTCAGGTCTTCATTGCCCAGATACAGATAGGTGCCGCCCATATACTTCACGTAGCGGTAATGCTGCTCCTTGGGCGTGGGGGTCTTGAAACCCTGACTCCAAGTCGCCCTCAACCGGATATTCTCGCCGATGGAGAGCATGCCCGAGATCTTCGGTGTCAGCCGGAAGCCGAACTGTCCGTTATGGTTCAGGCGCAGACCGCCCGTGATATTGGCAGAGAGCCTGGAACTCAGCGCATGGCTGAACTCATCCTGGATGTAGGCAGCCTCCGTATGGTCTGTGGCCTTACCCGCCTCCACACGCATCGGAGCCTTCAGATAGTCATAACGCCACTCCAGTCCGCCACTCAGCCGGTTGTTGTAGGGCAACGAGAAGACACCCTTCAGATGGGCCATCATGCGGCGCTGGTCGCTCTGCAGCACTTCGTCGTCGCGGAAGTAGGGATAATAGGTGGTAAAGTTACCATGCTGATCCAGCCCGTCGCCCATCGCCCACTCTGCCGTATAATAATAATAGTACGCATGACGGTCCCAGTTCACGTCGAGTGTCACCTGGTCGGTCTTATTCAGTTTCCAGATACCGCCACCCGCCAGACTCTGGTTACGGTACATCAGATCGTAGAACTTCATGTCGATGGGGTACTTGCCACTGGGGCGGTAGATACGCTTCCAATAGGTGCTGCCCTCGGCATAGAGCTCCAGATTCTTCAGCACATCGTAAGTCAGACGTTCCGACACCTGCCAGTTCGTATGACGGTTCACGGTCTTGTTCTGCGAGTCTTCTATCAGATGCTCCGTCCTGCTGGGATCCTCGGTGGCCGTATTCTGCCAACCATCAGAGTGCTGCAACTGGAAGTTCGTATAGCTTCTGAGTTTCCCGATGGCAAAGCCCAGCCCGTCGTGCTGGCGGATATCGCCATAGCTGCCCACACGGGTGGTATTCTCCACCAACAGACCTTCGTTGTGCTTCTTCGTGATGATATTGATCACACCCGCGATGGCATCAGAGCCATAGAGGGCACTCGAAGCGCCCTTCACGATCTCGATCTTCTCGATGTTCTGGGGATCGATCAGCGACAGGTCGTTCTGTCCGCCCACGTCGCCGTGGATGCGCTTGCCGTCGATCAATACCAGGATATAGTCGTTGCCCAGACCGTTGAGCTGCATCTGCGAGCCCATATCGTCCTCGCTGAAGGAGAACGAGGCCGTGAGGCCTGCAAGGATATCCTCCAGACTCCGTCCTCCATAGTTCTTCAGCATCTTGCTGGTGATCACCTCTGTCTGCACAGGGGCATTCTTCAGCAGGTGCTGGGTGCCGGTACCCGTCACAACGACTTCTTGCAGGCTGTCCTGACGCCAGATACCATTCTGGGCATAAGTGCCGACAGCCAGCAGCCAGAGGCTAATAGCCAGTTTCTGTCTACGTTTCATCTAATTGTCTTAATTTCCGCCACGTCTGTTCCTGAACGGGCTTTTCACTTGTCTATGGCAGGTCTACTGACGCCAGGCGTCGCGCCCTCCCTTATCTCGGCAGGTCTTCTGACTTTCCTCAGTCTGCTTTACCTTCCCGACCCCATGGCCAGTGGCGTTATACAAGCAGACCTCTTAAACGAGGATTACAGCTGCAGGCACAGTTCCGGACTCTCACCGGATTCCCTTACATCAGGCGGCTTCAGCCACCAGATTGCCTTAATTCGGCGACAAAGATACAACTTTTTTTAATAGATGATGCATATTTCATGGATTTTTTTTAATTTTGCACCACAAAACCGATGATAATGACACCTAAAACAGCATTTCTCATCGCAGCTCCTACGAGCGGCTCCGGCAAGACGACGATTGCCAGAGGCCTGATGGCCTTGCTCTCAGCGAAGGGCTATCAGGTGCAGCCTTTCAAGTGCGGCCCCGACTATATCGACACCAAGTTCCACGCGGCTGTCTGTGGGCGCCCCAGCATCAACCTCGACACCTTTATGGCCACACCCGAACATGTGCGCGAACTCTTCGCCCACTATGGCTCAGAGGCCGACGTCTGTATCGTGGAAGGCATGATGGGACTCTTCGACGGCTACGACCGTGAACGAGGTTCTGCCTACGAGATTGCCCGCGTACTCGACATCCCCGTCATCCTCGTGGTGGATGCCAAGTCGGCAGCCTACTCGACGGCAGCTCTGCTCTCGGGCTTTGTCAACTTCCGAAAGGATATCCGCATAGCGGGCGTCATATTTAATAAGGTGGGTTCGCCCCGTCATTTCCAGATGCTGCAACAGGTGTGCGACGATCTGCAGATCGCGTGTCTCGGCTATCTGCCCAAGAACCCGGCCCTCGAACAAGGCTCCCGCTACCTCGGCCTGGATTTCTCGGAACAGCCCGAAAATCAAGCACTCATCCATCAACTAGAGGAACATGTCGATTGGGAGTTTTTTATTAGGCACGGATTCCACGGCTCTCTGCGAGAGTCACGGCCTCTATTTCAATCCGCTGACAATAAAAGCCGCGAAAAGACAATCATCGCCCGCAACGCCGAGTCATTCTCCTTCATCTATCAGGAAGTTATCGACCAGTTCGGACACGTCACATTCTTCGACCCCGAAACCGAAGTTCCCGATTTCGAGGACACCGACCTGCTCTACCTCCCCGGCGGCTATCCCGAGAAACACCTCGACGCGCTGGTGCAGAATGAAGCCTGCCGCCAGGCCATCAAGGCGTTTGCCGAACAAGGCGGCAGAATCGTGGCCGAGTGTGGCGGCATGATGTACCTCTGTCGCGAGATCCTTACCGACGAGGGCAACTACCCCATGTGCGGCGTGCTCCCCTATGCCATCACCGCCCGCAAGGCTGACCGCAGACTATCCCTCGGCTATCGGCAGTTCACACTCGACGGCCAGACCTATCGCGGCCATGAGTTCCACTATACGCAGTTCCTGGGCGAAGTGCCGCAGTCTGTCACCCAAGTCTACAATGCCAAAGGCGAGCCCGTACCGACACCCGTTTTCCGCCACCATAACGTATTGGCGAGCTACACTCACCTCTATCAAATCCCAACGAGCCTATGAAGTTCTACGTCATCGGAATCACAGACCATCCGCAGCCATTCTTCCCCCCAGAGGTGTTGGAGGTTATCCGTCAGGGCAAAGTCTTCTCCGGCGGCAAGCGCCACCACGAGATAGTAGCCCCGCTGCTTCCACCCGATGCCCAGTGGATTGACATCACCGTCCCCCTCGATGCCGTCTTCGACCAATACCTTGCCCTATCCTCCACCATTACCGTTTTCGCCAGTGGCGACCCCTTGTTCTTCGGCTTCGCCAACACGATCAAGCGCAAGATGCCCGAGGCAGAGATCGTGGTCTACCCCACCTTCAACTCCCTGCAGATGCTGGCCCACCGACTGGTGATGCCTTATCACGATATGCGCATCGTATCGCTTACAGGCCGCCCGTGGCCCGCATTCGACTGCGCCCTCATCGAAGGAGCCACGAAAATCGGCGTCCTCACAGATCGCGAACATACCCCTGCCGCCATCGCCCAGCGCATGCTCGACTACGGCTATACCGACTATCAGATGTCCGTAGGCGAACACCTTGGCAATCCGTCGTTCGAGAAGGTCACCACCCTCTCCCTCGAAGAAGCCACGCACCGCGATTTTTCCATGCCCAACTGCATGATTTTGGCATGCCTAAAGGATATTACTCAGCGCCAGAAGAGATCTTTCGGCATTCCCGACAGCGCGTTCGCTTTACTCGACGGCCGCGAGAAGATGATTACCAAGATGCCCATCCGCCTGTTGACCCTCCAAGCCCTCGAACTGGCTTCCAGACAGGTGTTCTGGGACATCGGTTTCTGCACGGGCAGCGTCTCCATCGAGGCCCGTCTGCAGTTCCCTCATCTGCAGATATGCAGTTTCGAGATCCGACCTGAGTGCGAGGCCATCATCCAGGAGAACACCCGTCGCTTCGGTGCCCCGGGCATCAACATCCACATCGGCGATTTCCTCCAGACCGACATCACGACGCTCCCCCGCCCCGATGCCGTCTTCATCGGCGGTCACGGCGGCCGTCTGAAGGAGATCATCGCTAAGGTACTGACCGTCTTAGCACCTGATGGCGTCATCGTATTCAACAGCGTCACTTCACCAGTCGTATCCAAGATGACAGATCGTCCTGGAAGTCGCCAGCTATGGGATGAAGCCTGCGCATCCCTCCACCTCTCTCAGGAGCCTCCCCTCCAGATCCAACTCAACGACTACAATCCCATCGAGATCCTCAAAGCCTATTATCATTCTGATCAATAGGCAAATCAGAGGCGCAGCAGCATTCCAAAATTTCCTGCCATTTTCTTTTCTGTTTCAGAAATATTGCCTATCTTTGCAGGCAGAATTCTTAAATTGTGAACTATGATCAACAGAAATTTGGAAGATTATTTTATTGAAAGCAGACGCTTGAGGGCGCTTGTGATGGCTAAAGCCAAGCAATTAAAAGGCAACCCAATTACCTTTGTCATTACGAATGGTATCACCATGCACGTAGAAATAACAAACTCTGATTTGAGAGTAATAGCTAATAAGAACACAAGAAACAACAAATTCAATGCCATCAAGAATGCATTAGCGATGGACATCAAAGGTTATTTGGAGAAAGCAGAATACATAGGATGGAGACCAACGGTGGATGGTAAACACTTCGAAAGCGCATATTTCACCTATTTCAGTCGAGACTTAGGCTGCAAAACGATTCTTTGTATGCGAAAAATGAGAGTTGGTGGAATCTATAAACCATACGCGATCATAGATGAATATACCTTTGATGCACGAAAAGACAGCATAGTAAAAGGAACTCCGCCTTAACAAGTCGCTTGCCAAACCAAATGGGGCTCTTGTCTTAGACGGAGTTTTAAAAGTGCTTCTATTTTAACAAGTCGCTTGCCAAACCAAATGGGGCTCTTGTCCTAAATAGGTTCCTTTCACGCTGCAAATATACGATGTTTTCCCTTAACTTCCAAACAAATCCATTCTTTTTTCATTTTTCCTTGCCATTTTCTTTCGAGTTACCCCATTTTCTCCTATCATTCAAATTTTAAGGCATATTTTTGTGGTTTTTCGATTAATTACTAACGGCATGAAATAATTCTACGTCATTTTCTAAATATTATTTGGCGGGATGAGTTTAATTTTGTACTTTTGTAGGCAAATCCGGAAATATCTGAACTATTCTGATATGAACATAGCAATCATACAAATCAGCGAGACAGGAGGCGAGATTGCCTCAACGCTCCAACGCCAACTGAAAGCCAAAGTAATCCAGCGCACGGAAGTGGGCAGACAGTGGAAGAAGTTCGACGCCTTTATCTTCATCGGGGCCCTGGGCATCTGCGTCAGGACCATCGCTCCTTACATCAACGACAAGCACGAGGATCCCGCCGTCGTCTGCATCGACAGCCTCGGCCTCAACGTCATCTCCGTCCTCAGCGGACATATCGGCGGTGCCAACAACCTCGCCCGTGAGGTGGCTGCCCTGACAGGCGCCCGGGAGGTCATCACCACCCAGAGCGACAATGCCGGACTCTGGGCACTCGACACGTTTGCCGAGCGGTTCAACTGGGCCATTGCCAGCGACGACGACATGAACAAATGCATCTATGCCTTCGTCAATCGCCAGCCTACAGCCCTGCTGATGGAGATCTGCGACGAGGGTACCGACTATCTGGAGAAGACATTGCCCGACCACGTGACGATCGTCAAGAGCCTCGAAGAGGTAGACCCCAAGAAGTTCAAGCTGGTGATCCTGGTGACACCCTACAATCTCTGTGTACCCTACGGCGTGCTCGAGCTTCATTTCGTGCCCATGATAGCCTCCTTAGGTTTCGGACTCGCCAGCCATCCCGATGACTACGAGGACATCTACGACGAGATCGACGAGGCCATGAGCCAGATAGGCGTACTGCCCTGCTACAAGCGCTATTGCACCATCGACGTGAAACAGGACGAAGAGTTCTGCGCGATGCTTGTCGACGACCTGGGCGAAGAACTGGTATTCTACACCGCCGAACAACTTGCCAAGGTCGAAGTGCCTAATCCCAGCAAGACCGTCCAGAAGCACGTGGGCACCCCCTCTGTCTGTGAGGCTGCCGCCATCCTCGGAGCAAACAATGGCAAACTGATTGTCCCCAAGGTGAAAGGCAGGAACTGGACCGCTGCCCTCGCCATCGACTATAAGTATCTGCGCGATGAGCGGGAGAAAGGCGAGTCGGGCTCGGAAAAACACGGCCACATCGAGATCGTAGGCGCAGGCCCCGGCGACCCCGACCTGATCAGCGTCAGAGGCCGCAAGATGCTCGAAAGGGCCGATCTGATCCTCTACGCTGGTTCGCTGGTGCCCAAGGCGCTCACCGAGTGCCACAAGCCTGGCGCCGTCGTACGCTCTTCGGCCGATATGGCACTCGAGGAGCAATGCGAATTGATGAAAAGATTCTACGACAAGGGCAAATACATCGTACGCCTGCACACCGGCGACCCCTGCATCTTCGGAGCCATTCAGGAGCAGATGGCCTTCTTCGACCAGCAAGGCATGCACTATCACATCACCCCCGGCATCTCCAGCTTCCTCGCTGCTGCCGCCGAACTGCAGAGCCAGTTCACCATCCCCGAGCGCACCCAGACCATCATCCTCACCCGCGGCGAAGGGCGCACACCCATGCCCGAGAAGGAACAGCTCCACCTGCTCGCCAAGAGCCAGAGCACCATGTGCATCTTCCTCTCTGCCGCCATCGTCGACGATGTGCAGCGCGAACTTCTCGAGGAATATCCCGAGGATACCCCCGTGGCAGCCTGCTACCATCTCACGTGGCCCGACCAGAAGATCTATCGCGGCAAACTGAAGGATCTGGCCAAGATTGTCCACGACAACAAACTCACGCTGACCACCATGCTCGTCGTGGGCGAGGCCATCGACAACCGCGAGGGACTCTCCGAGCTCTACAACAGGCACTTCACCCACCTCTTCCGTCAAGGCGACGACAACAAGGCATCATGATACTGGTATTCGGCGGAACCACGGAAGGCCGCAAGGCCGCAGAAGTGCTCGAAGAGGCAGGCTCGCCCTATTTCTACAGCACGAAGACGGGCGAGCAAGACCTCACCCTGCAACATGGCCGACGCATCGACGGAGCGCTCGATGCCGAAGCCATGCAAGCCTTCTGCCGTGCCCGCGACATCCGCCTCATCGTCGATGCAGCCCACCCCTTCGCTGCCCGTCTCCACCAGACCATCTTCAACGTAGCCGCCGAATGCCGGATTCCCGTCATCCGCTACGAACGCATCTATCCTGAGCGAGACCCCAGCCTGGAATGGCTCGACGACTACCGGCAGATACCCCGCGACATCCCTTCGCTCCTCGCCACGACTGGCGTGCAGAGCATCGCCCGGCTGAAACCCCTCGAGGCTACAGGCATGAAGATCTACTATCGCATCCTGCCCCGCGAATCGTCCGTCGCCTTGGCCAGACAGCAGGGCGCCAGCGACGACCAGCTGTGCTACTATCACGACGGTACCACCATCGACATCGAGGCCGACGCCATCCTGCTCAAGGAGAGCGGCCTTTCAGGCGGATTCCCCGAAAAGGTAGCCGCCGCCAAGGCCAGAGGCATGCGCATCCTGGTGCTGAAACGCCCGGAGCCGCTGCCCTGCCACAGCATCGTCAACGGCCCCTACGGATTGCGCCGCGCAGTAGAGCATCTGCTGCCCGACTTCTATCCCCTCCACAGCGGCCTCACCACCGGCACCTGTGCCACAGCCGCCACCATCGCCGCCACCCTCCAGCACCGCCAAAGCGCTTCGCTTCCAAAGGAAGTCCCCGTGATACTGCCCAATGGCGAAACCATTCACGTGCCCGTAACCTACGGCCCCGGCTACGCCGCCTGCCGGAAAGAGTCAGGCGACGACCCCGACGTCACCAACGGCATCGAGATCCGCGCCACGGTATCACCCGCCGATCACATGGAGATCCTCGGAGGCGAAGGCGTCGGCACCATCACCCTCCCAGGCTTCGACTATCCCCCAGGCTCCCCAGCCATCAACAAAGCCCCGCGCGAGATGATCCGCCAGAACCTCCAAGCCCTGGGAAACGCCTCATTCCAAGTGACGATTTCCGTACCTGACGGCGCAGAGATTGCCCGCCGCACCTTCAACCCCCGTCTCGGCATCGAGGGCGGCATCTCCATCATAGGCGTCTCGGGCATTGTCAAACCCTTCTCCGAAGAAGCCTTCATCGACTCCATCCGCAAGTGCGTCACCATCGCCCTCGCCTCAGGCACCGACCGCATCGTCATCAACAGCGGCGGCAAGAGCGAACGCTTCGTCAAGGCCCTCTACCCCGACCTGCCCCAACAAGCCTTCGTGGAATACGGCAACTACATCGGCGAAACCCTCAAGATCATCGCCGAACAAAGCACCATCGACGTCACCCTCGGCGTGATGCTCGGCAAGGCCGTCAAACTCGCCGCAGGCCATCTCGACACCCACAGCCGACGCGCCACGATGGACAAGACCTTCGTCGCCCAGCTGCTCGCCGAGTCAGGCATCACCCTCGACATCAGCCCCATCACCCTCGCCAAGGAACTCTGGCAACTGATTCCCTCCCCTCAACTCCCCGTCTTCGCCAAGACCATCATCCGCCATTGCCAGACCCATTGCGCCCCCCTCCTCCCCAATGCCCGTCTCACGATTCTCCTCATCGACGACGACGGAAACATCTACGCGTAAAAATCGCTTATACCTATAAAATTAGCGTACAATTTGCATAATTGTGACATTTTTTGAAAATAGTACGTTTTTTATTTGGAGTTTAGTACTAAAATTAGTACCTTTGCACCTCAAGGAACATGGTCACATTAAATAATTTGAGATATGGATTTTTTGGAGTATAAGGGCTATAAGGGTAGCGTAGAATATAGCAAGGAGGACAATTGTCTGTTTGGAAAAGTACAGGGAATGAGCAAAGCGTTGATTCTCTATGAGGGGCAGACGCTCGATGAGTTAAGAAAGGACTTTGAAGAAGGGATTGATAGTTACATCGAGGGCTGTAAGGCAGACGGTATAGAGCCTGCCAAGCCCTATAGCGGAAAACTAAATCTTAGAATGTCGTCAGAATTACATTCAAAGCTTGCAGCATTTGTAGCTGCTACAGGCATGACCATTAATGATTTCATCAACAAAGCCATCAAGAACGAACTGAAGAAAGTTGCAGCATTATAATGATATTTGAAGACGGAGCGTCACATCTTGTGGAGTTGAAGCGGCTTATCCGCGAGTATAATAAGAAAGAGAATCAGGTTCCTTTACGCGAACCTGATCTCATGATAGTGGTAACAGGAGGAAAGATTACCTCAAAGCAGATTACCCTCGCAGGAAAATGATCTTGCGGCGGTTATGCTGACCGGGAGGACGGACGGCGAAATGCAGCCAGATGACACCGTTAGAGCCGTGTTCGAGGAGGAGCTCATCGAAGTCCTGATCAGTGTCGTCGGCGATGTCGATCAGAATGCAGGCATAACGGATGAGCTGTTCTTTGCCCGCGACACGGATATCGACCGCGCACCCCGTCAAATGATTCGAGGTCGCTACCCCACCCGCCAGCTTGTTCACCGCCGGTGAGCGATAGCCCGAATTGATGATAATCCCCTCGACATTCTCCGAGGTCTCATAATCCTCCCCAGGCTTCAGACAATACAGCGTGTTATAGCTATACCGCAATTCCTCAAGCCACTTGCAGACCCTCTTCAAGTTCTCAATGGCCACATGACTCGGAATGTTCTTATCCGCTGTTTTCACACTCGTCACCGTCAACTCCCCGAGCGTAAAGTGAGGCGATAAGTGAACGCCATTGAGCTCGCTCAAATGGCTGAGCGCAGCCTCACTCGGCGAAGCCAAGTGCTCGGAGAGTTTCATGTTATCAAAATTCTTCATACTTGATTTTCAAATTTGTGATTATGTGATTATGTGATTATACTTACTCGATACGCTTACCTGTTTTGCGGTAGACGGTCATGCTGGAGTCGGTATTCCTGCCATCACTAACCTTTTCTATCAAACCATCTTTCATCATGCGCGCCATCTTATTGCGGTAAGAGGTTATGGTGACTAGGTTAAAACAGCGCATCGCGTCTTCTTGTCCGAAGAGTGCTGGCAGACGGTTGAAGGCCTCGACGGTCTTCGACTGGCGACGCACATTCACGCAGGCCTCCCGATTCTTATTGTCGAAATATGCCTCGGCCATCGCGCCGAAGTAATGACGCTGGCAAGCATATTGGATGTTGACGATCAACTCTGCGAGCCTCCAGTCCGTCTCATCTGTTTCGAACTCACCGCACCAGTACTGCCCGTCCTGATGCAGCTGTTCCCAGTGGCGCATCACGATGAATGGAGCCGAGAAATTCAGACCGTGATAGGCGCAACGCTTCAGCAGCATTTCGTCAGCCTTGGAGTAGTTGTCCTTGGCGTCAGCCATGCGGCGCGCCGTCCAGTCGTAGAGCTCATCCACAAGATTCTGAACCGTGAGTTCGCCCTTTGTCTTGTCGAGTTTGGCGGCCCATTCCTTCAAGCGTTCATCGCTCTCGTAGTCCACCTTCTTATCGCGCTCCATCATCTCAAAATTGGTGGCTGGCAGGGGGATGCAAGAGAGGCGCGTTGCCAATCCGCTTCCGAAATTCTGCTCGTTCACCTTCTTCTTCAGCGCATTAGGCGTGCCCGTGTAGATGAAGTTCCAGGTCACCACAAAGTC
>Ga0256405_10008332_pt1 | contig 14928 bp, 19 predicted proteins | sample RumenRJG_02DNA_FD_189096 | JGI IMG/M metagenome (GOLD analysis project Ga0256405, IMG submission 189096) | Bovine rumen microbial communities from Lethbridge, Alberta, Canada - RJG_02 | ecosystem: Host-associated > Mammals > Digestive system > Stomach > Rumen | place: Canada: Alberta... | reverse complement strand
TATACGACCATTACCGATATGTACAATTCAATAAGAACATAACTTGGGAAAAGGTTTTAAGTATACCGAATGATACATTGAAAATGTCATTCGGCGAAACTATAGACTATGAAACATTGTACCAAGAAAACATAGAAGAGTATAAATATTGGAAGTGGGTAGAACGATGGGTAATTTGGTTTAGAAAGAATCTCTTGCCTATAGAGTATATCTATAAGAGCGGCAAATATAGAAAGTCGGAAGAAGATATTAAGGTAGAAATTATATCTACATTCTTACGTTCTCTATTGCCAGAGGTAGATGAACCAGAAGAATCAAAATTCAAAAAATTCAATTACGTGAATAAATTAACAGATTATCTATTCAAATGCGCACAGGAATCTGTCGACAATTAGGAATGTATATGTTTAGTGTATTTTCCAATAAATTGATTAAAAGTGGTACTATAAAAGTAAATTCCACAATGAAGCCATCAGATATTATGATGGCGTATGCGAACAGTGGTAATGTATTATTTAATTATACATTATTTACTGGAACATCTGCAGAAGACGAACCTTTATATATATTAAGACCAGGTGCATTGAAGTTTTTAAATTGGGTCAACAAAAATATATTATGCAAAATAATGATAGACGATAGTAGAACTATGAACGTGAAATTACGTATCGCAACAGGAATGTTGAACAAATTAGAGAATCAAGGCGTAATTCCAAAGGAATATTGTATACTATATCATATGCGCATGGTAGACACAATTAAATCAATACATACGGAAATAATGTTGGAAGATTTGCCTTTTTAGGGCCGAAAACCTAAAGAGATTGGTATTCTCACGGCCCACAATAAGCGTTTCGGTTACGCACATAGGAGTGACACCTTAATAAACCGATTAATTGTTTTGATTATGAAGAATCCAAGAATCACCCAAGAAGAAATTGGGATAATCAAAAGGGCTCAAGCTGGTGATATATCAGCTTTCAATAAACTTTTCAACAAGTACAAATCTTTTGTCGACAATATACTTTACGGGTATATAAAAGATATGGACGAAGCAAAAGACATTACTAATGTAGTGTTTTTGAAGGTTTATGACAAACTCTCGATGTTCAAAGACTATTCTTCTTTTGGAGGATGGTTGAGAACGCTAACTAATAGAACGGCTATAGATTATCTTAGGGAAATAAACAAGCACGAAGTAGTACAAGAAGATTCATACGACCGACTACCGTATGGAAGTTCTGTGTATAATGCAGAAACTGACTTAGTCAATCAGATGACGTATAACACAATATTACAAGAGCTTGAGAAACTTCCTGAACCACAGAAAAGCGTTTGTATGCTATTCTATAAAGATAATATGCCAGTAAGTACTATTAGTTCAAAGCTTTCTATCCCAATTGGAACTATAAAGTCAATATTGTTTAGGATGCGTAAACAAATTAGAAAACATTTTAAACAACTTTAAAGATGATGACCTTTATTTTGTTCTTGGTAGGCCTTCTCGCAATCGTGTGTATAGCGCGGTATAACGAAGATGATAGCCTATTCTGGAAATTGTTTGTTTCGTATGTCGGAGCATTCGTAGTAGCTAGTGTTGTATCCAGCACTGTTACAAGTTCAGAACAAAACAAAGACACCATTATTCACAAATGCCCCATGCAGGCGCCTCTCAATACGTCAGGTACGACATGTTATCTTGTGACAGACGATTTTGAGTTGGCCACATATGCCCAAAATTTGCGGCAAGACCCTGTAGGTAAGGATTACATTTGTGATTATAATGATGCCTTAGTAAATAAGGTGATCGCTAAAACACGCGACCAACCTTATTTAATGTTCCACGACACATCATGAATTACAAACATCACCTAGTGTTAATTAACTTAAGTATTTAATCTTTTATCATTATCAAAATGGCTAAAAAAGACAAAACTGCTGCAGAAAAGGCAGCAGAGAAGATAAATGCTCCAGAGCAGCAGGAGCAGGTCGAAGTTATTCAGACCAAAACATTAAAAGAAGTTGCCCAAATGCCGGTATCTCAGTCTGGGTTAGACCCGAATCATCAGGTTGACCTTTTGACCGGATTGGATCGTCATTTTATGCAACCGAATGCTGCAGAAAAGAATGGAGTACCAGAAGAGGCTGTGAAGAAGATCAACGCAATAACAGCAATCGGTTATGTTGCTGTCATGACTTCTGAAATCATGTTTGGGAAAAGTGATTTTGCCCAAAAGATGCGCGTCTCTCAGCTTGACGCAATTAAAGAAGTTGCTCCAATGCTGGGCGTGCAAATAGACACAAAAGCACTTCCCGCTCCAGACAAAGATGGAATGGTAACTCTGAACAGCAATGCTGTGACTATTTCGAAAGAGACAAAGGAAGCCGCCAAGAAAGAGAATGAAGCTAAGAACGAAAAAGTTGAGCTCGACCCAACTAAGTTCACAAGCATCAAGGATTTCGCAAAAGCTGCAAATCACGTCCTTTCTCTCGGTGGAGAGCGTCCGTATGACAAAGTTGTGCGTGTAATTGCCCTCTATCAGGCTTATCTTATCATTCAGGCCAATAAGCTTGAAGATGAAGAGAAGAAGATGGCTGAAATCAAGAAGATTAATTCTACATCTCGTGCAGACCTCCTTCAGGAGATAACAGAGATTGTAGGCAGCTGTCCGTTTTCCGTTAACGGTATCGCAAAGTATATGCGAATTACGACAGAATCTTCTAAGAGTCCTATATCTGCTTTCAGTAGTTTTCGTAGAGCGAGTCTCGTTAAGAAGACTGGCGCTACTCAGATTGAAGATTCTCTCGTTGCGGACATTGTTAAAGTTCTGATCCTCTGGTCTATCACATCTGAGGTAAAGGCTCGTGAAGATGCGATAAAGGCGCACAAGGCCAACATCAAAGTTCTTAAGAAGAACGAGAAGGCTAACGCTAAGGCCATTGAAAAGGAGAACGATAACATCAAAGTGTGCGAAGAGGAGATTAAAAATCTGAACAACACGAAGGAGTTTGTTCTCAATCCTTCTGAAGATGCAGCGCTCGCAATGAAGGGACTGTTCACATCTGATACTCCAGCAGACAAGACGGCAATGAAGATATTCGCAAGCATCTGGGACTGCTTCTATCCAAATGTAGACTATACTACGGTAGATCCAGAAGTTCGTGAGCACAACGCTCAACAGTATGCAGGCGTTATCACCAACTTGTTCCGCAATCCTCTCAATCAGCTCATCGACTATAGTCTGAGCAATGTGAAGGAACTCGTATATGTCAAAGTTGAAGGCAAAGACGAGTCAAAAAACTCATAACGACCGTTAAGGAAAAGTTTCGCCGATTTAGCGGTCATATAAAGCGTATGTACAATACGTTTTTCTGGGGCGAATAATATTATCAAAATATGAAACGATTAACAACAATTATCTGCAGTATCGCTTTTGCCATGTTTGGAATTGGCCTCGCATTGGATAATTCCCACAGCCATAAAGCGCAAACACTTAACGCTGCAGAAGTACTTCCTTACAGCTATTTACCAGATGTAAGCAACGTACAATTACCCCTGGACTTACAGCTAAGTCAGGCACAAAAGGCTACAGATACTGTTTTCGTCACCAAAACAGATACTGTGATAAAGCAGGTAACTAAGGTGAAATGGAAGAAGGTTCACACGCCTTCCCCAATGGTAGAAAAGGCTAAACCAGACACTGTCATGGTTAATGTCCCAGTATACTATCTAATAAAGTGTAAAGAGCGTTCGGATAGCAATGATGTGTCGATATTTGAAACGCAGGAAATAAATGACTGCGAACGTCTGAACGAAATACTCAATTGTGGCTCGCCTGGAACTGGCGAAAAGTAAGCCTCATTAGCTTATGCTACAATAAATTTACTGGATCCGAGAATATGTTAGCCGAACCTAATTCGGTGAGAAACTCAAAAGGTAGGATGGAAGACATATAAGCGTGAAAAACTCATATGTATTAGGGAGAGCGTTGTATTCAACCCTATTCTTCTACAGTAGAGAACCGTCTGGAGTATTGTAGGAGAGAAGACGCATAAGACACAAGAAGTGCAAAACGAACCGTATCGGACATGCTAATTGATGATATATAAGATTAGTATAACGTACACGAGTTGAAACATATCTGACCTGAAAACTTATGTTGTGGGAGAGAGTATACATGATATGGTACAATCTGCAATGATATCAACATACGACGAGAGTAAGTCCAAAACAGATATGATATATCATTTTTAAGTTGAGAGTAGTGCTCTAGGGGTCCAAACCCGATATGAAGGCTCGAAAAAATATAAATAGTATAATACAATATTGTGAGGATAATACTCACGGGGTGTATCGTAAATATGCCGCCTATGTAAATCCTTGCTGTTGGATTCAGCAAATCTCCGTTGAAGGGGATCCGGCGATGGGGTAAAACGGCTGAATTATATGATTTTATGACCGCCAGGCCTTGGTCGTTCATGCGGGATATAAAAGTAGAATGACTGGCAGGATGGGCAATTCCTGAGTGTATATAGCTATAAGCAGTACAGCGCGATACGAGTCCGCGAACAAAGACTGATATGACATTAATAAGCATCGGTAAACGGGTGTTTATAATGACCAGATGCTGTGAATTAAATAACCAGTATCATAAATAGTAAGTCGGCTCGAACGACAAAACAACAATATTTTCGGTAAGTGATTCTATGCTGCATAAGTAGCATAAGCTCAATCCAATGTAGAAATAGATCCCTTATCGAGTAGTGCAGATGATAGTATAAAAGTCAAACTGTGGTAGCTATACTGTTAATCTCTGTGGCTTAGAAACCTCATATTAGCATGAATAACCACTTTATGACATAGATATTTTATATGAAGATAAGCAACTACAAACGAGAGTAATAACATGTTTAACAATATTGGGTGTCCCTCGATAGGTGCCCCTTTTGTTGTATAAAAGAACTGAGGTCGAGAACCCGAGCGAATAGATAGTATAACGATAGAACGGATATGGGGAAGCTTTAGAGTGCAATCAAAGTGGTTCAAAGTCCGTAGAATCTAATACGCCAAAACTGATGGGCAGCTTCGTTGTAGCCGATAAGACGCAGTGATTACATCGTATGCGGGCTGATTGGATGAATCAGCGCCACATCTCCCTGTCTCGGAGAATCGTGGTAAGCAAGACGAAGTGGGTGACAAGGTGAATAACGTATGAGTTGAAGGCTCGATACTATGCGCTATATGAAAATTGAGGCGAGTAAACGCCAAAGAAAATAAACCGTAAAGTCTGTGAAAAGTTCTGAAACTTAGAGACTGTCCGATAATGAAACGTACTCCTCGCGTAGCCACACGCACGGCATATAAAGTTAGGAAACAAGCACGTTTGTCTATAGCTGTTAGGCTTGTGAAATAATCAGAAATAGATATTGTGAACACCTTTTAGTTATTCGGAAAATACGCTACGAGGATATTTCACTTAACTTTTGTGGAGCGCCGTAATGCGCGTTAAAAACTAAGTATAGAGGACTTACATAATTATATCTCAGCACTGGAACCCTCCGCAAATCCTGAATTATCAGAGCCTTTGACGGGTATAAGCGATGTATTTTCTTTAGCATTTTAATACAAATATTAATATGAAAGGTTTAGTAAATTTGGCGTTTGGATACGCAGAATTGGCATTTAAAGTTTTAGAGGGATTAGCAAATTCGCTAGAGGATGGGCACGGATAATCCTACCGTTGGATTCCCGTTATACGAGTTGAGCTTCACATTTGCCATACTTAAATGTATTGGGTCGAGGAATATAGAAGTATAACTAGTCTAGGGAATAATTCCAGAAAAACGTGCTTCCCGTTAGAACAGCAACCAATCTAAAGGATTAAACAACCATCCAGAGTCTTCGAACCAAAGATGTAAAACTACATTATAGAGACTTTTAACATTAGTAATTAATCTTATCGTTGGTGGATCAACCACGATATCAAAAAGGATAAGACATATGGAAAAAATGAATGTCGACCTTATGGTCGTAGCAAAAAATCGCAAATTCATTGGTACACTTGGTAGTACCTTAGGAGGTAAGTTCTTCACAATTGGCGCTCAAGAGACTCATCTCGACTTCGATAAGAAGAAGCGCGAAATTGAGATGAACAATTCCCTCGATTTCATCACCAATCGTAGCCCACGCCGCTTCGTTGTTCGCGATCACGACGTAGTATCTCAGGCAATTGAGACTACTGCCGACGGCACAACAAAGGTTGTGTTCAACCCAGGAACAAGCGACGAGGCAACAGCAACAGTTGTAGCTGGTATCGAGAACTTCGGTACAACAACTGAAGAGGCTATCTCTGATGCACTGCACGGAGCAAAGCGTATCTTTGCAAACGGCGCTGCTCTCGTAGAGAAGGCTAACAGCTACAACGAGTCTGAGCGTCAGCGTCTGATTGCTCTCCGCAAGCAGATTGACTCGCAGATCACTGCACTCGAGTCTACCATCAAGTCCAACTCGGACAAGGTGAACACGTACGAGAAGGAGATTCTCGAGTCGACACCGAAAGTGATGGTTGAGAAGCAGGGTAATTCCGCTTCTATCGTAATCGAACCAGCTAGCGCAGAGTAATCATGAACACAAAAGGTTCTCTTTCAGAAAAGAGCTGTGACTTGATAATGGCGCTTTTGAAGGAACCTAAAATTTATGACCGTGTAACAACGCCTGCTAATGGCAAGCAGCGTTATACTAAAGTGCGCATAGTAGCCGAAGAAGGCTTAATCCAGTTAGGTAAATATAGCTGGAACTCTGAGTTTGGTCGATTTTGGAACAACCTGATAAAGTGTAAAAAAGACATCTCGTTTGAGGAGTTTGCATTACGAGTCTGGGATGCTCTAGTTGATATGACGGCTGGAACAAATGCTCACACACCGGTCTTAGAAGGACTTGGTCGTGAGACTCTTATGGAGGGAATCCGAAATAAGGAATGGAATTGGTTAGTTGACCGATTCTTTGATATCTGCCGCCATTTGTCCAATGAAGGTTACTGGAAGACGCAAGGAACTAGTAACCAAGAAACGCGTAAACATCATTGTCCTGAAGTTGACGAAGGTGTTGTAATAACAGTACAGGAGAAAAAGCCTAAGATTCTTAAGGTGATTGATTCTGTAGGAGATACATTCGAAATACTTTCTGCCCGTTGGGTAGGAGGAAAACATATTGAGCGCTTCTAAATCTCTGCGGGGATTTTGTAAGAATCTGCGGGTTACTTACATATTGCGATTAAGCTTGTTAGTACTTTTAATCAACTAAAGAAGTTTAAGAATAAATCTCAAAACATATCCATATGTCTGAAGGAATAACACTCTGCGGGGTGTCGATGGAGTTCTGCGGGACTTCCATCCCTCCTTCAGTCGTATAGGTTTTTAGACTTCGTGAGAAGCTATTAATCACTAGGTAAATGATTATTCGAATTCCATTATATTTAACTTAAATCAAAATCATATATGGAGAAATCAATAAAGTTGAATTCGAGTAACATAATTAATATTCGCAAAAAGCTTGATGCTGACATCATAAAGTATTGGAAGATTATACGTAACGAGAACGTGATGTCTAAAAAAGCAATCAAAGCGAACATAGGCTCTGGTCTTGACCTAAAGAGTCTGTATAATCAGATTACACAGATGCAAGATAAGCGTGTGCTTATAAAAGGTATGCTCATGTATTTAAATATGGGTATTACTACGTTCGATACAAGTAAATTCAAGAAGACCAACAACTATAATATCTTTATGGCTGGTGAAGCTAAGGAAGCTATTGCTCAGCTCAAAATGATACCCACATTGAATCCTACACTCAAGGCTAAGAAAGGCCTCAATGCGTTAGGAAAGCAGGAAACTTTTTCGAGTGCTAAGATAGCTGCTCTCATAAAAGATTTGCAACTCACTGCAAACAAGTACGACACTGCTATGGAGAACTTTAACTCGAAGACCGAGATAGATATTACTGAACTCGGTGAGAAATTTGAGAAAGAGCTCGCCTTATAAAACAATATGGTCAGATATGATGGTATATACGAGGATCGTTCCCTCGCTGACTTCTACGATTGCTTCTAGCAACATTAACATAAGTTTAATTTAAATACATTATCAAAATGAAGAATAACAATACGATTGCAAAAACTGCTCAAGAGAGTAAGGATGCAAATATGGCCAATAATAATACAGTAACACGTAGAGAAGAGCGCGAGAATAAATATCGCGAGTTACGAATAAACAGTCTCCGCAGAAAATGCAAGACACTAAAATTGTCTGAAGAGGATACTGAAAAGTACGTAAAGCAACTCGAAGAAGAGCTTGCTAAACCAAAACAGTATAGCATTCTCATGCTGTTCCCAAAGGATAATAAGGAACCAATCATCAAGTCTGTTACCGATAACAAAATCAAGTATAAGGTAATAGGCAACGAGTATGGATGGTTGGACGGAGATGAACGCATACTGGCTAAATTGCGAGAAATTATGCCAGAACACACAAGGATATTTCCTTATGCAAAGAAACTGCAATACGTTGGACCGACCAAGGTAAAGCAAAAGAAGGTATCGTCCGACACAATGAGCCGAAAACAAAAGTCTAAGGCAAAGAAAGCTGCAGACGCACATCGTTGTACAATTCCTTCACGTAGAGTAAAAATAACAGTCTACAAGAACGGAAACGGCTCGTGGAAAAATCCTGGAATTCCTTGGAAGAAGCAGCGAAAAAAGGAAATACAGGAATTAGTAGACCTGGGAGTAATAAAGAAGGTAAAGAAACAGGCAACAAAAAACAAAACGCCATACTTTATGCTGCGTAAACCAGAAATAACACACAAAGCGTTTACGCGACTACCAAAGCACAGTGCATGGTACATGGAACAACTTGTACAGCACAAACTGTTAAAGTGGGAGAAAAAGAATCCTAAGCCCATCTTGACAGATACAAAAGAAGAGGATATGTTTAAATCTCACTTCTTGCCAGAATGGGAAAAGAAGAGAGAGGAAGCAACCGTCAATATAAGAAATTTCGTTATTTCTATATATGACAAGAATAAGAATAAACGTCAGCCTAGTAAGAAGACCTTGGAGGTAAAGATGCGCACAAACAAAGAAGATACCAAATACGGAGAGTTTTGGGTACGTGTGGAAAGCTTCTTTAAGGATCCAAAGACAGGCGAACCAAAATATAAAATCTACGATCGTAAGGTAAACGACAAGATACCTATAAAAGACGACGTAGGTCAAGTCCGTACAAACTATGAACATTCTATAGATAAAAACGTCTTTGTAGGAATGTTTAAGGTAGACGGAAAGACAATAAAAGCATTCTTACCACGGAATAGTAGCTTATATCGAAAGTTTATTGGCGAACCGGAATATAAGAATGCGGCATAGCTTTACTTTTGAGCCCACTTCGGTGGGCTTTTTTGGCCCGTTAGTTCAAGCTTCGACAGGGTTAGAACGTCTTATGAATTAAGAAGATATGAGTTCGATTCTCATACGGACCACCATCGTAAAAGAGTTTTTAAACCATGAAAATACGAAATAAAGACGTAATAGTCTACGACATAGAAATATTTCCAAACGTATTTCATCTTACAGCAAAGAATACTGAAGATGGGCAATACTACTTCTTTGAAATATCAGAACGTAAAAATCAGCTAACAGAATTAGTTGATTTTTTTCGTAATACGCAAGTTATATTTTGTGGCTACAACAACAAGAACTACGATGATACTATAATGAACTATATAATAGATTATTATAAAATATTATCTAGAAAGTCGTATCATATAATTTGTAATTCGTTGTTTAATCTATCAAAAACAATAGTAGAATCGAACGATGAAGAATCTGATAAGTTGAAAAAGTGGAGATATAAAAACTATTTCTATTCTATGGATTTGCTCACTATGCAATTTAGCAAAAAGTTACGTGTTGGTTTAAAAACTATGCAAGTAACGATGCATTATAAAAATGTTTATGAGTACGAAGGAGATTTTAATTTATTTCTCCCGAAAGACAAAATAGACAAAATGATTGCTTATAATATAAACGATGTAGATTCTACGGAAGAGCTTTTAAATAGGCTAAAAGACCAGATAGAACTACGACTGTTTATAGAGCAAGAACACGGAATAGATTGTCTATCTATGGACAGTGTAAAAATGGCAGAAACGTTTCTGTTACAAAAATACAGCGAGATGTCGGGCATACCCAAAGATGTAATAAAAAGTATGCGCTCTCCTATGGATTATATTCCATTAAAGGATGTTATTCTGCCATTTATACGATATAAAAATCCAAAGTTACAAGACGTTCTTGAGGATATGAAAAAACAGATAGTATACTCAAAAGAACGCAAAGGCTATGAGAAGAGGTTTGTTCTCTCAAATACGGTATATTCTATTGGTGTAGGTGGTATACACTCTATTAATACACCTGGAATATTCCTACCAAATGACGACGAACACATAGGACACGCTGACGTTACGTCAATGTATCCTTCATTTCTAATTAAATATAAGTGGGGACCGCGTCACTTGGGAAACTTATTTTGCGATATATTCGAAAACATCTATAATGAACGAGTAGAAGCAAAACGTACTGGTCAAAAAATTAAGAACCTGTTTTTAAAGATTGTGCTTAATTCTCCTACAGGTAAGATGCAACAGGAGGTAAGTTGGATGTATGATCCGTTCAATGTTTTTAAGATAAGAATCAATGGCCAATTGATACTTTTAATGCTCGTAGACAGGCTTTTAGACCTCGGATGTGAAATCATTCAGGTCAATACAGATGGAGTCGTCTATAAGGCTAAAAACAGCCTTAAAGATAGAATTCAGGAAGCTATCTCTGAGGTTGAACAGATTACGCGACTTAATTTTGAAGTAGATGAGTACGAGGCGTTCTATCAATACGCAGTTAATGACTACTTTGGTGTCTTAAAAGGCGGAGAGATAGAAGAAAAAGGTATGTTCATAACTAAGACCAAGTTAGGCAAAGGTTTGGCTCCAGTAGTAATACCAAAAGCCGTAATAGCATACTTTACGTCCGGAACAGATGTGACAGAATTTATTGAGAAGGATAAAGATATCCGTGATTTCCTTATGTCACAAGCCGTAGATAGGAAATTTAAAGTTGAATATGGAGATGAACCTATTCAACGTATCAATAGATTTTACGCGTCAACAAATGGTCGCTATTTATACAAAGTAAAAGAAGAAAACGGTGAGTTAAAATATACAAATATGCTCACCAAATCGGGAGTGACCATTTTAAATAAGTTTGATGATCTCGATATAGCTGATCGTAAGATTAACTATAGGTACTATATCAGCGAAGCCAAAAAGATAATTTCTGACTTTACTGAAAAAGAATTATCATTATTTTAGTAACCAACTTGTTAACCTAAGAGTATAAGGGATGATTATTGAAGTAAATACAAAACTTCTGGATTTACCGGAAGAAATCAATGCAAATCAATTATTATTCCTAAGTATGATATTGGATAAGAATCAACCAAAATATCAAGACGTCCGCAAGATTGTCAGCCTAATCAGCGACGACGAAATATCATACTTAGTATCTACAGGACTTATCACCTCGATTGAGAGAGATGGTAAGATCATCTATGAGGTAACAGATAAACTCAGATCTGCCTTACAACCAGATAAGAGTTATTTTGATATCTTCTACGAGATGTATCCTGTATACGTTATGCGAACAGATGGAACAAAGTGTTATTTACGTGCAAACGTAAACAAATGCAGACAATTCTTCAACACTAAATGCGGAAAAAGTTCAGCATTAGCAGAACACATCATAAAATGCTTAGACTACGAAATCTCGAAGAGAATGCGAGAGGGAAGTTTAAGTTATATGATGACCATGTGGAACTGGTTAACCAGAAGCCAATGGGAAGCAGTGGAAGAAGAGTTAGCAGACAATAAATTAACACAAACATCCGCATATGGAACAGAGCTTATCTAACGTAAGACCCATGTCTGTAGTAGCCCAAGAGGCAGTAAACTATATCGCAGGAAGAAGAGAACATAACATTGTATCTCTGAAGACCAGGTGGAATAAGTTTAATAGACAATGTATGGGAGGTATTGAACCAAATACCGTTTATACCATAGCTGGAATTTCTGGTTCAGGAAAGTCTAGTTGGCGAACTTAGTACAAAGTGACATAATTGATTTGAATCCCTCTGAGGATATTATTGTTCTTACTTTCTCATTAGAGATGGTTGGATTTAGGCAGGTTGGAAGAACGTTGTCCAGCAAACTTAGGAAGACGACTTCTACCCTGTATAGTTCGGAAACGGACCTAGACGAAGAGACTTTTAAGCAGGTTGTCAGTGTTTCCAATCAGCTAAAGAAATACCCTATCTATTTTGTAGATAGTCCTGGTACTCCATCGCAAGTAGAACAAACAATAAAAGATTTCTATCATCAGTACGTAAAAGGTACTAATAAGCATTTTGTAGTGATCTATGATCACGCGTTGTTAACAAAACAAGTTGGTTCTGTAATAGAAACAATAAGTGAGTTAGAAAGAGTATTTATACAAATAAAGAAATTTCCGCTAACTTCGGTTATACAAATTGCTCAGATGAATAGAAATATTGAACAACCAGAGAGAATAAATAATCCATTCAATCACTATCCTATGAGAAGTGATTTATCGTCATCTGACGCAATTTTTCAAGCAAGCGATTATGTAATTGTTATACACAGACCAGAAATTCTGGGTATACAAGAGTACGGTCCTAATCATTTACCTACTTTAAACAAAGTGTATTTACATATACTTAAAAATAGGGATGCAGGAAAGCCCTGCATTCTTGAATTCGAAAATGACCTTGCTTATAATAATCTCATTGAATGTTAAATGCCAGACGACAAGTATTAACATTTAAAATTAGGCTGAATATATGAAGACTTATAACTTTTCTCTTAACACAACAAGCAATCCCAGTAATAAGTGCACAAACTATTCTAAGATTCTTGATGATCTTATATATGATGATATAAAGGAGAAGAACTATTATCTCTCCGGCAACGAGTGGTTTACACCTAAGCACGACGATATCATCGATAATATCATTGGTGAGAAGAAGAACACGATAACAATCATTAATGGCGACTGTGCAGGTTGTCCATTTAAGAATGCTTGTAAGTTATTCAAAAACTATAACACCAATAAGAATAAGCTGAAGTTTAAGACTAATACGCTCTATTATATTGGCGACACCCCGATTATGCTGTTTGATGACTCGATTCAGATCGGTTTCGATCTCTATTATTTCAAGGATTTCGACGACCTGTCGTTCTTGGAGAGTCTGTCTCAGAAAATCAAGAAGACCATTGCTACTATTTACATCGATGGTCTGAAAATCACAATTAAAAAATAAATACGTATGTTAGTACTACCTACAACTAAAGTTCCTGCAGTTTCAACTAATCCCCAGTATTTAATATTATACGGGCTTCCAAAATCTGGAAAGACCAGTGCTGTGGCGCAGTTGGAAAATAATCTCATTATAGACCTTGAAGGCGGATCTAGGTTTATTGATGCACTTGCTGTACAAGCACGTACAATCAATGACTTAGGAGAGATTGCACAAGCCATTCGAGCTAAGAATGAGGAAGTAGGACATAATTTTTATAAACACATAACTATTGATAATGCTACTCGACTTGAGGATATCTGTATGAGTTATGCATGTAAATTATATCAGAAGACCGAGTTGGGTAAGAACTGGAAGGGTGATGACGTTACAACTCTTGCTCGTGGAGCAGGTTATAAATATCTGCGAGATGCAGTAAAGAAAGTCATTGACATGTTCAAAGAACTATGTGACGAATTTATCCTGATAGGTCACGTTAAAGATAGTATAACTGATAAGGATGGAGAAGAAATCAATGCAAAAGAAATCGACCTCGTTGGAAAACTGGGAAAGATTGTCTGCGGCATGGCTGACGCTGTTGGCTACGTATACCGAAAGGAAAATGAAACTCACATATCATTTAAATCCGGAGGAGATGGTACAATTATGGAAGCAAGAGCCAGGCATATTGCCGGAAAAGATATCATTATTGCGACCGGAAATGCTGATGGATCCATAACAACCTATTGGGAACGTGTTTATAAACCAGAATAATTATGAGTAAATATACAGGTGCACACATTTATGTCAGAGCTGGAGGCCCTGGCATGGAAAATGTAATTGGTACAGAGTTACCGTTAGATGAAAAAAATGCAAAAATAGTAAGCGCAGTCGTTGCTGAATTAAATAAGCAAGCCGACCCTGATATTTTTGTCGGATGGGTAACATTAGGATATATTGAAAATAACAAGAACTATAAGTCAGAATAATTATGTATAGTACAAAAACAGCAACAACAAACAATCAAGAGTTTACCAGCTCTTATATGCCTGTAGGCATCAACGAAAACGTAACACTTAAAGAAGTGAACGTAAGTAAATCACCTAATGGTCGTGACTTCTTAGAGATTATTTTTGAGAATGAGCAAGGCCAAACTGCATCTATGACAGAGTGGAAGAATGAGAAGAACATGTGGGTTAAGACGGATGAGGATCTCCAAAACCGCGATAACCAACAGTTCGGTCGTATTCTACAGGTTATAGACGCTGTAAACGGTAATCACGCAGAGTTTGAGGGTTCTTCGTTTGTAGAAATGATTAACTGGGTCAAACAGCAGCTGAAAACAGTTCAGCAGGCTACACCGCTGCGTCTGAAGGTGGTTTACGACAAGAAAGGTTATACGAAAGTTAGCTCTCTTGGTAAGTTCGTTGAGCCTATGAACGTTGAAGAATCTCAGATTAAGCTTTGGAAGAATGACCTTCTGGAGCGCCCAGTTGTAGCAGATGA
>Ga0256405_10008331_pt1 | contig 14928 bp, 8 predicted proteins | sample RumenRJG_02DNA_FD_189096 | JGI IMG/M metagenome (GOLD analysis project Ga0256405, IMG submission 189096) | Bovine rumen microbial communities from Lethbridge, Alberta, Canada - RJG_02 | ecosystem: Host-associated > Mammals > Digestive system > Stomach > Rumen | place: Canada: Alberta | collected... | reverse complement strand
ATAGCTGAGTCGTATTCCTACGGAGCTTTCGAATGGGAGCCAGATGAAGTTGGAGAGACGGAGGGTAAGGTCTGCGCCGAATGAGCAGAATTTCAGGTTGCGGGTTCCGGTGGTCGTGAAAGCTGCACCGGCTGGGGTGCCGGATGATGCCCCGGCTGGGGTGCCGGATGATGCGCCGGCTGGGGTGCCAGATGATGTGCTTGGCGGGGTGCCAGTGGAAGTGCCTGTGGCGCTGCTGGATGGGATGAGGGCAAATTCAGCGGGGAGTTTGGTGCGAAGGTTGACCAATGTTATGTCGGCGAATGGGACGAGTTCGATGCGTTTGACGTAGAACAGCGGTGATAGCAGAGAACTCCTGAATGGGAATGCTATCGGCATGGCGTAATTTACTGAAAAACGATACTGATTTTTGCCGTAACTTTTCATGAAATTCTTAAGGCTGCCGGCATTGCCGAATCCTCTCGGGTATATGTCTATGGCATTGTTTCCGAAGCACCATTCCGTGTCGGAGAACTGGTGCTGCCACGCTGCGGTCAGTCTCAATCCATGTGTGCTCATAAAGCCTGGGAGGTAGCCGTATGAATATAAATATCCTGTGTTCGTGAATGAGTCTTGGTGCTGCGGCAGGAATCTGTAGCCTGCCTCGATGCCAATGCCTAAGCGTGGGTAGATGCAGGAAGGGGCCGTTGGCTGAAGGATGTAGCCTCTCAGAGATGGAGTGAGGGTCTGGAGAATGTGGCTCTCACCGATGTCTAATGTGTTTATTTTCTTGTATTTAGTTTGCTGGCCCGTTTGCTCTATGATTTGGAACACATCCACGTCATCGTCATATTCATTATTCTCGATGTCGTATTTTAGTTGGGGGATGATTCCTCTCGTCCAGCCGCCGGAAGAAAAATTCAGTGGCAGGTAGGCCGTGACTTTCGCTTTCCAGTATTTCTTGTCGGAAAAATTTGCGAATGTCCTTAACGAAGTGCTATTATCTTTATGGATGAGCCTCGCCCTTCTCATTTCCAGCTTATCGTGGTCGCCATAGTCTGCGCTAACTTCGATGACAGGCGGGAGGCCTTTATAGACGTAGTTCAGGTGAAGAGAATGAACGGACTTGCTAAAATAAGGGTCTGAGTGATAGGAATATCCTAGCGAGCCCCAGCCCGTGCCAAGGAGGTTCTGGAAGAGAACTGTTGCCCCGAGGGAGGCTGTCTCGTAATAGTCGTCGCCGCTTAGGTCGCTGGTGCTGTTATAGTTGAAGTAAACAGGGATCCAGGAATGAATATGTGGAAGGCGGATTTTCGAGTATCGTTTCGGGGTGGAAAAGGAAATGTCCTGACGGAGGATGGGCTTGACCCGGAATCTAGGTTCGCTGGCTGCGAGGGCTTTTTCCTGGGCGGAGAGCTTGTCTGCGACTTTCCATGCGTGGATGTCACTGAATGACACAATGCGTGCATGGAGGTCCGATATGGCTGTCGAATATATCATTGAGCCTTGCCTGTAGGTGCCTGGCTCATCGGATGAGGCGACTGAGTCGAAATAGAGCGAATCGCCCATAGCAGAAACATCATTGACTCCGTAGCGAGAAGAAGTCATTTGCGTAAGCTCGCCGTCATCTGGATTCCAGACATAAAATTCCGAAACTCCGCTCCGGTCGCTTTCGAAAGAAATCTTTCCGTCATATTCGGAAATGGCACACATTGAAACCGGCTGAGGGCCAAGGCGGCAGGTGAATTCAGAAGCCGTGGATGCTTCGTAAATCCCAAACCCATTTTCCGAAAGGCCAAGAACGAATATTTTATTACCCAAGAACATAGCCTCCGTGACCTGCAGGCCGTCAGGTGCGTCATAATGATGCAGCAGAGTGCCGTCGGAGGCACTGAAAATGCAGATTCTGCTAGAACAATCGTCGAGATATTCAGTTGAAAGGACCTTGCTGCCGTCGTCGGAGAATGCGCAATTGAAGAATCTGCCGCCTTTGACCAGCGTCTTGAACTGCCTAGGATTGGACACTTCGAAATACCGAATTCTGGAATCTGACTTTAGCGACCATCTGTGTGAATATATTGTCTCGGTCCAATAGACTCGTTTAAGGGCAGGGTCGTAGAAAAGGTTGCTCGTGTGACTGGCGAAAGGCCTGATGAACTCCCTGGTGCCGTCTGGCCGCACCAAGGTTAGGGTAGGAGTCTTGTCAAGCCCTTCTGCGATGCAAAATATTCCTAAACCATCGACGGCAGTGCCTTTTTCGTAGTCGGTGTGCAGACGTGGCTTCGGCGTTATCTGATGCATCGGGTCGAAAGGCCCTCGTGCGGCAGCCTCGGAAGACCACAAGGTGGCATATTCATTCTCTATATTCTTAAAAGCATCCTTGAAACGCATTCCGGAGCCAGAACGCACGGTCTTCTGCAGGCTAAAGAATTGAAGATGCTTAGCCCTGTCGAAATATTCCTTTGTGAAAGCTGCGTCTCCGTAGAAGGCCCTCATGCCAGAAACCAGCATATATCCAGCCCTATAGTAGTCTGGAGCATACTCTCTTTGCCCTCCATAAGTCCATTGCCAATAGTCTCGCCAGTCGCCGCAGTCGAATGCTGGCATCATGTAATTCATGAAAGCGGCCTGTCGCCCCCTTCCTGAGTGGGTCAGGGCGGTTTCAGCCGTAACGGCATCCCCCTCCAGTAGCGTCTGGCCGGGGAATAACCCAGCCATGGCTCCGGCGAACATCTCTCCAGTCAGCCAGTGACCGACTTTCAGGAAGCCTTGCTTTCCAAATTGCATCTGGGCTGCGTGGCGGCCCTCGTGAATAGCCAACATCTGTACAGAAGGCATTGCCGTCGGATCGTAGGCATCCGGAACAGGGAAGAGCATCATGCGCTTTGGAGACCAGACGACGGCTCCATTATTGATGGTGGAAAAGCCGTGGAGCACCACAGGCATTTTCGAAGCGTAGTTCTCTCCTATTAGAAATCCGCTGGAAAGAGCATTCCACGGCCTGTAAGCCTCCAATGCACGGCCATAAGAAAAGGCTAGTGAATCCATTCCTGCAGGATAGATGAGCTTGAAATTCTGCGTGCTGACCTGCCTCCATTTCACGGAGAAAGGATCGTTTCCGTAAGAAGTGAATTGGGCAGATGCATTCATGCAAAAGAGCATCGCCAGCAGCGATATTGTTAATTTTCTCATTTAGCGCTTTATAAACACCCCTAAGTTAAGGTATTTTTCGTAAATTTGCCTTCGATTTGGCTGATATACATAGATGCAGACTCTAGTACTGATATTAACTCTGCTTGGCTCCGTGGCATTGTTCCTCTTTGGCCTGAACATGCTTAGCGGCGGCCTTCAAAAAGTAGCGGGAGAAGGGATGAGGGCGTTCATGTCCTCGGTGACTTCCTCAAGGATTAAAGGCATTCTGACCGGAATAGGCGTAACGGCTCTCATACAGTCATCCACGGCTACGACGATCATGGTCGTGAGCTTCGTGAACGCAGGACTGCTGACGCTGGCACAGGCCATCGGCGTAATCATGGGGGCGAACATCGGCACCACGGTGACCTCGTGGATAATGGCCATCTTCGGATTCTCCTACGACATTTCCACCATCTCTCTGCCACTCATAGCCTTCGGCTTCCTGCTGACCCAGACGAAAGGCAGCAGGACTAGGGAGATAGGCCGGATATTAATAGGCTTCGCACTTTTCTTCGTGGGTTTCGCAAAATTGCGTTCGACCGCTTCCGTCCTGCTGAATCCGGAATCGTTTACGTTCCTGCAGTCATGGACGAACATTCATCTTGGCAATTTCAACGTATCGGTTCTGATATTCTTGTTAATTGGAACCTTGCTTACCGTCTGCTTCCAGTCTTCTGCTGCGACGATGGCAATAATCATGTTGCTCATCACCCAGGGAATCATCCCGTTCAAGATGGCTGCGGCAATGATTCTCGGAGAAAATATCGGAACTACCATAGCGGCGAACGTGGCAGCTTCGATTGGGAACACGACCTCGAAACGGGCGGCCCTTGCGCACACGTTCTTCAATGTCTTCGGGGTGATCTGGGTGCTTTCGGTGTTCCCGTGGTTTCTGAACATGGTGGGCTCTATCGTATCGGCCTTCGGTTTTCCGAACCCGAACACGGTCGATTTCAACACTGGCGGCGAAGAGCTTGGCGAAAGCATGCGTTCTTCCCTTCTGTACAGCGTCACGACGATGCACACCATATTTAATGTGCTGAATACCTGTATATTGGTATGGTTCATACCACAGATAGAGAAAATCGTTTCTTGGGTAATCCCTCAGAAGACCGAGGAGGAAGTCTACCGCCTGAAATATATTCAGGGAGGCCCTCTTTCAACCGCAGAGCTCTCAATCGACGAGGCTAGGCAAGAAATAATCCATTTTGGTGAAATCTGCTCCAGGGAAACTGGTTTCATTAGGGATGCGGTGAAGGCGAAAAACAACGACGAATTACAGGAACCTAGGGAGAAACTCATTAAATATGAAGGAATTACCGATAAAATTGAATATGAGATAGCGACATACCTGAATGAGGTGACGAAAGGTGAGATTAGCGCCGAGGCGGCGACGAGAGTGAAGGTGATGTACAGAATCATTGGCGAAATGGAGAGCATCGGTGACTCTGGCGAGGCAATCGGCAGAATGATGAAGCGTACCTTGGATCATGGGAAGCATTTCGATGATGAAATGCTGAAGAAGCTTGACAAGATGCTGGATCTGCTGGATGCGGCTTTCAAAGTGATGATCGACAACCTGAAAGTGGTGGGCTTGCTGAAAGACGAAACCAATGCCGAAGATGCAGAAACGAATATTAATGAATATAGGAACACTCTGCGAGAGGAGCATTTCACGAAGGTGGAACAGAAAGGCTACAACTACCAGACGGGGGTGTTCTTCATAGATATCGTTGCTGAGTTAGAGAAAATAGGTGATTTCATAGTGAATATCTCCCAGTGCCAGCTGCAAAGAGATTAAGCATGTTTAGGAATATAATATATTCATTATTAATATTCTGCATTCTCCTTTCCGGGTGCGGCAGGGGCATGAAGGCTCCCAAGGCGGCACCTTTCGAGCCGCGGCAGTTCCCTATCGAGACGAGTGTTCCAGTCATGATTCAAGACTCTCAGGAGCAAACTGAATATGCATTGTTGCATTACTGGGATGCCTTCACCGACACTTCAAAGATTTATCCTTCGGACAGCACCATGATCAATGGCGTCCGCATCGGCGAAGTGGGCGAAATGGTGCAGCAATATATTGGATTGATTGAATATCGGCTGCCTATGGATAAGGCAAAGGAATGTGTCGTGAACATCTTCAATAGGGCGGAGAATTTCCAGAAGAGGGACACTTCCTGCGGGATGCTTGAATATATTGCCGATCGCGTCGAGAAGTGCCTGTACGACCCTAACTCGCCTTATCGCAACGAGGATCTATTCCTTCCATTCGTGCAGAGAATGCTGTCTTCCGGCAGGCTGCCGGAAGAGGTGCAGGCATCGTATTCTTACATCGAACGAATGTGTTCCATGAATATGACAGGCACTCCGGCGGCAGATTTTTCTTTCACTGATATGAATGGACGCAAGCACAGCCTTTACGGCATCAAAGCGGAGCACACTCTGCTGTTTTTCTCAAACCCTGGCTGCGAAGCTTGCGCGAGTATCATCAGCGTCCTGAAGCAAGACGAGCTTATTTCCGGCCTTGTGGCTTCCGGGAGGTTGGCTGTAGTGAATATTTACATCGACCTTGAACTGGATAAATGGAGGGGATACGCATCTTCCTACCCATCTTCGTGGCATAACGGCTACGACCAGGACTACAAGATTCGCACGGATGTCATTTATAATGTTAGGGCAATCCCGTCTCTGTACCTTCTGGACAAGGACAAAAAAGTTCTCTTGAAAGATGCTCCGGAAGACAGGGTTTTTGAGTATCTTAGGAAAATAAACTGACATAGAGTATGACCATAGAGAAAGAACTTTGGGGCAAGAGCTCCTGTGGAAAAGAGATTTATCTTTACACCCTGCGCAACGACAGCGGTGCTTTCGTGCGCCTTTCCAGCGTGGGAGCTGGAATAGTTTCTATCTGCGTCCCGGACAAGGAAGGCAAGCTTGCCGATGTCGTGCTCGGCTACAAGAAGCCGGAGGACTATTTCGGGGATGGCCCATGCGCTGGAAAATGCCCGGGAAGATACGCCAACCGAATCGCTAAAGGACATTTCACTCTGGATGGCGTTGAATATGCATTGCCAATCAACAACGGGCCTAACCATCTGCATGGTGGCCCGGACGGCTTCCAGAATCAGGTCTGGGACAGCCGCATCGAAGGTGACGCAGTGGAGTTCATGTATTTCTCTGCTGACGGAGAGGCTGGCTATCCTGGCAATCTGAAGGTAGTGGCTCATTATGAATGGAGCGATGAAAATGCCTTGAAGCTCTCTTTCACTGCACAGACGGATAAGGCTACTGTCCTGAACATCACGAATCATGCTTACTTCAATCTGAACGGCGAAGGCAATGGGAATATCCTGGATCATGAGCTTCAGCTGAACGCCTCGGTTTATCTGCCGACGGATGAGTCGCTGATTCCTCTCGGGGAACCAGACCCGGTTGCTGGCACGCCGATGGATTTCTTGAAATTCAAGAAGATAGGGAAAGAAATGAAGGAGGATTTTCCTGCGCTCAAAATAGGTAAGGGTTACGATCACTGTTATCTCATAGATGGCTGGGAGCAGGGCCAGCTACAGACTGCCGCTGTGCTTCGTTCTTCGCTGAGTGGTCGTCAGGTTGAGATCCTTACGACTCAGCCAGGCATTCAGATTTATGGTGGGAATTATCTTGCAGGGAGCCCGATGGGCAAGTGTGGCAGAAGTTACAACGATTACGAGGGCGTGGCCATGGAGTGCCAGCACTGTCCTGATTCACCTAACGAACCTGAATACCCTACGACCGTTATTCGTCCGGGAGAAACCTTCCAGGAGGCCATTATCTGGCAGTTCGGAGTAATGAAATAATTGACCATGCGACAATATCTGGATTTATTGCGCCATATAATGGACGACGGCGTCGTGAAGCATGACCGCACCGGAGTAGGCACCAAAAGCATATTCGGTCATCAGATGAGATTCAACCTCAACGACGGCTTTCCGCTCCTGACAACCAAGAAAGTGTTCATCCGAGGCATAATACACGAACTCCTATGGTTCATTGCCGGGGACACTAACATCAAGTACCTGCTGGACAACAACGTTCACATTTGGGACGAATGGGCTGATGAAAACGGCGACTTAGGGCCGGTCTACGGCCATCAGTGGCGGTCGTGGCCCGCTCCGGACGGACGGAAAATCGACCAGCTGAAGAATGTCATAGAGACCATAAAGCATAATCCGGACTCTCGCAGAATGATCGTCACGGCATGGAACCCTGGAGAAGTGGACGAAATGGCGCTTCCGCCATGCCACTGCCTGTTTCAGTTTTACGTCGCCGAAGGCCATCTAAGCTGCCAGCTCTACCAGCGCAGCGCAGATACCTTCCTAGGAGTGCCATTCAATATAGCCTCTTATGCCCTGCTGACGATGATGATTGCGCAGGAATGCGGCCTGGGACTGGGTGACTTCATCCACACGACAGGCGACACTCACATATACCTGAATCATTTCGACCAAGTGCGCGAGCAACTCACCCGAACCCCTCGTCCGCTTCCACGAATGATCCTGAACCCGGAAGTGAAATCTGTCTTTGATTTTAGAATAGACGATTTCAAGCTGGAAGGCTATGACCCGTGGCCTGCCATCAAAGCCCCTGTCGCCGTCTGACCTGCCTATTCTTGCCTCAAAATATTCATTATGAACTTGGCTACTATCATTTTCGCTGTTTTGGCAGCCCTGGAGCATATTTACATCATGTTCCTTGAAACTGTGGCTACTTCGTCTGCTGGAACTTCAAAGACTTTTGGAATCAAGACAGAGAAGCTGAACGATAATAATATAGCTACGTTGCTCAAAAACCAAGGCGTGTATAACGGTCTCTTAGCCGTGCTGCTGATCGTAGCAGTTGTGCTTGGCGACATGTTGTGGATGAGGCTTCTGCTTGGATACATTGTCTTGGTTGCCGCATATGGTTCTTTCACAAGCAACCCTCAAATAATCTTGAAACAAGGCGGCCTTGCCATCATTGCGCTAATCTGTAGTTTCCTGTAATCGGCCTTGCACCGGGACAATGCTTACTGATGACGCTGGGTGAACTCCCCATGGGGGTTGTTTCTCATAATGTGCCGATGTGCTGAAAATCCATATTGGCAATAAAACTTTAGCTAGGCATTCCGGATGTCCGGCATCGATGGGCTTTGCTTATATTTTTAATAAACTCAAGTTTCGCAAGTCTTGAATATTTGATTTAAAGTTCATTGAAAAGACTTGCAAACCTTTGCCAACGCACTTTCTTTTTATATCTACGTTACCCCCTTCCTAAATCCCTCCCCTCGGGGGTGGGACTTTGTCGGGTCGAAGGCCTTCCTAAAGAGGTGTTTCGCATTAGCGAAACTTGAGTTGATAAATCTATAAATAATTCGTCCCAAAAACGCTCATGGTGATAGCATGTGTTCATGAACGTCATTCCGCACATCTGTATTTTCCAGAAAGAAAGTGCGGCAATGCGATGCGCAAACGATTATGTCGGGGAGTGCCTACCGTGTCGGGGGTGTGCCTGACAGAGGGGGTGGGCAAGGAGTGCTTCTTATGTGTCTGATAATCAATATGCCCGTTCGTACCAATTGCTCACCCTGCCTGGTTTTCAATATGGGTGAGCAACGCCCCTATTGATAATCAATTATTTACGAAGATGTTTTGCTCACCCCCTTTGAACAGTGGTGAACAAGGGCATCTGGGTGTCGTTGTAAATTCGGGCAAGGCTCCCCACATGACATCATAGGAGTTTGCATGCCCACATTTGTCCCGTCACCCTTTCAAGAAATTACGGCCCTGTGTGCGAATCGGCACTTTTACGCACCGCAAGGCCCGAAGCGCATGATCCGGTGTGGACGAACTGCTCTGTTTCTTCCAGGATCCGTGACGCACTTGGGGGCGTTCATCCAAAGGCACTCACGTACTCACGATTATATTCTTAAACACAAAATATTGGACTTGGTCTGTCAAAAGACAAATGTGTCGCGGCTTTCATGGAATTCAAGCGTATGTTGGAACGTCATTTTACGAATTGCGGTCGTTTCGGAGTCTTGTCCAATTTCAACTACGAATTGTTTGCAATTGAGGGACTGCGCCAGATGAGAACTGAAATCGCCGATGTCCATCGCAACGCCATCTCGCCAGAATCCGTTTCGATTACACTCGCCCTAGCCAGTTTAGACTATATATTTCGGGATTATCTACAAGGTACTCACTAGGCTAGCCGCAATATGCTCATTATGAATATATTACATTTGCGGCCAAGAGTATGCTGTCAAAAAATCGCAAGGTACTTTCGAGATGCCCTTTCTGCGCACGTCTGCTGATAGTTTCAAAAGTATCCTGTTGGGGACAATTCGTCCACCCACGGACACGGGCAGGAGGAGGAACCCGATGTCAGCAAGTTATTGCGGAGCGATGACGTAGATGACAACAATAGGAGGGGTCGGAGCGAACGCAGTGAACGGAGCCTTATGAAGCCACCGCTGACGCTTCCGTGCCTTCCTCTTCAGGCCTCAGAAAATCTTTGCCATGCTTGGGCAATATAAGAAAGACCCTTTTGCGCAGGTTTTCCACCTGAGTCCCAGAAGACGCTGAAATGGCCTTTGTGAATGCATGAATGCATAATTAAGAATTATTAAAGATAATTCGTTTTATAATTTATTTCGATAATTATATTTTGAGATAAAGTTTCTTTTTATTAGTAAAATATTTGAAGCTAAGAATAAAATACTTTAATTTTGCATTCCTTTTTCGAAATGGTTTGGAGAAGGCCGTCGGCGGAAGCTGATGTGAATTAAAGTATTTTAACAATGTCAACTTGGCTTAAAACAGTCGTGGCAATGTCGGCGCTGATGTTTATGACAGGCGCGGCATTCCTTGCTGAAGCTTCAGAAGTTTCAGCTCAGGTGTCTCAATCAAAGAACACCGTAACGGGTACGATAGTCGATAATGCTGGTCCAATTCCGGGAGCCAGCATTCTAGTAAAAGGCACCACTAACGGAACCGTTACTCAGGAAGATGGCACATTCTCTCTTTCTGGGGTTCCAACAGGGGCAACTCTTCTTATATCTAATATAGGATATAAAGATGTTGAGGTGGTTTGGAACGGTGGTTCTGTAAACGTGACTTTGACCGAAGACAAAGAACTTTTGGATGAGGTCGTAGTCACTGCTCTTGGTATTTCCCGCGAGAAGAAATCTCTCGGTTATGCAGTTCAGGATGTAAAGGCAGACCAGATTGCTCGTTCTGGGACCGCTACCCTTACAGATGCCCTGCAGGGCAAGGTCGCTGGTCTTCAGATTAATAATTCTGGTACTGGAGCTGGCGGATCCACGAGAATTGTCCTTCGTGGTAATTCTTCGCTCTCAGACAACAACGAGCCTATGTATGTGATAGATGGCGTTCCGTACGATACTGGCGGACACGACATCGATGGACAGGCTGGTCTTTGGGGTGGCGTTGACCGCGCTAGCGGAGCATTCGACATCAATCCGGAAGACGTTGAGTCCGTTTCTGTGCTGAAAGGCCCTACTGCCGCTGCACTTTACGGTTCTCGCGCAGGTAACGGCGTCATACTCATAACTACCAAGAAAGGTGGTCGCGCTGATGGCAAGATTGGTGTGACATATTCAGGTAAGTTTACTTGGTCGCCAGTTTCATATTACCTTGATCTTCAAGATACATGGGGTCAGGGTGACAATGGCGAGGTTGGCACTACTTCAGAGAACTCTTGGGGTGCCAGGCTGAATTCCAGCACTATGGTTCCTGCATGGTGGGATTCCTCTGTGCAGGTGCCTTACATGGGGACGAAGAACCCGTTCACGGAGTATTACCGTACCGGCAACATGCAGTCTAATAACGTTACCATCCAGGGCGGAAATGAAGGCAATCCGTTCCGTCTCACGATTGGCCACGACGACACTCAGTCTATCATAAAACCGACTAGACTGGACAAGACGAGCATCGATTTCGTGAGCAGCAATAAGGTTACTGACTGGTTCGGCATTGATGTCAAGGCTAACTACGTTAAGACGATTGGCAACAACCGTCAGACCCGCGGAGCCTATGGCGCTACATATTATATCAACAAGATTCCTCGTTCCATTACAATGGAATCGCTCAAGGCTAACGAATTTGACGCTTCTAGGCCTGGAGAATACATTGAGGACAACTATTACGGGCCAGATGCAGAACACCAGAACGTTTACTTCCTGCAGGACCAGTTCAATAACAAAGACGTGCAGAATAAGTTCTTCGGAATGGCGGCACTTAACTTCCAGTTCACGAAAGACCTTAAGCTGAGGGTCAAGGAAGGATATGATTGGACTGGATTCACCGTGAATTATAGCTGGCCATATCAGGATCCTGTTTTCACTGGACATTATCCTGGAGTTGAGGAAAGAAAATATACCCGCATCGAAGAAAACACGGAGGCTCTTCTGTCGTGGAATCACAAATATGGCGATTTTGATCTGGGAGCTAGCGCAGGTGGAAACATCATGCGGTACCACTACGATGATTTATGGTCAGAAGGTCGCTCAATTGCCCTTCAGGGCGCTCAGTTCATCGCCGCAGGCACGACGATTCATGCTAGCAACTATGTTTCGGAGAAACAAGTGAACTCGGTCTATGGATTTGCTAACATTGGCTACAAAGACTGGCTCTATCTTGACCTGACTGCTCGTAACGACTGGTCTTCAACCCTCCCAAAAGACAATAGGTCATATTTCTATCCTTCCGTCAGCCTTTCAGCGTTGCTTACATCTGCTGCTGATGCCTACGGGATAAATTACAATCACGATGTGATTGATTATGGCAAGGTTCGTTTCTCTTGGGCAAAGGTAGGTAAAGACACTGATCCTTATCAGTTGGAGAGCACCTACAGCACGACCACCGGTGCTAATGGATACATATACATCGAGCAACCAACGACAATGGCTAATGCAAACCTGAAACCTGAAATGTCCGACTCTTACGAGATTGGTACCGAATGGCATTTCTTCAAGAACAGATTAGGACTCGACCTTACTTACTATAATACCGTAACTAAGAACCAGATCATGTCAGTTGCCATGAATTATGCTTCTGGCGTGCAGAATAAGTGGATCAACGCTGGTAAGATTACCAATAGAGGTCTGGAACTTACATTCAACGCAGATTTTATCCGTAACAGGAATTGGACCGTCGGGACGACAGTCAACTTCTCCAAGAACTGGAACAAGGTCAACGAGCTTACCGAGGATTTGAAGATGTACGAACTTGGCCACATGACCGGATATTCAGGAATATATGTTTACGCTATCGAGGGTGAGTCCCTTGGAAAGATTTACGGTTACAAGTATCGCCGCGATGACAATGGCAACAAGATCATCGGTTCAGACGGCCTGCCTCTTCGCGACGCTAGCCAGGAGATTGGAGACATCAATCCTAATTTCACGGGCTCTTTCAGCCTGAACGCATCATACAAGAATCTAGGATTAAATGCTCTGTTCTCTTTCCAGAATGGTGGTGATCTGTATTCAGTGACTGAATATAGCGCAGCCATCCATGGTACGGCTAAACGCACGGAGAATCGTGATCAGATGGTGGTTGAAGGCGTCACTGAAAGCGGAACCGCAAATACTGTGGCTATCTCGGCTCAGAAATACTGGACAAATGCCGTTGATGAGGAGTTCATTTACAACGCCGGCTATCTGAAGCTTTCAGAGCTATCGCTGTCTTATTCATTCAACCCTGACTTCGTGAATAGGATTACGAAGGGCGTAGTTGAAAATGCAAGATTTTCGGTGTTCGGGAGCAACCTGCTGTATCTTGTAAAGCATACGCCAGGCACTACTCCAGATGGATCGCTGACCGATACTTCCATTTATGCCACGGCATTTGATATGTGTCCTTATCCTGGATCACGTACATTTGGTTTCTCACTCACGCTTGGATTCTAAAACGATTGTAATATGAAAAAAATCATCATACCATTATTTTTGTCTCTGTTCGTTTTCGCTAGCTGCGGTGACGATTTCGATGAGATGAATAAGAGCAAGACCTCTATCACAGAGTCTTCGCTCCAGGCTGGTCCTCTGCTTGGAAGAGCAATGTATTATGGTTCTTCTGCTGACCACCAGCGTAATTTCAACCTCTTTGACGATATGTATGCCCACTATCTTTCCCCTATGGGACTGGGTGGCACCAACCAGTATGTTTACAATGCTGGATGGGGCGATATTTTCTGGAGAGATTTCTACACAGCGCGCCAGAGGGAATTCCTTGAGGTGAAGACCCTGTGCGAAGGGAAAGATGACATGAAAGCTGTTTCAGCGATGAACGACATCTGGAATGTTATCATGTGGCTTCGCATCGTGGATCGCAACGGCGATGCCCCGTACAAAGATGCTGAAGGCAATTATGCAGGGATGGGCAATACGATTCCTTACAATTCGCAGGAAGAAATCTACGCTGATCTTCTCGCCAGGCTGAAGGCCGATTCCGATGCGCTTTCAAACACTGACGGGCAGCTCGGAATAGACAATTACGACATGGTGTATTCAAATGATTTCGCCAAATGGCGCAAGCTGGCGAATACCCTCATCATGAGGCTGTCAATGCGAGTGTCAGGCACAAGCATGGCAGAAACGGCAAAGACATATTATCAGGGAGCCAAGGATCTTGCGATGAGCAGTGCGTCTGACTATGCAAGGATTTCCTGCGACTCTTCTGTGTGGGGTGACTACTATGACAGGACATACTACGATTGGGCCAATACCATCCCGGAGGATTGCTTCATGAGCGTGTTGAATGGCACGAATAAAGGATATGCGACAGGCGTCGCAGACCCTCGCCGTGCAATTTGGTTCGAGGCCGGCGATCTTAAATCAACGACCGGAAATCAGTGGGATGGCTATCCTAATGGAACGATTGAGAATGGAACAGATGCCGCCGTCACTAAAGCTCATGGGGGCAATAATTCTGGAAACTCCAGCTCTTACGCTCGCTTGAACTGCAGCACGAAAGAAGGATTCTTTTTCTTCGACTTCCATAATTCAGCCAACCAGAACCTCTCTTGGTGCTATGCGACATATTCGGAAACCCTCTTCCTTAAGGCTGAGGCTATCCTGAGAGGGTGGGACACTGGTGACGCAGAGTCTGTCTGGAAGCAAGGCATCAGAGCCTCTATGGATGAAATTGCATCTTTCATCACGCGTTCTGGCGGAAGCACGACTATTTCAAGCGGCGCTTACAATGAATATGTCAAAGCTCTTCCTGCATTTGGAAGCAGTAACGAGGAAAAGCTGCGCAGCATAGCCATTCAGAAGTGGATCGCACTCTTCCCTAACTCAGTTGAGGCATGGTCTGAAATACGTCGTACTGGCTATCCTGGAGTATATGACGGAACTGTCGAGCTGCCTATGTACAATTCAGGAGCGCAGGTTGAGAAAGGGAATATTATCCAGAGGATGCCTTATCCTGAGAACGAACTTCAGACTAATGAGGCGAGAATGCCGGAGGACTTCAGGTCCAGCGGCAGCAAGTATCAGTATCGCACTCAGTATGGTCTGTTCTGGTCTCAGGCGGCACTTCATCATGGAGGCACGCTCAAAGCCACCGACGTTCCTCAGAACTTTTAGCGGACATTCATATTCGCTTTGATGAATAAGGACTCGCTTTTCCGGCGGGTCCTTTTTGTCATGCGGGCGTTGTTCTGGGGGCCAGAAAAATTAAACAGCTGCCTAGGCTGTGTGCCTTGGCA